>Ga0334889_1000216_pt1 | contig 96121 bp, 86 predicted proteins | sample GraSluR1_MG_2_FD_207222 | JGI IMG/M metagenome (GOLD analysis project Ga0334889, IMG submission 207222) | Sludge microbial communities from methane-producing bioreactor in Wageningen University, Netherlands - Granular Sludge_8_08-R1 | ecosystem: Engineered > Bioreactor > Anaerobic > Unclassified...
GCTTTCGCCTCGCCTCTCGCTTCCCACGCGTTGTTTTGGAATGTACTGCTCGTTTTGCTTTCGCTTGACGAGAGTCATGTGTTTTCCGATAGCCGTTGCCTGTTGTTGGCAGCCGGATTGTTCGGGATAATCCGCTTTTTGCGGCTTCTTCCTTGAATCTGACTGCTGACGACCTGCTGACGTCTACCGAATTTACATCCATCCACTGTTTAGTTTTCAAAGACCGTGGTTCTTGTTTTGTTGCCGGCGCCGTTTGGCGCGACATTTGTTATCTTATCACTTCCGCCGCTGTAAAGTCAAGTACTATTTTCTGGTTTTTACTGTTTATTATTTCGAAAACTCTTTGATAGCCCAACCAGGTTTAACACCACGACGGCACACGAAAAATGCTGTTTCCAGGTTCTTCTTTTATTTGATTTCAAGTGACAACAACATTTAAGAATCTACCACATAAACTTGGTAACTGTCAAGGCTAAAGCTGCAAGAATATATTTTATTCATTATTATATCCATTTAAGAATATTTTGCTATACAACGGGTATTTTTATACGCGAGAAAGTCACCTGACTATTTTATCAGGCTGCCACCCAAAACTCCCCCGGCGATATTAACAAATGTGTCAGGGACACTCCCCACTATAATGTTTTCGGCAAGGGGCATTTGCGCGGCGACGACTGCCTCGCCGCTTTTGGAGGGAACAACAATACGGACATTTGTATCGAAATTCAAATATATTTTATGCCTGGTCTGGTTTATCCCCGCAGCCTCGAATTGATCAACAATGTTGACCCTTACTGTCCCCATTGGCATTATCCGGTAATTTATCCCGGGTCCATAATTGGCTAGAAGAGGAATTCCCATAATTTCACCAAGGGGGATCTCGAAATCCTGCAACCTTAACCCCTCCAAAGTCTTCTGCACCGATAATGTGATTTTGGCGGCAACCTTGTTTACCATTACTGTATTGGCTTGCATAAGGGTAACGTGTCCCTGATTATCCTTATGAATGAAGATGAAGTCCTGGTATTGTATGTTCCCGTTGGAAACTTCCTGCTGCAGGGTTTTATAAATGGACTCGGTAGCTATTTGAACAGCCCTTATTTCGGCAATATTATAAAAAGCACTTCTAAGCGTTATATCTAAGATTAATAGCATGCCCGCAGCAAGCAGGCAAAAGGCGATGGAAACAACCGCCGGCGCTATTTTGCGTTTTTTTCTAAACAAATCCTTCACCTCTTTTGCTTCTATTTAAAAGAAATGCGTTTAGTATATTAATTATGTTTGAAATAAAAAAATGATGGCAACCCGGGGTGGTTTCGGGCAAAACAACTGAAAAACCAGGCGCTTTGACGGCAATAAAAAAAAGCGTTTTCACGCCTTTTAAAATATTCCTGGCTCCCGGCCACTTTTATAATTTGCAACAAATAAAAACCCATTAAAAGATTATATTATAAACCGGGTGAATTTACGCTTTCCCACCTGTATAACCATACCGGAAACAGGTTTAATATTGACGCCGGCATCTTCTATCTTCCCGCCGTCCACCTTCACTCCGCCTTGGTGAATGAGACGTCTGGCTTCACTCGTGCTGTTGGTCATTCCGGAAAGGGCAATCAGTTTCGGCAACCAGATAACACCATCCTCAAGCATATCCCCGGTCACCCGGAATTCCGGCAGTTCATCGGGCAAGTCTTTCTGCTGAAAAATCCTTTTAAACTCTTCCTCCGCCGCTTGCGCCGTCTCCAGATCATGGTACTGGGTTACAATTTCCCGGGCCAGTCTCATTTTTACATCCCTCGGGTGCATGCTGCTGTTTTTTAGTCCGGACTCAATGTCACGGAGCTCTTCAAAGGAAACAGCGGTAACCAGCTCAAAATACCTTGACATCAGCTCATCAGCCAAAGACATGGTTTTTCCGTACATTTCCCGGGGTGATTCATCAATACCAATATAATTGCCCAGGCTCTTGCTCATTTTTTGTACGCCGTCCAGACCCTCCAAAATCGGCATCATCAATGCCACCTGGGGTTCCTGGCCATATTCCTTCTGCAGGGTTCGTCCCATTAAAAGATTGAATTTTTGGTCTGTTCCGCCCAGCTCAACGTCTGCCTTCAGTGCAACCGAATCGTAACCCTGCATGAGGGGGTAGAACAATTCATGAATGCTGATGGGTAAACACTCTTTAAAACGCTTGGCGAAATCATCCCTTTCTAGAATCCTGGCTACCGTACACTTGGCGGAAAGCTCTACAACCTGGGCAAAGTTCATGGGAGTCAGCCACTGACTATTAAAAACCACCTCTGTCCGGGCCCGTTCGAGAATTTTAAATATTTGCCTTTCATAAGTCCGGGAATTGGCAAGGACCTGTTCTTCGGTTAGCTGTTTGCGTGTTTCCGATCTTCCCGTGGGATCACCAATGCGGGCTGTAAAATCACCCAGAATAAGAGTTACCTGGTGCCCCAACTCCTGAAACTGTCTTAGTTTCTGCAGCACAACAGTATGCCCTAGGTGAATATCGGGAGCAGTGGGATCGAGCCCAAGTTTGATTCTCAGGGGTTTTCCGCTGCTTATGGAGCGCTTTAGTTTATTTGCTAGTTCATCCTCGGGGACAATTTCTACTACGCCCCTTTTAATAATCTCTAATTGCTTGTCCAGATTAAGCACATTTTTCTCCTCTCACCGAAAAGCTAAAAAATATTATATATTATACCAAACAACACAATTTTAAACAACCATTTTACCGGTCACGGTTTCTCAGCATTGATACGGTCTATTGAACGGAATACTGTTACGAATCGGGATAATTGCAGGTTTTAGCCATACGCTGCACTTGTTTTGCGCGATCTAAAACAAGAGCCTGGCCCGGCTATTTCTTCAAATCAGGTGTTTGCTGCTTACCCAATTTACAAATAATGATAAGATACCCAGGATATCAAGCCACTCTCCGGTGTAAGAAACCCCTGTACCGCTGGTCCTGCTAACCCCCGGGATAAGGCTCAGGGCAGCCGCGTAGGAGGGCCAGTTCAGGTCAAGATTCATTTCAATTCTGTTCCCCGGAAAAAAAGGCTTAAAGCCGCCATTAGTACCCTTTTGAACAGCCGATTTAGCTGCCTTTCTTATTTCCTCCAGGGAAGTCCTGGGGTGGAGGTTAAGGGCAGCGAAAGCACCAACAGCTTCCTTGACAGCAACGGTTTCAATATCCGGCAGAAACTGCTTTAATCCTTTGATAAAGGAAAGATCCCCCGTTGCCATACCTACGGGTACCCCGAAATAACCTGCTGTTGCCGCGCTGAGCAGAGCCTCATCCGCGTTCCGGCCATTTATTTTAAGACCCGTTATCCTTGTATCCATGGTGTGGGGCAATATTGCATCCCCTGCTCCAAAACCCGAATGAAAACCAATAAGAAAGACAAGGTTACTGCGTTCCACCAGATCCATCCACATGAGATTTCTTTTGGTACCGCGAATTAACGACGCATCCCCCAATAGTTTATCTGGAATTATGTTTTGTTTGCGCCAGTGGATGTCCGATACAATGATTTTATCTGCCCCTGCATCAAGGGCCCCTTCAATGGCAGCGTTTACTTCGGCAGTCATTTGTTCCCTGAACCACAAATCTTCCGGCGGTTCTTCGGGCCAGTCAACATAACCCGTAATACCCTCTATATCCGCGGCCATAAAAACTGTAAACACCTTAATCCCTCCTGTCCCCATGATTACATTCCAAACCCTTCGAGACTCTTTACCAGCGTACCTTCCCAGTCTTTATAATATGTAGCGGTTTAGCAGTAATACCAAAAACAAAACCATATGGAACACTTTGTTAAATTTTACACATTTTATTTTCAGTTCTGCCTGAGAAAAATAATTTTGTTCTAATAAGATACGATCTCTCGTACAATGAGAAAATCAGCAAGGTAGTTTTAATGTCAATCGTAATAGTTGCTTTATTATGTAACAATATTACTTTTTTTTTAAATTATTCTTCCTGGTATCAGCCTTGCATACTAGATTAACAAAATGGTATTGGTGGTGAGGTTTATGGCTGAAAAATTATGGATTACAACAAAGAAAAAAATGTGCGAAGCAACAAACCAGCTAATCGAAATAATTGAGATCCACAAGGACATAACCGACGGTGAAAAAACACTCACCACCTGTTTGACTGAGGTTTCCTGCCTTAATTTCCGGCAATGCAAACACCCGTGCATCTTATCGAAAAATTATGATTTACCGGTAAAATGCACTAAACCAGTTTTGATTCAAAATGAATATAATATAAAGTAAAAACCCGCAGAGAGTTTAAAACTCTGCGGGTTTTTACTTTACAGGGATTAATTAGGAGATTTTCATACCCTTTAGATCGAGCTTTAAACCTGCCGCAGCCATCCTTCGGCGGACAAGGGCCAGCTGCATCTGCAGGGGGATATCCATAGGGCAGAAGTCGTCGCAGGCCATCAAGCCTACGCAGCCAAAGGCGCCGTCCTCGTTCCCTACAACTTCAAAGTACTCTTTATCAGTACGTTCATCACGCGGGTCGATTAAAAAGCGGGAAACCCGGTTGATGCCCGTTGCGCCAATAAAATCTTCCCGGATATTGGCGGTAATGCAGGTAGCAACACAGCAGCCGCATTCAATGCAGCGTTCCGGCTCGTAAATGGCTTCCGCTGTCTCGTTTTTCATCCTTACTTCTAAAGCATTGGGGTCAAACTTTTTATTGGTGTGAATCCATGATTCTGTACGGATCTGCAAATTCCTGAACCATGTGCCGGTGTCCACGGACAAGTCGCCGATTAATTTAAAAACCGGTAATGGCATAAGCGTAAAACGGCTTGGCAAATTCCTGGTCAGGGTTTTGCACGCCAGACCCGGCCTTCCGTTAATCATCATGGCACAGGAACCGCAAATTGCCGCGCGGCACACGAAGTCAAACATCAAAGTAGGATCCTGTTTTTCCCGGATTTCATTCAGCGCAACAAACAAGGTCATGCCCGAATATTCTTCCAGCTTATAATCCTGCATTCGCGGTGTGTCACCGGGTATGTTGGGATTATAGCGGAAAATAGAAAGTGTTATGTTTCTGCTCATCTTTGCCCTCCTTGTACCACGTTATTTGCCCTTGGCAGGGGCGGTTGCTTCGCCGTATCCACGGTCGCCCGGAGGCATAAATGGACATGCAACAGGTTCGTAGTCAAGCGTGGGCAGGTCGGCCCCTTCTTTCCAGTAGGCCAGTGTGCGCTTGAGCCAATTGGCGTCATCCCGCTTCGGGAAGTCCTCCCGGAAATGAGAGCCCCTGCTTTCGGTACGCGTTAACGCTCCATAGGCAATACATAGGGATGTACGGATTATACCGGGCAACCTGAGCGCCATGGCCAGTTCCGGGTTTGCTCCCTGGCCGGAAGAACGTAACCCAACCTTCAGCGAGCGCTTGTACAGTTCCTGCAGTTTGGCAACACCCTCCTGGAGAGCCTTGCCGGTCCGGAAAATATGCACATGATCCATCATGGTGTCCTGCGCTTTGGCCCTAATCTCCCAAACATTTTCCTTACCGTTCTTGCCGGAAATCAGGTTCTTGATCCGCTCCTCTTCTTTCTTGACAAAACCTTCAATCAACTTATAGTCAAACTTCTGAGTTGCACCCAGGGTGTATTTGGCAAGTTGCATACCTACAAGATAACCGCCGGTAACTGTTTCCGCCAGGGAGTTTCCGCCGAGACGGTTGAATCCGTGCAGGTCCCAACAAGCAGCTTCCCCTATGGCGAAGAGACCCTTGAGGCCGTAAGCATAACCGTGCTTGTTGGTACGGATCCCGCCCATGGTATAGTGCTGGGTAGGCAGAACCGGAACAAGGTCCTTGGCCGGATCCAGTCCGTTAAAGTTCATGGCGATGGTGGCGATCTCACGCAGGTTTGTCCAAACCCACTTGCGTCCCAGGTGGCGAATGTCCAGCCACAAGTGCTGCGGGGCATATTTGCTCTCCACACCGTGGCCCGCCCGGATATGCTGAATCATCCGGCGGGAAACAACGTCACGGGAAGCAAGCTCTTTCTTTTTGGGCTCGTAATCAGGCATAAAGCGGTGCAGGTTTTTGTCCAACAAGTAACCCCCGTCCCCCCGGGCACCTTCTGTCATCAGAATCCATACCGGGGGCATACCCGTGGGGTGAAACTGAACAGCTTCCATATTGCCCAGGGGAACAAGTCCTGTGTTGAGGGCAATGGCGCCACCGGTGCCTTCATTGATAACGGCGTTGGTGGACGCCGCGTAGAGACGTCCGGCGCCTCCCGTGGCAATAACTGTAGATTTGGCCAGGTAAACATTAAGATCACCGGTGCGCAGACATCTGGCCACTACACCCTGGCAAGTTTCACCGTCGTGAATGAGGCTGATGGCTTCCATCCTGTCGTGGACGGTAATGCCCATTTTGCATACCACAGTGTCAACGACAAACTGCACGGTATGGCCGGTACCGTCCGAAGTATAGCAGCAGCGCCACTTGGCCACGCCGCCAAAGTCACGGGCTGTAATCAACCCTTCTTTATCTTTAGTATCCTCGCATTCAACACCACTGGCGTATTTCTTTTTCCCCGCCACAACCCGGTTCCAGGGAACACCCCAGTAATCAAGCTGCCTGATCATGGTGGGAACGGTTTCCGTAAACATCTTGGCGACTTCCTGGTCACAGCCCCAGTCAGAACCCTTAACCGTATCCTCAAAGTGAATCTGAGGGTTGTCACCCTTGGCCATAGCCGCGTTTCCCAGGGAAGCCTGCATACCGCCCTGGGCTGCGGTACTGTGGGAGCGGCGCGGCGGAACCAGGCTCAGGATAATAACACTTAAGCCGGCAGCGGCAGCCTCAATGGCGGATCGCTCGGCAGCCAGCCCCGCTCCGACAACGACAACATCTGATATATGAGTATGTTTAGCACTCAATGTAGGGCACCTCCCAGTGGAACCATTTCAGCAAGCCGAGTGAACATGTAAAGAGCTCCAAATCCAATGAAAAGGATTATAACGGTAATGCCCTTCAAAATATAACCCATCTTATGACGCTCAAACCATCCCCATTTTACAAAAATGCGGTACAGACCAAAACCGGCATGATATTCACCGGCTATTAGCAGGGCAATATAGAACCAGAGGTAATATTTAATACTAAATCCGCCCATAAAAGCAATACCGTCTACAGCTACGCGGTGAGCGCTCTTTGTTGCCTCAATTGGCCAGGTCGTCATGATTGTCCACAGGTGCATACTGGCCATAATACCGATAATTAAGGCAGTAATGACCTGTCCGACCCAAATCCAGGTATCGGTGTGTCTGAGTGACTTGGTTAACCGCCAGGCAATCCGGAGATCACGCAAGCGCATGGGCGCCCGGCGCCCGGCCATGAAAATGTGGATGAGGATAACCAGTACCGTTGCGGGTATGCCAATCTGAGCCAAATAATATTTATCCAGTCCCTCTGACAGTGTATTAAATAAGACACCGTTGTTGATATAAATCGTACCCACGAACAGCATATGCATCCACAGGAAACCTACCAGTATAATACCGGTTACTGATTCAGCCAGATCAATATATAAATCTGTTTTCGGATTTGCATTTTGGTTCAAGGTTTTCTGCAAATTCTTTGCAAGTTCCATATTACTCTCCTTTCCCCAAGGACATATTGACGCTTAAAAATCCCTACACCTCACACCAAATATTCCGGCAAAAAACGCAACATGAAATGACCCCGGGGCCCCAGGCCCTTTGTGGCAGCGACTGAAAACTATCCCCCTTTTAAACCGGTTAATTCTGATCGCAGTACCCTGGCCAGAAAAACCCGGATAAGTTAATTTAGCTATCTATATATTAAGATAGCTTTTCTGAACCAAACCTGTATCACATCCCCCCTTCAAAAAAAAATAAAAATAATTCCAACAATAAATAATGCAAAAGAGATGCCATGGTGCAATGGGGGTTAGATACCCGTATTTTCTAAAATTATTAAAGGTGCCTGTCCCAGAAAAATTAAATAAATTAGAATTAGAGGATAATCTTCATAATTTGGAGAATCACAAGATATTTAAAGGATTCACAAGAACAACAGGTTACCAGGCATTCTTATTTGTGTTTATAATTTTTAAAATATAGAAACATCAAAAGCCGCTCAACCAGGAGCAAAATGTAATTATTTAACACCTGCAGATGTTTATTTGCCTGGCCTTTCCTTAAAAAACCTTTAATTTTTTTCCAGTTAAATTCCCACCGGATTCTCCTGGCAGTATAAAATTATGTTACAAGATTGACGCCAGTTTTAAGACTTTATTATTGTAAATATAACCCCTCAGCTGCCTGTTTCTGGTTGTATTTTTCCCTGCTTCTGTTTAAAATGTCATTATTCAATGGAAGGGGAGGTATTGTTTTTGGTAAAACTGCATTGCGACGTTTGCGGCAAAGAAGTATTACCGGACGAGGGAACGCTTTCCTGGAGGGATGATGGTAACACCCTGAGCGATTTCCGGATTACCCACAAACTAGATCAGAGCCACTCCGACCCCGGGCAGGTTTCTTACATTCACCTCTGGATGCTTACAGGTGTTGCAGGTTACACGAAATTCATCCAATTGCTTGTGGATCACTGGGGAAAAGGGTATGTACTCAAAGACAACAAAGAGCTAAAAAAAGCACTTGATCAAATCAGCAATTATATCTGGCAAAAGAACAAAATATCTGAACAGAACTCAGGGCAAAGGGATTAATACCATATCTTTGCCGGGCGCTGACGTCGGCGGTAATCCAAGCCTTAGCCGGAATGGGCTGGTTAACGGAAGTAGAAGTTGCCCGGATTAAGTCCAGGATGCGTTTATCCATAACTAACCACAGGGGGGAAGAAATCGGTTCCCTGGAAGCCGCGGCAGCCTTCCATAAATACAAATAAAACCTTCACGGTTTCTTCTATCCCTGCCGACATCGAAAACCCGTGTATGTTTTAGTCAACACTGCACAAGCTAATACAGGTGATAACTTGTGAAAGTTTGCATAATTGGAGCGGGGGTATCGGGCCTTGCCTGCGCTCTTACCCTGGAAAAACACGGGATCAAACCTGATCTGTACGAACAGTTTGATTGCTGCGGAGGAAGGGTCCCTTTTATTGTCTGTTTTCTTCAAGTTATGCACAGGCCGGTGACAAATCTCCTTCTTGATCTTTCGATAAATTACGGTATAAATATCAAACCCGTTAATCCTTTAAAAAGAATAATAAGGTTCAGCCCCAATAATATTTCCCGTACTGTGGGGCAACTGGGCAATATTTTTGAACTGGGGCCTTCTCCCCGCTCGATTACCAGCCAATTATACGCACGCCTGGATACCCCGATATGGTTTAATGCTGTGGCGGACATTTCCAAATTAACCTCCCGTTACGACAAAGTGATTGTGGCCACAGGCTCACCCTATATCGCCAAAAAACTGGGACTGTGGACAGACATTTTTCGGGGATGGGTAAGAGGGGCGGTGGTATCCGGCAACTTCGATCCCCATACCTGGATGATCTGGTTTAATAAAAAATATGCCAATAACGGATATGCTTACTTGGGGCCCTTTAGTTCAAACAAAGCTTCCCTGGTCCTCGTTGTTTCGGATGTTAAGGAGGAAGAAATGGAGGTCCGCTGGAACAGCTTCCTGGAAACGGAAAAGATAGTCTACCGGCAAGAAGAAAAATTTATCCTGGAGCATATAGCGGGTACATGCCGCCCAAGGCAAACCGGAAACATTATACTTGTAGGAAATAGCGCCGGGTTGATGGAATCCACCTTCGGCTTTGGTCTCAATCACGCAATTATTAGCGGGGTGCTTGCCGCCCGGTCTTTGATTTATAACACGTCTTACGAAGCAAACATTTCCTTCTTAAATGAAAAACTGCATCAAAGCAAACTGCTTCGACAAAGACTTGATGCTTTTAGAAACGAAAATTACGATCAACTGCTGAGCATATATAATATACCCCTCCTGGACTATCTCATCTATCATACAAACCTGGATATACTTAAAATTCACGCCGGTTTCTCGGAAAAAATCAGCTCGAAACTTTGATAGCGCCGGATCACCGCAGGCGCTATCAATATTTCAGAATAATTCATCCATAGGTGCGGTATTCCCGCCAGTCTATTTTCAACAAACGTCACGCTGGAAGGGGAATATCCCCAGTCCATATGGCCGGGTACTCAAGTACTTCTCGATATCCCAAGAATCGAAAGGACAATACTAATTATTATAAATTCACCTTGCTTTTATTGGCAAATAAGATTAATCCGATTACAAACATGTATTTCTATTTATCATACTTAAAGGGATAGAATAATCTTAGATTAAGATCTAGTTTAGAAGATTGGAGTGAATCTGTAATTGAAGACTGCTATTATTGATTTCCACGTGCACCTGTCAGAATACGAATCCTTTGGTGAAGACGCTTTTAATTTTTTCTCCAGTGCCTATCCTTCCAAGGAAAAGTATGTTCAATTTTGCAGGGTACATAGCGACCCCCGGAACTTTTTGCAGTTAATGGACCGAAATGGGGTGGATTATTCTGTTGTGCTGGCGGAAATCTCACCCCTTTCCACCGGTGTTGCCACAAATGAAATGGTGGAGGCCTTCTGCCAGGCCAGTCCCAGATTAATACCTTTTTGCACGATTAATCCTTACCTGCACCCGGATATGGGTCCTATGCTGGAGGATTTATGCCTGAACCATGGCTTTAAGGGACTGAAGCTGCTGCCTTCATATAATTATTTTTACCCTAATGAAAGCTTCCTTTACCCTTTGTACGCTGTTGCCGAAAGGCTAGGCGTTCCTGTACTCTTCCATACGGGATCTTCAATTTTTCGAGGTACCCGGATAAAGTACGCCAATCCAATTTATTATGACGATGTGGCTTTGGACTTTCCAGACATGAAGATTATCATGGCCCACGGCGGACGGGGTTTCTGGTATAACGAAGCAATGGGCATAGCCCGCCTGCACAAAAATGTTTACATTGAAGTTTCGGGCCTGCCACCCCAAAAGCTGCTGGAATTCTTCCCCGATATGGGGCGTTTTGCCGACAAATTTATTTTTGGTACCGACTGGCCCAGTGTAGATGTTAAAAAGAACATTGAAGTTATCAGGAATCTGAATCTCCCCCGGGAGGCTGTAGAGAAAATCCTGGGGGAAAACGCTAAAAAGATTCTGGGCCTGGATTGATGTGAAAATTGTGCATTACCCGGGCTTATTACGGGAGCAGTCGGGTTAACGATACCCCCTCCGGCAATGACCTTGCAGTCATAATGAATTTCCCGCCCCAGGCAAGGTAATTGCACTACCCCATTAAACTGACTGGGCGTCACAGATCCCGTTTTCTTTTTAATACCTAATTTAACGCCCGTGACTAATTTTTTAATGTTTTGTATTAAAACATAAAATTGGCAGGTTGTTCCAGTCCTGGAACCCCTGCCATTTCTCGTTCTCTTGGAGGCGACACCCGGATTTGAACCGGGGAATGGAGGATTTGCAGTCCTCTGCCTTACCACTTGGCTATGTCGCCGATCAAATGGAGCGGAAGACGGGATTCGAACCCGCGACCCTCGCCTTGGCAAGGCGATGCTCTACCACTGAGCCACTTCCGCGCATTATATATTGTAGCATATTTTGTTTGTTTGTCAAGATTGGTGCCACGGGTCGGAATCGAACCAACGACACGCGGATTTTCAGTCCGCTGCTCTACCAACTGAGCTACCGTGGCGGAAAATGGCGGAGCTGACGGGAGTCGAACCCGCGATCTCCTGCGTGACAGGCAGGCATGTTAGGCCACTACACCACAGCTCCGTATTTTGTCATGATAACGCCTTTTGGAGGGGCGCCATTGCTGACAATGATAAGTATACCCAATTGGCCGGCCGAAGTCAAATGGTATTTTCGAGGGGAACAACTTTTTTTATGAAGGGCTTCAGGTTACTTCAATTTCATCCTTTAAAGAGATCCTGCCCCTTATCTTTGGGGGACCGGCTGAAGGACAGTATTGCCTCCCGCACCAGCTTGGCCGCCAGCAAAGCAGTCCTTTCCGAAAGATCGTAAATGGGGCTCACCTCCACCAGGTCAAAGCCCACCACATTCAGTTCTTCCAGCAGGTGCAGAGCCCGGATGATTTCCTGCGAGGTGCACCCGCAGGGCTCCGCCGCCCCCGTACCCGGGGCGTAGGCCGGGTCCACCACATCAATATCCAGGGTAACGTAAACCGGCCTCCCCTTGAGAAGGGGTACAATCTTCTGCAGGGGCTGTATCAGTCCGTTTAAAAATAGATTGGTATGCTTGCGGCCAAATTCAATTTCTTCCCGGGTACCCGAGCGGATACCCAACTGGTAGAGGTTTTTGCCCCCCACCACTTCAACCACCCTGCGCATAACCGTGGCGTGGGAATAGCGTTCCCCCAAATAATCCTCCCGCAGGTCCGCGTGGGCATCCAATTGGATGACGGCAAGTTCCGGATACACCCTGGCAACTTCTCTTATGACCGCCAGACTCACCAGGTGTTCCCCGCCGATAACAAGGGGGAATTTAAAGCCGTCCAGGACTTCCGCTGTCACCGCCCCAATCCGCCGCAGGCTTTCGTGGAGCGAACCGGGCGGCAACACCACGTCCCCCGCGTCATAATAGCGGTAATCCGCCAGATCCCGGTTTAGATCCACGCTGTATTCCTCCAACCCAGGGGAAACCAGGCGGATCTGCCCGGGCCCCTTCCGGGTGCCCGGGCGGAAACTAACGGTAATCTCCAGGGGTGCTCCGAACAAAACAACTTCAGCCAGTCCATAATTATTCTGGCTGCCCATAAAGACCGGCCCTTTTTCCAGAAGATCCAGCAAATTTATATCCTCCAGTTATTTCAGCAATTCCTCAACAAAGGGTGGCAAGACAAAACAGGTCCGGTGCACGGCCGGGCTGTAATACCGGGTGTCCATCTCGGGTATACCGGTCGCATCCACATCCAGCGGCTCATATTTTTTGGATCCCATGGTAAAAGTCCACAGCCCCCCCGGGTAACTGGGAACACAGGCTAAAAATAGCCGGGTAAAAGGAAATATTCCGGATATATCCCGGTACAACCGGGGGATCAGGTCACGGTTAAAAAAGGGGGATTCCGTCTGGGCTACAAAGATGCCATCTGCCTTCAGGGCATTGGAGATATCCTGGTAAAAGGATATGGAAAACAAACCCTCCGCGGGGCCTACGGGATCGGTGGAATCGACAATAATAACGTCATAGGTGTTCTTGTTGTTTCTAACGTGTTTGATCCCGTCATCCACCACTACTTCCACCCGGGGATCATCCCAGGCGCAGCCAATCCCGGGCAGGAACCGGCGCGAAGCCTCGATTACCGCACCGTCGATCTCGCAGTGAACAACCTTTTCCACAGACTTATGCTTGACGATTTCCCGTACCGCCCCCCCGTCGCCGCCACCGATAACCAAAACACTTTTCGGCGCCGCATGGGTGTGGAGAGCAACATGGGTAATCATTTCATGGTAGACAAACTCATCCATGATTGTGGTTTGAATTACATTATCCAGTAAAAGCATCCGGCCGAACTGGTCTGTATCAATTACAGCCAGGTTTTGAAATTGTGTTTGCTCCCGGTGCAAGGTTTGTTTGACCCTGCAGGATAGGGCCATATCCTTCGTCTGGTACTCTGTAAACCATAAATTAAATCTGGGGCCCAACTCATCGCCTCCGTGTCTTTTATTCCCTATCAATACAAGTTAGTACCAAAGCGGCACTGCCGCCAAAGCGCAGCCGATTTTGTTTACGCGATGTTCCGTGGATGCGATCCTTGTACCCTCCAGCTTCATTCCCCTGGTGGCAAAAGCTTCTTCCAGCATGCTAATAATTGCCTTTTCTGCTTCTCCCTTGCCGCACTTGCCGGAATACTCCATAATCACACCAAAGGAATCCTTGGAGAAACCAACGCCTACTGCAGCAGAAATTAATTCCCCCGGAAGATCGCTGATAATGTATCCATATGCTGTTGGTACAAGGGACCCCGGCGGGATCTCCAAACTGGGGCAGAATTGCACGCCCGGGGGCAGAATGCTTGATACCCGGATCAGGTTTAGATTACCGATTTTTCCCTCTAAGAGGGCGTTATCAAAGGCATTCAGATGATTTTTCCCTTCGGCGCTGCCCGCGGTAACAAAAAACTTTTTTGGGGTCGGCAGCATAGTTTGACCTCCTTAAAATAGCTTGTTTTGCTACAAACATAGAATATTATATCAGAACTTAAAAAAAAATAAACTGATGTTTTAGGCCTTTTGGAAAAAATGCTACCTTTATGAAATATTATGTATAGGAATCATCCCCGGGTGGCAATATAAAAAAAATGGCAAACAGGAAAAGGGGGATTAGCATGTTAAAGACTGTAATTGGTTTATTTGATTCCAGAGACCAGGCCGAAAAAGCTGTTTCGGATTTACGCAATAGCGGTTTCCACGAGGAAATTTCCATTGTGGCCGCTGATAAGGACAAGGCGGCCGGGCAGCATAAGACCGGTGAAATGGGAATGAATGAAGGCAGTATAACTACGGGGGTCAGCACCGGTGGAGTTCTGGGGGGCCTGGCCGGTCTGGCGGCGGGTGTTGGCTCCCTGGCCATTCCGGGAATAGGACCTATCATCGCAGCCGGGCCAATTGCGGGGTTGCTTTCCGGCGCTGCAACCGGCGGTATAGCTGGCGGACTTATTGACTGGGGTATCCCGGCTGAAAGAGGGAAGTATTTCGAGGGAAAAATCCGTGAGGGAAAAATCCTGGCCTCTGTCCGGACGGAGGAAGCAAAAATAACCAACGCGGCTGACATCCTGCGAAAAAACGGCGCTAATGATGTGGAAACCCACTAAACCTCGGAAGTTTTAGTTAAATTAATCAGGGTATCTTTTTACGGGACTTTCCTGAAACATGAAAGTCCCGTAAACTTTCCCTGGGTTGCAAAGTTTCCTAAAGTCTTTCATTCTTAATCCCTTCGTAGATATCGCGGTAAATTTCGGCATCCTCCGCCTGCCGCTTGTCTGATTCACAAATAATTGTGGGATGCAAATCCCGCTCCACAAGCAATTCAGCCAAAGGAGTGAAATCGGGTCCGAATCCGGCCTCCAATGTGCTCCGGTGTTTTTTCTCCCCGGCTCCGGTGTATTCTATAGGACTAAAATGGATATGTAAATTTTCTGCAATTACCGTTCCCAACCGCTTTTCGATCTCATCCAGCACGGCTGCGTAGGCAGACTTGCTGGTGCATTTTCCGCCGGATAGCGCGTGCAGATGCCCAAAATCTATGGCCGGCACAACTTGAGTCCCCATCTCGCATAAATCCAGCACCTCCTCCAATGTTCCCAGTTGATTTTTTTTACCCATTGTTTCCGGAGCAAGCAAAATGTCTGAAAACCCTTCGGATTCAACTTCATTAAGAATTTCTTTAAAAAAAACCTTTGCTCTCTTCAGGATGTCCCGGCGATCGCCGCCGCTTCCAGCACCGGGATGAAAGACCACGATTTTTGCCCCCATTGCCCTCGCTATTCTCAGGGATTTTAAGAAATGAACCCTTGTTTTAACTTTTATTCCAGGATCCTGCGTACTCAGATTGATGTAGTAAGGGGCGTGAATACTCATTTTAATCCCCTGGGCAGCAGCCAACTGTCCCAGACGGCCAGCCATTTCCTCCCCAATGTTCACGCCCCTGCCGCACTGGTACTCATAGGCATTAAGCCGGCGCCCGGACAACCATTCCGGCATTTCCAGGGAAGATTTGCGCCCCTCCGCGTAAAAGGAGGCGGAAGCTCCGGCGGATCCAAAGTATGCGGTCATATAACTATCCCCTTTAAAAAAACTTCAGTTATCTTAAACCAGGGTTTTTCCTCGGTGCAAAACCAGCTCTCACCAGGGAGTGGAGCAGATGGCGCAGGCCAGGAAGGAAAATAGTTTCCCAGAAAAAGAGGGATTTTACTTATATATCCAGAACCTAAATATCCAGTATATCCAAATGAGGTGAAGCTGCTTTGCGTCTGTTAAAAGGCATAACCATGGTCCTGTTGCTAATGTTTCCCCTTTGTTTGTTGTTTAGCTCAAAAATTACCCCCTTTTTAAGACCTGCCGGCCGGGCAGGCAACAGCCTGATTTACGCCAGGGGACATGACTCAACTACCCTTGACCCGGCCCGAGCGCAAGATGACGAATCCTACAAAGTTATTTCCAATATATATGAAGGATTGGTTCGTTTTAAGGCGGGTACCGCCGCGGAAATTGAGCCCTGCCTGGCGGAATCATGGCAGATATCCCCCGATAACATGGTGTGGACATTTTTTTTACAAAAAAATATCCAGTTCCACGATGGCACCCCTTTTAATGCGGAAGCGGTGCGCTTTAGTCTGGAGAGGCAGATATCACCCCAATCCGACGGAAGCCTTAACTACGCTTCGTTTACTTTCGGTATGGTCGATCAAATCAAAGTTATCGACCCGTTCACGGTAAGTTTCATTTTGAAATTCCCCTATGCCCCCTTTTTAAATAATCTGGCCATGACAGCAGCCGCCCCCATGGTCAGTCCCACTTCTGCCACAACCCGGGGTGAAGCTTTCGGAGAAAATCCGGCAGGCACCGGCCCCTTCCGGTTTGTAAGCTGGGATAAAGGGAAACGAATCGTTTTGCAAGCAAACAAAGATTACTGGGCAAATCCACCAGAACATAGCACCCTGATTTTTAATGTTGTCAAAAACAGCAGGCTGCGGTCATTGCTCCTGAAATTCGGGCTTGCGGATATAATTGACGGGATAACAGCTTCAGATGCCCGCTATTTGGAACAAAAGGGCTGCCAGGTGCTGCGGAACCCGGGCCTCGATCTGAACTATCTGGGCTTTTATACGGACAAGGAGCCTTTTAACAATCCCGCCTTGAGAAGGGCAGTAAGTCTGGCTTTGGACCGGAAGCAACTTACTGCCGGTCTATACCATGGAGTATCTATTGAGGCGAACGGCCCCCTGCCTCCCGGGGTTTTGGGATATGACCATGATCTTCGCCCGCTCCCCTACGATCCGGACGGGGCAAGGGAAATACTTGCCCGGGAAGGCCTTGCCCATGGTTTAAAAATAACAATCATCACCTATATCAGTAAAAGGCCTTACAACCCTGCGGGGGGTGAGAAACTTGCCGCCGTCATTCAAGCTGATTTGGCTGCTGTGGGGATAGAAACAGAAATAAAGGCCTACTCCTGGGACAATTATAAAGAAGCGCTTTTAAAGGAGGAAGGCGATGCTTTCCTTTATGGGTGGATTAGCGACAACGGTGACCCCGACAACTTCCTGTACACGCTGCTTTCCTCTTCTCAAATTGAAAGTGGACTTAATACCACCCGCTATCGCAACCGGGAGATGGACTTTCTATTGGCCAGGGCTCAACAAACAATTGACCAAACTTTACGGCAGGATCTATACCGGGAAGCCACGGGGTTAATGATCCGGGACGCTCCCCTGGTTTGTTTAAATCACAGCCTGCACCTTGCAGCGGTCTCAGCCGCATTGGATGCTTTTATCCAGCAAAGCGCGGGTTACCCCTTTTTGACTGTAATTAAAAAAACCGGCTCCGGTAAAAAAAGCTGACACCGGCAATGATTTTGAAATATTTACTGGTTATTAATGTACTTTACGGAATAAAAACTTTGCAGGTTTATATTGTTTCCTGAAAAGGTAATGGCATTATCTACCACTAATAACCTGGGCCCTTCTGAAGAATAATATTGGTAAAAGGCGCATGCCTTAATCTTACACTCTAGGAGGAAAGATAATGGATCAAGTTTACCAGCTTCAAAGACAAATCCAGGATTTGCGGCAGGAAGTAAATACTATCAATCAGGTTGCAAGCCAACTGCAACGTTCGGAAGCGAACAATGCCGCCCAACTCCAGCGCTTGCAACAGAACGAAAACATTGCTACCCAGCAGCTTCAGGCCATTCAGCAACTTTGCAACCGTCTGAGCCAGGATGTCAATGTGATCAGTAACGTTGCCCAGAATGTCACGTCTCAGATGGCCAACAGGCCTTTTACTACCGGTCATTACGGCACCGGGATGAGTCCCCAGTTCAGCACAGGGATCAGCCCTCAGTTTGGTACCGGAATAAGCCCCCAGTTTAGTACCGGACAGTTTGGCCTTGCCTCCAACATGCAAAACCAGTTCGGAACCTTCGGAAGCCAGTTCGGCCAAAGCAGGGACGACGAGTTTTCCAGAAATCAATATATCAGTTCAATGGCGGCAAACCGCTACGGATTAGGCTTTGGTACGCCTGATTACAGGACTAATCAATACCTCAGCAACCTGGCCAATCAGGGCGCCCTTGGTTCCCCGCAGAATGTAGGGATCAGCGGGTATGGCGCAAGTCATATGGGAACAGGTATGGATCAAAGTGGTTTTGCGGAAATCAGCACCGGAAATTTTACTGTTCAACCTGCCCACCCCGTCCAAGCAAGGCCGTATGGTTCAACCAGCATGATGGGCAGCCATTATACCCCAACATATAGCCTGGCACAGTCGGCAACCCAACCGGGCTCGGGCCTTCTCAGCAGCCAGTCCTATAACGCCATGAGCTCTCCCAATGTTGGCCACTTCTCGAACTTCTGATAACTTAACTTCCAGGGGCCGTCAAAAGGCCCCTTTTTATTTTTGCCGGAATCCATATATCGATAGGATCCAGGGAAAAAAGACATTATATTATCTTAACAATTTATAACATTTCTGCTATAATAACCTATATAACTAACTGCGGGGGGTGGTTGAGCCTGGCTAAAATTTTGCGTGAAGGTGCTTCGTATACCCAGCGTGATGTTGTAGAATTGCTGATAGAATTCTCGGCTTTTAAGGACCGCGTCACAAAGAAGTTCAGGGAGCTGGCTAAAGAACTTGACGGGAAGGCCAACGAACATGACCTCTGGGTAAACGTATACCTGATTTCTTCAGATTACTCCGAGGAAGTTGCCGGTAAAAGACATAAACAGCAACAGGATTCGCTCCAAAAAATATCTTAAATTAAAACCGTCAGCGGCAAAACGGCACGCTTCACTTCAGGGAAGCCGCCGTTTTATTCTTTTACGAAAGTTGCTTCCACATCTATGGTTTTGCCCTCCCGGTAATGGGAGTCGGCATTTTCACTATAATGCTTGATAACAAAGGAACCAACTTTGTTGCAGGTATAGTAATTAACCCAGCCTGCGACGAACATTCCGATTATGGGAATAACCCTGAGGACGGTCTTCTGAGATGCCCTGATGCCCAAAGCAAGCAAAGCCTGCTCCACCAAACGCAGGAAAGCGCTCCCGGAAAGCTGTGCTGCGGTTAATTTGGATAACCCCCTGCCGGCTGTACTGGACCCCACCGCTGAAACCAGAACCCAGACCGCCTCCCGGGAAGTATTGTCAAGATCCAGATTGCGGTTGTAGACCTCCGCCATTTCCAGGATTAATTCGGTCAGCAGAAATGCCATGGCGGTCAGATCCAGGGCGGTGCCGCCGACTATGACCACTAGCGTGCCCAGTACGGGCACTGTCCCGGGCAGAGCTGTTACAACCCCGGCAGCAGTACACCACCTTCTTTTTTTCCCAATAAGCAGGCGGCAGATTTCCTCGTTGTTCAAACCGGGATTCTTCTTCTTTAGCCCGGCCACCCGTTTTTTGATATCCTTTTTACTTACATGTTCAAACGGGTTAAAAATTATCACCCGCACACACTCCCCTGTTATTCCTGTTATAAGGATACACCATAAAGGTCTTTTAGCCTTCCGTTCAAGAACCTGGCAGGAAAATAATTTTTACAGGATCAAAGAATCATATTCTTATTTGACGTACGAGACTATTATGATTTATAATGATAGCTGACCCGCATACCGGGGACCCTGGAATTAAAAGGATCCAACTGCAGACTTGCGGTGACCATTAGCCAAATGGCAATTTGGATTTCCGGTAAACACGGGCCTATAGCTCAGTTGGGAGAGCGCTTGGTTCGCATTCAAGAGGTCAGGGGTTCGAATCCCCTTAGGTCCACCAGTAAAATAAAGCCCACGTGGGGCTTTATTTTTTTTGCCGTATCTTGGGACCATCAGGAATTCACCATGCCCCGTCCGGTCAATCCTTGATTTTAGTCTGAGGCGCCCAATCAATCCCATACTCCCTGGCTTTTTAGTTAAATTCAGGCCGTCGTTTCAAGGTGGTACCGATCACCCTTGCCTGGCGGATTAGTTTCAAGTAAAGCCGGTAAATCCGCACCTGGGCAATTGTTTTCTGTTACTGTTTAATGATTATTGGTACCCCCAGTTCCTGGGACATCATTTTCAGGGGGACCATGATCTGATTATCCTTACAGTACAGTTCCGTTTCGCAGGGCACAGTTAAGCCATTAACCTCAATAAACGGTTTGCCAGGCCCGGCGCTAATCGTTATTCCGTTGGTTGATAAATGCAGGATGTTGTTTTTCTCGTCCAGGCCAATCCCCAGCTGAAGCGCGTCTCCTAGCGATATTGCCGGAACAAAGATTTCCTCCCCCCTGCTTTCTGAATTAACGGGCAGTATAATTGTTCTGCCGTTGACCTCCATTTTGCCCTCACTTTTTAATATAATAGTCCTTGTCCCAACCTTTTCCGAACCGGCAAACCGCTTCATGAGCAAATTGATAACGCTGTTTTCAATATCGCAGAAACCGTTCCCTTGCGGAAGGTAATTCCCACCGTTGCAAACAAATATTACTCCAACGTTTTCGTCCCGGTCAAAATACATGTCACTGATTAACCCGTAACCGCTCCCCGCATGCCCGGTAAGTCTTCTGCCGGCCAAACCGTCTGTAATGTGGAAGCCCAGTCCCTTTTGCTTATAAAACCCGTCGCAACCTTCCCCAAACCAGTGCATCTGGTGCATCAGATCAACTGTTTCCCGCTGCAGCAGGCGGCATCCGTTATAGGTCCCCCCGTTCATATGGGCGATCATAAACTTGGCCAGGTCTGTTACACTTACCCTCATCCCTCCAGCGGGACCAGCGTAACCATTACCCGGGGGAAGCTCATAAGTTTTCTGACCGGTTATCTTGCGACCCTGATAATTGTCATAGGATGCAACAAAACCCTGGCCGTCGCCGCCCGGCCTGTATAAAACGGCCAAATCCTGGATATTTGCCAGATCGGCGGCATAAAAACCTGCATCCATTCCCAGGGGCCGGAATATGTGACGGAGGCAGTACTGGTCAAAGTGCTCGCCGGAAATAACTTCAACCAGGCAGGCTACGATCCCGGATCCAAAATTCGAATACTCGAATCCGGAGCCGGGCTTATAATTATTCCAGGTTGAGGCGCTGTAATGGCTGCCGCCGGGTACCAGCAGGTCTTTTAAAAGAGGTTTCTCCCTCAAGTTAAGGACTTGAAGGTAGCCCCCGCCGCTGTTCCCGTCCCGGAGACCCGAAGTATGGGTCAAAAGCATCCTGAATGTTATTTTAGCATCGGGATAAGCGGGATTTCGAACACTGTAACCCAGATACTCGCCAATGTCATCATCAAGCGCAAATTTCCCTTGCTCCCAGAGCTGCATAAGGGCGGTGGCGCCGACCGTTTTGGATATGGAGGCAACCCGGTAAATCGTATCCGCTGCGGCTTGTTTTTCTTTGTCTAAATCCGACCATCCGTATCCTTCTGCCCATACAATGCTGCCCTCCTTGACAAATAGGGCGGAAAGTCCCACAACCCCGTATTTGTCCATTTCCGCCAGGATATGCCGGTCCAGATCATCTGCGGGCCGGTTGGGGTAAGGTTTGAGAGGGGTACCCCATCCCTTTTCCAGGTTAAAAGAAGGTTCTTGATTTGTTATTTCCTGGTGAACTGACGCCTGCAGGGCGGGTATTCCGAAGGCAAAAAGAAGCGATGCCAAAAGGGCAAAGTAGAGGAGTCCTTTCCTTAAGAATACGGACATTTTCATAACCACTCTTTTTTCATAGTTTTCATGGCATCTAAGTTATCTTAATGACACTATATGACACTATAGTTTTTCTCCCGTTTTGACCCTGGCTCCTGCCGGTAATTATATGAAATTGCTTAACGGAAATAGCGGTCCTGGGTAAGGTTAAAGATCAAATAAAGCCCCGCAATTTTTAAAGGGGCTTTGAAGGGCTTGGGGTTTACCACCCTTTACCAAATCTATTTTAAAGAGTAAAGGCCTACCTTGGAGAAGATGGCCCATTTTCGGTATAAACGTTTTAGTGCTCCCCGGCACGCTTCATAATTCTCAATAGTTTCCATGAAAAGCCGGCGTGCCCTGTCTTTGTCACCTGCTTCCTTAAGAATTTTTCCGGCCAGATAAAAAGTTTTTGGCGTACCATATTGCAGCAGCCGAGCATAGGTTTCCTCAATTCTTTGGTCAGACTGTTTTTCTTGCAGGTAAATCCTCAGGAGATAAACATAGGGTTCCCCCAGGCTTGTTTTGGGGTTTATGGTGACGGCTCTTTCAATTTCCCTTTGGCCTTCATCAATATTTCCCAGGTAATAATTGCTGGACCCCAGGTAGAAATGGTACAGGGGATGCCCTGTCATTTTTTCCGATGCTTTTTCCAGGTATAACCTGGCCAGTTCGTATTTTTCCCGGCGAAGGTATATTTCCCCCAAATCCAGGTGTGCTTCCCCATTAGCCGGGTTAACCTGAACTTCCCTCTTTAACTGCCTGGTTGTCCTCGCCCTCCTCCAGGGTCCCCAAATGTCGGGCAGAACCCCAATAAAGCGACGCTCCATAACGTACAAAACAATAATCAGAATTAAAAGGGCTAATAACGGGTTGCCGGTTAAGAGCGATAGCAGAACAAACAAGCCAAATGTCTTCATATAACCTCCGTTTCCAATCACTGCTTAAATACAAATATATCTTACCTACTTATTCCGGGGAATCCAGCTAACCCGGGCCTTCTATTTTCCGATATTCCGACTTTTTTCTCATATAAATTAAATATAACACATTTTACATCTTACCACACCCCCAAAGCCTGCAAGGAATTGCATGTTTTCCATTTCAAACATGTTGTGGGACAATGTAATATCTGATATTATTGTTTTCAAATCATAGTTTCTGCTTGCTTTAAAGGTTTGGTGGCCTATGCGGCTAGTGATTTAGTTCACATTACCAGGCTATCTCAATGGGCAACAAATTAACCTGTCGAAAATTGGTTTCTTGAGAAGGAAAACTGGTATATCCCTTGAATAACATTTATAGTAGCCAACAATTGCTTAAAATTCTAAGCCTTCAGATTTTCATCTAAGAACTGGCTGCCGGTAATAATCTTGCTGTAAATTCCCAAAGGAAAGAGAGAGATGAGATGAAAGATCAAACATCGCAACAAAAATTTTTTGATTTTAACAGTGAGTTCGCCAATATAACTATTGCGGAGGATATGATTACCGTTAATCCCCCCGCACCGGGGATCCTGAAAATGGGAATGGAAAAAGGAATACCCCTCATCGACCTTTGCCCGCCCCGGGTTAAACCCTCCGGATTTTATTCGGTTATGGACAAGGTTGCCGGGATTATGCAAAAATACAAGCCGGAGCTAAAGGATGAGATTTCTGAGTTTCTTGCCTCTTTGCCCAGTGCGGCGGAAGCACAGGAACTTTTTGTTGCGCAAGTCTTTACACCCGGTGCAAATTTTACAAAAATAATCGGAGGAAATATATCTTCCGAAACCCTGACTTTTTTGATCAATTATACAGCCAAACCCTTTTTGAAGGAATACGGCAAAATAACAGGTTTGCATTACGATCCGGAACAATGGTTAAAAGGCAATTGCCCGGTCTGCGGAGGGAAACCCACATTTGCTTTGCTTAATAAAGATGCCGGCATGAGATACCTGCATTGTGGTTTATGTGAAGTAAAATGGCGCTACCACCGGCTGGGCTGCCCGTATTGCGGGAACAACGAATCACAATTCTTTACAGTTGAAGGACAGGAAAAATACCGGGTCTACTTTTGTGATAAATGCCGCGGCTATATCAAAACAATTGATGAAAAGAGAGTTGACGGGAATAGCCTTGCCAAAGGAACATTGGATTTGTTCCGGGAGGATATTAATACGGTTCAACTGGACATGCTGGCCATGCAGGAGGGTTACTTCAACCAGCAAGTTGACGAGTCAGCAAAAGAAACCGTCAAATAATCTTCCCAGGGCAGGATTTCAAGGTAATCATGTCGTAACTATAAGTTCAGAAAGGGGGTTATCATGATGCCACACATCGGTGCGCCAGAGTTAATCCTGGTACTGGTTCTTGCCCTAATTATATTTGGCCCGGGCAAATTACCGGATCTTGGAAAAGCAGTGGGCAAAACCATCAATGAATTCCGCCGTTCCTCCCAGGAGATCATGGAAGAAACATCAAAGGAAGTAGATGATGCAAAAAAGGAAGGGACCCAGGTAGCTAAAGCGGTAAAAAGCTAATACAGCAGGATCTTGGACGGATAATGCTATAAAACCGGTTTGGAATAATTAAGGCAAAGTAAAATCACTTTGCCTTATAGGATTTCATCTAATTTATAGACATGCCTTCCTTTTCCAGGATTCCCTGACCCGTGTTTTATTAAGCTGGGCTTTATAGTTTTTCCGGGAAAAAGCAGCAGTACATCATCGTAGCGGGGGAAAAATATTGGCTAAAAAAACCGAGGAAATGTCTATACTTGAACACCTGGAAGAACTGCGTCGGGTCTTGATTGTATCTGTTGCCGGTACATTTCTATTTGCAATAGTTGCTTATTTTTTTTGCGACCGGATTCTGGCTGTCATTATGGAACCACTAACCAAGCTCGGCTATAAAGTCTTCTTCACAGGCGTTACCGAAGCCATTTTGGTGAAGATTAAACTGTCAATTTTTGCGGGGTTTCTTGCTGCCCTGCCGGTAATCCTGTGGCAGATCTGGAGCTTTATCATCCCCGCTTTAAAAAAGAATGAAAGGGTCTATTTTACACTATTTGTTTTAGTCTCTTTTCTTTGTTTTGTGGGGGGAGTTACTTTCGGTTTCCTTGGGGTTTACCGGCTCGGTGTTACATTCCTGCTCCAGTTTGCCGGACCCCAACTGTTTCCCATGCTAACCATAGACAAGTATATTTCCTTTACAATCGGCTTTTTATTGCCATTCGGCATCGTTTTTGAATTTCCTTTGGTATGTTATTTCCTGGCCAGGCTTGAACTTGTTTCTTACGCTTTCCTGGCCAAAAACCGGCGTTACGCGATACTAATCATCGTTGCGTTGGCGGCAATAATTACACCCACAGTGGATATTATTACCTGTATGATTGTAAGTGGACCTCTCTACTTGCTATACGAGGTTGGTTTGGGAATCGTCCGGATTGTCGAGCGAAGGATCCAACGCAAAAAAAAACGTGAGGAGACCACAGCCCTGTCAGTGAATACGTAAATAGGAATAAAATTTGCATGTTTTAATTCTTTAGATGTTTCCAGGCTAAAATCTTTTGTTACCACTCGCCCCTAAAGGCAAAAAATAAATTCGGGAAGGAGCTGATTTATCCAGTTGCCGCCCATCATCAATATTCAGGCAAGCGGAAACAACTTAAACTAGAGAAAAGGGGTTAAGACCCTTATCCGCAAGCATGGTTGAAACAGCCGGGGCGGCTCGCATAATAAAAAACAAAGTCATTACTGAGGGTCCTTAGGTGATTTATTTTGTGTTTATGGGTATTGGAAAGTAGGGGATAGGGGTATCATGCACTGTTGAATGGCAGAACAGGATATTCCAAGGGGAGATTAAAGCTGTTGTTATTCTCCATCCGGAGGGTACAGATATTTTCTTATCAGTCCTTATATTTACCAGGAGAGATTATCTTCAGATTTAAAGTAGAGGGGGGTTAAGTGACTTCATGCGAAAACTTAGTCGCCGTGATTTTTTGAAATCCTTGGGCGTTGGGGCCGCAGGATTGGCCTTGTTTGAAGGAGCCGGTAGGGCGCCGGCCCTGGCAAGCACGGCGGTAGATAAATTGCCGACCTTTGATCTGGGCGAATTCAAGTTAAAAAAGACCAAAGAAACAGCCTCTGTCTGTGCTTTTTGCGGCTGTGGCTGCGGCCTTATTGTATATTCCGATCCCGATGGCAAAAAGGTCATTCATATTGAGGGGGACCCCGATAACCCCAACAATGAAGGTTCCATGTGCTGCAAGGGCATAGCCCTTGGTGAAGCCAACACTACCGTCGACGCCAAACGCAAACGCGTCACCAATAGACTCCGTCTTACAGAAGTCCTTTACCGTGCTCCCGGCAGCAACGCCTGGGAGAAAAAGGATTGGGACTGGGCTCTTGCTGAAATTGCCAAAAGAATCAAAAATACGCGAGATGAAACCTTTGAAGAAGTAGATGAAAATGGTGTAAGGGTTAACCGGACCCAGGCTATTGCCCATCTGGGCAGCGCATCTGTTGACAACGAAGAAAACTACATCATGCATAAGATGCTGCGCTCAATCGGTGTCGTCAATCTGGACCACCACGCCCGTCTCTGACACTCCTCCACAGTGGCCGGTCTTGGCCAAACGTTTGGCAGGGGTGTTATGACCAACCTTTTTCCTGACTACAAAAACAGCGACGTCTTTTTGATGATCGGGGCCAACCCGGCGGAAAACCATCCCCAGGTAATGCGCTTTACTGGTATGGCCATGGCCACAAGGGGCGCCAAAGTAATCGTGGTGGATCCGCGGTACACCAAAACAGCCACGAAAGCGCATATTTATGCACCCATCAGGCCCGGCACCGACATCGCTTTTCTTTACGGCCTGATGAACTACGCCATCGAGAATAATCTTTATTTCCACGAATACGTCCTCAGCTACACCAACGCTTCCTATCTAGTCAGTCCGGATTACAACTTCAACGACGGTGTTTTCTCGGGATTGACCGAAAAGGACGGTAAGTTCAACTACAGTACTTCCAGTTGGGCTTACCAAAAAGACGGGGACACCATAAAAAAGGACCCGACCCTGCGGGATCCCCTGTGTGTCTTTCAAATCCTAAAAAAACACGTTTCCCGTTACGATATTAAAACAGTCTGCGATATTACCGGCACCCCGGAAGATACCTACAGGCAGATCTGTGAACTTTACTGCTCCACTGGCAGGCCGGACAAAGCCGGAAACCTGCTTTACGCCATGGGTATTACCCAGCACACCTACGGCTCCCAAAACGTGCGGGCCACAGCCATGCTGCAGTTGCTGCTGGGCAATATTGGCATTCCCGGCGGCGGCGTCAACGCCCAGCGGGGTGAATCAAACGTGCAGGGTTCAACTGACCAGGCTATGTTGTACCATCTAATTCCCGGTTACAACCCGTCATTTAGCGCTGCTGCCCACCCGACCCTGCAGGATTACCTGGAAAAAGAAACCCCCAAAACCAGCTACTGGTCCAACAGGCCAAAGTTTGTAATCAGTATGTTAAAGGCCTGGTTTGGTGATAGGGCAACAAAAGATAATGACTTCTGTTTCGACTTGGTTCCCAAGCATACCGGCAAGGATCATTCCCATCTGGCCATTTTTGAAAAAATGGCTGAAGGAAAGATTAAAGGCTTTTTCGCCTGGGGACAAAACCCGGCCGTGGGTGGACCCAGTTCCCTTACAGCAAGGAAAGCCCTGGAAAATCTGGACTGGATGGTGGGCGTGGACCTGTTTGAAACGGAGACAGTGTCCTTCTGGAAACGTCCCGGCGTCAACCCCGCCGATATTAAGACGGAGGTTTTCCTGCTGCCCACAGCTTTTTCCTACGAAAAGGAAGGCACGGTTGCCAACAGCTCCCGCTGGATTCAGTGGCGCTGGAAAGCAGTAGATCCCCCCGGGGAGGCCAAAAGCGACCTCTGGATTGCCGACCGGATTATGAAGGCCATTAAAAAAGAATACCAGTCCGGCGGTAAGTTCCCCGATCCCATTAATTACATGACCTGGAACTATCCCGAGCTGCCGGAGCACCACGGCGAACCTGACATCATGGCCGTTGCGAAGGAAATGAACGGTTATAATGTCGCGGACGGCTCTATGCTGGACTCCTTTGCCAAACTTAAAGACGACGGCTCCACGGCCTGCGGGATCTGGATTTACACCGGCTATATGTTTGAAGACCCGGTACTTAAAGTACCCGCCAGCCAGAGAAGAAGCAGGGAAGATAAGAGCGGATTAGGCCTTTTCCCCAAATGGTCCTTCTCCTGGCCCGCCAACCGCCGGATTGTCTACAACCGCTGCTCGGCGGACCCCAACGGCCAGCCCTGGGATCCCAAAAGAGCGCTGGTTGCCTGGGACGGTTCCCAGTGGGTGAACAACGATGTGCCGGACTTCGGCTTTAAGGATGCTGCCACGGGCGCATTCATTCCACCGGAAATATCCGCCGTCAATCCCTTTATTATGACCACGGAAGGTCAGGGCCGCCTTTTTGCGCCCACGGGAATGAAAGACGGTCCCTTGCCGGAACACTATGAACCCATCGAAAGTCCGGTTGAAAACCTTATAAGCAAACAACAGCGCAATCCCATGGCCGCCCTCTATAAAGGTGAATTCGCCAAAGTTGCTGAAACAGCCAGTCCCGATTATCCATATATCGGCACCACCCACCGCCTGGTCGAACATTACCAGAGCGGCGCCGTGACTAGAAGCTGTCCTACCCTGGCCATGATGCAGCCGGAAATGTTTGTCACCATCTCACCGGGTCTGGCCGGCAAACTGGGTGTTCAGCCCGGGGACATGGTTACGGTCAGTTCAATTAGAGGCGAGATTAAATGCAGGGCCAACGTTTTACCCATTGTAAAGCCGCTGAAGGTTAGCGGAAAGGATATTGAAATCATCGGCATCCCCTGGCACTGGGGTTACCAGGGCATTGCTTCAGGCGCAACGGCAAATGATCTTACCCCTTGCGTCGGGGACGCCAACACCATGATTCCTGAATCAAAGGCTTTTTTATGTAACGTTCAAAAGGCTTAGAATTAAGCCGGCTTCCTAAAAGTTTTAACCTGTGAGGGAGGTGTAATCTTTTGTCTAAAGGTGTATTGGTAGACATTACCAGGTGTATTGCCTGCCGCAGCTGTATGGTTTCCTGCAAGTCGTGGAATGACTTACCATCCAACCCAAGTACCTTCAGCAATAACTGGGACAGCCCCGGTAAGATAGATTCGAACAACTGGACTGTTGTCACTAACCATATTATTGAAGAGGGCGATCAGATCAAGTGGCGCTTTGTTAAAAAGCAATGCATGCACTGCCTTGAACCCGCTTGTGAATCGGCCTGCTTTACCCATGCCTTTGTCAAGACCAAAGAAGGCGCCGTGATCTACAAGCCTACGGAATTGAATCAGGATTACTGTGTGGGCTGCCGCTACTGCATGATTGCCTGTCCCTTCGGGGTACCCTCGTTCCAGTGGGAGAAGGCATTCCCCTACGTGCAAAAATGCCGCTTTTGTTATGACCGCATGAAGGAAGAAGGTATGGAACCCGCCTGTGTAACATCCTGCCCTACCGGGGCGCTGAAATACGGCGACAGAGAAGAATTGCTGGCTGAAGCCCGGACAAGGATCGAGCAGATTCCCGGTTACGTAAATCATATTTATGGTGAAAAAGAATACGGCGGCACATCCTGGATTTATATCTCCGATGTCCCCTTCGAAAAACTCGGTTTTAGAACAAATGTATCGGAGAAATCCATTCCTTCCTACACCTGGGACGTCCTCAAGTGGACCCCCCTTATCTTCTTTGGCTGGGGCGCCATCCTGACCGCCATGCGCGCTTACACCAAAAGGCGTGCCGAAGTCCACAATGAAGCGGAAATGTATGCTCCCGTCGACGACGAATAATTTAGTATTGGAGGTGAATAAACGTGAGGTTTGGGAAAAACTGGAAGTTTAAAATAACGCCCTTCAGGATTCTCCTGATCATCTTCGTGCTTATTGCTGCTGCAGCCGCACTTTATAGATTTGTCTACGGCTTGGGCGCGGTCACCAACTTGAGTGACGAGTGGCCCTGGGGATTGTGGATCGGATTTGACCTGCTTTGCGGTATCGCCCTGGCAGGCGGCGGCTTCAGTACGGCTTTAATTGTTCATGTCCTGCACAAGGACAAGTACCTGCCCATTGCCCGGGCGGCGCTGTTAACTTCACTAATAGGTTACATCATTGCCATGGTCAGCCTTTTCCTGGATATCGGCCGGTGGTTTAACTTCTGGCGGCCTTTCTTCTACTGGGGCTACCACTCCGTGTTATTTGAGGTATTCTGGTGCATCTCCCTTTATACCACGGTGCAGGTCCTGGAGTTTGGGGATATTTTCTTTGAAAAGGTAAAATGCGCACCTCTGAAAAAGATCCTGGGGTACGCCATGACCCCCATGCTGATTCTGGGGATTGTTCTGCCTTCGTTGCACCAGTCATCCCTGGGCTCACTGTATATCGTTGCGGTGGACCGGCTTTATCCCCTGTGGTGGTCCATGCTGATCCCGTTCTTCTTTGTCTGGTCCGCCTTCTTCCTGGGCCCGGCTATGGTCACTGTGGAAGGCACGCTGGCTGCAAGAGCTTATAAGAGAGAGCCGGAAATGCATATTTTTGAAAGCCTCACCAAGGTTACCCTTTTTATGATGATTATTTACCTCATCGTGAAAATCGTTGATTTGGTCTACCGGGGTGTTTTATCCATGGCTTTCAACGGGTCCTTTGAAAGTAACATGTTTTTAATTGAAATGATTGTGTTCGTAATTGTTCCAATCATCATGTATTCCATTACTTCTATCCGGACCAAGCTCTGGGGCGTTTTAACAGCCTCTATCCTGGTTGTGGCCGGTGTTATCTTTAACCGCATGAACGTAGTCTTTACCGGTATGGCCGGCGCCATGGGAGGTCACTACTTCCCCACTATTTGGGAGTGGTTGATTACCATCGGCATGTGGAGCGGTCTTGTCCTGATGTACTGCTTTGTGGTGGAGAATTTCCCAATTCTACCGAAGGAAGAACATGCCCACGGCAGCGGTGTATCTTATGGCGCGGGTTTTCATGCCTAGCTGATGTATAATTTGAGTTAAAGATCTAAAAAGTCAAATAATAAAACCCGGAGTAGAAACTATTTCCGCTCCGGGTTTTATTTTATAAATAATGGAAGCGCCAATCACTTTACAGGCTTGTCCACTGCAGCTTTGGCAACCTGGGCAACCTGCTGAACTTCTTCCTTGATGTCCTTAAGATCTTTAACTGCTTCATCCACTTCTCCGAAGCTGGTAGCGGAAGCCCGGCGGAATTCGTTGATTGTTTTACCCAGGGATTTTCCCACATCGGGCAATTTGCTTGGCCCAAAAACAACCAGGGCAATAACCAGAATTAAAATCAGCTCCGACATACCAAGGTTTGGAAACATAATTAACAATACCCCCCCTCTCCACTTTTCAATCCGCCTTCCAGGACAGTATAGCAGGCTGAAAGAACAGCAGTAAATCTGTCTTTATACATTAATAGTTCTTGCCGGAAACAAATCTTCCTGCTTCTTGCTCACACTTCCCTGCTGGAGATACTGTTCAGGATCCAACCGGCCAAACTGGTAATGATGGCTCCCCAGAAAGCGCCCCAAAAGCTGTATACAGTAAAACCCGGAACTATCCAGGAAGCCATGACAAAGGCAAAGGCGTTAATAATAAATATAAAGAACCCAAGGGTCAGGACAGTTATGGGGAAGGTTAATAGAATCAGGACAGGCTTAATAAAAGTGTTTACTAACCCCAAAACCAGGGCAGCCAGCAATGCCGAAAAGACACCCTCCAGCCTGAATCCGGGGATCAGGGCGTCCGCAATCAGTAAAGCAAGGCTGTTCAAACAAAGCCGCAGGAACAAGTTCATAATTCTTTACCCCATGAATAGTTTTGTCGACCCGGCCTTTGGGCTTCAATCCAATTTCAACTTACTTTTTACCCAAAGTCAAATCCCCTCGCAAAATATCTTATCATTCTTCCGCCTTTCCCACCAGATGTATTTTTACCTGACGGTTCTTTTAAAAAACAACTCAAAGGCCATAGGGCCTGTTTAAAACTCTCCGTAAACATTTATGGAACACCTATGGTTTTAATGTTTTACCCTCATCCAGGGCGGAAACACCCGCATCTTGAAAGGATGCCATTTCGTTCATAATTTTTGTTGAGGCCTCAATGAGATGCATGGCCAGGGCAGCCCCGGTACCTTCACCCAGCCTCATTTTCAGGTGGATAACCGGCGCCAGCTCCAACATCTCCAGCATTAACCGGTGCCCCTGCTCCTGGGAAAGATGCGAGGCAATCATGAACTGGCGGACTTCCGGCTGTAAACTGCCGGCTATCAGGGCCGATGCGGTGGTGATAAAACCATCAATCAGAACGGGAACCCGCCGTGCCGCGGCGCCCAGGATAACCCCGGCCAGTCCGGCTATTTCCAGACCCCCCACCTTTGCTAAAACATCCAGACCGTCACAGGGGTCGGGCTGATTGACTTCCAGCGCCTGTTGAATGGCCCACGCCTTACGAGCCATAACTTCATTGTTGACTAAAGTCCCCCTTCCGGTCACCTCCCCGGCTTGATAGCCGCCCAGAGCCGCTAGAATGGCGCTGCTGGCTGTCGTGTTGCCAATCCCCATGTCACCGACAGCCAGGAGGCCGGCTCCCCTGTCAATTTCCCTGTTGACGACATCTATCCCCACTTCCAGGGCGCGAACCGCTTCCTCCCGGTCCATGGCAGGCCCGGCGGTGATATTGCCGGTTCCGGCCCTTACTTTTCGTTGCTGTACTCCCGGAAAGTCCAGGGGCCCGGCAACACCCACGTCAACCACAACCAGGCGGGCCCCCGCATGTTTGGCCAGGACACCAACCCCGGCGACCCCGGTAACAATTGCAGTCAGCATCTGGGCCGTAACCTCCTGGGGCGCAATACTCACCCCTTCCGCCACCACACCGTGGTCACCTCCCATAACAATTACCACCTTATCCTTGATTACAGGTCTGGCAACACCGGTGATACCGGCCAGGCGCACAGCTATTTCCTCCAGGACGCCCAGGCTTCCCGGCGGTTTAATCAAACTGTCCAGGTGTTTTTGGGCCTGTTCCATAGCTCCTTTGTCCAAAGCGCCAATCATCTTCATTGTCCTTTGCAGCAGCATCATGATCCCCTCCTAATAATTTAATATTTGCCAGGTCTTGCGTTATAAAAAAACCACAGCCTTAAAAAAGGCCGTGGACTTTTCCATCATCCATCGGATACCCCTTCACACCACAGGGGGCAATTAACAGCAGGCAGGTCTCCTGGCTTTCGATCATCGCTTGCCGCAGCCTTCCCGGCAAACACCGGTGGCGTCAATGCGGCCTGCTCCCGGTAACAGTGGCGGGACCGCTCAGGCCTTACACCTGATTCCCTATTCTCCCTTAACGGGCACCTGCTGACCGATCTGTATTTTTATTTTTATTTTCTCTAAAATATTTTGATATCCTGCACCTGAATAAAATATTTGCCTGTTTACAAGAAAAGGTTATAAAAGGTTTAACAATTGTATGCTTTTAAATTCCTTTAAATTCGGCTATTTTACCCACCAGCTAATCAGCCTGTTAACAACTGCCGCTGTTTCTGCCCGGGTGGCCCCGTCAAGCGGCCTGAAGAGTCCGTCACTTCCCTGAAACAGTCCGGCTGCAGAGACTTTGGCCACGTCATCCCGGGCAAATTCCGGAACAGAGTTGGAATCTTTATATTTCACCGGCTTTGGCAGCGCCTCTAGTTCGTCCTGCCCATGGGGTATTTCAAGTTCTTTTATTTCTTTCAGACCCAGCGCCCGGCTGAGCATCACCGCCATTTCACATCTTGTAATCCGGGCCTCCGGCGCAAAAGTACCATCGGGGTAACCCGTAATTACTCCCCGGGAAAACGCAGCAGCCACTGCCGGCTCGGCCCAGGCCGGAATTTTATCTTTAAAGCCAGGTGTACTTGCCGGTGACGGCCATTGCAGGGCACCCGCCAGTAAGGATACAAATTGCGCCCTTGTTACCCTCTGATCGGGGCCGAAGGTCCCGTCCGGGAAACCGTTGGCCACCCCCCTGGCCGCCAGGCTGCGGATATCCTTATCAGCCCAGTGCTTGCCGGTATCACTGAAGGAAGGTTCGGAGCGCTGATCGTCCACCAGAATAACTGGACCAAATTCCCAAAGCCTGGCATTAACAGTCCCCTCACCCTGATCTGCCGGAACCGCATTTGCCGGTTGTTCCCGCCACTTTGCAGCAGCGGCATCCCACAACCAGATTGCCGGACGGCCGGCTATTGCAGCTGCATCGTACCGCCAGTATAGCTGCCAGGGAATTTCCAGGCTTGTTATCTCCTCACCCACCGCCGGCTCAATCTGTATTGCGCCCAGCGCCAGGCAGCCGGAGGGCAAACCTGCCGGCGGCTCAATTGCTGTCAGCCTTAACTCAACAGGAGCGGCAACACTCCCAGCGGGAAAAAGGACCTGAACTCCGGCTTCGATGGTAATTTCAGAATCTTTTTCGGGTTCAACCTGCAGCTTCAGGCCAGGGGGCTGTACTGTTACCGGAACGGTTGCGGTAAGTCCCTGGAAGGAGGCCTGGATAACCCCCGAACCGAATATTTCCATTGCGGCGGTAAATTCGCCCTCTGCAACTTGGCCCAATTCGCTGTTGTCCAGGGTCCACTCTAAATCCCGGGCATTTAAGTCAAAGACTTCCCCGAAGTTTGTGTTTACCTTTACCTGGAATTGGGCGCTCTGCCCCGAATCCAGATCCAACGCAGCCGGCGCCACCGACAAACTGGACAGGGACTCGGGACCGATAACCCGCATTGCTGACTTGCTGCTCACGCCCTTGTACCCGGCCGTGATTGTTGCGCTTCCACCTGTCCCGGGGATAAAAACATTCCCTTGAAAGATTCCGGCTGTGTCGGGGGAAACCGACCATTCCACCTGGGCCGGTTCCACCCGGTAAGGGTTATAATATTCATCAAAACCCCTGGCCGAAAACTCTCCATGCGTACCGGTAAGAATCACACCCGGGCCGCTTACATTAAGACCCTTTAATTCACCCCCCGGAGCGAGGGAAAAGAGCCCGATGGCATCAGGCACCGCACGCTGGGAAAGGCCCTGGGGACGGTTAATTAAACTGGATTCGGTATCCCCCAGATGACGGGCAGCCAGAGTCGTTGAACCGCCACCATCCAGGTTGACGGCACGCCGGATACCCAGGGAGATTAAAAAGTCAGCCAGCTCTTCCTGGGTCATACCCCTGCTCAGCACCGTACCGTCGGATGCCGACTCTTTTTCTACAGTTACCAGGTAAAGGGTATTACCATCCCCGGAAATTCCAACGGCAGTACGGGCGTTGTTCCCGGCAATATTTTGCGTAAAATAGGCCGGGAGACGCCCGTCCTCCACTAGAAGGGCCTGACCTCCCACGGCAGCCAGGAGTTCCTCTCCCCGGGGCTGCACCGAGTATGTATAGCTTACCCTGGAGCCCACCGGCAGATTTTCCAGGATGAAACTGGCAGCCTGCCCATGTCCCTTAAGAACAAATCCGTCCTCAGGTATCGGTATTCCGGGCTGGTCGACCAGAACTTCCTGTACAATCCCCTTGCTCACAACGGCTTCCACTACGTCCGTGAGATCCGGGAGTTTTCCCCTGCTGGTAGCGCCCCACATGGGATCGTACAGATTGAGGGTCTCCCAATCAGACGAATCACTTGACATAAACAGATAGCCCGGCTTATTGATCCCGGACAGGGGAAAGCTTTTTAGATTTTCGGCGGTAACCTGCCCAAAAAACTCAAAGATTTCCAGAAGCGTTGTTTTATCCCCGGTCAGTCCAAAGCCGTACATATCGCTGCGCAGGGCGGGACTCCCTATCAGCCGGCCGTCCTGATAGGCCAGGCCTATAGGCCTCCCACTCTCCTTCATCTGGAAGTAATCGCCGTTTATAGCGGCTACCGCGCCCGTACGCACGGCCATTTCCAGGACAGTCTGGTTCTTGTTTAAAGTACCGTCAGCCCCGATAATTGTGTCCACCTTTAAATAGGGATCTTGCAAGTCTATTTCCAGAACGTATACATTTAAAGGGCCCTCTGTGGTTTGCAAGGCAACGGTTTGCAGAACAGCTCCCCTGCTTAAGATTTCCGAACTTGTCATCTTGCTGATTTCCTGATAAGCGCCGGCCCAGGACGGCAAAGCCAGGTTGAGCGCCAGGACGGCAAGGATCACGTTTCTCCAAAACTTAATTACGAAACCTTTACAACGCAAGTTGATACCCCCTCAAGATGTCGAAAAGATCAGACAAAATCATTGTGGTAAACATTTCCCAATCATTCGACTGGCTGACCAGTTATTGGACCGGGCTTCGGTTACATATTCGGCTTGCCGACGGGAAAACACCCCGGATTCTATACCTGTTCCAGAAGCTCTGCCCTGCATAAGATTCATCCACCCCCTGTATAAAATGACGTCCGCAGTTCCTTTTTAGTTCTATTTACAGGATCGAAATACTAGAAATTTTTAAACTGCCCAATAAAGATCTAAGTCAAAACATTCCACAGCCAGCCGGGGTTGCAAATACTTTCTATAATGTTAAAAACCACCGCTTTGGTGGCTTTAAAACGGTAGTGATGTTACCCGGTTGCCCTATAAAGTTAAATATTAAACCTGAAATTGATAACATCACCGTCGGCTACCAGATACTCCTTTCCTTCCAGACGGAACATGCCTTTTTCTTTCACTCTGGCCATACTACCCATTTGTTTCAGATCATCGTACTTCACTACCTCCGCCTTGATAAAGCCCCTTTCAATATCCGAGTGAATCTTGCCCGCCGCTTTCCTGGCTTCAGTCCCCTTCAGGATAGTCCAGGCCTTGACCTCATCATCCCCCACCGTAAAAAAGGAAATCAACCCCAGGTAATCATAAGCAGCCCGGGCCAGGCGGTCAATCCCGGATTGGGTAATCCCCAGGTCGGATAGAAACAACTCCCTGTCCCCCTCCGGAAGCTGACATATTTCCATCTCAATTTTACCACTTACCTCCAGGACAGGGAGTCCCCTTTCAGTAGCATAAGCCTGGAGTTCTTCCCGTCCGGGGTAATGCTTCCCGTTAAATTGTTCTTCATCGGTGTTGATGACCAGCATCAGGGGCTTCTCGGTAAGAAAGCTGTAGTTCTTCAGGGCAAGCTTTTCTTCGGGCAGCAAATCAAGCCTGCCAATGGACACTTCGTTTTCCAGGGCTGAAAGACACTTATCCAGGACTTCCAGTTCAAGCAAGTTTTCCTTTTTAACCTTTTTACCCGACTTTATCCGCTCGATTCTTTTTTCGATGATTTCCATGTCAGCAAACAAAAGCTCCATGTTGATGGTCTCAATGTCCCTCAAGGGATTAATGGTATCATCCACATGGGGTACATCCGGGTTAAAAAAGGAGCGAACAACATGGGTCAGCATATCCACGTTCCGAATGGCATTTAAAAACTGGTTTCCCACTCCTTTTCCCTGGCTTGACCCCCTCACAAGCCCCGGAACATCGCTGAACTGGATTTGGGCGTAAGTTGTTTTCCGGGGTTGGTATAAGCCGCTTAAGTATTCGACCCTTTCGTCGGGAAGCCTGGCCGCGCCAACATTGGTTTCCGTCCTTCCGGTTAAAAAATTTGATGTTTGGGCGCCGGCGCCAGTCAATAAATTAAAGATTGTTGTTTTGCCGACCATGGGCAGGCCGATTAGACCACAGTTAAGATTCAATTTCATCACCCGAATATAGTTTATCATCTTAGCAGTTCATTTACAAACTTATTACCATTCTAGCATAATTTGCCGCCGGGTATTTTAAATAAATATATTTATCTAATCCTATATTTATCTTAAAATGGTACCATATAACGCTGCTATGGGGTATGATAATGTTGGTCCGGCAAGCGCCGGATCCTGATCCCTGCAAACAATAAGCGGCATCAAATATGTTCAAGGAATGCATGATATAATATCCTGGGAGGAGCAGCTATGAATCCGGCTATAATGGTTGGTCTAGGCGTACTGGTTGGTATTGGCGCCAGTTTTTCAGGTCTGGGCGGCGGCTTTATCATGGTTCCACTGTTAATTTACCTTGGCTTTACGGCTCAAAAGGCCGTGGGAACTTCCTTTCTGGCCATCCTGGTAATTAGCATGTCTGCCCTGCTGGCCCATGGAAAACTCAATCACGTGGATTACCGCATGGGGATCTTCCTTGGGCTCGGGGGTATCCTGGGCGCCCAGGTTGGTTCCAGACTGGTGGAGTATGTTTCTAATCAAGTGTTCAACAAAATATTTGCAGTAATCCTGGTGGCCCTGGCTATCCGCATGTTCTTCCAAAAATAAATCTTTATCCGTGCCTTTCAGGCCTACCGGAGCTCATGTCTAAAGACTCCCCGCCTTTAAAAGGTTTGAAAACTGTCGGCGCGGGGGAGACGATCAAGGGGGTCGAATTATTGAGGGAGTGGCAGGTTGAAGACGCCGGCGGCGGATGCAGGGCGTTTTCAGAAGTCATTGTACTTGCGTGTCTTGATACCGGTGAAGTGTTCTCATCTACCATACCGCTTACCTGGGACGACGGTTTTAGCCTGGAGGAAAAGGCTTGTTCCCAGTTAATTCAAATGATGTTGAAGGCTCATGTTGAAAAGGATGACTTTTTTTATGTATGCTCGGGAAATATTTTTCATAGGTTTCATAACTGGTTGAACGAAAATGATTACAGTTGGGAAATATGCAAAATAGACGGCTTTGCCCATGAACATGCCGAACATCTTTTTCACTGCCAGGTTGTTGCCGCGGGTTTTCCAGCTTACATCCGCCTTGTTGAACGCAATTACCGTGATTACTACAGAGCTGTGGAAAAATGGATATATGCCGATGAAAAGCGTCTTGCCCTGTTGAAGGATCGTGAAGTCCGGCAAAAACCAGCCGAGACCCGTTATGTACTCAAGGGAAATGGGAGTCACACCCGTTCCTGTCATAAATGCGGGGAAAAAATTATCCCTTACACACCTATCGTCGTCTACCGCTGCCGGGAATCCGGCAGGAAGGTTCGCCGATACTTTCACCCGGCGTGTACACCCGTTAAGCCCCTGAAAAGCACCTTAGAAAGCGCAACTATAACCTGGTCTGCCTGTAATGTGGAAGGTATTGTTCTGGGAGCAGGGAAGGAAAACCGCCAGTGCACGGTCTGCGGGCAACCCGTTTTGCCCGGGGAAAAATCTTTTTATGGTTATTGGGCGGAAAAGGTCCTTATAGCCGGCCACCTTTCCTGTTTTCTGAACGGGAATAAGCCGTTTCCACCGGGTTCATAATCGCTGTTAACCCCCGGTATTTTTCACCGGTTGGTGGTAAGGTTCACCCTTTTCCTTAAAATTATATGCCATGCAGAAACGCTATGCCGGCCGCTCCCCCCGGGGGCTGGCCGGTTTTATAGATCCCGTAAAAAATAGCCGGCAGTCCCGGCTGTAAACAACAAGTTCGTTTTTTTAACGGCAGGTGGGGCTGCATGTTTCCTCACCCCATTCACTAAAATGTCCCCGGGGGACAAAATCCTTGCATACTTTGCTCAACGCCCCCACCGTCTTATCTCCGGATGGTCCGGTGCAAGCGGCGGCATCAAAGTATTTCCACCGTTTAAAATAAACGCAATCCTTACAATACACTGTTTGTCACACCTGCCCTTTAGCAAAGCATTCTTTACCAAACCAATTCTACAATGAAACACCCCGGGTTTCAATATAATTGTAAAATAATTTTAAATATTATTTTATGTCTAATAATTTATACGGAGGACTTTGATGGACAACTATTATAAGCCCGGTGATAAAGTAGAAATTTGTTTGCCGGACGGCAGCCTTTTAAAGGGCAAAATTGTAGAAGTTATTGCCGGAATCAATTCAAACTGCTATCTGGTCCAGTATAATAACGCCTACGCCCTGGTCTCCCAGGGGGATATTGTGCGGGAAATTTAAACCCGGACCTGCTATTAATTTCTTTAAATAAGATACCCCGCGCCTGCTCATTCCGGAAGGATTATCGAATTCAACATAGAATAATTACACTAATAATTTAGGCTTATAGGTGAAAAAGCGCCGTTTTTTGATTGCTGTAAATACTAATCGATACTAACGAGAGAGGTTGGGACTATGCCGGAAGAACTGGGGATTATCCACTGTTTGAGCAGTAAGGAAAAACAGTTAATCAAATTTATCCGCGAGCTGGGCTGGGGCGATCTAAAGATAAGGATTGAGAATAGTCAGCCTGTTCTAATTTATGAAGCGATTAAAACTATCCGACTGGAAGAAGAACCAACCCAACAAAGGAAAAACTACCAAAAACAGGTTCAAGCCAATCGTTTTAAAAAATAACTTTTGCACCTTAAAACCATTTAAGTTTTACACTCGCCCCACAACAGCCCCGGGATCCCCACAAAGCAGCCTTACTACTGGTTCAACTGCCCCGGGTTCACCACTTGTCGGCTCAACACCGATAAGGGGTAAATCATAGCGCCGGCGCAAAGCATCCAGGGCGGCAATTAAAGTGGTATTACCGGCGACAACCAGGATTTTGGCGCCCTTCTTAAGTAAAAAAACACTGCTGGCAAAAGCCCGGGGGCGGATTATCCCGGGTGGTTTAAAGCCATTGGGACAGTGTGCGGAATCAGCAAAAAAAAGAAGATCTTCAGTCGGAAGCAAGCGGCGTACCTCCTTCATGACTGAAAGCCCCCCTATCCCCGAATCAATAACACCAACCGGCCTTTTAAGGGCATGAAAACACCTCATTGCAACAGATTGACTTAACCCCAACAACGGGATCATTCCCCTGTTTTTTTAATGCGGCTTGCAGAGCCATTAAAAATGCGGCCAGTTTAATATATTATATTCAACCGGGCTGCTCAAGCCAACTTCAGGCAGCTTCAAAGTTATCCCGGACCTGGATCCCGCACGCAAAGGTCTGTCAGCTGAATAACCCGGCGATCCTTTGACTTGAAGCACTCCCTTGAGCGGAAACTGCCCTGGGTTTCTTTTTGTTTAGGAGCCCGTTTCCGTTGCCCAAATCTTAGGTTCACCAAGTTTTGCCTTGTTAGATCTAACTTAAATAGGGTTATTTTCCGGATCTTGCCTGCATCTGCCATAAAATTAGCGAAACCTGCAAATAGTTTACAATATTCAAACTAATTTTAAAAAACTTGATAAATACTATTATTAGCAATAGAATTAAGTATTGAACTATGTTTTATTGAGTAATCTTTGGAGGATGTTATGCTTGGAAACAGCCAGATGATTGTAGCCACTATAATATTTCTAGTCACTTACGGTATTATCGTATCGGAAAAAGTTCACCGGACGGTGGCTGCTTTTGCAGGAGCAGCCCTTGTGGTCGTCCTGGGGATTATTCCTTCGGAAAAAGCGGTCTATGCCATAGATTTCAACACCATTGGCCTGCTGGTGGGTATGATGATCATTGTAGGGGTTACCAGGCAGACCGGTGTTTTTGAATATCTGGCCGTGAAGGCGGCCAAGGGTTCCAGGGGCGATCCCATGAGGCTGATTTCGGCCCTGGCTCTCGTCACTGCGATATTATCGGCTTTTCTGGATAATGTAACAACGGTCCTTCTGATTGTTCCGGTTACCATCGCGATTGCCAGGCAACTTGAAATGTCGCCGCTTCCTTTTTTAATTGCTGAAATTATCGCTTCCAATATCGGCGGCACGGCAACACTTATTGGGGACCCCCCCAATATAATGATCGGCAGCGCCACCGGACTGGGCTTCATGGATTTTATCCTAAATCTGACGCCGGTTATTGTCGTTATCTACGTTTTAACAACTTTTCTTCTGCAGCTGATCTACCGTAAATCTTTAATTATGCGCCCGGAACTGCAGGCCGGCGTTATGAAACTAAACGAAAAGGATTCCATAAAAGATGCCCGGCTTTTGCGCCAATGCCTGGTAGTGTTGTCCCTTACCGTAATTGGCTTTGTCCTGCACCAATACATCAATCTGGAATCATCTGTCGTCGCCCTTTCCGGGGCCAGCCTGCTGCTCCTGGTTACCAGGCGGGACCCGGAACATGCCCTTCATGCCGTGGAATGGCCCGTCATATTTTTCTTTATCGGACTTTTCGTGGTCGTCGGCTCCCTGAAAGAAGTCGGTGTGATTGAGGCTGTGGCCAGGTGGGCCCTGGATGTTACCGGCGGCCATATTGTTTCCACTGGTATGCTCATTCTCTGGCTTTCGGCCATCGCCTCTGCCTTTGTTGACAATATTCCCTTTGTGGCCACGATGATCCCGCTTATTCAGGATATGGGCCAGATTGGCGGAATCACCGACTTGAACTTTTTCTGGTGGTCCCTTTCCCTGGGGGCTTGCCTTGGCGGCAACGGGACGATCGTTGGAGCTTCCGCCAACGTTGTGGTAATCGGTATTGCTGAAAAAAGGGGCCTTCAGATCAGCTTTATCGGATTTATGAAGGTAGCCTTCCCGCTCATGCTTCTGTCGATTTTAGTTTCCACCGGTTATCTTCTTTTCTGGTACTACTTCCACACCATGGCTGCCATGGGCGTAACCCTCGCCCTGGGAGCGCTGCTGGCGGTCCTGCTGCGAACAATAGCAGCTAAAAAGCTATACAAGCCTGCGGTTAATTCAGCCACAGACGGAGAAAACTAAAACCTTTGACCCCTTGAGGACCTGCCGCAGCCTTTCCAGGGCAAAAAGGCGGGTCTTTTGCGGCATACCCGGCGATAATTGCTTAACACCTATTATTAAAATTTTTTCAACAAAAGAAGGTGACTCGGGAGCAGGGAAGGAATTAACAAACAATTCTTGCTCCCGGGGCCACACTTTTATTGGGTGGGAATTCTTTGAGGGAAAAATCCACGCCAATAATCCAGGTAAGGACTTTTTATCCGCCGGATGAAAAGAAAAATCGCGCTCATGCAAGACAAAAAGTTTAAATTTTGGAGGTTATTTTATGTTCATAGATTTTCAACGTTTTGGAAGGGACCTTTTCCTGGCCGGACTGAACAACTCCCACAGCGGAAATCTCAGCGTTCGCTGCGGGGACCGCGTTGTTATAACCAGAAAGGGCTCCATGCTGGGAAATCTAGCTGAACAGGACATAATAGAGACAGGGCTGAACAAGAATGACGAAAAAACCGCCCTGGCATCTACAGAAATAGGTGTCCACCGTTCCATCTACAGGGGGACCCCCGCTTCAGCCGTTGTACATGCTCACCCTGTTCATGCCATTGCTCTTTCTTTAATTGAAGATCTAATCATCCCGGTGGATGCGGAAGGCGCCCATTTCCTCCCCAAAATACCCGTACTTGCCGCCATAGACCCCATTGGTTCTAAAGAATTGGAAGAGAATCTTCCTCCGTTGTTAAGGGATTTCAGAATTGTCCTGGTCCGCGGCCATGGAAGTTTTGCCGTGGGTCATAATCTGGAAGAGGCCTACCAGTGGACAACCTGTCTGGAGAATGTCTGCCGGATTATCTGTCTAAACCGCACCCTTCCGGGAACAGGCAGGGCGGACGCTAAAATTATATCAACAAAGGAGTTTGAATAAATGGGTGTATTAAAGAATTTGCTCCAGGGAAACCTGGCGCTTCACCAGGAAATAATCAATTCGTTTTTAAAGAGCATGGTAGAGGAAAGCAATGCCCTGAACAAACTAAACATAACCATTATTGAAAATTTTTTAAACCTGACGGCGGAAATTCTCGCCGGTCTGGACACACCCATTAACATAAAAGTCACCCTGTCCATAGGGAGCTTTAAATTTAACAGGCATAGCCGGTTTGTTGAATTCCAGGTGCACGGTCCGGTTTTGATAACCCTCCAGGGTGTTGAAATTAAAGCCAGGCTGGGGGTTGACCTTGCCCGGGATCAGGCGCACACAGGAACGCCGCCGGGTATCGCCGGTGTTCTGGAATACCTGGATATAAAAGAAGAAAAGATTACCGTAAATTTTAACAACATACCGGGCTTTAACCAGCTGCTGCAAAAAAAACTGGGATTTCTTTTAAATCATCTGGAAATAAGTAAACTGGAATTGATTGAAGAGATGCTGATTATCCACCCTTCCATGAAACTTTTTCAATAATTTTTCTATCAATCTTCCCAACTGGCCCCGGTGCCGGACCATTTATCCGGCAATACAGTATAATTCAGCAAATTAAATAACGGACACCCTTCAGCTCGGGGTGGATTCCCTGCTTCTATATTTAACCGAACGGCAATATACATATGAATGTTTTTATATTAACTAACAGGAGGTGCTGCCATGCTGCGCAAACGCTGGATGCTCCGGCAGGTTGCCCATTGTAAGGGGGGTTGTTGTGGTTGGTCCCGGGCATGACCTTAAACTGTCTTAAAATAGAATTGCAAGCTTCCCTTTAGAACGTTAAAAGCGCCTTAATCAGGCGCTTTTTGCCCGTCTGCGGATTCAGCCGCTTTGCTATCCCGCTGTTTTAGGACCTTGTTTTTTAGCTCCAGGTACCCTTTAGTTAAATAAAAGGAATTCTGCGCTTCCCTGTGCTCAAACCCATAGGCCCTTCCGCTCACTGCCAGAACCGGCGGGGCCTGGATTCTTTTGGCAACACCCATACCGGTATAAAGCTTCCACCAGTGTTCCAGATCATCAATAAAATTTTTGGATTCCGGAAACAGCTGGTTAACCAGTCCTTTCCTGCAACCTATCTTTTCCTCCAGGATCCCTTGCCCGTACCACTTTAAAACATCTTCCGGCGCAGGTCTTTCCCGGCATTCCGTAAAGGCCCGGAAAAGGTAATCGTGATAGGGGTAAACAATAGGGTCGCCCCTGCCTTCTTCCACAGCCTGCTCCGGAGAAAGCTCCGCACTGGGGACAAGGTCGATAATTTCCCGGGGGATGACTTCTTTTCCATAAACCTCGTCGTTTAAAAACACTGCCAGGTCATATACCTGGTGTTTCCAGAGATCCCCCAGGACCGCCAGAAAACCTGCCAGATCACCATACAGGGTAGAATAACCGATGGTCATTTCAGTCTTGTTGGAATTGCAGGTAAAAGCGCCCCCATAAGCAGCAGCCAGGCCCGCTAAAACACGGCCGGATCGATCCCGTGCCTGAATGTTTTCCAGAACAAAGGGGGTAACCGGGATTTGAAATTCCCTGCCGCTATTTAAATCAACGACCGGGGTTTGGCCAATCTGGGCGGCTGTATAATCAACTGAATCTTGAATCGGTATAACGGTGTATAAACAGCCCAGATTTTGGGCCAGCCTGGAGGCCAGGTCCCTGGTGGTCCGGGAATTGTAGACGCTGGGCATATTGACCAGCAAGACGTTTGCGGGGCCCAATACTAGGGTATAAAGGCAAGCAGCCACAGCAGAATCAATACCGCCTGAAATTCCGATGATTATTTTTTTGATACCAGTGGACGACAAAAATTTGCCCAGGCCACAGGTAATAGCCTTATATATTGTATCTGTACCTGAATCGCGGAAAATTGAAACTGGGACCGGGTTTCCACCCCCCCCTGCCAAATGCAGACCAAGGATTTTAAGTTCCCCGGAGAATGCGGGACATGAATCAATAATTTGACCCCTGCTATTATATACCGTACTGTGTCCGTCATAGACGTATACCGTTTTGCCATTGTTTTGAATGCCGACGTTGTTGAGGTAAATCAATGGTACACCGGTACTTCCGGCCAGCCCGGCAAGAGCCCGGCGGCGATTGTTATTCCGGCCCAGGGCGAAGGGTGCGCTGGAGGCATTTACCAGGAGGTCCACCGAACCACGTTGTTGGTGAACATTATTTGAACCGGGATAACATTCATCTCCCCAGGCGCCCTCGCCCAGGATGCAGCCCAGCCGGACCGGTCGCCCGGCAAGGGTAAGGTTAACCGGCTGCTGCAATTCCTCCATCCCTATACCCGCCTCCAGGGCTAGTTTCCTCGTACTGCAAAAATAAGCATCATCAGATAGCCGGTGACTGGACTGAATTGCTTTAATCCTGTACGGGTAAGGAAAATTTTCACCACCCTGGAGCAAACCGTCCTTCGCCACAAAGAAGGCATTGTATTTCCTCACCCTGCCGTCATCACCGGTTTTGTTCCAGTCTATGGCCACATTACCAAACAAAACATATATTCCGGCACTGGATAATTCGATGATTTGGCGGCCGTACGCCTCGCAATCTCTGATGAAGGCCTCCTGTTCCCAGGTATCACCCAGCAAATACCCGGGGACGGCCATTTCCGGAAAAACGACCATTTGAGCGCCCCCCTGCCGCGCTTCCTCAATCATATCCAGGATAGTCCGGGTATTTAGATCGGGTCTCCCGGGGATTACTTCCATTTGTCCCAACGCCAGACGAATCAATTAAATCACCTCATCAAATAAAAACGGCCGGGCCGGCATGAGGGCCCTGTATTGCGTGTATTGCCGGGCTTTATCAGCCTGGTGGAATTTATAACATTATAACAATAAATTGTAGCAAATTTTGAACTTTTTTTTGTTTAATTTGTTCGGCCCTCGCTACTTTTAAACCGTATCAAGCACATCTTCAACAACCTTTCTGTGGTAAGGGCCGATAAAAGAAATGCCGTTTCCGGCGCCAACCCGGTCCGCCCATATAAAATCTGTATGCTCCCCGCTCAATCTTATTTCAGGTTCGGGGGAGTTAGCCAAATTGCAAAGGTAGAACACCCCATACCGCTCGATCCCGTCGGGGAACATCACGACATAGGTCCTTAATAATTTGAGTTCCTGATTGATTTGGATACCTGTTTCTTCCCTTACCTCCCGCAAGAGGTCTTCCTCCGGCGTACCCGAAATGTAGTGTCCGCCGGGCAAGCCCCACAGCCCTTCTACTCCCTTACCCTGATAACCGGAATAACGCAGCAGCAAAGCCTTTTTCTGATTGACAATAACCACATGCTGCATAACAGCCAGCAGTTTGTGCTTGAAAGAACTCACATTATCACCTTGATATATTTTTTCATTTGCAGGCTAAAAGTATTAATGAAAATGATTTCAGACCAGGGCTAAGAAGTATTAGATATAAAAATTAACTTTATGTATCATTATATCCTGCTATTGATTTAAAATAAAACAAAAGATAATTATGGAAGGGAGATCCAGGATGAAAATTGTTTTTCACGAGATATTCCGGGGAGTTTACGATTACGACCCCGCCGCGGCCAAGGGAAGGATCGATTGCATCTACGATGAATTGGCAGGTTCTTACGAGTTTGTTGAACCGCAGCCTGCCGCTGAAAGCGACCTTTTACTGGTTCATGAACAGAGCCACGTAGATTATGTCAAGAAAAAGGACGTCATTTATGATGTTGCCATCCTTGCCGCCGGGGGAGCGATTCTGGCGTCGGATCTTGCTGTCAAAGGTGAACCTGCATTTGCCCTGATCAGGCCGCCGGGGCACCACGCCAGCAGCAATTCGAGCTGGGGGTTTTGCTGGTTTAATAACATAGCCATTGCCGTTGCCAGGCAACGCCTTCAGGGCACCGTCAACAAAGTAGCCATTGCAGATATAGATCTGCACTTCGGAGACGGGACGGATAATATTTTTCAAGAAACCCCGGAGGTCAGCTATTATCACCTTTACAGCATAGATGGCCTGGAAAAGTACCTTGCCCTCAACAAAGACTGCGATCTGGTTGCCGTTTCAGCAGGTTTCGACATGCACGTGGAAGACTGGGGTTTTATCCTGAAGACCAAGGACTACACCACGATCGGTAAAATGGTGGCAAATCACGCCCGTAAATACTGTGGCGGCAGATTTTTTGCCGTTTTAGAAGGCGGCTACAATCAACGGGTCCTGGGGAAAAACGTTAAGGCCTTGCTGGACGGGTTCACTGAGGGTTAACTGCCGGCGCTTCGCCTGCGGGACAGCTCCCGGGTACCGGGCAGAAAAATGGCAAGCGCCAGGCCAACCACCGGAAACAGGACCATCATCTTAAAAACAGCAGGCAAGCCCCACTGGTCAGCCAGCCATCCCAATAAAGTTGTTCCCACACCACCCAAACCTATGGCAAAACCGAGGATCAACCCGGACGCCAGACCAACATTATTCGGAAGCATTTCCTGGGCCAGAACAACTGTTACCGCAAATGTTGAAATCATGGCGAAACCCGCCAGTGCAACGACAACAGTGACCCAGATTCCCTGGAGATGGACAAACAGATACAGCAGGGGAATCAGCAGAACCATTGAACCAATAATAACACTTTTCAGACCCCAGCGGTCGGCCGCGGGGCCACCGGCCATGGTGCCAAAAACCCCGGCAAAAAGGAAAACCGAAGAAAGGGCAGCCGCGTAAGCCTCACTTTGATGCAGGTAGTTAACGTAATATTGGGGTAAAAAAGTCACCAGACCCAGGTGCATCCAGGAGCGGTTAATGACAAAAATGACCAGCAACAAAACCGGCAGGCCCATTTTTTTCAGGTCCAACCAGGCTGGTTTTTCTGTTGCGCCCTGGGATTGTTTCGCCGGCGCAGGTTTGATTTTTATTTCTTGGTCTGAAATTGTGTTTAAATTGGCCCAAAGCAAAACAGCCATGGCCCCATTCAGGGCAAGAAAGCCAAGGGTACCGTGAAGTCCAGCCAGCCCGTAAAAAAACAAAGCAAGCACGGGACCGGCCGCAAAGCCCAGGTTGCCCCCCACCGAGAACAAGGACATCCCCGACGCTTTGCGCGGTCCGCTGGCGAAACGCGCAAATTTGGAACCTTCCGGATGATAGGCAGCCACGCCCAGTCCGCTGAACAAAGCTGCCGCCAGCAGCAAATGATAATTTGGGCTGAATCCGCTGAAGGACATGCCCAGGCCGGCCAGCAAACAACCCAGCGGGATCAGCCAAACAGCCCGGAAACGGTCGCTGAGCACCCCAAAAATCGGTTGGATAACCGATGAAGTTATGCTAAAGGCCAGCATCACAATCCCCACCTGGAGTTGACTCAAACCCAATACCGGCTGCATAAAAGCGAGAACCATGGGAATCGCTCCCTGATTGATGTCTGTTATGGCATGACCTGTGCCCAGGATAAGAAGGACTTTCTTATTCATTTAACAAACAAACCTTCTTTCGTATGATGCCGGGAGTTAAAAGGACCCGGCGGACAATAATAAAATTATAAGAACGCCCGGCGGCTCCCGAGCTGCTTGCTCCATCCCCTTAAATGCCGGGTATTGGACTTAAAAAAACCCTGACGCAGCGCCGGCAAAACCCTTTCAAAGCAGCTGGCTATTATTCTATCATTTTTTATTTGATCCCGCATCCCCAGGCATGTTTAGCCAGCCTGCGATTTTCAAATTGGATCTAAAGCAGGCAATGACCCTTTATCCCCGCTCCCCGTGGCAGGGTGGCCAAAAACCGGCCTTTACATGATCTAATAAGCTGGTTAAGATACCCCCATAGCTTCCAATCAGTTAAGGAATGAGGAGTGGTAGATGGCCCTGGATCTAAAAAAGGTAATGGACTGGCTTTTAACCCTTGTCCTGGCGGTGCTGCTGTCCCTGGCTATCCGTACCTATGTGGCGGAGGCCCGCTGGATCCCAAGTGTATCCATGCTGCCCACGCTAAAAATCGGTGATCACCTGATTATTGAAAAGATCTCCTGTAAATTTGGCCATATTGACCGGGGTGACATCGTGGTTTTTAAAGCGCCGCCCGCAAGCCACCTGGAAGAAGTCATGATTAAAAGGGTTATCGCCCTGCCGGGGGAAACCGTAGCCATTGAGGACGGGATTGTCTGTATCAATGGCGCCCCCCTGGAAGAACCTTACGAACTGGAAAAACCCAGGGAGGATTTTAAACCGGTCACTGTTCCTGGAAATAGCATCTTTGTTCTGGGAGATAACCGGAATAACAGCTTTGATAGCAGGTTCTGGGGGGTTTTAGATAAGGATCTGGTTATTGGAAAAGCACTGGCCCGCTTTTACCCTCTGGGCAGCATCTCAATGTTATAAAAAAGAAGGTTCAATTTAAGAAATTAAACCTTCACCTGATCTCCCCGGCGGTTAAACATATTTCCCGGCTTCAGGCCAAACCAAGCCAGTGGATCCTGTTGCCTTTCCTGGGCGGAGCGGGAGGTTCCTGGGCGGGGTAGCCCATGGGAATGACAGAAACCAGTTCCTTGTCCTTTACTCTGATAATCTCGTTAATCAAATCCTCCTTATACTTGGGGGCAGTCATCTGGCAAGTCCCCAAACCCTTCGCCCTGGCCAGCAGCAGCATGTTCTGGATTAAGGCCGCTGCGCTCAGGAGATTGACAAAACGCTCCCGTTCTTTTTCGTACCTTTCCTGACCACTCATATCCGGGCGCAGTTCCACCCTGGTTAGTGGTATGTAAACCAGGATAATGGCAGGGGCGCCCCCCAGCGTGCGAAAAAAATTCAGAGTCAGATTGACCATTTTTTCAGGAAATATTTTTTCCAGTTGGGGTTTGTAAAGCTCACTTACGCCCCCCATGGCTTTTATCAGAAGGTCTCGCTGTTCACCGCCGACAACGTAAATGCACCAGTTTTGCCTGTTCGTTCCAGAAGGGGCCCAAAGGGCTTCTTCCAGAATCTCATTTAATATTTCCCTGGGAATTTCCCTGCTTTCATATTTACGGATACTTCGTCTAGCCCTTATCACCTTGCTTAGATCCATCTAAAATCCTCCTTTACCGGGGCTGTATTTAAAATTGCTTTATTCTAATTATTTTAGTAAATCCTAAACCCGGGGTATTACCAGGGATCCGCTGGTTGCGGAAGGAGCTCGAATTGTTGGTTTTCTTGCAGCAACTTAAAGTTATCATAAGTCATGTCTGGGATTCAAGTGCTTATTTTCTATTCTTGAGTCCGTTTCTCCTGTATAAATCTTACATTCATTCTCAAAGGAGGGTGTTCCGGTGTTCTTAACAGAATCACCCGGTTGGGAAAAGGTCAGTTACCTCAACGCTAAAGGCTTGAGACTGGCGGGATTGCTTCACTCCACTGAAAATAAAGGACCCGTGCTTATTGTCTGTCACGGTTTTACGGGCAGCAAGGAAGGCGGGGGCAGGGCACTGGAAATGGCGGAAGAACTGGGGAAAAAGGGGTATGCTACCTTGTTGTTCAACTTTAGCGGCTGTGGCGACAGCGAGGGCGATTTCGCAGACATCAGCCTCACAGGCCAAATCAAGGACCTAAACAGCTCCGTGGATTTTTGCCTGGCGAAGGGTTTTGAAAAAATAATCCTCACCGGACGAAGCTTTGGCGGCACCACCGCCCTATGCCAGGCCGGCGCGGACAGGCGGGTAGCCGGGGTGTGCACCTGGGCGGCGCCGTCGGAACCATTAAATCTTTTTCAGGGCAGAAGAGGTGTGCTACAGGAGGAAAAAAACGGGCTGACGCCGCTTACCGGGGAACAGGGGACTGTCCGCGTGCGGGAGAGTTTTTTTACCGACCTGCAACAGCATGACGTCTATGGGCAGGCCGCCCTGGTGGCGCCCCGCCCGCTCCTGGTGGTCCATGGAAGCAGCGACAACGTGGTGCCCGCCTGGAACGCCCGGGCAATTTATGGCGCGGCGGGTGAACCAAAGAAGATCCGGATCGTAGAGGGAGCCGACCACCGTTTTACAGGGAAGCACCTGGAAGCCTGGGCTTGCCTGTTTAACTGGCTGGATGAATGTTTCTCCCCAACTCTAGCCTGACTGGATCTGACTTATTTTAATTCGCGCATCCAGAACCCTGGCGCCACGGGGGAAAACAACAACCGGATTTAAGTCCATCTCCTCGATATCTTCCATTTCTACGGCAAGTTGCGATATACTGGTAATAATCTTCTGCAGGGAAAGGGTATCCACAGCCGGGTTTCCCCTGTAGCCCCGCAGAAGGCAGTTTCCTTCGATCTGACAGACCATTTTTTCTGCTTCTGCGGTACTTACGGGGGCCATTCTAAAAACAATATCCTTGAGGACTTCGGTAAAAACACCTCCCAGTCCGAAAGCTACCACCGGGCCGAACTGCCTGTCCGCAATTGTGCCTATTAATACTTCCACGCCCTTTTTGAGCATGGGTTGTACGGTTACATCAGCATCGGGATCGACGGCAGCACAATTCCTCTTGATATTTCTGAAAGCTTCCCGGACAGCTTCCTCTCCCGGAAGATTAAGAAACACACCCCCCCGTTCCGATTTGTGAACGATATGGGGGGAATTCACCTTTAGAACCACGGGGAAACCGCATTGGCGAGCTATTCTAACCGTTTCTTCCTCGTCCCGGGCCACCTGGCAGGACACCACGGGAATACCCCTTAAGGCAAGAAATTCCTTGGATTCGAACTCAGTTAAGAAAGTTCTGCCTGTTTTGCGTATGTTTTCAATTAATTTTCGCGCCTTCATGAAAGGCATTCCACCCCCCGGCTGTAATGGACCAGCGCGGCAATACCCCAGGCGGTTTCCTCCGGTGACTTATAAAGGGGGATACCCGCCTGCTGGAGAACTTCCCTGTCCGCCTCCACGCCCTTTATCGTGGATATGTAACAGGATAGCAGCGGCTTGCCGCTTTTTTTATGTGCTTCGATTAGCTCACTGGTAGGATTCCGCCAGTTTTTATGGGGGCAGCTAAATGTTGCCAGAAGATCGAAGTTGGGATCGTTCAGGGCAGCCTCTACCAAAAGGCCGTAGGTACCGGACCGGGTACCCAGACCCCCGGTATCTATGGGGTTCTTTAAAATAACGGGAAGATCCTCGCCCAGGATTGCTTTAATCTTACGAACAGTCCCCGGCGCTGGCGCCGGGATGCTGATTTCCCGTCCGGCAAGACCATCCAGGGCAACGATAGCCGGCCCCGCCGTGTAAGTATACAGGCCCAATCTGCCCCCGGCAGGAAGCTGACAGAGCGAAAGCGCTTTACAGGCTGCCACAAGTTCAGCAACGCTGCCGGCCAGCAAAACTCCATACTGATTAAAAATATCCCGGAACAGCTTGTAGGGTCCGGCCATGCTTCCGGTATGGGTTAGAGTTGCCTTGTTAACGTCATCGGAGTGCCCAACTTTGTAGATGACTACAGGCTTCTTACGTGCCACCCGGCCTGCCGCCTGCACCAGTCTCCGGGCATTCTCCACTCCTTCCAGGAAAACCCCTATTACCCTTGTCCCGGCATCTCCGGCCAGAAACTCCAGGTAGTCCGCGATTTCCAGGACTGTACGGTTGCCGGCGCCGATGAATTTATTCAGGCCCACCCCTTCATCTTGACATTTTTGAATTATACTGAAACCAATTCCACCGCTTTGCGAGATCAGGGACACATTCCCCTTTTTTAGTCTCACCGGGTAGAACGAGGCATTAAGATCCGCTTCCAAATTCATGATCCCCAGGGTATTGGGACCGACAACCTTTAGCGCATATTTTTCTGCTATTTCAACTATTCTTTTTTCCAGGGCCCGTCCCTCTTCCCCAGTTTCCCTGAAGCCGCCGGCAAGACTTACAGCGCCCTTTACGCCCAGTTCTCCGCAGCGCTCCAACACTTCAACCGTGTCCCGCCGGTTTAAGGCAACAAGAGCCAGGTCTACCCGGTCCGGAATATCCCGAAGGGAAGGATAAACAGGGATCCCAAGAATTTCTTTTAAACTGGGATGAACAGGATAAATTTTACCTTTGTAACCTCCTTCAATCAGGCTGTCCAGAAGGTTGTAACCAACTCTTTCAGATGAAGCGGTAGCTCCAATCACAGCCACATTTCCGGGGCTAAATAGTTTTTGCATAACCTCGATGTCTTTTTCTGTCAATACTCCACCCCCACTTATCGGTAACCCAAATAGCTTCCATTACTATTTCTACTTAATCCATCATTTCCCTTCATTTAACTGGAGCTATAAAATACACCGTAATATACAAAATATAATAGTAGCAAAGAAAACCCGGATGACATATTATAATATTCAAACGAATGTTTTAATATTCTGCCCGGAGGTGAGTTGTATTGGCTGAATACGAGCCCGGTCTCTGTGATATCTTCTGTTACAACGAGGAAAAGGTCCGCCGGCTTCGCCGGAAAATACAAGAAGTTGAGGGTTTAGCCCCCCTTTTTAAGGCCCTGGGGGATGAAACCAGACTTAAGATCATCTTTGCCCTGGCCTGCGAAGAGCTCTGCGTTTGCGACGTGGCCAACATTACCGGTACCACAGTTGCGGCAGCCTCCCACCACCTGCGCTATCTTAAAAACGCCGGACTGGCCAGATACCGGCGTCAGGGCAAGATGGTTTTCTATTCCCTGGACAACCATTGCGTTTCTCTCCTGCTTGAAACTGCTCTGACCCACAGGGACCTAAAACTTTAATTATCTTTTCTAAATGGAGGGAGTTAGCTTGCCCGAGGCACTAATACCGCATTCAAAAGGCAGAAGCAAAACCAACTCTTTCAAACTGGGCGGACTTGATTGCGCCGCATGCGCAGACAAACTTGAAAATAAATTGGCCCTGACACCCGGTGTGGAATCCGTTCGCGTTAGCTTTGGAACGGGAAAGCTGACTGTCAGGCATACCCTGTCCCCCCACAAAATCCTTTCACTGGTTAAAGATGCCGGTTTTACTGTTGAACAGGAAGAACCAACTACTTCGGAAACCGTCCAGTTATCCACCTATCAATTGCAGGGTCTGGACTGCGCCGACTGTGCCGGCAAACTGAAAACAAGGCTATTGCAAGCGCCCGGCGTAATGGAGGCGGAACTGAACTTTGGGATAGCCAGACTGAGCCTGCGGCACACCTGTCCTTCCGGCAGTATAATTGAACTTGTCCGGGCTTCAGGTTACGACATCGAGCCTGTTTCTGCGAGGGAAACCAGGCCTTTGCCTGAATCCCTTTTCAGGCGGCAAAAAGTTCTCATAACAATATTTTCCGGCCTTTTTATCACCCTGGGGATCCTTTCGTCCCTGCTGGATATGCCCGGTGTTACCGGAAAGACGGCCTATCTTTTAGCTATTCTGGCAGGGGGTTATAATATCGGGCGAAGCGCCCTTTATGCCCTGCGCGCTTTAAGCCTGGACATGAACGTTTTGATGACTCTTGCCCTGATCGGGGCGTTGGCCATCGGCGAGTGGCTGGAAGGCGCCACCCTTGTCTTTCTTTTTTCCCTGGGCAGCGCTTTGCAGAGCTATACCGTGGATAAGGCGAGAAATTCCATCCGTTCCCTGTTAGCCCTAACCCCAAAGGAAGCCCTGGTCCGCAGGAACGGCATGGAAAAGAATCTCCCCGCCGGCGAGATCAAGATCGGCGACACGCTCCTGGTACGGCCCGGGGAGAGAATTGCCATGGACGGCACCGTTCAGTCCGGCTTTTCCAATGTGAACCAGTCCCCCCTGACCGGGGAATCCCTACCAGTGGCGAAAAAGGCCGGGGATCCGGTCTTCGCGGGAACAGTCAACGAACACGGATACATGGAAGTTACGGTAACCAGGACTGCTAAAGACAACACCCTGGCCAGGATTATCAACTTGATTGAAGAAGCCCAGGCCCAAAAGGCTCCTTCCCAACAGTTTGTCGACGTTTTCGCCAGGATTTATACCCCGCTGATTATAGCCGGCGCCGTGCTTACGGCGGTACTTCCCGTCCTTGTCCTGGGTCTGCCCTTCCCGCCCTGGTTTGAAAAAGCATTGATTCTCCTGGTCATATCCTGTCCCTGTGCCCTGGTTATCTCAACCCCGGTGTCAATTGTAGCAGCCATTGGCGGAGCCGCCAAAAAAGGCGTTCTTATTAAGGGCGGCGCTTATCTGGAGGAGGCAGGCGCACTGAAGGTGGTTGCTTTTGACAAAACCGGCACCCTGACCACGGGACACCCTGAAGTAGCGGAAATATTACCGGCGCCCGGTTATTCCCGGGAAGAATTGCTTGAAATTGCCGCTTCCATTGAGCAGCGTTCGGAGCATCCCCTGGCCGGGGCAATCCTGCGCGCCGCCCGGGAAAGATCACTCAAGCCGCGGAAATTCACCGGATTCAAACCCCTCCCCGGCCAGGGTGTGACCGGGGAATTTGCGGGGAAGCGCTATTACGCCGGCAACTTAAAACTTCTGAACGAGGCTGGAATCTCTCCGAAGCCGGTGGCGTTTCTGGAAGATTTAAAAGAAAGAAGCGGCATTCCTGTTCTTGTGGGGAACCGCCAGGGAATAATCGGAGCCTTGTTTGTTGCCGAAAAAACCCGGCACAACGCCGCGGAGGCCATTGAAGGCTTGCGCCGTTCCGGGATCGACCGGATTGTCGTCCTCACCGGCGACAGCACTGGAGCCGCTGCCAGGATCGCCGGCCGCCTGGGCATTGATGAAGTCCATTCCGGCTTGCTGCCGGAAGATAAGCTCTCGATTGTAAACTCATTAATGGAAAAGCACGGCAAGCTGGCCATGGTAGGTGACGGGATCAACGACAGTCCCGCCCTGGCGGCAGCCACGGTGGGAATAGCAATGGGCGCCGCCGGCACGGATACTGCCCTGGAAACAGCAGATATCGCCTTGATGGGTGATGATCTGGCTAACCTTCCCTATATCATCCGGCTGGGCCGGAGCACCTTGCAAATTGTCAAGCAGAACATTGCCTTTTCCTTGCTGGTCAAAGGCGTTTTTATCGCGTTTACCTTCGCGGGCTTCACCAGTCTTTGGATGGCTGTGTTTGCCGACACCGGGGCCTCCCTGCTGGTTGTCCTGAACGGGATGCGGCTTTTCAAGGCCGGCAGGCGCCCCGTCAAAAAAAACCAGCCGGCCAGGACCCCGGAGTTTTCCTGCGGCAAGGCCTGAGCCGGATCTTAATACGTTTTATTTTTGGAGGGAAATGGGTTTAATTTAGACAAACACCAAAGATCCCCTTCTTTAATAAAGTAAGAAGAAGGGGATTTAGCCGCAGGCAACTTTTTTAACCACTCCTTAAAGCCGGTTATTTTGCTCCCCAAAGTAAAACGGGAGGTATTTGCGCCTTGAACATAGAAACGCTGACCCTGGCCCAGCTTCCGGTGGGCCGCTCCGGCCGGATTGATACACTACTGGCCCGGGGTATGACCAGACGCCGCCTGCTGGATTTAGGGCTTGTTCCGGGTACTGAAGTAAAAACAATCCGGAGCAGCCCGTCGGGCGATCCCACTGCCTACAAGATCCGGGGAACGGTTATCGCCCTCAGGGAAGAAGTGGCCAGGGAGGTTTTAATCAGGATGGAAATTTATTCCGCGAAGGGGGTTTGAAGATGGCTTTTTTTAAGGGGGCCTGCCGCAAAAAGAATTGCTGGAACCAATCCGTGCCGCAACACCAATGTCCGCAGATGACCATAGCCCTGGCCGGCAACCCCAACACCGGCAAGAGTACGGTTTTTAACGCCCTGACGGGGCTTCGCCAGCATACGGGCAACTGGCCGGGTAAGACGGTACAAAGGGCTGAGGGGAGTTTTTACTATAAAAACAAACATTTTACCCTGGTGGATCTGCCGGGTACATATTCCCTGTTTGCAAATTCAGTTGACGAGCAAGTAGCCAGGGACTATATCTGCTTTACCCGCCCCGACGCAACAGTGATCGTTACTGACGCCACCTGCCTGGAACGCAACTTGAACCTGGTGTTGCAGGTCATGGAAATAACCCCCAGGGTAGTGGTCTGCGTTAACCTTATGGACGAGGCGGAAAGAAAATATATTCGTGTGGACGTGGATTTATTATCCAGCGAACTGGGGGTGCCGGTCATCGCCACTGCCGCCAGGAGCGGACGCAGCCTGGACAAATTGATAGATGCCATTGACAGGGTGGCATCCGGCCGAATCAAGATCACCCCCAGGCTTGTTACCTACGATTCAGAAATAGAATATCTGGTGCAAAGGATCGAGTTGAAAATAAGTCCGTTAATCCCGGCGGGACTGAACCCCAGGTGGGTGGCCCTGCGTTTGATCGACGGCGATCGCGGCATTATTGACTCCTTGCAGATTTACCTGGATGATGATAAAAAAGGTTCACCTCAATGGGGGGAAGAAAAGATATTATGTACCAGGTAGGAAGCTGCAATCCTCTCACCAAAATACTGGATGAGATTAACAGGGATCTCCCCCCTGAAGAAAAAAACGCCATGCGGGACCGCATCGTTGACGGGATTTACGATTCCGCGGAAAAAATAGCGGGGAAGGTTGTCAGCCGGGAAAACCGGAAGCAAATTAATTGGGATCAAAAAATTGATGATATTATTACCTCGCGCCTGCTGGGGTTCCCCTTGATGCTGATTCTCCTGGGGGTGGTTCTGTGGCTGACCGTTACGGGGGCCAATTACCCTTCCCAGGTTTTAGCCGCCGCTCTTTTCCGCCTCCAGGATCTGCTTTCAGGGTTGTTCATCCAGGCTGGAGCCCCTGCCTGGCTGCACGGTCTTTTGGTGGAGGGGGCTTACATGTCGCTGGCCTGGGTTGTTTCGGTAATGCTACCCCCCATGGCCATTTTTTTCCCCCTTTTTACTTTGCTGGAGGACCTCGGCTACCTTCCCCGGGTTGCTTTTAATCTGGACAATTTTTTTCGCCGGGCCGGCGCCCACGGCAAACAGTCCCTGACCATGAGCATGGGTTTTGGCTGCAACGCCGCGGGTGTCATCTCCTGCCGGATCATTGAATCCCCCAGAGAGCGGCTTATTGCAATTTTAACCAATAACTTTATACCCTGTAACGGACGTTTCCCCATCTTAATCACACTTTCCACCGTGTTTATGGGGGGTGCGGTGGCTGCTTCCTGTCGTTCGGCGGCAGCCACTGCGGTAGTGGTTGGACTTGTTTTAACCGGCGTAATAATCACCCTTTTAGTTTCGAAGCTGCTGTCGAAAACATTGCTGCGCGGGGCGCCTTCTTTCTTTATTCTGGAACTCCCCCCCTACCGCAGGCCGCAAGCAGGCAGAATCATCATCCGCTCTGTTCTGGACCGGACCCTTTTTGTGTTGGGGAGGGCGGTGGTAGTGGCTGTTCCAGCCGGGGTCGCGACCTGGCTTCTGGCCAATACATTCATTGACAGTTCAAGCCTTTTGTGTTATGCCGCCGGTTCCCTGGACGCCTTTGCCCGGCACCTGGGTATGGACGGGTTTATCCTGATAGCTTTTATTCTGGGGTTGCCGGCTAATGAAATTGTCCTGCCCATCCTGCTAATGGGCTACATCTCGTCCGGCACCATGGTGGAACCGGACAGCCTGGCGGCCCTGCATAACATCCTGGTGGGCCAGCACGGCTGGACCTGGTTCACGGCGTTGTCCGTGATGCTGTTTTCGCTGCTGCACTACCCCTGCGGTACTACACTGCTGACTATTTTCAAGGAAACCCGCAGCCTCAAGTGGACCTTGATCGCCCTGTTGATGCCGCTGTCCGTAGCGTTGCTGGTAACTTTCGCCCTGACCCGGGCAGTACGACTGCTGGGCCTGGTTTAGCCCCCGAGGTGAAAAGTATTATTTTTCGGTCCTTACCCTAAAGCAAACATACCGGCTTGACAACACCAGATAATCGTATGCACATAAGGCTCACATTTCCCATAACCTGTAATATGAATGCCCTGGTATCTGTTACCATAAATCGCGGGGGGGAATCCTGTGGTAAGCAGCAATTATAAATTTTACACGGTACGAGGGTATGATCTTTTAAGCCAGGATGATACGATTACCTCCAGCATGGAGGACTATCTGGAAATGGCCTACCGCCTTTCCAGGGAAAATGGCTTCACCAGGATGGGCGATCTAGCCGGCGCTTTGAACGTTCAACCATCCTCGGCCAGTAAAATGGTCCGCCGGCTTGCGGAAATGGATTATCTTAAATACGAAAAATACGGAGTGATCCAATTCACCCCCCGGGGCCGTAAACTGGGAAATTACCTGTTGCAAAGGCACAAGGTAATTGAAAAGTTCCTTATGCTCCTCGGGGTTAAAGAAGGCATTCTGGAAGAAACCGAAAAAATCGAACACAATATCCGGGAAGAAACTGTGACCCGCATTAAAAGCCTGGTGGAATTTATTCGCGTGGATCAAAAAAGACTGGAGAACTTCCGCACCTATATGGAAAAAAAGCTTAAGCAACCCGTCTGACAGGCTCCCCGATCAAAGCAAAATGCGGGATGAAACAGATTCAAGGACCCCTGGCTTCCAGGTCTTAAAAAACAGACAGGAAGCCAGACAAAGAGCCCGGTTATTTGGAGATAACCGGGCTCTTCATCTCAGGGCCTTGAGTCCGCAGACAAATGATATTTATTTCACATCAGAAGATTATTGTTGTCGCTTTCCACAGGTATTGCCGCCGGAACCTGCGGCAATTCACGATCCAGTTTCGGTAAATGGAGCCTGTCTTCCCCGTCCGCTCTTTCTTCTCTGTAAGGAACCGGACCATCATAGGACTGCAGCAGGATTTCTTCCAGTTCCCGGATTAGAGGCAGGCGCGGATTTGTAGTGGTACACTGGTCCTCAAAGGCCTTCTCCGCCAGTTCAGGCAGTTTACTCAAAAAAAGGCCCCTATCGATTCCCAACCCGGCCAGGGTGGCAGGAATACCCAAAGTACGGTTAAGACCATGTACGGCTTCAATTAAACTGCGGACGCCCTCGTCCGCGGCAACAGCGGGAAGCCCCAGGTGGTCCGCAATCCGGCGGTATTTTTCCGGCGCCAGGTGGTGCTCGTATTTGGGAAAGGAAACAAATTTTGTTGGAAGCCCGGCGTTATAGGCAATAACGTAGGGTAAAAAAATTGCGTTGGCCCGGCCGTGCGGGATGTCGAATTCCCCCCCCACCTTGTGAGCCAGGCTGTGATTAATTCCCAAAAAAGCGTTAGTAAACGCCATCCCGGCAATTGCAGCGGCATTATGCAGCTTTTCCCGGGCTTCCCTTCCCCCGTTGCGCCAGGAATCAGGCAAGTATTGAAAAACAAGCTCAATTGCTTTAAGCGCCAGGGCGTCGGTAAAATCAGAGGCCATCACCGAAACACAGGCCTCAATGCCATGGGCCAGGACATCCAGGCCGGTGTCAGCGACCAGGGAGCGGGGCAGGGTTTCCACTAAATCCGGATCGATGATAGCCACGTCCGGTGTCAGCTCATAGTCTGCCAGGGGATACTTGATATCTTTTCCCCGGTCGGTGATTACGGCAAAAGCCGTGACTTCGGAACCGCTCCCGCTGGTGGTGGGAATAGCCACAAGCCTGGTCCTGCGACCCAGTTTCGGGTATTTGTAAGTCCGCTTGCGGATATCCAAAAACTTCAGTTTCAAGAATTCAAATTCAACACCGGGGTGCTCATAAAAAAGCCACATTCCTTTGGCCGCATCAATAGCGGACCCACCGCCCAGGGCGATAATCGTATCCGGCTGAAAGCGGCTCATCAAATCCCGGCCCTGGAGAACCAAATCCAGGGAGGGATCAGGCAAAACCCCGCTGAAAACTTCAATCACAGGTCTTACCGGCCTTTTTTCCAGGTGGTAGCGGATTTTTTCCACATGGCCCAATTCCGCCATGTTTCTGTCCGTTATAATAAATGCCCTTTGAACCCCGGGCATTTTAGCCAGGTACTGAATGGAGCCTGTTTCAAAAAATATTTTTTCAGGCACTTTGAACCACTGCATGTTGACCCGTCTTTTGGCCACCCTTTTAACGTTGACAAGGTTGACCGCGCTGACATTGGCGGTTGTAGCGTTCCTTCCGTAGGAACCGCAGCCAAGGGTCAGGGAAGGTACGTTTGTATTGTAAATGTCCCCAATAGCCCCGTGGGTGGCCGGCGCATTCACAATGATCCGGCCGGCCATAACCCGGCCGGCAAATGCTTCGATCAATTTTTTGTCAAGGGTATGGATTACAGCCGTGTGGCCCATCCCGCCGTATTCCACCATCTGTTCACAGCGTTTGATTCCTTCCGCCGCATCATCTACAACGTAATAAGCCAGGATAGGGCTCAGCTTTTCCCGGGACAGGGGGTATTCCGGACCCACTCCCTTGAGCTTCGCTATCAGTATTTTGGTTCCATCCGGCACCGTAAAGCCGGCCATTTGGGCGATGGAGAAGGCAGATTTGCCCACCACCTCCGGACTCATGGAACACGTCTCCCCGCAGGTGGCCAGCAGTTCCAATTTCCTTGCCTCTTCCCCGTTGAGGAAATGACATCCGTATTCAACCAGAAGCCTTTCCACTTCCTCCGCCACTTCCCGGTCCACAATCAATCCCTGCTCGGAAGCGCAGATCATGCCGTTATCAAAGGTCTTGCTCAGGATTAAATCTGTGATCGCCCGCTTCAATTTCGCTGTCTTTTCAATGTAGCAAGGCACATTACCCGGGCCCACCCCCAGGGCCGGCTTGCCGCTGCTATAGGCGGACTGAACCATTCCCGCGCCACCCGTTGCCAGGATTAAGGACACACCGGGGTGGGCCATGAGCATCCTGGTCGCTTCCACGGAAGGATGCTCGATCCAGCCGATGCAGTTTTCCGGCGCCCCGGCTCCCACTGCCGCCTTCCGCATGATTTTTGCCGCCGCAGCGCTGCTTTCCTGCGCCCCGGGGTGAAAACTGAAAACAATGGGATTCCTTGTTTTCATGGAAATCAGCGACTTAAACAGGACCGTAGAAGTGGGATTTGTTACCGGCGTTACGCCGGCGATGACCCCCACTGGTTCGGCAATCTCCTCGTAATCCTCCTCTTCGTCCCGATTGATCAGACCCACCGTTTTATGGGCTTTTATACTATGGTAAACAAATTCCGTGGCAAATATATTTTTAGTTATTTTATCTTCGTATACTCCCCGGCCGGTTTCTTCCACAGCCAGTCTGGCCAGTTCCATGTGCCGGTCCAGACCGGCCAGGGCCATGGATTGGACAATTCTGTTTACATCTTCCTGCCCCAGTTTTAGGAATTCCTTCAGGGCTCCCTGGGCCCTATCCACCAAACCGTCGATCATCCCTCCCTTTCCATCCTGGTGTTCCCTGTTAGCTGCTTCCTGCACCCGGTTCCGTCCCCCCTCGCAAAAGATTCTTTAGAGGAAGTATTTCCTGCTAAGAACATTTTGAAACAAAAATACGGCACATAGTTTTACCCTTCAGGCCCCGGATTATTTGATCTCGCTCCAAGCGGACGCCGGGACCCGGCTTATGCAGGGTTATTTCTTGCGATCAAGCAAAAAGCGCACAGTGCATAATCGCCGGATAATTTTAGTATTTTGCAGGATTGCCACCCCATACCGCGAAACCGTCAAAGTAGAAAGGAAGTGGAGTTATGGTCAACTGCGCCAAATGTGGTATGTACCAGTGTTATAAGGGGGAATTTAACAAGCTCCCGGCAAACTGTCCCATGCTGACCTGCCCGGAGGTCTACGACATGGCATCTGCCGCCTACAAAGAATCCTCCGGTCACCTGGCCTGCCTGTCAGCCAGGGTGGAATCCGCCGGTTACCGGGTCTGGCCCAGGGTTCGGGAAATCATGGAGTTCTCCCGCCTGGCAGGCTTTAAAAGGCTTGGTTTGCCCTTCTGCGTCGGGCTGCGTCGGGAAGCCCTGGAGGTTACCAAAATATTTGAAAGCAATGGCTTTGAAGTTGCTTCTGTAATGTGTAAAACCGGCTCCCGTCCCAAGGAGGAACTGGGCCTTCTGGATCAAGAAAAAGTTCGTCCGGGCCGGCATGAAGCCATGTGCAACCCGATCGCCCAGGCCCTGATCCTGAATAAATTCAAAACCGACATTAACGTCCTGCTGGGTCTGTGTGTTGGACATGATACCATCTTTATCAAATATTCCGACGCCCCCATCACCGTCCTGGCCGTTAAGGACCGGGTAACCGGGCACAACCCGCTGGCCGCCGTTTACGCCACCCACTATTTTGAGCCAAGGCTCAAAATCACCTAAAAAACCTTTAACTTGGGGGCGGGATGTCGCTCCCCGGCTTTCCTTACCCGTGACAGCGAAGCAAAGAAGCGTTACCTTTTAGGTCCAGAGGGCTGTCCTGCTCCTTTTTAGGTGGCAGGGTCATGTCACTTATTCAATTGTTGTCATTGCAGAGGATTCACGATAGTTTTCCGGTCGCGGCAAGGCAAGCAGCAGCCAACCAGTTGAACAAGTTTAAAGCGCCGCCAGGGGCGGCGCTTTATCATTTTTAAGCCAGTATAGGCGCCGGTTTTGGCCGGCCCGCCGGGAAGTTAAAAGCAATTACCACCTGGAAATGAACACTGTTTTTGTGGTTTCCTCATACTCCACCTGGCAGCCGAATTCTTCGGCAATAAATCTAAGGGGAACCATGGTCCTGCCATCTTTGATAATGGGAGGCACATCCAGCGTTTTTTCAATATCGCCGGCGGTATAAACAGGATTGTCAATATACATGGTGATGGAAATATCCTCCCTGTTCAGAATGATCCGGCCGGGTTCCGTCCAGGTCACCTCACACCCCAGGGTTTCGGCAAGATTTCTAAGCGGCACCATGGTCCTGTCATCCTTAAGAAAGGGTTCCACGTCGAAATAAACAGGCAGGCCGTCAACCAGCACCCTGATACCCGACGGCTTTTTCAAGTAATCTTCCAGATTGACGCTATTGGTTTCGTTAAGAACGGGTATATTGATTTGGAGGTTTTGTTCTGCCGCAGCCTGCGAATTCCCCTCCAGCAGCAAATTCAAAAAAGTATTTGCCCCGGTGGTGTCCCTGGCCAGAACCCGGATCAGATAGTCAGAATTCATGTCCTTGTCCGTTTGCCGGAACTTTCCGTTGACTTGACCTTCAATCTTTAAGTTTTTATCGCCCCGGATCTCAAAAACGACGGCATGGGTGCCGGTTTTGTTGTTGCTGGGTCCCGAGGAGAGGACATCTGCCTTGATCCCGCCGCGCCAAGCCGTATCTCCGCTTGCAGTGGCAGCACCCCCCAGGTCGAAATCCAGGTCCAGGTTGAACTTGCTTTCCCCGCCGGGCAAGAGCGGTATTTCCCAGCTGAATTTATTGATTATTACATTCTCAAGCTGCCCCTGTATCTCATCTTTGATTTCATTAATATCTCCATCCCGGTTACCTGCTTCCAGGCTATCCAGAATATCTTTTTTTAGCTCAGCCTTGTCCACCCCCGGAGCGCAAGCTGTCAGAAAACCAGCCATGAGTTCCGCAAATCTCTCGTCTTCATTCCGGACCTTTTGTATGATTTGCAGCAGCACATCTTCCAGACCCTGCCGATCCAGGCTAAAAATTACTTTCTGGTTAATCAGCGAGGTGGTAAAATACTGCCCGGGAACAGCCTCTACAATAAATGCCAGCAATTCTCCTAACTCCGGCGGAATCTCCCGCCCATTGCCTATAGCCATGTTACCCCAGATTTGGGTAATCTCCGGGTCACTGAGATAAAGATAGCCGGGCAGGGGTTCAATTACGCCCGGACCAAATTCTGGATCGAATAATTTAACTAACGATAGAACGTCCGAAGATAGTATTAGCCTGGTCGCGTCAAGATAAATCTTTCCCGTATATTGACCTTCATTCAATCCAAGCTCGTAATCGGCTGCCAATTTTTTTTCGGGAAGATGAATTCCTTGTTTTAGCTTGAGCTGCGCTCCTGCCAGAGATTTCAGGGGTTCGGCGGCAACCAGCAGGCCGTCCAGTTCCTTGACAGTATAGGAGGCCGTACCCGTGGAAATGTTGTAGAGCCCACCCGCAGGTTCTGAATCCCAGCTCTTCAGCTGGTTCAAGATCAACTGTTTGGCCGGAAGCGGGGATTCCGCAGCGGCAGTGTAAACCACACTTACACATAAAAGGAAACACAATAACAGCACTCCGGTTTTAACTTTTCTCATCCAGTAACCTCCTTTAATTTGGGCTTTATCCAACCCGGTTTTCCAGGGGCCCGCCTGGTGGGCCGTTAGATCGGCCCGGTTAGAACAGGTAAGCTTTCGTCCGCGCAAGTACACCTTTAATATTACCAGATTTATCTAAAATTTGAAACAGCCCGTTATATGATGCCTCAGGGGTGTTTGCACTCCGGACAATAAAAAACAGGAAGGAGGGACCTTTAAGACACTTACCGGAAGCCCGGAACAGAAGCCGCAGCCGGTTAAAATAACTATAGTTTACCATAACCACGCCTGCTCCCCAATAATTAAAAACAAGGGAATAGAATATGCTTAAAGGTGAGGGTCTGCCACAGGAACCTCCAGATCCAGCAGGGGAGCATGCTGCTGTGCCCCGTAAACGTCCGTATCACCTGGCGCCCCCGAAGCAATGGGACGTACCAGGGTGGCCTTGATAGCGTTGGCCTGTTCGTATTCAACTAGTCCCAGAACGTCCTCCGGCTTAACATTATAAAGCCCGGCGAACAGCTCCCTGGTAAAGATTCCGGAACGGCGGGCCAATTCAAAGGAACTGCGGTCTTTAAAGACAAGATCCAGGGTGAGCTCAAAGGGACCGGAGTTTTTGCTGCGAATAACCACAGCCAGATCAGTAATTCTAATTTTCCTCATAATGTCATCCCTTACCAAAATATTTTAAACAGTCCCATCATCCCATCATTAATTCAACCCTGGCCGCTCCGAATCCTTCGCCTGAAATGAAATATCCTTCAGGTTAAGCGCTTTCACGCGCCGGCGCCATGATCCTGTCAGATACCCATTTAGTAATTAAAGCCAAAATCAGTCCGGTTGCCAGGGTAATCATCAGAGCAGTTGTGGTATGAAAAACATACCACAACAGGAGATAGGCTGTGGAGATCAGGATAGACATCAGCATCAGGGGAAAACCAACCTTTAAAAAGCCCGTAAAGGTAATCAGTTCTCCTCTTTTTTCGGCCATTCCAATTACGATTAGATTGGCGGAAGCGCCAATGATGGTACCGTTGCCGCCCAGGCAGGCCCCCAGGGAAAGGGACCACCAGAGAAAATTAAGATCGGTTATTCCGCCCAGGCGTCCCATGTCCTGGATTAACGGGATCATTGTAGCCACAAAGGGAATGTTGTCAACAAAGGACGAGGCGATGGCCGACAGCCACAGGATCAGAATTCCCGTGGGAAGAATACTGCCGCCGGTTAAACCCAGGGCCCAACCAGCCACTGCCTCAACCACACCGACCTCCACCAGGGCGCCTACCACCACAAATAAGCCGATAAAAAAGAAGATAACAGGCCATTCCACGGACTGCAGGGGACGCTCCGGGTCCTGCCGGGTAATCAGGAGGAGCAGGCTGGCGCCTCCCAGGGCAATGACCGAGGACTCCAGATGAACATACTGATGCAGAACAAACCCGAAGACGGTCAGGGAAAGCACAAATAATGACCTGCGCAAAAGAACGGGGTCCTTGATTGTCTCCCTTTCGTCCAACTCCATGATTCCTGCCTGTAGCTCAGGCCTTGTCACCAGTTGTTTTCTGTAAACCAACCGGATGATAAAGATGGTTAAAACATAAACAACCACTACAACGGGAGTAAGGTTAAAAAGAAAATCCATAAAACCCAGCGCCGTGGCGCTTCCAATCATAATATTCGGCGGGTCGCCTATTAATGTAGCTGTTCCGCCAATATTGGAAGCCAGGATCTCAGCCACCAAAAAGGGCAGGGGGGTAACTTCCAGCTGCCTGGCAATGGCAAAGGTAACGGGCACGACCAATAAAACCGTTGTAACGTTGTCCAGGAGGGCGGACAATACCGCCGTTATTAAAGAAAGTGCCGCAATAATCCGGAGCGGTTCTCCCTGTGAGCCCTTGGCCGCCCTGATCGCCAGGTATTCAAAGATGCCTGTGCGGCGGGTGATGCCGACAATGATCATCATTCCCACCAGCAGGCCAATGGTATTAAAGTCAATAGCCTCCACAGATTTTTCCAGGTCAATAATTTTTAAAAGCATGACCAGGGCCGCCCCGGAAAGGGCAGCAACCGTCCGGTGAATTTTTTCGGATACAATGACTGCATAGGTGATCAGAAAAATCGCTGTGGCAATAATCATTTGCTTCTCGGGCAAGATTAAGCCCCCTTCCCCTTTGATGTATTGTTTTAGATAGTCAATTTACTGTTCCAGATAGAAAGAGCAGGCGTAATGTCAGGCAAGGCCCTCCCTTAAATATTATTTCATATATTTTTAAAAAAAAAGCGGCAGGTCTTAAGATGACCTCCCACCCCAGAAGCCGGTTCCTTGAATGAAAAAGATATTCATTCAACACGATTGTGTTCATATAAAAATTTTATACATTATACCATTTATTATAATATTAATCAACGGCCCTGTTTTGCCGGAAGTGTTCTACCTGGGAGGAACCGCTTGCGATCTATTGGGACACCGTTCCCCCTGTTTAAGTCTTACACTCACCTTATGCCGTGAGGCCACCCTAAAAATCCATTATCTCCAGGGGAAAAAGTTCAAAGGGATCACCAACCTTCATCAAATGGTAGATATTGAACCGGTAAACCTCGCCCCCGCTAAAATCCGAAGGAGAGAAGGGAAAGGCCAGATTTCCCGCAGTGGCTACACGGCCTGGATAACTGCAGTGAAGCATGGTAGAGCGGGCAAAACCGCATATGGTATCCGCCAGTTCCTGGGTTCCGGCAACCGTTTCAATCAGGATACCCAGTTCGTGACAGGGGGCGTCAATCTTCTTCTCAAAACCACCCATCACACCATTACGTCCGTACAATTTGAAGTCCAGAAAATAATTATTGACATGGCTGAAATTATCCCTGACTCTGTCCTGCACGGAGTTGATTACATAATTTATTTCCTGGATCATAACAGGGTCACGGCAGCCGGCCAGGGAGATTGTCCTGTAACCCGCTTTACGTACACCCTCCAGTTTAACCCAATAAGAATCGGAGGGGATAAAACCGCTTCCCGACACCCGGACCCGGTTATCGTCAACCTGCTCAAACCTTGCTTTTTTGAGGTTGAGGCAGCCGCCGGGACCGGGCAGTATTACAGGGTCAGCCTTTTCGTAAAGGGTGTGAGCGGCCACGGAACTTACAGTGCAGCGCCGCTCCCGGTTCAAGGGTTCGACTTCAAAATAGTCTTCAGACAGGCTGCCCATAAGGCAGTCGCTGCCACTCCCCGGACTGGCGGCAATAGCCCCGCACTCCAGGATTTTGCCCAGGTGTATGGCAGGCCCCGGGTTAAAGCCGCATCTTATGGCCTGGGCGGCAAACACCGCGGGATCGTAGGCCCGTCCGGCCAAAACCACCCCCGCCCCGGCATCTAAAGCGCCTATCAGGGGTTCCACTCCCATTTGCCCTACAATTCTTTCCGCGGCATCAAGATCCTTTTCATCCAGAGGCCGCACAGGGCCCAGAGTCTGCACCCTGCCCGACCGAAGGGAGTCCCTGACCTTTTCCCGGTCCACTTCCGCCTTGATCGTCACCAGCCTGAAATGAAGTCCCCTTTCCTTCGCTATCTCCCTTATTATTCCGGCGTCCCTCTCAAGATGCGGCCCGCCGCCGCTACCCCCCGCCGTACCGATAAGGAGCGGAATTTTCCTGCTCACCGCCGCTTCCAGGAGGAATTCCAGATCCCTTTTAACCGCGCCCCGGTTTGTAAAGGATACGCCGGCTCCCAGGTAGTATGGCCCTGGATCGGTTGAACCCGCATCCACCGCAATCACGTGGGGCTCCCGTTTAAGCCCTTCTTTAAAAGAATCAAGGGGAAAACCGTAGCCCAGAATTGCAGTGGGTGATAGTATTCGCAGCTCATCCACCAAATAACACCTCCATTTTTCCAAAACCTTTCTACACTGCCGCAGCCTGCCTTAAGGCAGTACGCTACCCCTAAAATATCCTATGGGACAAAAAAAGAAAAGACCATATGAACAATGATCCCGGGCGGTAAGCGTTTAACAAGTCAATTTATGTTATTATACAAAAGCAGTTTTTCTCCGGCCGGCAGGATTCACCGGCAATCAGGAGAATACTTTTCTGGGTAAAATAATTTAAATTATTTTAAGGAGAGCTTTCACATGAAATATATTGTTTTACTGGGCGACGGTATGGCAGACGAAAAAATTGCCGCTTTGGGCAACAAGACCCCCCTGCAGTACGCACGCACACCCCACATGGATTATCTGGCCACCCACGGTGAAATCGGGATGGCCGAAACGGTACCAGGGGGCTTTCAACCGGGCAGCGATGTGGCCAATCTTTCCGTGATGGGCTATAATCCCAAAAAATACTACACTGGACGCTCCCCTCTGGAAGCGGTAAGTATGGGTATCCGGTTGGCGGACGGGGATGTTTCCTTCCGCTGCAACCTCGTTACCCTTTCAGAAAAAGAGAAATATGAAGATAAAATTATGGTTGACTACAGCGCCGACGAGATCACAACAGCAGAGTCCGGGCAATTAATAGCTGAAGTCGGCAACCGGCTGGGTAACGGGCAATTAAAATTTTATCCCGGCTTTGGCTTCCGGCACCTTCTGGTTTGGGAAGGGGGACCCGCCGATCTAAAATTAACACCCCCGCATGATATTTCAGGACAAGTTATTACCCCTTACCTGCCGCAGGGCCGGGGCAGTGAAATCCTGTCCGCCCTGATGAAGGAAAGCAACGGTTTCCTGCCCCGGCATCCGGTCAACGTAAAAAGGTTTGAGACGGGGTTGAGGCCCGCCAATTCCATTTGGTTCTGGGGTCAGGGTAAACGGCCCGTCCTGCCCAAATTCCGGGAAAAGTTCGGGCTGTCCGGTTCGGTGATTTCCGCCGTGGATTTAATTAAGGGAATCGGCCTTTGCGCCGGGCTGGATGTGGTAAAGCTGGAAGGCGTAACCGGTACCATTAAAACCAATTACAGGGGCAAGGTCCGGGCCGCCCTGGAGGAGCTCTCAAAGGGCAAAGATTTTGTCTATATTCATGTGGAAGCGCCAGATGCCGCCGGGCACAGGGGGGAAACCGATACCAAAATCCGGGCCATTGAAATGGTGGACGAAATGCTGGGAATGCTGCTGCGGGAGTTGGACCCGTTTGAAAATTATAAACTGCTGCTTCTGCCGGATCACCCCACCCCACTTCGCACCATGACCCATTCCAGCAACCCGGTTCCCTTTGCCTTCTATGCCAAAGGGTGGTTAAAGGAGAGCAGTCGGACCTTTGATGAAGAATCCGCGGCGGCAGCCGGCTTCCATCTTGCCGGGCATACCTTGATGGACTACTTTATCAAAGGCCAAAACTAAGTAAAGGAAGTTATAGTTTTTGAACCAGCAAAGTACTGCCGCCGAAGACAACTCATTCTGGCTTCCCCTGATGGTTGTTGTCCTGGGAGCTTTTGCCGCCATCCTCAACAACAGCTCCGTAAACGTGGCCCTGCCCAAACTTATGGCAATATTTGGGGTTGCTTCCGATGAAATTCAGTGGGTTTTGACTTCCTACATGCTCGTTTCCGGTGTGGTGATCCCTGTAACCGGTTACCTGGGTGACCGGTTCGGGACAAAAAAAGTTTATCTGGTTGCATCCCTGGTTTTTACCCTGGGTTCCTTGCTTTGCAGTTTTGCCTGGAACAATTCATCCATGATTTTCGCCAGGATCATCCAGGGCCTTGGCGGCGGGATGGTTATGCCCATCAGCATGGCCATTGTCTATAGAATCGTACCCCGGCACAAAATCGGGCTGGCCCTGGGTATCTGGGGTATGGCTGCCGTCTGTGCCCCGGCCATCGGACCGACCCTGGGGGGTTATATTGTCGATCACTTCAGCTGGCGACTCCTGTTCACCATTAACATTCCGGTGGGGATTACCGGAATCCTGCTGGGCTATTTACTGCTGCCGGAAAGCCCTTTAAATAAAGATACGAGCTTCGATCTGTGGGGTTTTATTCTTTGCACGACGGGTTGCTTCACCCTGCTTTTAGCTCTGAGCCAGGGAAACCGGGAAGGCTGGACCTCGTACTACATCCTGAGTCTTTTACTCATATCTTTTTTTACCCTGCTTCTCTTTGTCCTGGTGGAACTTGCCCAGGAACAGCCCATGCTAAATTTAAGACTCTTTAAAAACCACATCTTTACAATAAGTGTTTTCGCCGGCAGCATGACCGGTATCGGCTTGTTCGGGGGAATTTTTCTGATCCCCCTTTTTACCCAAAACTTGATGATGCTGACACCTTACCAGACCGGTGTCCTCCTCATCCCGTCCGCCCTGGCTGCTGCTTTTATGATGCCCGTAAGTGGTTTTCTTTTCGACCGTTTCGGTGCCAGGGCTCTGGCCATCGTCGGACTCGGGCTGACTGCCTGGGGCACCTGGGAATTACGAAAGCTGAGCGTTGAAATAAGTTATTTGAGCCTTATCTATCTAACGACTCTGAGGTCAATCGGTATGGGCCTGGCGACCATGCCTATAGCCACAGCCGGTATGAATACCGTTCCACTGAACCAAATTGCCCGGGCTTCGTCCCTGAACAACGTCATTCGCCAGGTTGCGGCTTCCTTCGGCATTGCCATCCTCACAGCCGTTATGCAAAACAGGCAGGTTTTCCACTACGCTCGCTTTTCGGAACTGGTAACAGTCAACTCTGCCGCGGTCTCCAGTCTCAGTCAGCTCCAGATTTACCTGACCACCACAACAGCCGGGGCAGCGGGCGCAAAAAGTGCCGCTTCATCTATCCTCGCCGGTCTGGTGGTCCGGGAGTCCCAGGTTCTGGCAATGTGCGACACGTTTATAGTGGGTACGTTCTTTATCGCAGCTGCTATTCCTTTTGCCTTTTTTCTGGGTAAACCAAAAAAAGAGCCCGGCCCAGCCCCGGCCCGATCGCCAAATTTCCCCTCCACGCCCCCTGCAGCAACGGGAAAACCGGCCGAAAGTCCTTCTGCTTAAAATTTTTGTATCTTATCAAACTGAAATTATATACCCCGCCCCTATGATAAATACAGAAATATTACAAACAGAGTATGATTTTATTTTGTCTGTTAAATACTTTGGTAGCGGATCAAAGGTGGATAAATTTTTAAGAGGCTAACCGAAAAGATGCTTTTACCCTTTCGACAACGACTATGCCTGGCTTGCAAAAATAGCTGCCGGCACACAGCCGCCGGCAGCTATTTTATAGGGAAATAAAATTCTTAATAAGATAAGAACAGAAGGCACTGCTGGCCAATCAGTTAAATATACCTAGCAACCCGTGTCCCCAGCCAGGTTGAATTTCTGATGCAGGGCCCGGACCGCCCTGGTGGCTTCAACGGCATCTATAACACAGGAGATCTTGATTTCCGAGGTACTGATCATCTTCAGGTTTATACTCTGATCAAAAATCGCCTCGAACATCATCGCCGCAACACCGGGATTGCTGGCCATTCCCGCTCCTACTATGGATACCTTGGCAACACCGCTGTCACTGGTGTAGCCGCTGGAGCCCAACTCCGGCTGCAACCTTTCCGCCACATTAAGGGCTTTCCTCATGTCCCCCCGGCTGCAGGTAAAAGCAATATCGTTTTTACCGTCCCGCATGGCGCTCTGGATAATCATATCCACGTTAACACCTTCGTCTGCCAGGGTTTTAAATAATTTAAAGGCAACCCCTGGTTTATCGTAAACATTGTACAGGCCTATTTTGGCCACATCCAGGTCATAGGCTACACCGGTTACCAGGAGAGATTTTTCCATACTGCCCGCCTCCTTAACAATTGTCCCGAGATTATGGTTAAAGCTGGAGCGCACATGCAACGGCAAACAATACTGCATAGCCAGTTCCACCGAGCGTGGATGCAGGACAACAGCCCCCAGATGGGCCAGTTCCAGCATCTCATCGTAAGATACCCCGTCCAACTTGCGTGCATCAGGCACAATACGGGGGTCGGCGGTATAGACACCGTCCACATCGGTATAAATCTCGCATAGATCAGCCTTTAAGGCAGCCGCCAGGGCTACCGCTGTGGTGTCGGAACCGCCCCTTCCCAGGGTTGTTATGTCGTTTTCGTTATTGATCCCCTGGAAGCCGGCAACTACGATGATATTCCCCTGCTTTAACTCATTATGCAGGCGGGAAGTATTGACTTGCAGAATTCTTGCCCTGGTATGAACATTATCAGTCATAATTCCAACCTGGGCGCCGGTCAGGGAAATAACCGGCTGCCCCAAATCTTTGACAGCCATTGCCAGCAGCGCTATTGACACCTGTTCCCCGGTGGAAAGAATTACATCCAACTCCCGCTTCGGGGGTGAGTCGGTAATTTCCCCCACCAAATGAATCAGGTCATCGGTGGTATCCCCCATGGCCGATACAACCACCACGACGTCATCACCCCCGGCGCGGACATCCGCAACACGCCTGGCCACACGGCGGATCCTTTCAGCGTTGGCTACCGAACTGCCACCATATTTTTGTACAATCAGCATAAAAAACCGCCTTCCTTATGTCGCCGGACAACCGCTGTCAGACGGCATTGATTAGTGGAAAGATGGAAAATATCTACTTGGTTTCCAGGGCCCGGGCGCCAATGGGGCTGGGCTTTAAAACCAGGACCTTGCTCTTCACGCCGTTCTGGCGAAAAGTATCACCCATTACCCTGGCGATTAACTCCAGATTTGAATCAGCGAAAGCAATGACCGTCGGTCCCGACCCGCTCAGCGTTACACCCCGGGCCCCCGCCAGTTTGGCCGCAGCCAGGATTTTTTTAAACCCCGGGATATATGAGGATCGAAGGGACTGGTGGAGGCGATCTTCCATGGCCACTCCCAAAAGGCTCAGATCCCCCTGTTGCAGGGCCGTTACCAATAAGGCTACCCTCCCCACATTGAAAGAAGCGTCCTGAAAGGTTACCTGGACGGGGAGCATATCCCTGGAAATTTTGGTAACAAGGGCAAAATCCGGGATTGCCGCGACTCCCCTCAAGCCTGGCGGCGGCTGGATTTTAAGGTATTTTATTTCGCCGTCCGCCTGAACCGACACAACAATACCTCCCAGGACAGCCGGAGCCACGTTATCGGGGTGTCCCTCCACGGAGCTGGCCAGGTTGATTATATCCTTGACGGACAGCTTTCCCCCGGTGAGCAGGTTAGCCGCTATAACCCCCCCCACAATAGCTGAGGTACTGCTGCCAAGCCCCCGGGCCACAGGAATCTGATTTGTCAGGCGCAGCCTTAAACCCGCCGGGGAATGCCCAACCTGACGAAAAACATGCTGGATGGCCTGATATACCAGGTTATGCTCATCCCGGGGTAGTTCGGCCGCCCCTTCCCCTGAAATTTCGATAGCAAGCCCCCGGGCAGCCGGGATTACTTCAACCGTATTGTATAGCTCCAGAGCCATGCCCAGGCAGTCAAAACCTGGTCCCAGATTGGCCGTGGTAGCGGGAACCTGAACTCTAATCATCAGGGAAAGCCCTCCTGTACCGGTGCTTTCAGACAGCAGTTGAAAATGACGGTTTTAATCCTCAACCCTGATCACGCTGGAAACATCATTTACGGTTGAAAGTTCTTTGATTATTTTTAGAGCATCCTGCAAATTTTTTTCCAGGACCCGGTGGGTTACCAGCACAATTTCTGCGGCTTGCCCTTTTGTTTGCTTCTGAATAACAGAGGCGAGGCTGACCTCATTATTCCCCAAAACAAAAGCTATGCTTGCCAGAACTCCGGGCCTGTCGGCAACGTTCAGACGGATATAGTATTTTGTTGAAGTCAAGCCCATGGGCTTGGTTTGTTTTTCGGTATAGCAAGTGCAGCCTGTCAGACCGGGTACATCCCGCAGTTTGTAGCGGGCCGCGCTCATTACATCGGCAACAACCGCACTGGCGGTAGGCAGCTCACCGGCCCCCCGCCCAAAGAACATAACATCGCCTACAGCGTCACCACTTACATAAATGGCATTGTAAACATCATCAACCGGGGCCAGGGGATGATCCTTCGGCAGCAGCGCGGGATGAACCCGCACCTCGATACCGTCATCGCTTTCCTTGGCGATCCCCAGAAGTTTAACCACATAATTGAGTTCGGCTGCATATTTAATATCCTCAGTGGTTATATGGGTTATTCCTTCAAGGTAAACGTGCTCCAAAGGAACCCTGGTGTTAAAGGCAATGGAAGCCAGGATAGCCAGCTTCCGGGCGGCGTCATGGCCCCCCACGTCCGCTGTGGGATCCGCCTCGGCGTAACCCAGAGCCTGGGCCTGGGCCAGGGCTTCGCTAAAGGCAAGCCCTTCTTTACTCATCCGGGTGAGCATATAATTGGTGGTACCATTAATAATCCCAATAACCTGCCGAATCCGGTTGGCCGCCAGGCACTCTTTTAAAGGCCTGATAATGGGTATTCCCCCGGCCACGCTGGCTTCGAAAAAGACATCACAGCCGTTTTCCCCCGCCGCTTGAAAAAGTTCTTTACCGTGAGCCGCAATCATATCTTTATTGGCGGTAACCAGGCTTTTACCCTGCTTAAGCGCCCTCAGTGAGTACTCCAGGGCGGGATTAATCCCCCCCAGTACTTCCACCACGATATCTATATCCGGGTTGTCAATAATGTCGCCGGCGTCAGTGGTCAACAGGCTTTGATCCAGCTCCAGGCCGCGGTCTTTACTGAGATCTCGCACCAGGATCTTTTTAATTTTAATCGGGACGCCAACCTTTTGTCCTATATCTGCTTTGTTTTCGTTCAGAATGCGGTAAACGCCCCGGCCAACGGTACCCATGCCCAGCAAACCGACACTGATCATTCTTTTTGCCATTTGTACTACCCCCTAACCCACATTATGCCCAATGGGACTGATTTCCCGGACACCCTCCAATTGTCTTAGCCGTAAAGTGATATCTTCCACATCACACTCCATCCCGGCTGTTTCAAAGGTGATGGAAACGCTGGCCAGACCGTTGACGGGAATGTTCTGATTAATTGTCAGAATGCTCGTTTTAGCCTCTGCCAGGGTTTTCAGGACACTGGACAGAACACCCGGGCTGTGTTCTAAAACCATGGACAGGCTTACCGCAACCCCGGAATTCCACCGGTAAAAAGGAAATACACCGTCCTTGTACTTGTAATAAGCGCTGCGGCTCAAGTTCACCCTTTGCACTGCTTCGCTTACCGTGGCTGCCTCGCCCCGCAGGAGCAGTTCCCTGGCCAGCGCTGTTTTAAGAATAGCCCCGGGCAGGATATCCTCCTGAACAAGAAAAAATCGGCGTTCTTTTTTGACCATGCCAACCACCTCCCGTCCCCAAACAACGGATAAATTTCCACCCATGGTAGACATTATAGCATTAGCCTTTTAAACTGGCAATGTTTTAAAATTGCCGGAGCATTTACTTTTATTAAGTAATATTACCTGTAATAGCTGTTTTAAGCAAGTAATTCCGTCAGATATCAGCATAAAGTTGTTGTTCTTAAATGTATTAACTTTAACTTCCCCTTGGAAGTTCCCAATATCACATTATGCCATATTTGGTATAAATGACCTTGGATGCCGCGTCACTTAAAGCACATATTCTAATCTTTTTTAGGACAGAAAAAAACCCCAAAGGGGGTTACAACTTATTTATTCTCCTTTAAAAAATAACCGGCCAGGCGACCGGTCACAATTTTAAATGATAATGCAGATGAGCCCGCCGGAGCCTTCGTTAACAATCCGCTGAAGGGTCTCCTGCAACTTGAGCTGGGCATTTTCCGGCATACGGTGAAGTTTGTTCTGGATTCCCTCCCTCACAAGATCGTGCACCGATTTCCCGAAAATCTCTGACTTCCAGATTTTTTGCGGATTATCCTCGAATTCCCTGAGCATGTACTGCACCAGTTCTTCGCACTGCCTTTCAGTTCCGATGATTGGAGTTATTTCGGTGGTAATATCGGCCTTAATTAAGTGCAGCGACGGGGCAGCTGCTTTTAATTTGACGCCGAAGCGGTTGCCCTGGCGGATCAGCTCAGGCTCCTCCAGGATGAGCTCTTCAAGGGTTGGAGTTACTACACCGTAGCCAAACTCCCTTACTTCGCTTAAAGCCTGGGCTACCTTGTCGTACTCGCGCTTGGCCACGCTGAGTTCCTTAACCAGGCGAAACAGTTCCTTCTCTCCTTCAATGGCAAGACCGGATTGTTCGCTCAATATCTGATAGAATAGCGCTGGATCGGACGTAATGCTGATGGCGGCTGAACCCGTACCCATATCCAGACTGCGCAGGCTGACCTGATCCACAAATTCGTAGTCCGCCAGGGATTCCACAGCCCCGTTCACGTCCCTTAAACGACGAACATTTTTAACCGTTTCCCGGACCGAATCCTCAAATTTTTGGCGCAGCCAGTGTTTAAATTCCAACTCTTCCACCCAGGGCGGCAGACTGATGTTGACCTCGTTGACCGGGAATTCATAGAGCAGTTTTTCCAGGATATTTAAGACATCAGCCTGGGTCATCCGGGCACAGTCAATGGGCAGTACCGGAACATCGTATTTCTCGCTTAGCTCCGCACCCAGTTGTTGCGTTTCCTCACCGGCCACATCAGTGCTGTTTAAGAGGACCAGGAAGGGCCGGTTGATATCCTTCATTTCCTCAATTACCCTTTCTTCGGGCTCAATATAGCTTTCCCTGGGGATCTCGGTTATGCTGCCGTCGGTGGTCATAACCAGCCCCATAGTGGAGTGCTCGGAGATTACCTTGCGGGTTCCAACTTCGGCAGCTTCCTGGAAGGGGATTGGTTCCTCAAACCACGGAGTGGAGACCATTCTGGGACCGTCATCTTCTTCATACCCGAGGGCCCCTTCCACCCGGTAGCCCACGCAGTCGACCATGCGAATTTTCACATTCAAGTTTGGAGTAATTTGTATTTCCACAGCTTCGTTTGGAATGAACTTAGGTTCGGTAGTCATAACTGTCCGGCCTGCCGCTCCCTGGGGCAGTTCATCCTTGGCCCGCTCCCGGTCATGGACGTTTTTCATATTGGGGAGTACCATTAACTCCATGAACCGCCGAATAAATGTCGATTTGCCGGTGCGAACGCCCCCAACTACGCCGAGATACAGATCCCCCCCGGTGCGTTCCGCAATATCGCGGAAAATGTCGGTTCTTTCCATGTACACACTCCCTCCTTTAAAAAATAGGTAAAAGTTACCTTTATATAAACGGTTTGCATCCCTCCCCCGTACCAGCGAAAAACATATCTTCCAAGCCCGGGCGTGAACCTAGTCCACGTCTATTTTTTTCCAATGGCATACAATAACAATATATATATATGAGGTTTAGGGGCGAATATGACCGGGCAGAAGAAAATTCAAGAAAATTTATACCATAATTTACCTACCGGAAATTATGTAAAAAATAAAAATCACCCGGCCTTGCTCCGGGTGTTACTTTTTAAAAAAGATGAAAGAAGGTATTAATCTTTCTTTGCGTTTATTCTAATTAGTTTTTCCAGCCCAGGGCTGCCGCTTCGGCCACCTCTTCCATTTCGTGGGTTTTACCGCGGGTCATAAGTTTTAGGACTGCGGTTTCCGGTTGCAGCCCCTCAAACAATACCCGGAAAATTTGTTCTGTAATCGGCATTTCAACAGTACGGCCGGCTGACAACTTCCTGGCGGCTTTCGTGGTCCGGATCCCTTCAACAACCATTCTGACCCCGGCCACGGCTTCTTCCACTGGCTTGCCCTGACCTATGGCAATTCCAGTCCGCCGGTTACGGCTATGCATGCTGGTACAGGTCACTATCAAATCACCCAAACCGGACAGTCCCGCAAAGGTAAGCGGATTGGCCCCCATGGCCATACCCAAACGGGTTATTTCCGCCAGGCCGCGGGTCATTAAAGCTGCCTTGGTATTGTCCCCGAATCCCAGCCCGTCCGCTATTCCGGTACCCAGGGCAATAATATTTTTGAGGGCTCCACCCAGTTCAACCCCGGTCACATCCGGATTGGTATAAACCCTGAAATATTCGCACATGAATAAGTTCTGCACGTACTCCGCATTTTCCAGGCAGGACGACGACGCCACCACCGCCGTGGGAATATCCCTGGCCACTTCTTCAGCATGACTGGGACCGGAAAGGACCACATACCCCGGAAGACGTTCCGTTCCGGCTTCCTCGGCAAATACCCCGGACATCGGGCAAAGGCTTTCCTCTTCGATCCCCTTGGCGACGTTAATAATTACGGCCTTTTCCGGGAGATGGGGCAGCGCTTTACCCAGGACTTCCCGAAAAGCGTGGGAAGGCACTCCAAAAAGAACGACCTCCACACAGCTTAAGGCCTCTTCCAGGTCGGCGGTGGCCATAACCCCGGGGGGTACTACAACCCCGGGCAAATACTGACTGTTTTCCCGGGTTACGTTTATTTCCCTGACCTGTTCCGGGCAAATCGACCACATCTTCACCTGATGGCCCAACTGGGCCAGAAGCCTGGACAGGGCAGTTGCCCAACTCCCCGCACCCATAACCCCGATTATTTTGCTCACCTGTCCACCAACCCTTATAATATTTTCTTGCCGATTTTGGGCTCGGTCTTTCCAATCAACCTTTTAAGATTGGGTATATGCTTATATACCGTAAAAACAGCGTAAATAACGCCCAGTGCCAGATAAGGCCATTCCAGCCGGTAGAACAGCATTAAGAAAGGAATTGAAACCACAGCCGTTATTGAACCCACGGAAACATATCTGGTCAGACCCGTGGCAACAAGCCAGATTATCATTGTCAGAACTCCCACGGGCGGGGAGATAGCGGTAATAAGCCCCACACCGGTGGCAACCAGCTTCCCGCCTTTAAAGCCCAAAAACACCGGCCAACTGTGCCCGGCTAGCGCCGCTATGGATGATCCGGCAACCAGCAGGGGAGGGCCGTAATGTCTGGCCAGAAGCACAACCAGAATCCCCTTGCCCAGGTCCCCGGCCAGGGCCAGCAGCCCCGCGGCAGGACCGGCATTCCGCCAGACATTGGTCATGCCTACGTTGCCGCTGCCGCACTTACGAATATCTACCCCTTTCCAGACCCGGGCTACAAGAAAGCTGAAGGGAATTGAACCAATCAAATAGCTAGCTATGAGAACCCAGTAAGACATCGCAACTCCCCCCCATAATCGTTGAATAAAAACATCTTTTGCGCCGGGGGACTGTTCTTTCGATACTCCCCCTGTCCCTGCTAAGGGATGGAGGGCAGCTCCAATTATGCATGGTTAAACCTCTTTAGCCCTTTTCCGCAGGATAAAACGAATCGGGGTCCCCTCAAACCCGTATGCCGATCTGACCTGGTTTTCAAGATAGCGCAGATAGGAAAAATGCATAAGTTCCGGATCATTAACGAAAAGAATAAATCTGGGCGGTTTCACCCCAGCCTGGGTAACGTAAAATATCTTGAGTCTCCTGGCTCTGTCGGAGGGGGGAGGGGTCTGCAGAACCGCCTCCCGGAACAGACTATTCAAATCCGGAGTGGCAATACGGGTGACCTGCTGCTCGGCAACGAAATCTACCAGTTCCAGCACTTTCTGCACCCTGCGGCCGGTCAGAGCCGAGGTAAATATCAAGGGCAGATAGGGCATAAAGCCCAGTTCGTGCCGGATTCTTTCGGTAAAACGGTTCATGGTGCGGTCGTCTTTTTCCACCAAGTCCCATTTATTAACAACCAGGACCGATGCCTTGCCGGCTTCATGGACATAACCGGCGATTCGTTTATCCTGTTCAGTGACGCCCTCCGCCGCATCCACAACAACCAGGACCACATCGCTCCGGTCTACGGCACGCAAGGCGCGAATCACGCTGTACTTTTCCGTGGCCAGTCCAATCCTGCCCCTGCGCCGCATCCCTGCCGTGTCGATAATGACGTAGTGCCTGCCGTCCCGGTCAAAGGCGGTATCAATGGCGTCCCGGGTTGTGCCGGGCACACTGCTGACTATCACCCGCTCTTCCCCCAGGATAGTGTTGACAAGGGAGGACTTGCCCACATTGGGCCGGCCCACCACAGCTATTTTAACGACATCGGCTTCGTACTCATCAGCCTTCACTTCCGGCAGCAGTTCAACCAGCCTGTCCAGCATATCGCCGGTGTTCAAGCCCTCCGCTGCTGAAACGGGCACGGGATCTCCCAGGCCCAGCTGGTAAAAATCATAAGTGGGAGAAGGCTGATCAAACCTTTCAACTTTATTGGCAACAAGCACCACTGGTTTACTTGCTTTGCGAATCATTAAAGCGATTTCCAGATCATCCGGGTTCAGCCCCGCCCTGGCATCCACCACAAAAAGGACCGCGTCAGACTGGCGTACGGCGAGTTCCACTTGCTGCCGCACACCTTTTATAATCTCGCCGCTTTCCTGGAAATCAAGCCCTCCGGTATCAACGAGGGTAAAACTTCGCCCCGCCCATTCGGCGTCCTGGTACAAGCGGTCCCTTGTTACTCCCGGCTCCCCTTCCACAATAGCCACCCTGCCCCCCACAATCCGGTTAAAAAGTGTTGATTTACCTACATTGGGGCGGCCCAGAATGGCGACAACCGGTTTGGACACTAAACTCCACCTCCTCCCCTATAACAGCTTATTGAGGAACCTTCTGCTCCTTCCTGCTCTTTAACCTATTTTACCCTGTTTTTAGTAAAGTTAACTTCCCGCATCCGCAGACCAGGTTGCTTTTTGCCTGCCTTCCAGCAGGACATCCACCAGTTGGCCCGGCCCTGCTACAGCAGCCACTTGAACCATCAAACACCGGCTTAATTCCCGCAGGCTTACTCCATCTAAAAAAACCGGCTCTTCTTTTTTTAAAGAAACTGCCGGGAGCACCAGCAAATCACCTGTTTTGCCCGGTGGAAGCTGGGAAACCAGATCTGCCCCTGTAAGCAACCCCGCTACCGTAACATACTCACCAAAAAATTCATTCCTGACAACTCTCAGGGTTGCCTGAAGGCCTTCTACCCTATTCAGGGCGGCTGCCACCGGGGCCAATAATTGTTCCCCCAGCACACCGGTTACCAGGGTTATTTTGCCCTTTATCCTTCTCCCCTGAAGGCGGGTTCCGGCCTTCTCCCATTCCTCTAAAAAAAGGCGGGTCAAGCCCACCCCGTTTTCCAGCTGGGGAAAACCGGCGTACCGCTCCAGCGGAGGTACCTCCACACCGGATAGCAGATAAAACTCATCGGAGGCAAAAATAAAGGGGTTTCCTTTTGTACGCAGGTATTCCTCCTGCCTGGCCCAAAGCCAGCGGACCAGCCCGCGGGCTTCCGCCCGGGTATAACCACGCAGGGGATAGCGGCTTTGCCTGAACCTGGTCAACCCCACCGGTACCACTGCCAGGGATCGTACCCAGGGCCAAAGACCCGCCAGGTCATCAGCCGTTCCTGCCAGTTCCTGTCCATCATTTAGTCCGGGGCAGGCGACCACCTGGGTGTGCATTTCAATACCCGCCGCCGCCAGTTCCCGCAGCTGTTCCATAATCAAGCCGGCCCTGCTGTTGCCCAGCATCTGCCGGCGCAGTCCGGGGTTGGTGCTGTGAACAGATATATAAAGGGGACTCAAGCGCATGGAAATGATCCTTTGCAGTTCTTGTTCAGTAACATTGGTAAGGGTGATAAAATTACCGCTCCAGAAGGACAGCCGGTAATCATCATCCTTTACGTAGAGGGACTTGCGCATTCCCGGCGGCATTTGGTCCACAAAGCAAAAAAGGCAATGATTGGAACAGGGGATGGTACGTCCGAAGCCGGCCCCTTCAAATTCCAGGCCCAGATCCTCATCATAATCCTTTTCCAGGTCAAGGATCCATGCCTCACCGTCAGCCTTATTTAATTCCAGGCTCACATCCTCATCGGCTTCCCAAAAGCGATAATCAATAAAATCATGAACTGGCACGCCATTAATAGCAACGAGCCGGTCTCCCCGTCCAATACCCATTTCTTCGGCGATGCTTCCCGGTTTAACCCTGACCACAACCAATCCCGCAGGTTTCATCTGGGGCAACCTCCCCCGTTCTTACTCTAGAAACCATTATCTAAAATTTACTTTTGATAGTCAAGGAAGATTTACCAGGCCCATTCGCACCTCAGCGGTCAGCTGCGCCAACCTGCTGTAGTGTTTTTTCAGTCCGGCCAGGATCAAGGGGCGGCCCAGGGGTGCTAGTAATGGAAGCCGGCAGAAAAATACTCCGGCCAGAAGATATAAGTTGTCCCTTATTCCGCTGTCTATTAAATTAAGTTCACTCTCCCCGATGCCGTACATACCTAAAAAACTGTCCACAAGGCGATAAAGCATTCCCCTTTCGCCTTTAACTGACAGGGCGTAAACATCATTACCCAGGTCATCCTTTCCCAGGGAAAGAATCTTTCCCTCGTCTTCCTTTTTGATATTCAAAAACGGCAGGCTCCGGAAACTGCCCCCTGGTTCCTCCTCCGCCGGCAAGCGCCCCGTGTGGATCGCCCCTGCCAAACCTGCCAGTGGATAAATGCTGTCGCTGAAGTAGAGAACCTTCATCATATCCTCCTATCTCTCTCTTTACCCTTTGCACCAGCTTCACCATCTGGAAATAGGCCGCCTGGGTACCAAGGGTTACGATGGGCCGCCCGACTCTCACGACTCCCCAGCGGCGGGAGAGAAAACCGCCTAACTTCATGGTCAGGTTTACCTTGCCCATCACGTTGACCAGGCAATAGTCATTCGGCGGAATGCTAAAAATTCCCGCCATACCGGCGAAGATATTCTCCAGAACCCTTGGACGGCTGCGCCTGGCGATCAGGAACACCTCATGGCCGGCTTCATCTTGCCCCATAAAGAAAAAATGACCGTGCTCATCGGCTTCCTGACAATCATAGAAGGGTACCGCCAGGAACTCTTCCCGGGTGGGAACCCGGTTTTCCGGGAAAACACCCAGGTGAATAGCGGCGGCGGTCACTGAAGAATGAGCGCCGCCGTAACAGTGATAAATTATTTTCATCCGTGCCTCACCAGAATGTAAGTACCTCTTTCCAATTCATGGACAGTTGAGTCCAGGATCTTGGAAAGGCTAACGGAAACAGAAACCAGTTCGTTTTCATTCCGGGCAAAAAAAATAGGGGCGCCCCCGCTTACCTTATCTTTATTAACGGTGACAACTGCCTGAATTGAATCTGTATTTTGGTTCATTTTTTAAGCCCGCCTTTAGCCTGTTTTTTTCTGACAGCTTTGACCACTGATCCAGCCGTAAGCGGTTTGCTTCTGGCGCTTTCCAGCACCGGGGTAAGCCTGGCTGCTGCAATTAATCGCTCCATGTCCTTTTCCACCGGTAAAATATAAAGTCCCACATCGCCCGTATCCGGGTTTTTCCTGGCCATGGGAGTGAATTCGGGAATATCCACATCTTTCTTTGTGCCCAGGATAACTGCTGCGGTAAAGGCAAGGGCGTTGCGCTGGCCGATATCGTGGATAGTAGCCCTGGCATTGCCGTCCCGGGGTATAATTTTAACGGCCAGCCCTTCTGCGACAATCTTTTCCCGCATCGATGCCAGGCCGATGTTCATAATACCAATTTCATCTACCATTAAAAGGGGACCATCAAAGGATAATTCTGCCGGGACGACATCACAGATGTTGCCGATCAATTCGCCGGACATGAAATGCCGGCAGACGAAAAGGGCGGCTAAAGCCGTTATAATGGCTGCGGACAGCCCCCCCAATTGAGTCGCCAGGCTGGTGGCAAAGGCAGTACCCATAACCAGATAGTTCCTGGCCTCAAATGTCCGGGCAATTCCCTCAATATAATCCAGTCCCCTTTTGACCAGCTCGGTGCTCTCCAGGCTCTCCAGGGTTTTGCGCTCTATGTTCCGGATTTCCCGGAATTGCTGAGCGGCCAGGGCCAGAAACGTGGCGGCGGTGTAATCCGGTTCCAGGATGGCGGGAACTGCCACAGCCCCCAGGGCGGAAGCTATGAAACCCAGGGAAAGGTGTGCCAGGTAGCCATGGGGATAACCCGGGTACTGCCTGTAATCAATACGCAAAAGCAAGACCCGGGAGATGGCGCCGGCCAGGACACCGGCCAGGATAACCATGATATATTCAGGTAGATTTAGCCAGCCCAGAACATTCATCAGTCTTTGGTCGGGTTATCCTTTTCATCTTTAAGTTTGGAATTGGCGTCGGGACTGTTTATCCCCGGTTCTTTCTCCGTCAGACTGCCGCCCTGTTTCCTGTAAATTTTACGCAAAGCCTGACCCGGCCCCATAAAACCGGCAAACTCCTTGCCAAAACCGGATAACCTGCTCTTGAAGCTTTCCCAGTTGCCGGAGTTGACTAGCAGGAAGCCCAAACCGCCGATAATGGTTACACCCAGGATCCAGCCCAGGGCTTTCCAGGCTCCCCCTCCAGCCGTACGCTCCGCCCCGGGCGCCTGGGGGGCGGCAGGGGTCGCGGTAAGGCCCAGAACAGTGGGCATTGCCTCAGTAAACATGGCCACGCCCTGTGCGGCTTCTTCCTTTGTATTTGTATGGGTGCCCGCCTCGATTAAAAGAGCCGTGGGGGTCAGATCCTGGTTGTAATCCCCTTTACCCACGAAGATCTCCTTCACTACATTGCTGTGCAGGTTATTCGCCGCTGTCATCATCCGCCTGGCAAAATCCATATTGGCGCTCATGCCGGGGTTTTCCCTGCCCACAACCAGCCGCAGCCTGGCCACGTTTTTGCCGTCAATGGTAGCCCGGTAATAATTCGGGTCCGGCACGCCGTCCCGGTGAATATCGAATATTGCCGCCGGTTTGTTTTGCAGTAAACCTGCCGCGGTCCGGCGGGAGCGGGTGTAGGCGTTATTATCGTGGGGGTCGTGGGGGGTTTCATCGTAATGCACATTGATTCCTTTGCCCCTGAGCTTATCCACCATGATTTTACCGATCTGGTAGATCCCGCCCTTGAAGGGTATTGATTCCGTACCGTCACTGGGTACGTAGGATTCGTCCGTATGGGTGTGATATACAGCCAGGCCGCCTTTTCCCTGCTGGGCTACTTCACTTGCCAGAACGGGCATGTTTTCTCCCGCGTAAAAGTCCTGGTAGGATACTATCTGGGGATCCATACCCACAAATTTAGCTTCCGCCTGGTCCCCTTCCACCTTCTCCATCCGGTAAATGCGCCCTTCGCAGGTGTACAACTCGTCCCCCACAAAAACGGTCCGGGCCATCATGCTCAGCATGTTTCCCTGTTCATCCATGATTGTCGTGAATTTTCCCACCAGGTGATCGGGGGTTATGTTTTCGTGTACTTCCGCCATAACCGGTACCGGTTGCTGGCCGGGCTGGGACCTGATCACAAATAAAAGGGCAACGCCAAACAACACTGCAAGTATACCGCCTAAAAGCCCGAAGCCTTTCCCGAATCTATTCCTGCCCACCAAGTTCACCCGCCTTTTTTTCATCGTCCTTAATTCCGTTCCGCCCGGCGCTCTTTTGGTCTTGTTCTCCGGGCCTGTTCAGCTCCGGTTTTTTGAGGGCTTTGATCAGTTCCGGAGGGCGGCCTTCGATCTTGGGTCCGCCCGCAAACCGCTCTAAGGATTCGCCAATGAGCTCGGCCAGAAGGATGGCTACAATCCCCGCCAGAACAATGGTATCAAAGGCCCCGGCCCCGCCGATGGCCACAGCATAATTCTGAGGGGCCCCCGGTTGCCCCAATAACCAGACATAATGAAAAATGTCCACCAGCAGCACGCCCAGGGTTGCAGCTATAAAAGCAGCCCTCCTTGACCTTCCGATCAGATAGGCGACAATACCCCCTGCCAGGGGGTAAAGGTAAATTGCATCAATAAAGGCAAAACGTCCTGCCGGTTCCATGGTTGTACCGGTATTAATCAGGGAACCCACCACATAAACTGCCACAGCTGTGATTGCGGCGCCGGCCAGAGCCCTGATCCATTCTTTTGCAGTGCCCGCCCGGAGGAGAAGGTAAATCGCCAGGCCGATTGGCACCAGTGCCCCCCCCACATTTACCGAAGTTGTAAAGGGGAGAAACCCCAGGGGAATGTTGATAAAACTGCCCAGAATAATGGCCGCGATAACAACCAGCGCCCCCCGGTCGGATAGCCGCATCCGGTCCAGGGCACGATGGGCCAGGCCCAGGTAAATAAGAATTGAAACAACAATCAGGATAATGATTCCCACGGGAAACCGTTCCAAGTGCCTCAGCCTCCTTGTATCAACAAATATCAAGTTTAGACTGCCACACCGGATTTAAAAATATGCAAAAAAAAAGCGGTTATCCACCGCATTCTTTTTATTATAAAAAATTACTCGTTTTCTTTTTTCTCAAACAGGTCGCCCACCATGTCACCGATGGTTACCACGTCGCTGTTATCCTGGGGCTTACTGTGACTGTAGTCCTGAAACTCCCGGGTTTGTTTTTCTTTAGCAACCTCCCGGATGGAGAGACGGATCCTTTTCTCCACAGGGTCTACACTTAAGACCTTTACATTCACCTCTTCGCCCTCGGTAACAACTTCATCCGGTTTGGCAATGTGCCGCTCCGCCAGGTGGGAAATGTGAACAAGTCCTTCCACGCCGGGCTCCAACTGGACAAAGGCGCCAAAAGGAGCCAGTCGGACCACTTTGGCCAGGACAATACTGCCGATGGCGTATTTCTCCGCCACCGTATCCCACGGGTTGGGCAGAACCTGTTTTAATCCCAGGGATATCTTTTCGTTTTCCCGGTCTATTTTTAAAACCATAACTTCAATTTCATCGCTTACTTTAACCACTTCCGACGGGTGGTTAATGCGGTGCCAGGACATTTCGGAAATATGCAAAAGACCGTCTACGCCCCCGATATCCACAAAGGCGCCAAATTGAGTCAGGCGCCGTACAATGCCCTTGACAATCTCGTTTTCCTGCAAATTTTCCAGCAATTCTTCCCGCAGCCTGGCATATTCTTCTTCCAGCACAGCCTTGCGTGATAGAATAACTTTCTTGCGGCCGCGGTTTAATTCGATTACCCGGGTTGTAATAACCTGCCCCAGGTACTTGGAGAGGTCCTCTACATACCCTCTGTCAACCAGGGAAGCCGGTAAAAAAGCACGTACACCCACGTCTACCAGAAGGCCGCCTTTTACAACTTCCCGGACCGTTCCTTCAACCGGTTCCTGGGTATTTAAAACTTCCTCCAGCCTGAACCAGGCTTTTTCGGCGTCAGCTTTTTCTTTGGATAAAATAAGCTTACCCTCATTATCCTCTGCTTTCAGAACGTATACTTCTATTTCATCCCCCACCTTGACCAGGTCTTGAATGGAGGTAACTTCACAGCAGGACAGCTCCCTTGCAGGGATAATGCCTTCCGACTTTGCACCGATATCCACCATAACTTCGTCCAGGCCAACGTGGACAACAGTGCCCTTGACAATATCACCATGGCGGACGGCCTTTACTTCCACCGCGTCCTTCATTTCTTCTTCGGAATCGTTTACTTCTTCGGAATCAGTTGCTTCTTCAGGATTGCTTACTTCTTCGGAATCAGTTGCTTCTTCGGGATTGCTTACTTCTTCGGAATCAGTTGTTTCTTCAGGATTACTTACTTCTTCGGGATTGTTTACTTCTTCAGTGCTGTTGTTTTCTTCGTACTCACTCATTCGTCTTATAACCTCCTCTATAATCCAGTCAGGTGTGGATGCACCCGCCGTTAACCCTGCCACTTTCACCCCCCGAAACCAGGCCGGATCCATCTGGCCCGCTTCCTCGATATGGTAGGTCCGCGTCCCCGATGTGTGGCACAGGTTGGCCAACTTTCTTGTGTTGGCGCTGTTTATACCCCCTACCACAACCATGACCTCCACCTGCCGGGCAAGCTCAAGGGCGGCTTTTTGCCGCTCGGCCGTTGCATTGCAAATAGTATTGCAAACCCTGACCTCCGCACCTGTCTTTCGCAAAACCTCTACCACAGAATCAAAATTCTCCCGGGGTTGGGTTGTCTGGGCAACTACCCCGACCAGCCCCGCCACCGCCAGTTCGGCGGCTTCCTCTGGATTCTCCACTACCACCGCTTTCCCGGAAGTCCAGCCGATTATCCCCTGGACTTCCGGATGTTCCCTGTCACCAACCACCACCACCTGTATGTTTTCGCCGGACAACTCACGGGCCAGATCCTGCGCCCTGCGGACAAAGGGACAAGTGGCGTCCACAATATCCAACCCTTTTTCCCGGGCGGATTCCAGCAAAGCCGGACTCACACCGTGGGATCTGATGACCAGCGTACCTCTTTTAATCTCCCCGATATCATTTATTTTCTCAAGACCCATTCGCGCCAGGCAAGAGACCACCTGGGGATTATGGATCAAGGGGCCCAGGGAATAAATCGGGCCTTCCCTGTTGTCTACAGTTGCCCGGGCCATGTCGATGGCCCTTTTTACGCCAAAACAAAACCCGGCTTTCTGGGCTAACCATACTTCCACAAAATCACCGCTTTTTACATCTAATATTACTTCGTTGAAGCCCCGTCAATTCCTTCCGGCAATTTATTAATTTAAGGGAATTCCGTCTTTTACTCCCCAAGAAGAGCCCCAATGCGTGACATGGCCAAATCGCTTAAACTTTCCAGGTCCCCTCTGGAGCCGGTTTTAAATGATTCCACCGGAATGGGCCGGCCCACACGAACCCTTATTTTACCCCAGAACCCCCTGGTCCCGCTAACCGCAACGGGTAAAACCGGCGCACCCGATTTAAGCGCCAGCATGGCGGCTCCTAAATGGGGCTTCAGCATTTCGCCGCTGTGGCTTCGCGTACCCTCGGGGAACACCCCCACCACTTCCCCTTCTTCCAGGAGCCTTAAGGCGGTCCTAATAGCGTTGCGATCAGTCCGGTCGCGCCGAACCGGAAAAGCTCCGGATATGCCTACCACATAACCCACTACGGGAATTTTGAACAGCTCGGCCTTAGCCATAAAGTAAACCTTGCGCTTGAAAGCGCAAATTACAACCACCGGATCCCAGTAACTGACATGATTGGCCACCAAAACCACGCCGTCACTGCCCGGGATGTTCTCCGCACCCTCAATTTCCCAGCGCCGCACCACAACCAGGATAATGCGGACCAGAAACTTTAGCGTCCTGAAGATCACAGGTCCTACCACCAGGCTGAAACCCGCGTCAAAATCATTTCTACAACCTGTTCAGCCGTATATGTTGAAGAGTCAATAACCTCTGCATCCAAGGCAGGTCTGAGCGGAGCCGTTTCCCTTCGGGTGTCAATCCTGTCCCTGGCGAGAATTTCCTCTTCCACCTGGCGCAGGTCCACGTTAGCGCCCTTTTCCATCAACTCTCCCCTGCGCCTCCTGGCCCGCTCACCGGGGGAGGCTGTAAGAAATATTTTAAACCGGGCATCAGGTAAAACCACTGTCCCTATATCCCGCCCTTCCATGACCACGCCGCCCTGGCGGGCCATGGATCTTTGCAACTCCACAAGGTGATTTCTCACCGCAGGCACCCTGGCCACCAGGGAAACACTTCCGGATACTTCCGGACCACGGATAGCCCGGGTGACATCTGCACCGTTTAAAAGCACTTTAAGCATTGAATCTTCGCCCGGAACCAGCTCGATCGAGGCAGACCTGGCAACCTGCACCAACGCCTCCCTGTCGTTCAAGTCAGTTCCTTCCTGAAGCGCCTTTAATGTTACAGCCCGGTACATGGCCCCCGTATCTACATAGGTGAAACCAAGCTCTTTAGCTACCATCCGGGCCACCGTGCTCTTGCCGGAGCCGGCTGGTCCGTCTATGGCTATATTGGGGTTCGCAGCCATGACCCCTCCTGAAATATTTTTACGTATTAAGCAATTCTTTTTACTCAATTCGACATAGTACTTTTTTTTCCTTTTTTTATCTGAAAATAAAAAGCCAGGAGGGGAAAAACCCTTCCAGACTGTATTATTCTACCCGGTAAATTTTTAATACACTGGCAAAACCCGAAGATAGGGAGGAATTGGCGTTGGCCATTTTATTTGTTGCGGCACAAATTGTTACAGACAAATCGTGCGCCACAGGATGCGGAAAAAAAGAGGGAAATAACAGGATGACGGTAAGAACGGGAGACAACATCTCCTTTGAGGAAACCCCAGTTAATCTCCCAACCGGATCTCTTTTAGGACGCTGGAAAAACCGGGAAATGACACATCTATACACTCCGCATCGGACACCGTGGTTTCCCCTTCCGCCAGCAGCCCGGCTACCGCTGCTGCCAGGGCAATGCGGTGGTCACCGTGGCTCTGGCAGGCGCAACCCCGCAGGGGTTGCCCTCCCCTCACCAGAAGTCCGTCGGGCAATTCTTCCACGGCAGCCCCAAAGGATTCAAGCATTCCGGCCACCGTGGAGATCCGGTTGCTCTCTTTAACCTTCAACTCCGCCGCATCCCGTATTTCCGTCCTGCCTTCGGCCAGGGCGGCTGCCACAGCCAGGGCGGGTATTTCATCTATTAAACGGGGAATCATTTCACCTCCCACCGCTATGCCCTTCAGATTTCCTGTGTAGCGGATCCGGATCTCCGCCACCTGTTCCCCCCCCTCCTCCCGGGGATTCAGCAATTCAATTGAGGCCCCCATGCCGGTCAGAGCGTCAATGATCCCGCTTCTGGCATGATTTATTCCCACCCTGGCCAGGGTCAGATCCGACCCCGGCAGGGAGGCTGCCGCCACCATGAGAAAAGCCGCCGAAGACAGGTCTCCCGGAATGATAATTCTCTTCCCCAGAAGGCGCGGCCTGCCCGTAAGCCGGACCGTCATACCGGACACGTCCACCCTGGCCCCGAAATACCCGAGCATACGCTCGGTGTGATCTCTGGAACGGTGCGGTTCGGTTACGCAAGTAACCCCGCCGGCATAAAGTCCTGCCAGGAGAATCGCTGACTTGACCTGGGCGCTGGCTACCGGGGAGGTATAATGAAGGGGTTTTAAACTGCCGCCCCGTACAGCCAGGGGAGCCAGGTTCCCGCCCTGCCGGCCTTCAATCCTGGCCCCCATCAGGATCAGGGGGCCGACAACCCTGGCCATGGGGCGCCGCCGCAGGGAAGCGTCTCCGGTAAGTACGCTGAAAAATGGCTGGGCCGCTATAATTCCCAGGAGCAGGCGCAGGGTAGTGCCTGAATTGCCGGCGTCCAGAACGTCCTCCGGTTCCCGCAGGCCGTCCAAACCACTCCCCTGAACCCGAAGCGAATCCTGCCCGGTCCAGGTGATTTCAACACCCAGTTTTTGAAAACAAGCCACTGTCGCCCGGCAGTCCTCACCGGGCAGAAAATTTTCAATTATGGTGTCTCCTTCCGCCAGGGCGCCCAGCATAACCGCCCGGTGGGAGACTGATTTGTCTCCGGGAACGGACACCGTACCCCGCAGGGAACGGGCCGGTTTAACTAATAGATCCAAATTACCTCACCCTTAATAGATAATGGGGCTGATGAACAGGGGGCAGGCAGACGCTTCAAGCTGAAATGCGCCCCGGTTGTATCACCGTAACAAACCGGATGAACGAAGGTTCTTATTTTACGTATACCGGGTAACCTTGCTCCCGCAACACCCGGACCGCTTTTTCCCGCTCCTCCTCCGTTGCCAGACCAACTCTGATGGTGCCCCCTTCACCCTCCCGGACCCTCAGGATCTCGATGTCGCTAATATTTATCCCCGCTTTCAGCAGGTGCAGGGTAAAACCGTTAATGGCACCGGGCCTGTCGGGCACAGTAAGCACCAGCTCATGGAGAACGGGCAGGTAACCCCTGGTTTTAGAAGGTATTTCCGAGCGAGCCTGCCTGGCGCAATCCAACCAGGTCTCAATTGCCCTGCCATCCCCAGCCAGGAGCATATCCTCAAACAAGTCCAGTTCCTTCTTGAAATACTGAAGCATCCCGAGCGCCTGCCGGCGGTTGGAGATAAAAATATCCCGCCACAGGGAAGGACTGCCCGAGGCAATCCGGGTGGTATCCCTAAACCCTCCCGCGGCCAGGGGCAGGGCGTTTTCACTGCCAGGCGACCGGGCTACCGTGTTGACCAGCGCCGCCGCAATCAGATGAGGCAGGTGGCTGACAGCTGAAACGGCCCGGTCATGGGCCTCCGGTTCCATTTCTATAACCCGCGCCCCAACTCCCCCGGCTAATTTCCTGACATAAGACAGGGCCCCGGGTGATGTTTGCGGGGTCGGCGTGATAACATAGAAGGCGTTTTCAAACAAATAGGGGTCGGCGCCCTGGACACCGGTTTTCTCCGAGCCGGACATGGGATGCCCCCCCACAAAGCTGATCCCGGGCGTAACCGCCCTTTCCCCTTCACGTACCACTTCACCCTTGGTGCTCCCCACATCGGTCACCACAGTCCCAGGGGTGAGATGGGGCAGCAATTCCAGGAGAGCAGGGATGGTGGCGCTAACCGGGGTGGCGATGATCACCAGGTCCGCTCCGGTCACCGCCCCGGCCGGGGAAAGGGTAAAACTGTTAATCGCACCCAGCTCCAGGGCCAGGCGCAAATTTTCCGCCCCGGAGCCCGTTCCCACCACCTCCCGGGCCAGCCCGCGCCTGCACAGAGCCATACCCAGGGACCCGCCGATGAGGCCGACGCCCACGATGGCTACCCGGTCGAACTCCGGAGTCAAGGCATTTTCCTCCCCAGGGCGCCGGCAAATCTGCGCAAGTCCTTCATCATAGCGGTAAAATTAGCCGGTGTAAGGGACTGGGAGCCATCGCAAAGGGCTTCGGCCGGCTTTGGATGCATCTCCACCAACACCCCATCGGCGCCTGCTGCCAGAGCCGCCCTGGCCATGGACGGAACATAACGCCACTTGCCGATGGCGTGGCTGGGATCCACTATAACCGGCAGATGGGATAGATCCTTCGCCACCGGCACGGCCGTCAGATCCAGCGTATTCCGGGTATAGCTTTCAAAGCTGCGGATACCGCGCTCACACAGAATTACCTTATAATTACCCCCGGACATGATGTACTCCGCCGCCATCAGCCACTCCTCAATGGTGGCCGAAGGTCCTCTTTTCAGCAATATCGGCTTATCAACCCTGGCCATTTCCCTGAGCAGCAAAAAATTCTGCATATTGCGGGCGCCAATTTGTAAAATATCCGCGTATTCCGCAACCAGTTCCAGGGTCCTGGCATCCATGACCTCGGTAACAATCAGAAGACCCGTTTCCTCCCGTGCCTCCGCCAGGAGTTTTAAACCTTCCTCCTCCAGCCCCTGAAAGGAATAGGGCGAAGTCCTGGGCTTGAAAGCCCCGCCCCGCAACATGGTAGCGCCGGCATCCCGGACAATCCGGGCTGACTGCAAAAGCTGTTCCCTGCTTTCCACTGCGCAGGGCCCGGCCATAACGTGGATGGTATCCCCTCCTATTTCCAGTCCGCCCACCCGGATGACTGTGTCCTTTTCCTGAAAGGTCCTGCTGGCAAGTTTATAAGGCTGCAGGATGGGGACAACCTTTTCCACGGACTGCATGGCTTCCAGACCCGATCCGGCCAGGCGTGTCCTGTCCCCTATGGCCCCTATGATGGTTCGTTCCACCCCCCGGGACAGGTGAATCTGAAAGCCTTCCCGTTCCAGCCAGACCAAAACGGCTTTTATTTCTTCTTCCGTGGCGCAGTGACTCATAACCACGATCATCTTCTTCCCTCCATGTCTTCCCGATTGGTACTTACTTTTTTTACTTATACTATGTTTTCCGTAAAAGCCAAAGGGCAAACTGGGCCATGCCGGTAAAGCGCCGCAAACGCCCGGTATCACGGGTCAAATTAAAAAAACACCCGAGAAGGTGTGTTTAACCAGACCATAAGCACATACTTACCGCCTCCCCTTCCGTTCTGCCGTTCTACCTTGTCCTCAAACCCTGGAATTTGCGCCCGGTTTTTCAACCCGGGCAATTAAACCGTCCTGCCGTGGAACCTTCCGTACAAACAAGTTAACCAACCGAAGTCCCGGGGTACCGGATATTACACCCATATCTCCAGAATCCTGCCTGCCGCCGGGACAGCAATCCAGGGTAAATATCCCTGAAATTCCCTTTATATTAGCACACGGTAAAAAATATGGCAATGGTTAAAAGCATAAAACGAATGTAACTGACGGATAAAAAACTCGGAGAATTAGAGCTGCTGGACTTTCCCTGCATTTTTTCAACCGTCATAAGTATGGCTATGGGCAGCGATAGCCACGTCAGAATGATAACTTGCACAGGTTGTTATTTTTAACCGTAGGTGCTAAGTAACTGCTATAACCCGACTTTTACAGTTTAAAAAAAGTGATAAGCCCGTGGCAGCTTAAACCATGGGCTTTTTAGCGGTTTAATCGTAAATGAAACGTGTTATGCTAAAGTGATATTTTTCAGAAACCTGTTGA
>Ga0334889_1000218_pt1 | contig 95608 bp, 85 predicted proteins | sample GraSluR1_MG_2_FD_207222 | JGI IMG/M metagenome (GOLD analysis project Ga0334889, IMG submission 207222) | Sludge microbial communities from methane-producing bioreactor in Wageningen University, Netherlands - Granular Sludge_8_08-R1 | ecosystem: Engineered > Bioreactor > Anaerobic > Unclassified...
AAGAACATGTTCTGGTGGTGTTTTAAGTGGCACAAATGAATATTCATATTTATCATGTAATGATAGTTTAGCGCCAACACAAGGTGGAGAATGGGTGCTTGTATTTGCAAATGAAGATTTAGGTGTAAATGAAGATTTTTATATTATGAAATATGAGGCAAAGTTTGTAGATATAGGTAGTAAAACACAGGATGTAACATATAAGGGATGGAGGTATGATACTGCTGGAGGTGATTTAAGTATAAGATCATATTCAACACCTGAACCAATAACATATATTACTCAAACACAGGCAATTGCTTCATGTGTTGCTTTAGGTACAGGTTACAAACTAATAACTCGTGCTGAATGGACAACAACAGCACGGGAAGCAGAAAACAATACATATAATTGGGATAGTGGTACAATATATTCTGGAAGTATGTATAGAGGACATAGTGATAGAATACCTAATTATATTTTACATGTTACAGATTTAAATGATGGTTATACTGATACGGGTAATTCCGGAACCTCAGAACAGAGAAGAACTTTAAAATTATATAGTGGAGAAATAATATGGGATTTAGCAGGTAACGTATGGGAATGGAATAGTGATGTTTATAACACTAATTCCGAAAGTTCATTAGGTCAAGGTGTAAGTGGTTCTTATGAATGGACAGATATAAGTTCATCCTACAATCATTTTAAGCCATACAATACATTTTTAACATCATCTAATGGAATAGGTAGAGTCTATACTGATGCTGATAATGCATATCCTTCTGGAACCATACATGCTTTTCTCTCTGGTGGTTATTGGTACAGTGATGGAGCTGGTGCTTTTGCATTAGAATTGTCTAATTCTCCTTTTTCAGTTAACGACTATGTAGGCTTTCGTTGTTCCTACAATCCATAATTTTAAAAAATACTATTTCTTTAATCATACCTAACAAAATTTTATATATCAATCAGTTTTAAATATATCACAATGAAAATACTTGTAATAAATTGCGGTAGTTCTTCTTTAAAATATCAGTTGATAGATATGCACAATAATGATGTATTATCATCAGGTGTTGCTGAAAGGATAGGTATTGAAAATTCTTTCATAAAACATGCAACATCATCAGAAAAGATAAGACTTGAAAAAGATCTTAAAGATCACAAGCAGGCTGTTGAAACCATACTTGACATACTTACACAAGGTGAAGGTAAAGTAATACAAAGTCTAAGTGAGATATCAGCAGTTGGTCATAGAGCAGTACATGGTGGAGAAATGTATTCTAAAAGTACATTAATAGATGAACAAGTTATAAAGACTTTAGAAGATCTTTGTGAACTTGCACCATTACATAATCCTGCAAATATTATAGGAATAAGAGCATGTCAATCATTAATTCCAAATGTTCCTCATGTTGCAGTTTTTGATACAGCATTTCATCAAACAATGCCACAGAGTTCATACATTTATTCAATACCTCTAGAATATTACGAAAAATACAAGATAAGAAAATATGGTTTTCATGGTAGTTCTCACAGATATGTTTCACAAAAAGTTGCACAACTTTTAGAAAAAGATGTAAAAGACATAAATGTTATAACATGTCATTTAGGAAATGGAGCTAGTCTTTGTGCTATAAGAAAAGGAATCTCAATAGATACAACCATGGGATTTACACCTCTTGAAGGGCTTACAATGGGTACAAGATGTGGAAATATAGATCCATCAATAATAGATTTTATAATGAAAAAAGAAAATATGACAATTTCTCAAGTGATGAACATATTAAACAAAAAATCAGGATTACTTGGAATATCAGGGGTATCTTCTGATGCTCGTGATGTTGAAGATGCAGCGTTTAAGCAAAATAATGATAGGGCAAAACTTGCACTTGAAAAATTTTCAAATGTTGTAAAAAAGCACCTAGGAGGATATATTGCATTAATGGATGGAGTAGATGCTATAGTATTTACTGCTGGAATAGGTGAGAACAGTCCAGAAACACGTGAAATAATATGTAAAGATTTGGAGCATATAGGCATTATTATAGATGATGAAAAAAACAAAGTTAGAGGTAAAATTGCACAAATAAGTAGCGATGATTCTAAAGTTAAAGTTTTTGTAATTCCTACAAATGAAGAATTAATGATAGCAAAAGACACAATGCAGATTGTAAATAATTTATAGAGAATTTCGAAAAACTTCAGTTTTTCTCATCCTTTTACAAGAAATATAAACTTTTAAGAATTTTTATTGAGAATTTTGAAAAACCCCAAAATTCTCAGAAGAGTGTTACCAAAAAACCCTTATAAGCCCTAATTGAACAAGTTCAATTCCAAATTTATAGGTTTTTTACAACCCTCTATTTATTATAGGGAATATTTTTCTCAATACATTGTACTCTATATATTTGTTCTATTAAGAGCATTTGTGCCATTTCATGTGTAAATGTCATTTTAGATAAACTCAATGTTTCATCAACTATGTTTTTCAATTCATCATTTGGTCCATTTGGTCCAGTTATTATAAAACAGACATCCGTACTTATTTTTTTTAATTTATCATAAAACTCAAAAGTATTAATCATTTTCCCATGTTCAAGAAGAAGAATGTTGTAACAATTGTTTTTTATATGATTTTTTATTTCTTTAAATTCCTGATTTTTTATTTCTTCTATATTTTTACCCTTAATATCTTTTAACTCTATGTGATTTAATCTGTTTATTCTTTTTTTTATTTCAAAGATTTCATTTAACAGATTTTGGTTTTTTATTTTACCTACAGTTATAAGAGTAAGATTCATAAATACAATATTTTAATTACTAATTATAAATTTTAGTTTTTTTTGTTATTATTTTGATATAAGCAAAACAAATTTAAATAGGGATGACAAAAAAATATTATGTTAGATATATGTCAAGGCAAAACATACTTGTATTATGATGAAACATCACAAGAAGGATTCTCCAATTTGGCAACAGGATTACTTATAAGGTTAATAGGTGATTCTAAAAATATTGTATACATTGATACTCAATCAAAAGCTGTAAAATTGTCAAATTTTTTTGAAAACATAAGTTTATCTTATTCTTTTGTAAAAAGTATGGGCAACTTTTCACTCAAGATATACAAACCAATAGGGTTAGATAAAAAATATTCCAAAACCCTAATACCTGCAGTTGAGTTTTTAAATATAAGCGAGGACATATTTATTAACGAACTTTATGATTCAGATGTATTAATTTTTGATAACTTTGCTTTAGAGTCAATAGATTATTTGAAAATTATAAAATATTTACAGAATAAACCAATATCACAACAGATAATACTAGTTACATCAGAGAAATCAGCTTTTGTTAAAATGCAGGAATATTTTGATTATAAAATAAGGATTGATAATAAGAAACAGAATAATTTGTTAACAATAAAAGGACTTACAAGCATATATGGGGAAGGTTTTGGAAAATCTTTATATTCGTATGGAAGTCTTTTAAAAAAATTTTTATATAAATCTGATGTAAAACTCATATATTTTGATTTGTTTTCAATTTTTAAACCTGATATAAATTTTTTTATAAATTTAAAAAAATGGAGTTGTGAAAACGCAAGTTTCTATGGACAATTTGATTTTGCATATCCTAAAAAACAGGGTAAAATGAATTACGAACATATTGATAAATTACAAAAAATAAGAGAGTCAAAAGATTCTCTTATGCTTCTAAAAACATCAGTAAACAAGCAAAGTCCTGTTGTAGGAATAAATGCTTTAAGATCTTTTGAAGATAAACATTTTTCACAAGATGAGTTATTAAATGTTCTTGCCTGCGTTAATAAGGAAGTTTTAATAACTGGCAGACGTGTTAACGAACATATCAAAAAAAAAAGTGAAAACAGTATAGAATTTCAATTAATCTAGTGAATATCAAATAGTATGATACTTATAAAAGAAATGTTTTTATTTTTCACTTTTAAGGAAAAACTTTAATTATCTTTTTGTAAATAATGATAAATTCTTAAATATAATTTATCATGGTAAATAATATGGCTTTTAAATTGTTTAAAAAAGAAGATGATAAAAGTAATACTGGGATTCCTTCTATGGAATCAAAAGGTGTTTTACAGTCACATAGCAATCAGATGTCTATGGGAATACAACCTCCATCATTAGGCGATGGCATAAGAAGTCCTATGGTTCCTAGCAGTTCTAACCTTGCTGATATAAAAAGTCAGGTATCAGCTCCATATGGTGGTATGCATAGTAGTGCATTTGGAGTTTCAAACCAAAATGTTCCAAGCCAGCAAACACAAACTCCTAATTTTGCACAACAGAATAATCCATTTCAAAATCAAGAATCTCAAGCAGATTTTGGAAATGATATTGACATGAGTGATGATTCTCTATTTGATTTTTCGGACTTAAACCTTAAGGATTTAGAACATGATTCATCAGAAGTCAAAGAATCTAACCAGTCTCAACCTTCTGATGTTGCAGAGCAGGATGAGGATTTAAGTTTCATCAAAAACAAAAAGAGAATAAAAGAATCAGATAAGGATTATTTCATAACAGCAAAACAATTCAAAGATTTGCTTGAAATAGTTGATTCTGTAAAAAATCGTGTAAAATTGGCATGTGATTCGCATTTAAGATTAATGGACATCAAATCAGAAGAAGATGTTGAATTTGAAAAATTAAGAAAAGATTTTGAATATATTGAAGACAAATTATATGAAGTTGATAGCATAATATTTGACAGGTAAACACTATTCATAAAAAATATAAAATGGTAGAAAAAAAAAGAGATATATTCATAAAAATTGAAAAAATTTCAGACATAGTTTCTGTTTTAGAGAACATAAGAGATAAAGACAAGTACTTAAAAAGATTATTCAATGAATATGATAAACTTAATCTTATGGAAAATAAAATTTTTGAAAACTGGAGTTCTAACATGGACGAAATAATTCAGAAATTAGAGCACGTTACATTATAAAAAAATGGTCATAAAGAAAACAAACAAAAAACCAGAAGTCGGCAAAAAAGCGGCATTTGACGATTTTTATGTGTGTATGCAGAATGCAAAAGAAAAAAGAAAGCAGATTTTATGCTCAATAAAAGATGCATTATTTATGCAGGAAGAATATGAAAAAGTAATGCATATAAGAAAGAACAAACAAATAGTAATCAAAGAAATAAAAGCAGTTTTAAAAGAGTTAAACGAAGATTATCAGTTATTAAGAAAAGATCTTCCAGAAGTTAAGAATGTATTATCATACACTGAAAAAGAAATATATGAGCTTGAATCTGAAATAGGAAGACTTAAAAAAGAGATTAAAACAGAAGAAGCCAATCTTGTATTAACAGAATCATTAGAGTTGAATTTGAAAGAAAATGGCAAGATTAACATTGATAAGCTTGATATGAAATCAGGAAAAAAAATAGTACAACCAAGTAAAGCACCAGTAGAAAAAATTCAAAAAGCACCAATCAAGCAAAATATACTTCAGAAAGCAGCAGATAATGGAAAACTTAACAAGCTTGATAGGATAAGAAACAATTTAAAAGTAATAGAAGATAAAATAAATCACATGTAATTTTTTAAAATTCTCAATACTCATTTTCTTTATATTATTTGTATACGCAACATCAGTTAGTTTTAAAACAATTTTGTTTAATTTTTATTAAATTCTCTGTAAAACAGATACATAACTATTAATCCTATAAACAACATAATAAAAGAAAGCAGTAGTGCAAATTTCAAATCAGTTCCAAACAATTTACCAAGTAGTGTAAATAATGTACACCATATAAAAGAAGTGATAAGTATTATAGTATAAAACAGATCTCTTCTAATTTTTACTATTCCAGCCGGAATGTTTATAAATAATTTTACAGGATTTACAAGTTTACCCAAAAAAATATACAAAAGAGGTTTTTTTTCTATTATTTTCTTTGTTTTATTAATATTTTGTTCATTAACAAACTTATCATAGCCCATTTTTTTTGAAATATTAAGTATAAATTTTAATCCTTTATATCTTGATATTTCATAAAGTATTACATTTCCCAAAAAATTACCTAAGGATGCAAATATAATTACCATTAATACATTCAAATTTTGATTTGAAAAATAGCCAGCAAAAACACATACAAGTTGAGAAGATGGAAAACCTATAATTCCATTTACTGCAAGAAGAAAAAAAACTGCAATATAGGTAAAATGAATTATGAAAGATTCAATAAAAACCATTTAAACACCATAAAAATTTACATGAATTTTGAATAAACAGTTTCATAATTATCAAAAAGTTCTGATTGGCAAAACCACAAAGAAATTTCTTTTTGTGCAGATTCTTCCGAATCAGAAGCATGTATCAAGTTAGGAATAGCAGTTTTTTTTGAGTCTGCTCTTTTATATGTTACATGCGAATAATCTCCTCTTATTGTTCCAGGCATTGCTGATGCAGGTTCAGTAGATCCAACAATTTTTCTTACTAAGCTTATTGCACTTGATCCTTCAAGAACCATTGCAATTACTGGTCCAGATGTCAAAAAATCTTCAAGAAAACTATAAAAATGTTTATCAATATGTTCACTGTAATGTTTTTTTGAAAAATCCTTATCTACATGCATAAATTTCATTCCAACAATCCTTAATCCTATTTTTTCAAATCTAGAGATAATCTCTCCCACTATTCCTCTTTGAACCCCATCAGGTTTAATCATAACAAATGTTTTTTCCATTTAATAAATTTATTTTTTAATTATTTATAAAATTTTTTATATATCAAGTTTTATAAATAAAACGGCTTTAGTAATTAATAGTTATGGAATTTAGGCATTTTAAAGATTTAACAAAATCAGATATAAATAAAAGTTATGAGATGATTGGACGTATTGAAACTATAAAACAGACATCAGGTCCAACATTGATGATATTAAACGACGGAACACAAAATTTTACATTTAAAGCATTTGTAAAGCCTGGTTTAAGAGCATATCCGCATATAAATATAGGCGATAGTGTAAGAGTTGAAGCAACAATTAATGAAAGAAATGGAGGTATTGAGGCAGAAGTTACCTCGATGATTAAATTATCTGCAAATGATATGGAACTTTTTTCTCAAAAAATAGCAGATATAAACGAAAAGAAGATAGAACTTGAAAATACAAGTTTTTCCATCAAATCTGATATGCTTGAAAGTCAGAAGGATAGATTTATACAAATAGCAAAAATAATACGTAAAGCAATAATTGATTCAAGGCCCATTCTTTTAAGACACAATGCAGATTGTGATGGTTATTCTTCAGCAATAACAATTGAACGTGCAATCATAAGTTATATGAATAAAGTTAAAGGTGAAGATAGGCAATTACAGTTCCAAAATTATAAAAGAGCCCCATCAAAAGCTCCTTTCTATGAATACGAGGATAGTGTAAAAGATATCTCAAATTGGTTAAGAGATAAAAATAGGTTAGATGCAAAAGAACCACTTATAATAATAACAGATAATGGATCTACAGAAGAGGACATACTATCAATAAGGCAGATGAAAATATATAATGCTGAAATAGTTGTTGTTGATCATCATTTTCCTGGAAAAGTTGAGAATGGAAAAGTTGAAGTTGATAAATACATAGATGCACATATAAATCCATATCTTACAGGTTATGATTCAAATATTTGTGCTGGAATGTTAGGATATGAATTAGCAAGGTTTATAGATATTGAAAATACTAATTCAGTATTTATTCCTGCCATGGCATCAATTCTTGATCATACAGAAGGAGTTGAAAAAGATCAATACATAGATTTTGCACAAAAAGAAGGATTTACCAAAGATTATCTTTTAGATTTAGGAGAAATCGTTGATATGGAATCTCACTATTTCAGATTTATGGAATCAAGAGAATTTTTTGATGATTTATTTGGAGGTAACATGTTGGTTCAACAAAAAATAGTTGATTTATTAAAACCTGAGCTTATAAAAAGATATGATGCCGTATTAGAAGTTGCAAGACATTATATGCAGAAAAAAGACTTTAAAAATTTTTATCTTATCTCATTTGATGGTGAAAAGGGAACTTTTAGAGGAGAATATCCAGCAATAGGAAAGGCTACAAATCACATACACAAAAATATGGAAGAAGAATTAGACAAACCAGTAATAACTGTTACATACGGGTCAAATTTTATGACTATACGTGCTAGTGATGCAATTGAAAACTTTAGTGTTCCTGAGTTTGTAAATATTGTAATGTCAAAAATGCCATTTGCAAATGTTAATGGTGGTGGACATGAACATGCTGGTTCTGTAAGATGTGTTGATTATGCATTAGATGATGTAATGAACATGTTTATTCTTTATTTAAATGAAATATCAAATAAAAAATAATAATAATATTAAGCATAACATGTTAACAAAATGTGTGATCTGTGGAAAACCTGCATCTTTTAAAATCATAAATGAAGATATATATTATTGCAATGAGTGTTATTTGAAATTTTTTTCACAAGATTGTCTAATTGAGATTTCAAAATTAAAGAAAGCAACATCAGATTCATATATCATAAAAAAGATTATAGACAACAAAATTAAAGATAATTCTAATAATTAATTCTTCTAAGAATTTTAAAAAACCCCTAAAATTATCAGAATAGTGTTATTAAAAACCCCTTATAAGCCCAAATTGAACATATTAAAAGGAATGATCAAAAATCGCAGTAAAAAAAAATTGTGTGATAAATACCCCAATCACTTATGGTGTGGATAACTCAAATTTTGCGATTTTTGTTTTATAGGTTTTTTACAACCCTCTATTCAAAAATATCTGCTAAGTCATCCCATTCAAGTTTTTTTACAAAATTACTGTTCTCAACAATAAGATTATCAAATAGATTGCCTTTTACTTCCTGTAATTTTAAAATTTTTTCTTCTATTGAATTTTTAGTTATAAATTTATATATCTTTACTTTATTCTTTTGTCCTATTCTATGTGCTCTATCTTTTGCTTGCCTTTCAACCATAGGATTCCACCAAGGATCATATAGCATAACAGTATTTGCAGATGTTAAATTCAATCCAACGCCTCCTGCTTTAAGGGAAAGTAAAAATACTTTTATAGTATCATCTTCATTAAATTTATTAACAACATCCTGTCTGTTCTTTGTTTGTCCATCAAGTCTTACATATTTTACATTATCTTTTATCATATCATTTTCCATTATATCAAGCATTGATGTAAATTGTGAAAATATAAGTACCTTATCACCATTATCTATTGTTTCAGAAAGAATAGTCTTAAATTGTGCGTATTTCCCAGAAATATCATCATGTTCTAAAAATACCTTATCTGCAAGTCCAGGGTGATTACATAACTGTCTTAATTTTAATAACGCTGAAAGTATTTGAATTCTTGATTTTTCAAAACCATTATTTTTTACTAATTCATTTACTTCCTGTTTTACTCTATTTAAAAGTTCCATATATATTGCAGTCTGTCTGTTTGTCATTTCAGAATATACAATTTGCTCTTGTTTGTCTGGTAATTCTGTTAATACTTCTTTTTTTGTTCTTCTTAGTATAAATGGTCTTATTTTTGCTTGCAGTATTTCTATTGCAATAAGATTGTTACGTTCAATTTTAGATATGAAATCTTTAGAAAAATCATTTCTGCTTCCAAGATAATTTGGCATTATAAAGTCAAATGCTGCATAAAGTTCATTCAAATTATTTTCTATAGGTGTTCCTGTTATAAGTAATCTATTTTTCGCATTTATCAATCTTACAGCTTTGGCTGACAATGTATTTATATTTTTAACATAATGTGCTTCATCTAATATCTGATATCCAAAAACAAAATCATTGTCTATATAAAATTGATAATCTTTTTGAATCATAGAATAAGAAGTAATTATAACATCATAATTTTTCATTTCTGGAATATTTCTTTTTCTTTTTTCATTATCACCATCAATTACTAAGACTTTTAATTCTGGAAAATATTTTTTTGCTTCATATTCCCAGTTATAAACAAGACTCTTAGGGCATATTACTATATGAGTTTTTAAAGGATTAAGTTTTAATGCTGTTAGTGCTTGCAATGTTTTTCCAAGTCCCATTTCATCGGCAAGGATACCTCCAAAATTATATTTTTGAAGAAAATAAATCCATTGGACACCAAGTTTTTGATAATTTCTTAATACTCCATCTATATTTTCTGGCATATTTATGTCTTCTATAAGGTTATTTTTGTTTTTTATTTCTTGAATCATAGTTTTATAGTCACTATTAGAAATCACATTAACATTATTTTTAAAATCTTCAAGAAATCTGTCCAGTTCTAATGCTGAAAATGAACTTGATTTATACATACCATTATTTCTGTTAAAGTTAAATTGCTTTAAAAATTCAATCCACTTATTAAGATCACGGATATTTTCAACATTAACAGTCTTGCCATTCTTAAGCTGAACATATTTTCTATTCTTTAAGAGCAAGTCCTTAATAAAATCAAGATCAAAAAAATCATCTTCTATTCTAAATTTTACTTTAAACTCTAAAAGATCTATTTTACTATTAAGATTTGCATCAATTTCAAATTTTACCACTCCATCAGCAAGTTCTAGTTTGTTACCTTTAATATATTCAATTTCTATGATTTTTTCAGCACAGGGGACTACTTTTTCTATGAAATGATTAAGAAGGAATAATGGAAGTATTATTCTAAATTTTGATTTTAGATATCTTTGATATGAGATTCTTGATTCTTTAAAAATTCCATCAAAATAATCTTCAGAAATATTTATATCGCTCTCATATCTTACAAGTGTATCATTTTCAATTTTGGTACATATAAGATTTGTCTTTTCAAGCCAGTTTACATTATCTGCATATTTATAATTATCAATTCTAAACTTTTGATCATTTATTTTGTATTTTAGTTCAACTACAAGAAAGTGTTGTGTTTTATCAATTTCAAGTACTAATGGTGCTGTTTTTATTATAACTTTCAGATTAGATATACGTATTATATTTTCATCTTTTCGTATATTATGTTCTTGTTCTAGTATTTGCATATATTTTTTTTGAAACTCAAAAAAAGCATCTAAAGAAAAAATATTATTATGACTTATAAGCTGTACATAAAAACTTACAGGTATTTTATCACTAAGTTGATAAAAAATATTAGATGATACAAAAAACATTTTATCAAGCCCTCTTATGTATTCTGCATCATCAATTATCAAAAATTCAGCATTTCCCTCATCATTTAAGAAAAGTTCTATATCAAGTTTTTTGTTGTTTTGACTAAAAACGGCAGGTTCACCATTGAAAAATACATTTAATGAAGAATTTTTCAAAAAATTAAAAATTATTTCAAAATCATTACTTATTTTATAATAAGATTGTGTATTTGCAGGAATTCTATGCACAAGATAATTTATAAAATTATGATCTGATTCACTTAAAAATTTTTTTTCATCATCCAATCTTAACAATGCCTTTAAATCAAAAGAGTTAATTTTTAAATCATCAATATGACAGATTATTAAAAAATCAGACTGTCCTGATTTGGTTATTTCAAAATTAAGTTTATTAAAATTATTTCTTACAAAATCATTTATGGAAATATCATCCATTTTTTTCTCATCAAAACTATTGCCGGCATTCACTTTATCAGAATCTAAAAGCCAACTAATCGAAGACAATTTATAAAAGTTATCACAATGCTGTTATATTTTAGATTTTAAGAAGAATTTTCTAAAAAAATCAAAATAGAATAAATTTATAAATTAATACCCATTGTTTATAACTATAATGATGGAAACAGTAAGACCATTAGATGTATTAAATCGTTCTAAGGGAAAAGAAATAACAATAGAACTGAAAAATTCACAAGTATTTAAAGGTAAACTTAAAGCATTTGATATTCATTTAAATTTAGTGCTTTTTGATTCTTTGGAAATCAAAGATGGTAAAGATGAACAAATAGGAGACATGGTTATCAGAGGAGATGCCATAGTTACAATAAAAAATATTTAATGAAAAATGGTAAAAGGAACTCCAACACAAGGTAAGATGAGTACAGGCAAATTACATATAATTTGCAGAAGGTGCGGAAGTAAATCATACCATATGAAAAGAGGAGTATGCTCCTCTTGTGGTTATGGAAGATCAAAAAGATTAAGAAATAACGAATAAGATTTAAGACATTCTTAATCAATAATTTAATTTTATATTCAATTAATTTTTTAAAAAGAAATCTAATATTATATTTATAATGAGATTGGTTATACAAAGAGTTAATCATGCAAGTGTTGAAATGAATGAAACAGGCACAAAAAATTGCATTAATCAAGGGATGGTTGTTCTTTTGGCTATTTCTAAGGATTTTACTTATGAAAAAATAGATAAGGCGATAAATAAAATTCTAAAATTAAGAATTTGGAAATCAGATATTAAAGGTTTTGATAAAAACATTGAAGAAATTAAAGGAGAAATACTTATAATCTCACAATTTACTCTTTTTGGAGATTGTTTAAGATCATCCAAACCTGATTTTAAAAGATCAGCCCAATATGAGACTGCTTTTAGTGCATATACAAAATTTATTGAGAAATTAAAACAAAGTACAAGTCTTGTTGTAAAAACAGGAGAATTTGGTGCATACATGAAAGTTAATCTTGAAAACGATGGACCTGTTACCTTAATATTAGATATTTAGGTTTCTGTTGCATTTTCTTCCTCTTCCTCTTCTTCCTGCTCCTCTTCCTCTTCCTCTTCTTCCTGCTCCTCTTCCTCTTCTTCTTCTTCCTGCTCCTCCTGTTCTTCTGTATCAGAAGATTCATAACTATTAATTATTTTTTGCATTTCAGATTTTATTTCATCCATTCTATCACAATAAGTTTCAGGTTTATCTCCAAACAGTCCGCTCAAACCATTTTCAAGCATGTCTTTTATTGTCTGAATTACTGATAATGTGTCAGCTACAATAACAATTGATACAGCACTCTTAACATCCATTGATATTGCAACATTACATCCACTTCCAGCAATCCAGCATCTATTTATTACAAAATCTCTTGCCTGTTTTGTTACAGCACCAAATAAAGTACCAACAGGATTTGCAAGAATGTTTGATATTATTCCTCTTAAATATTCAACCGCAGAAAGAGGTGGAAATGCAAAAATCTCTCCCACAACAAAAACACATGTTCTATAAGATGCCTGCATCTCGCAAAATGATGGATCAAGTCTATTTTTTACAGCCTCATAAGTACATACAACTTCTTCACACTTTATTTCTTTCCATTCCATAAGTTTTTCAACTATTCCTGGCAAACATAATGTAATAACAGACATTATAAGAGAGCTTTTAGGTCCAACAGGAGGCACTATGCCACATGTACTTGATAATTGATTTCTTGTAACGCTTGGTTTAAAAACCTGTTCTGTTTCTTCCTGTGCAAATGCAGATACTGCATTATAAGGAATTGATACAACATAACACAAGATTATAGATACAATCAAAAACATTCTACCCATTTTAACGCTATTTATTTTTTTTTTCATTTTAATCATCTCCTGTTGTGTCTTCACAGATTGCACTTGCAACCTTCTCATTTATACCATCTGCAAATCCATTAAGTTTATCCAAAAACGCATTGTTATTAAATGCAAGGTTGCAAGTGACAAAATCGCACATTGTCTTTATTGGTTCCATACTTCTTATTTTTTGTATTTGACCTTCTTGAGCATATACTGTTCCAAGTTTTTCAGCAAGTGTTTCCCATGCTCCACCAGTTCCATAGCTCATATAGTGTTGTACAACAGTTGTTATTGTAGATACAGACTGCATAAGTCCTGATACCTTATTTAAAAGTCCACAAATGTTTCCAAAAATATCAAGTATGTTATAAAGAGTATCAAACCATGATCCTAAAAAATCAGAATCATCAATCATATCAAGAATTTTTTTTGCATTAGCCTGCAATAAGTCATTATAAGGCAAATCATAGAAAAATAATCTCACATTAAAGCTTACAATCTCAGGTTGATAAACTGTTTCATTATCTCTTTTTAAAACAGATAAAGAACATTTCATAGTTTTTCCATTCACAAGATCTTGTTTGTTTGGATGAGGTTTAATTAACATTTTAAGTATAAAATCATTTCTTGCTGTAAGTGACTCATCAGGCATTACAACTTCAGTTGGATATAGATTTCTTTCCCCTATAAGTATAGGGTTCATCATAGAATCATTACATCCTAAAAGCTGATAATTAACTATTTTTATATCTCTGCTGTTCTCATGCATATTTATTATAATTCCTTCAAACCATCCATTTACAGAAGATTTTGCAAGCATATTTTTATCTATATAATTTGTGACATCTATATCTTCTATCTTAAATGATGAAAATACTTCGTCTCCAATTGCAAATACCTCAACATAATAATCAAATTTTTCAGTATTTCCTGCATAATCTATTGCATAAAATTTGACAGTTCCATTTATGTATCCATTTTCAACAACAACACTATCATAATAACATTCATAGCTTGTTTCATTGTAAAGATTACATTGAGCACTTTTCCTTTTCATTCCAGAAGAATAATCAATCTGTGAAAAATCTGCATATACCAAGTCATAATCAACTGCAAGATCAGTTCCATTAATATAAACAATAAAATCTATCTCTTCTTTTGAGGAGATTATTCCATCTTTAATATCTGATTTCTCAGTCATTACAACATCTATTATTTTAGGTCCCACATTATCAATTTTTATGTCTATTTTTTCTTCTGCAATATTTCCATAAGGATCTACCAATTTTATTTTAAAAGAAACATCTTTTCCTTCTATTCCATCATATTTTTTGATATTTTTTGAAATATTCCATGCACAATTAATAAAAGAGCCATTCTCTGTTAAAACGCACTTTGGTGTTATGAATGTTTGCATTGAGTCAAAATCAGGAATAATTCTTATGTCCGATAATCCTTTTATAGATTCATCGCTAAACAAAAGATTTACAATAACATTTTGATCAGAAGATGTAAATGTGTTTCTTATTCCATATCTGTTGGTCAAGTAAAAATCATGTATAATGGGGGCACTTGAATCATAAAATATTTCAGAAGAAAAATTTGAACATCCATTATTCCCAACAACATCACTTGCACATACTGATATATCAAAAGAAGATGTTTCTGATACCTTACTTATTGGCACATCATAAAAATAACATATAAAAGAATCATTTGAATTACTTTTTCTTGTACATTTTGCATTTATCAGCAAAGCATCATTAATCTGTGAGAAATCTGCATTAACAACAGGAACATTACTTATTCCTGAAAAACTTTCATCTTTAACTTCAACAGTAAAAGTTGCAGTTCTTTGTCCTTGTGAATTTTTTGAATAAGAATCAGAATTAAAATTTGAAATAGTTGGAGCAGTTGAGTCCACATTGTATGTGATTTCTTTAAAGTTCATATTATCCAATTTATCATAAACTTCAATTCTTATAGTTTTAGATGTAGAAAGTTCAAACTCAAAAGTATCAGTGAAATTTTTAGTTCCATTAAGTTCAACAAGATTCATGTTAGGAATATTAGATTTAATCATTTTAAGCCCTGATCCACTATCTTCAATACTGTATGATATTTCAATAATACTGTTTCCTTTTTGCATTAAATCTGTATTGTTTACATAAAAATCGGTAAAAACAGGAGCAATATTATCCGTAAAAAAATTAAGATTTCCTGTACCAATTCCATATCCTATTACGCTAAATGCATAATTTGAAATAAAAGATGAAGAAGTTTTTATGTCAGGATTATATACGAATTCAACTATAAGATAATCACTATTATTATAAATATTACTTGCAGGCACAAATGAAGATGTCTGAAACAATTTCATTCTAAAATCAGAAATAGTATTATAGCAATCAGCACTCATGTTTTGAAAATAAAATCTTGCCTTTAAGGGTTTTTGTGACAAATCAGAGTCTATAAAAATAGAATCGCTTGTGTTAAACTGTCCCATATAATTGCTTCCAGAATATATTTGAACAAAATCAGGTTGATTCTTACATACAGCAAACGAATAAGGCATAAAATTAAAAGCAAAAAAACAAAATACAATTATAATAAAATTCCGTATATTCATATTAGAATGATTGTAAAAAAGTTTTTTAAATATTAGGTTTTACTTTTTAGTCATAAAAAATATTAAGAATAATTTTAAAGCTTTTTAACCTGAGCCTTTTCAGATATTATTGCAGAATTTCCAGTCTTATCTATAAGTTTGATTGTTATTTTTTTTTCTCCACGCAAGACATCATCAATAGTTTTTATTACATTTTTGATTTTCTTTTTAGCATCATTATCTTCTTCGCTTTCCTTTAATATTTCAGCACTTTTTTTAAATCTTAATAATAGTCCTTCAACATTTGATATAAATCCATCAGAACTTTCAGCAGAATCCAATTCCATTCTTATATTTGGGATTTTAACAAGGCATTCACCAGATTTTATAATTCTTATATTCAAATCATCTATAGATTCTATATCTATCTTATATTCAGCCGGATCTCTTTCATCTAAAAATTCAAGATCAGAGCTTTTATATCCGCATGCATTACACTTTATAGAGTAAATCATAATAGGTCCTGCAAATGGATCATCTATCTCATATGTAGATAGAGTAGCCTTTTCAGCCATGCATATAGGGCATGTCTGATTTTCTATTACGATCAGATCTTTCTGTTCAAAATTATCCATTTAATTTTATAAAAACATCTCTATTTAAAAAACTATTGAGAGTTAATAATAGAGGGTTGTAAAAAACCTATAAAACAAAAATCGCAAAATTTGAGTTATCCACACCATAAGTGATTGGGGTATTTATCACACAATTTTTTTTTACTGCGATTTTTGATCATTCCTTTTAATAATCAACTGATCTATGGTGGAATATTAAAAGAAATAAATTTGGAATTGAACTTGTTCAATTAGGGCTTATAAGGTTTTTTTGATAACACTCTTCTAAGAATTTTTTTTTTAAAAATTCTTATTAAAATTTTATCTTAGGTTGTTGATAAGATAATTAATATACAATATAAATATACCAAGCATAAAAAACATAAGTGTAAATATGTAAGATGCAAAAAGTTTGAAATAGTCAACAGAAAAATATTTTTTCATAAAATTAACTGAAAAAAAAATATAATACAAAACCAAAAAGACAACCAAATAAGAACTCAAAGAATATAAAATATTATTTAACGTATAACCTGTTAATAATTTTATAATGTCAAGTGTTAGTATTAAAGGTAGTGTAATTGCAATAAAAATGTTTAAAGAGTTAAGAAAAGTCCTATTTGTTTTTTCAAATGCGTTTATTATTACATAAAATACAGAAAAAAACAAACCAATAATTAATGGCAATCCCAATAATATGGAAAATATTACAAATAAAGAAGAATAATCTGAATAATTGGGAATTTTATTTATTAAGACAGCAACTATTGCTATAAATGTAATCATAATGAAGTTAAATTTTAAAATGTTAGGTTGTTTTTTGCTAATTAGCCATTGATTATTTAATATTTTAAAGTTCATAATAGGAACATAACAAATAATTTTATAAATTTATTTGAATTAAAAATAATAGTGAAAAAAGCTCAGATAAATTTTGCAGAAACATTTGCTATAATAATAATAGTATACATAGTAATAGTTGTTGGTATGGTATGGTACAATCAGCACAATTCTAAGAAAGTAGAAGAGATGCAGTTTAATGATAAGATGCAAAGATCATTTGAAAAGTATTATTTTATAGTTAATCTTAATCTTTTACACAAAACAGAACATACCGATATTGACGAGGAATTTGATCTTACAGCTTTACAAGTATTTGAAAAATCATATATGAATGATCCGCAAAGTAAAGATTTTATTCGTTCTCAACTTGGCGACTCTTTGGTTTCTGTTGATATCTTAAATTTTGATTTAACTTTAAATCAAACCATAATAGTTTACAATAATACTCCATCAAAGATAAGAAATATAGAAACCTTTAGAACGCTTATCCCAGTATATAACCCTATAACAAGAAAAAACCATATAGGCAAACTGACATTAAGATCATATACATAAAAAACAAAAAGGGCAAAATTTTATTAATATTTAAGTATGTAATATAATATGAAAGATAAAATTTTTGATACAGTTCAATATTTCTTATCAGTTTGTATGCTTATTATGGTACTTATTAGTCTTATACCATTCACGCTTAAGGAATTTTATGCATATCTTTTGTTTTTTGCATTTTTGCAATTGTCAATATCAATACTAAGAAAAAACATAATACCTTTATTTATAGAGAGTATAATTTTTATACTAATAGTAATAATAGTAATTCCAATACTAATTTTAAGTTTTCAGTACATAGCAATTACTCTTTCAATGTTAGTATATGTGTTTAAAATAATTCTTATACCGCTCATATTTTTAGATATTATAACATACAAATCATTAACATATAAGAGTATAAGAATAATAAGATACAAAAATTCAAGTTCTCATGCTGATTTTAAGAAATCATCAACAAAGTCCAACAACAATAAAAAGAATAATGTTGTTGATATTGATTTTCACGAAAAAAATAACTAACAAAATATTGAGAATTTTAAAAAAACTTTATTTTTTACAACACTTATCTCTATTTGCTTTTAAACAACATCTTAACGCTCTTTTCAGCTACATTAAATATTGCTTTAACATATCCATTAACATTATTTTCTTTTATAAGTTTTTCACAGACTGGAACATATTTTTTAACAGAATTCTCATAATCAGTAAGCATTATAGAATCAGCATTACAGAAAGGACATTTTGCATTAAGTGGGACTCTTCGTATTATATTATTGCAATTTGCACATCTAAAACTTTGCTTTGAAAAATTTAAAAGGTTGTTTTTAATATCTCTAAGGAGATGTTTTTGCATTATCATTGTTGCAACTTCTGTTTCATCAACAGCCCTTATTTTATTTGAAAGTATCATTTCAGCATCAATTTTTTCATTCATACTTTCAAGGCTTTTATATGCAGAAAAATTATTATATTCATTAAAATTGAATGTAGAATGTGTGAAAAAATGTCCATTAAACCGTTCTTTATCATCTTTTAGCAAAAGTTTTTCCTTAAGAAATGATAATTTTATAATATTATGATCATAGTTTTTTGATAATTTTGCATAATCATAAAAAGCCTTTGGAAAAAAACTGTTAATATCAAGAGAAAAAACTTCATTATCTACTTGTTCAAGATCAATATTAGATGTAAGTGTTAAAACAGTATCCATTGTTCTAGCTCCTCTTTTATCTGTAAGAAAATCTTGTGAGAAATTGATGAAAAGATCAAGAAGAAGAATTATTCCTGTTTCATCACCGTCTAGGTTTCTTCTTTGAGAAGCATGCCATAAAGGATGTGCTAGGCATGTTTGAGTCTTTGAATATCCAATGATTCTTCCAGTTGTTCCTGAACTTATGTGAGGTGCAATTCCTACAATCAATGTTCCAATAGTATCTTCTTTAGTTTTAAAATTATAAAAAGCTTTTAGTTCGTAAAGTTTTTCAAGCAACTCATCTATAAAACAAGCAGTCCTAATTACAAAATCAGAGGCACTATTTTCTTGATCCTCAACACAATCAGGAAGAATGATATCCTGAGGAAATATTTCAATTATCTGATTATCATTTTCAAGTTTTTTGCCTAAATAATCACATTCATATCCTAACTTTACAAGTTTTTCTATGCTTGTTCCAATTTCACATGGTTTAAAGTGCGTTATTCCCATTTGAGTCATGTCATATCTTATGGTTGCATCTTTATTTAAGAATAGATTATACTTGTTTCTTAAAACACCTTTAATTAATTCTTCAGTATGTTTATTTTTGTTAAAGATGTTCTTTATTAGTTTTACATTATCTATACTTAATTCATCTAATTCATTTTTACAAAAACTTATATCTTGAGAAATTTTTTTATATTGCTGATATTTTATTATGTTTTCAATTTCAGCCTTATATCTTAGATTAGGGTATTTTAATAGAATTTGTCCAAAAATAACCTTAAGTATTTCAAGATTTTTTTCATCAACAACGATTCTTTTAGCATTTAAATTGATAAGAGATGTTTTATCAATATCTATATTAACATCATTGCAAATTTTTTCTATAATATTCTTAAGATGCAATTCATCTATCATTTTTTCATCATTAAACCCAAAAAAAACAGGAATACACTTATTTTTGCATTTTTTACATTTTCTAAAAATAGTTTCTTTATTGCAATGTTTGCAATAATAAATTTTAAAATAATCCTCAACAGATCCTTTATCAAAAAGATCCTTAAGATTTTGCGAATTATTGTTAAATCCACTAGGAAACAATGAGTGAACTTTTTTATCTTGATTAACCTGACTTCTCATTCTTGCCTTTTCAGGTCTTCCCATTCTTGCTCCTACATATGTTCCTGATTTATCTTTAAGTTTTATGAAAGACTTTTTAGATATCAATTCATTTAGAATATATCCAGAATTATCATTTGATTTAAGGAATGAATTTAATAATTCAACATGTTTATATATCATTTCAAAGCAAAAATTATCGCAAAAAGGGTTTATTCCAAGATTCACTAAAAGTATATCAAAATTGTTACAAGTAAGTATTATATTATCCTTATTTTGTTTATGTTCAAGCCCTATAATTTCAAGAAATCTCTTAAACTTTCTAGAAGAATTATTTATTTTTTTGCTTGCAATATCAACATTTTTAACAAAAAAATCAGTAAAAAAAACAAAATCCTCAATTGAAAGTTCATTTATGTAAAGCAAATAATGTGGATGTAATGGAACATCAAATTTTATTGAGATATCAATTGCTTCTTTAAGTGATGGAATATTATTAATAGGGTCCTTAAGTAATTTTTCTGTTAATGTATCTTTTGTTTTCAATAATTTATTATAATCCATTTTCTTTTATCATTCCAATAACATAATTCGAGAATTCTAAACACAATGTGTAAGTTTTAAAGTTTGTATCCAAGGATTTAATTGTCAATTTAAAATAAGTTTCATTTTCATCAAATTCAAAAAACATAAAATCAGAATAGGCTTCAAGAGATTTCTCAATAGTTTTAAAATCATAAATATTTTTATTAAATTTAAGCATAAACGACTCATCACCAGTTTTTTCAAAGTTCATATAAATACTTTGACAATACTATTTATATATTTTTATTTTTTATTAAAATAAAATTGATGATTTTAATTAAATAAAAAAACTCTTATAAGCCCGAATTGAACAAGTTTAATTCTAAATATAGGGGTTTTTCGTAACCCTCTAATATCATTACATCAAACAAACTTCATTAATCCTGCTTTTTTACCAGACAGTACAGAAGAATTGTTGCAATCATCTGTTTTTTTTTCAGAATTTGAATTATACGTACTCAAATTTTCCTTCAAAGTTTTAGATTTAGCATCATCTATTAATTTTTCTTCTTTTTTCCTGCTTATCCTAGTTATTTTTCCATAAGGGTTTATTTTTTGTGCTATTAATGATTCATCTTGTTTTTTACCTTCTATCATAAGTGGCATATTTTCTTTTATATCAAAATTAATTTCATTAAATACAGAAGGGAATATAACAACATTTGCATAACCATGTCTATCTTCAACATCAAGAAAACCCATATTTTCTCCATTTTTTGTCATAATTTTTTTAAAATTTTTAACTATTACAAATATATTAAATTCTCTATCATCATGTATCCTATCAATTCTATCAAATCCGGAATGAGATGATGCCTTATATTGGTCTAAAAGATGTCCTGATACAGGAAGACCAAGTATATCTGTTTCATATTTAAGTATTTCTGATAGTGATGGCCCATCATCTAAATCATCTTTGACATTATCATTGACATTTTTTTTAACATTTGAAAAAAAGGAATCAAGGCTTTTTTGTTTAATACTATCTTCTTCTTTTTTTATATCTTCAAATGTTTTTAATAATTTATTTCTATTTTGATTAAATTTAAGATTATCAAAAGCACCACACATTATAAGATGCTTGCAAACTCTTTTGTTTACTTTTCCTAAATCAACTTTATTTATAAAATCCTGATAACTTTCATAAGGTCTATTCTCAATAATAGTTTCAACAGCACTATCTCCAACATTTTTTACACCTTCAAGTCCAAATATAATATCTCCTATTTCACTTTTTGAAGAATTTTTTGAAAAAGAAAAAAACTTTTCAGATTTGTTTATATGAGGAGGTGTTATGTTAATACCATCATCTCTAGCTTTTTGAAGGTAAAATGCCATTTTTTCTGGATCATTTATTGTAGATGATATCAAAGCAGTATAAAATTCTAATGGGAAATAATATTTTAGATATGCGGTTCTATAAGATATAAGTGCATAGGCAGCTGCATGTGACTTATTAAACGAATAAGATGCAAACTTTACTATATCATCCCATAATCTATCAATTACACTTTTTTCCATATGAGCAACATTCATGCATCCATCTTTAAATTGTCCTTCCATTTTCTGCATAAGATCCAGCTTTTTTTTACCTATTGCTTTTCTTAGTACATCAGCTTCTCCCATCGTAAATCCAGCAAGTTTTTGTGCAAGTTGCATAACCTGTTCTTGATAAACCATTATTCCATATGTAGGTTCTAATATTTCTTGTGCAGTTTCATGAGGATAAGATACTTTCTCCTTTCCAAATTTTCTGTTTGCATAAACTTCAAGATATTGCATTGGTCCTGGCCTGTAAAGTGCAACTATTGCGATTATATCATCAAAACAATTAGGTTTTACAAGTTTTAGTGTTTTTTGCATTCCAGCACTTTCAAGTTGAAACACACCACAGCTATTGCCTATCTCAAGCATTTTATAAACACAAGAATCATCAAGAGGAATATTCTCCATCCATCCTGAATCTTTTCCTATAAATTCTAAAGTTTTTTGTATTATGTTCAATGTTTCAAGTCCTAAAAAGTCAAATTTAACAAGTCCTCTTTCTTCTACTTCATTTTTATCCATCTGTGTTACTATATTATCATCTTTTTTAAATACTGGAACATAATCTGTTATGTTAAGTGGCCCCCAAACAACTCCACATGCATGTATTCCAGGTTGTCTTACAGTTCCTTCAAGTCTTTGTGCTATTTCAAATAACTTTGGGAATTTTTCTTTATATTGTAAAAGTTCAACATTTATGTGTTTTCCATTTTCATCTTTAATATCCAAAGAATCCTGAATACTTTTCTCATTTACATACTTAGTCATATCATTTGCAATATCAAACGAAATATCTAAAACTCTTGCAACATCTTTTAGTACAGCTTTAGCCATCATCGTTCCATATGTTCCTATAAGGGCAACCTTATCTCTTCCATACTTATCTTTTACATATTCTAAAACCTTATCCCTATCTCCAAAATCAACATCAAAATCAGGTAATGAAATTCTCTCAGGATTAAGAAATCTTTCAAACAAAAGATTCAATGATAATGGCTCAAGTTGAGTTATACCCATAAGATATGCAACAATTGATCCAGCACCACTTCCTCTTCCAGGTCCAACTTGACAAAATTTTTTAGCAGCTCTTATAAAATCAGCAACAATTAAAAAATAGGCACTAAACCCCATTTTTTGTATAACAGATAATTCATATTCAAGCCTTTCTTTTGCCTGTTTCTCATTCTCAGCACCGCCATATTTTTCATTAAAACCAATATAACACAAATACTTTATCTCATCATCATAGCTTCTTTTACTCTCAACATTAAACTCAGGAAAATATGTATTTCCAAGATCAAGTTCCACATTACATCTATCAGCTATAAGTTGAGTATTAGTTATAAATTCAGGATTATTTGGAAAAAGATCATGCATTTCCTGTTCTGATTTTACATAAAATCCATTTCCTTCAAATTGGAAATGATCTGGATCTTTTATTTTTCCTTTAGTTTGTATGCATAAAAGTATTTCATGAGCGTATTGGTCATCAGAATTAAGGTAATGTGCATCATTTGCAACAATTATTTTAATTCCTGTTTCTTTTGCAATTTTTAGCATGCCTTCATTTGCAATTATTTCTTCTTTTATTCCATGATTATGAAGTTCTAAAAAAAAATTATCTTTTCCAAATATATCAACATATTCAAGAGCTATATTTTTCGCCTTTTCATATTTTCCATTGATTATATTTACTTGTATATCTCCAGCAATACAAGCAGAAGTTGCAATAATACCTGATGAATATTGTCTAAGTATATTTTTATCTACACGTGGTCTATAATAAAAACCATCTGTATTTGCAATTGAAACAATTTTTATAAGATTATTAAGCCCATTTTCATTCTCAGCCAAAAGCACAAGGTGGTATCTTTGAGAATCTTTATTTTTTATATTTTCGCAAAGATAGACCTCAGCACCAAATATAAGCTTTATGCCTTCTTTTTTTGCCAGTTTGTATTTTTGCACCATAGCATGCATATTCCCATGTTCAGTTATTGCAACGCTATTCTGCCCTAATTCTTTGATTTTTTTAAAAAGTTCTGCTATCTTTATTGCACCATCAAGAAAGCTGTATTCAGTATGCAAATGAAGGTGAGTAAATCCCATACTAAAGAATTACATCACTCCTTTTTAAAATTATTTTTTTTAACTCCTTTTTAAGAACTATAGTTGTTTTTTCAAGTATCAATTAGAGCATCTCTTATTCTTGTTTTTAAAATAATGTTTGTCAAGTTCTAAAAACAATTTTTGAGGTTTTTCATCATTTTTAAGGAATCTTATAGCAATATCTTTTAATTCTTTAAGTATCTTATCATCAGCATTGAGCAGATCAAATTCAACAACATTATAATTTTCAACTCGTTTCGATTTAAGATATTCGCTTAAGTTATCATAATAAAAATCACAATTTTCAATCCTTTGCACATAAATGGTTTTTGTATTAAATCCCATAAAATCAGAATCAATATCAATATTGTTTATTCTTGCCCAAACGATAGGTATTCCCACAAAGACACATCTTTCAGGTTTTAATATATTAAGATTTATTGCTTTTATCACAAGAGGAATAGATGTGGTTTTTGCAAAAACTGCATATTTTTCATTTTCTATAGTTTTTGCAAATTGCTTTATTCTTTCAAGTTCTTTTAAAAATAAATCATAAGGACAATCCATCTTTACACAATCAAAGCTCTTATATACTACTATTTTGTCAAAATCAGAATTTGTACTTTCGTAAATATTTTCATTCCATATAGGATTAATTTTTTCATTTCCTGTAAAAAGTATCAGCTTCATTACTTCTATATGTTTTTATTATGTTATAAATCTTTTTATGCAACTTGTTATTATGCAAAAAACAACAAAGAATTTATAAAAACTTAAGTACAGAAAAAAGTATGGTTGACATAGAGGATTTTTCTAAATTTAAATATATTGATTATGGAAAAGTCTTTTTGGTTTTATATTTTAAGGGTTTTTCCTGGAAAAAGGAATTACAAAACGAATTTAATATATCAAGTTCAATAGTTGATAAGGCATTGCTAATACTTGAAAATAATGGGTATATAATAAGCAAAGATTTTTGGAGTCTTGACCTTGATACTCAAGAAGCAATAAAATGTCTTAATGCGGGTTATTCTTATCTGCTTAAAACACATCCTAAAATATATACACTTTCATTAGAGGGAAAAGAAGAAGCAGAACTTACAATACTTTCAGAACTTAAAGAAAAAGCAAAAAAACATTCATCATTAAGGGCAACAATAGATTTTATAATAGATAAGACAAATGCGTACAATAAAATTAAAAATAAATTTACACATATAGAAAATAACAGTTTTTATAGAAAAAGGATAGATCATTCAACAGGTATAGAATATGAGACCCCAACACAAAAATACCTTTTAGTTAAAAAAGAGCTTGAAAGTGAGATACCTAAATTAAAACTGATTGAATCGCAATGTACCATTAATAAAAATATTGCAATAAATAATAACAACATTTCATCTATTTCTCATATCGAAATTAAAAAAAAGCATAATAAAATAAATCAAAACATATACAATGGTAAGATAATTAACACAATAGATCTTATAGGTCTTGAGGCAAAAAACAATGCAAATGATATAGAAAAGGAGCCTCTTATAGTAGGAAAACCTGAATTAGAAGTTGAAAGATCAAAATATCAGGTTTTTGAGTATTTAAAAAAAGAGCTTCTTATAAAAGATTTTATCAATAGGCAAGAGCAAGACGAGGAACAAGAAAAATGTTTTGCAATAATAGATAAAATAAAACAAAAAGGTTGGATGGATGTTTTTCAGGTTCAAAGACTATGTGGAAATAATAAAACATACAACATGTTTTTAAGTATAGCAAAAAACAATGATATCTATGATAATGGAGAAGATTTTGTTTACAAAAAGCAAAACATATAAAATAAAATAATACAAAACATATTAGAGGTTAAAATAAAATGACAGATGCTTTTGATGGTAAGGAGTTGATAAAAAAATTTTACAAATTTTTTGAAAACTATAAGAAACAGGAAATAAAAAACATAATAAGTATAGGTCAATCATATTTGCCAATCAGCTTTCAGGAAATTTCAGAATACGATTTTGAACTTTGTGAAGAAATACTTGCAAATCCACAAGAAATAATTACAATAATGGAAGAAACATTAAAGCAATTTGCAGAAATAGATGAACCAGAAAAAAACATCAAAATAAGATTTACATCGTTACCAGATAATGAAAAATTATTAATAAGGGACATAAGAAGTGAACATTTAGGCAAATTAGTCTTAATTGAAGGTTTAGTCAGAAGAAAAACAGATGTAAGGCCAAGATTAAAATATCTTGAGTATTTGTGTACAAATCCAAGTTGCAATTTTAGTGAAGATAAAATAAGAGTGCCACAGTTTGAGGATAAAGCAAGAATATTAAAAAATTGTCCTAAGTGTAGAAGTTCTGTTGAAGTATTAAATAAAATACTTCTTGACTCACAAAGTTTAATATTAGAAGAGATTCCAGAGCATTTACAAAATTCTGGTGAACAGCCCAAAAGGATAAATGTTTTATTACAGGAAGACTTAGTATCCCCATTTAAAGATTCAAAAACAAATCCTGGAACAAGAGTTTTTGTAATAGGTCTTGTAAAAGAGGTTCCTCTTACAACAAAAACAGGTGCTGATAGCGTTAATTATGATCTCATAATTGAGGCCAACCATATAGATCTAACAGATGAGGATTATTCAGAAATCATAATAAGCAAAGAGGAAGAGGAAGAAATCAAACAATTATCACAAAAAGAAGATGTTTATGATATACTTGTAAAAAATACTGCACCAGCAATATATGGCCATCAAAAAATCAAAGAAGCAATGTTATTGCAGTTATTTGGTGGAAATAATCTCTCACTAGGTTCTGGTATAAAAAAAAGAGGAGATATACATATTCTTCTTTTAGGAGATCCAGGAGCAGCAAAATCACAATTACTAAAATCATCTGTAAAAATAGCTCCCAAATCAATGTTTGTTAGTGGTAAATCGGCAACAGCTGCAGGTCTTTGCGTATCTCCTAAAAGTCTTGTCATAACAGAAAATTCACAGATGTATAAGATAAAAGATTTAGTTGAGAGCAGGTTTAATGGTGATGAAAAGCTTTACAGTAAAGGAATATGGAAAAAAGAGGGCATAGACGATATTAAAATTCAAAGTATGGATGAAAATTTACACATGCATTCTAAAAACCCTTATGCAATATGGAAACTAGAATCTCCACAAAAAATATACAGGGTAACACTTAAATCAGGAAAAGAAATAGAATTAACAGAAAACACTGCACTTTATTGCATGCATGATGGTTTATGTGAATGGGTTAAATCAAAAGACATAAAACAAAATATGTATATTGCAACACCCAAAAAACTTTTAAGTATAAACAAGAATCATGACATATTAAGCCTTATAAATTACAATCCAACAATAAAAGAATTTAAAAGTGAATTAAAGCATATAATTAAACAGCTTAAAATTAAATATGGCAGTAGTTCAACAGAAATAATGCAAAAATTTTGTATAGATGAAAAAAATATATGTATATATTCTAACAATGATACACAAATATCAGAAACAAAGGATGATTTAATAAAGCTATCATCTCTATTAGATAATTACAGTTTTAAGAATGATTATTTTTCTTTAAGTTTAGATGATGGATACAAACAAATTATTCCATCAGTTTTAAATAAAGATATTTTATATCTTACAGGTTTAGTTGCTGGCATAGGAAGAATAAAAACAACAGAAAATGAGATTTCTATAATCATGCCCAAAATAAAAAAATCAATAGTTAATGATTTTAAGAAAATAGTTTATAAAAATTTTAAGTTAAAATGTGAAGATTTTTTAGATTCAAACCTTCAATTAATTAAAGTAGATTCCAAGATTTTAGGACAAATACTTTTTTCTTTTGGAATTTGTACAGATTTAGAATCCAAAGAAAATTTTTGTGATTTAAGTAATCAACTTTTAGGTTTAGACAATAATTTATTATCAAATTATATTGCAGGCATTTATGATTCAACAGGTTATATCAATGTTTTAAAAAATTCAGAAAAATTAAATATTGCATTAGAAATATCAGTAAAATCCAAAACTTTTGCCAAAAAGATACAGCTTGCTCTTTTAAGGTTTGAAATTTTTTCAATAATTAAAGAAGAAACAGACACAATCAATTCAGCAAAAGAAGAAAAATACATAATAAGTATTAGTGATACTGACAATATCAAAAGATTTTTAGAAAATATAGAGCTAAAAAACACTAATTTAAGAAATGATGTAGAAAAAATATCACAATTAGCTATTAAAAACAACGATTATGATGTATTATCAGGTTTAGCTTTAAGACTTAAAGAAATAATGATAAGAAACAATATTTTGGTAAGTGATATAGATTTTTATGAAAATATGACAAGAAAAGACATCCTTGATATAATAAAAAAAGCAGATCATTTAGAATCAGAAGATATCAATCAAATATTAACAATAATTAATAGCGATATGTTTTTTGAACCCATTAAATCCATTGAACATATAGACTCTAAGGACGAATATGTTTACGATTTAACAGTTGAAAAATCACACAATTTCATAGTTGATGGAATTTTGGTACATAATACTGCAACAGTTTTAAGAGATGAATTAACAAAAGGATGGGCTCTTGAAGCAGGTGCTATGGTTTTAGCTTCAGGCGGACTTTGTGCTATAGATGAAATGGATAAAATGAGTGATGAAGATACATCAGCAATGCACGAAGCACTAGAACAGCAAACAATATCGATTGCAAAAGCAAACATAAGAGCAACTCTAAGATGTAATACAACAGTTTTAGGAGCTGCAAATCCAAAATATGGTCGTTTTGACCCTTACACAAACATAATGAAACAGATAGATTTTCCTCCTGCATTAGTTTCAAGATTTGATCTTATATTTATAGTAAGAGACATTCCAGACAAAAAAAAGGATCGATTGATTGCTGGACATATTTTAGAAATTCATCAAGATGTAAGCAGGGCAAAAACAGAAATAAGTGAAGATTTTTTAAAAAAATACATTGCATATGCTAAAAAAAATATACATCCTGAATTAACAGACCAAGCAATAGAAAAGTTAAGAGATTTCTATATTGCCATAAGAAATGCTTCAGGAGAAGAAGAAGAGGCAGGAATGAAAGCAGTTCCAATAACTGCAAGACAATTAGAAGCAATAGTAAGACTTGCAGAGGCCTATGCTAAAATTAAACTTGACAACAAAGTAAAACTTGAATATGCTCAACGTGCAATAGATCTTATGATGTATTGTCTTGAAAAAATAGGTCTTGATCCTAAGACAGGAAATCTTGACATAGATACAATAACATCAGGTATAAGTCAAAGCAGTAGAAACGAGTACAAGATCATTCAAAACATAATAAATGATCTTGAGGTAGATAATGCTGACATATCATATGAAAAAATATTATTAATGGCAGTTAAAAATTCCATATCAGAAACAGATGTTAAAACAATATTAGACAAATTGATAAAAGAAGGAAGTATTTTTGAGCCAAGAAAAGGTGTTTACAAAAAATTATCATAATAAAATCAAAAACATTTCTATACTAGAGAAATTTCACTAAAAACAAAACTTTATAAATCATTAAAAATTAACAAATCTTAGAAGGACTTGTGGTCTAGTGGCTATGATGTTGCCCTTACAAGGCGAAGTTCGCCGGTTCGATTCCGGCCAGGTCCATCAAACTAAAAAGTCTATTAACATAGGCTTTTATTCTTTGTATTTTAACATACAACGATTTTATTCTAAAAAACAATTTAAATAGGTATAAATATTATTCAATTTAAAAAGCATAAAACAGTATATGTAGAACTCAGGCCTCAGAAACAAAAATTTTATAAATAAATTCCTGTTAAGAGATAATAAGAGTGCAGTGGTGGTCTAACGGCTATGACACTAGCTTGCCAAGCTGGTTATCCGGGTTCGAGTCCCGGCCATTGCATTTTTATGATTTGGGGAATTAGCTCAGCCTGGTTAGAGCGCAGGTCTTATAAGTCAACGATTCAGTTGTACTTCTTTGATGACCACGCTTCTTGGCTAAGATAGCCTGAGGTCCCGGGTTCGAATCCCGGATTCCCCACTACTATTTTCTAACAATTATTGTTGCTTATTTTTGAGTTTGTTTTTTTATTAGTGATAACATTTATAAAGTGTTTTTTATTTCTAATTAATATGAAAATTCCAAAGGAAATCAAGAGATATTGTCCTCATTGTAAAAAACACACCATACAAAAAGTTAAGAATGAGAAGAATAGAGGAAGAAACAAGACACATCCAATGACACAGTTTTCACAAGTCAGGATGAAGTTAAGGGGCCTTACTACAGGAATGGGTAACATAGGAAAGGTTAGCAGAGGTGCTTTAAATTCATGGAAAAGATACAATAAAAAGCACACAAAACGAACTGATTTAAGATATACATGTCAGGAATGCAAAAAGACAAATGTTTCTGCAGACAAGAATTTAAGAACAAAAAAACTGCTTATAGAGTAATTTTTCTATAAAACCGTCTTTTTTAAATTTATTAATTTTAAAATGAGCAGATTAGCTATAATAAAAAAAGAAAAATGCAAGCCAAGTGTTTGTGGCTGGTCATGCAAAAGGGTTTGTCCTATTAATATGAAGGGAGGTGATTGTATTTTTGAGGGTATAAATCAAAAAGCACAAATAGATGAAGTTCTATGTAGCGGTTGTGGAATATGTCCAAAACATTGTCCATTTAATGCAATAACAATAATCAATCTCCCTGAAATTCTTAATAAAAATCCAATACATCAATACGGTGAAAATGGATTCAGAATATTTGATTTGCCAATAATACAGGAAGGGAAGATAACAGGTATTATGGGAAGAAATGGTATAGGTAAATCAACAGTCATAAGTGCCTTGTCGCAAACAATAAGAGCTAATTTTGGGATATTAAATGGTTTAGAAGATAATAGTGATGAAGCATATTTCAAGAAATTAAACGAATTATTTAAAGGTTCAGTACTTCAGACATATTTCTCAAAACTTCAAAAAGGCGAAATCAAAGTATCATACAAACCTCAACAGATAGTAAACATTCCAAAAGTTTATTCAGGAAAGGTTATAGATCTTCTATCAAAAACAACCAAGAGTAAAGAAGATATTATTAGTACATGTAAGTTCCTGAACATAGACATGATATTAGAAAGAGACATAAAAGTATTATCAGGAGGTGAACTTCAAAGAGTTGCTATTGCTGGATGTATCCTAAAGGAAAACGCAAATTTTTATGTTTTAGATGAAATAACCAATTATCTTGACATATATCAAAGATTAAATGTTTCAAGACATATCAAAGAGAAAGTTTCAGATAAAACTGCACTAATAGTTGAGCACGATTTAATTATTTTAGATTTTCTTGTTGATTACATACACATAATGTATGGAGAGCCAGGAGCATATGGAACACTTACAGGAGTTAAAGGTGCAAAAATAGGAATTAACGATTATCTTAAGGGATTTTCAAAAGAAGAGAACGTAAGATTTAGAGATAAAGGCATTTCTTTTGAAAAAGAAAGTATTTTTGAATCAAAAAGAGTTGAAATACTTTCAAAATGGGATGATTCTTCATTAAAACTTGGAGAGTTTGAGTTAGAAATTAAAAGTGGTGAAATAAAAAAAGGTGAAATATTAGGGATAATAGGTCAGAATGCATTAGGAAAATCAACATTCATTAACAATATATCACAGAAAGGATTATCCGATAATAACATCCTAAAAATATCATACAAGCCACAGTTAATTCCAAGATCAGAAGAAACAGTTTTAAGCATTCTGTCAATGTATGGAAATTTTAGTGACAATTTTTATGAGGTTTACGTTTTAGATCCATTAAATATATCTTCATTATTAGAAAAAAACATTAACGATTTATCAGGAGGTGAACTTCAAAGATTTGCAATAGCTAAATGTCTTTTAGATGATTCAGACATTTATCTTTTAGATGAACCAACAGCATTTTTAGATGTTGAAGATCGGCTTAAAATATCTAAAATGATAAAAAATTTCGTGTCCTTAAAAGGTAAAAGTGCATTTATAATAGATCATGATCTAGTATTTATGGATTATCTTTCAGATAGGTTGATAGTTTTTTATGGAGAACCAGGCATAAAAGGTTTTAGCAGTCAGACTTTTGATATGAAAAGTGGTATGAATTTTTTCTTAAAAGACATAAACATAACATTTAGAAGAGATAGTGAAAATAAAAGACCAAGAGTTAATAAAGAAGGAAGTGTAAAAGATGCAGAGCAAAAAAGGATTGGTGAATACTATTATGTTTAATTAGTAGAATTTTTTTATTTATTCTTTATTTTCCTGTTTTTTGTTTTTAGGATTACTTTTCTTTGTTTTTTTAACAGAACTTATAGTAGTCTTATCTTTTGATTCCTGATTTTTATTTTTTACTTTTTTAGGAACTGTTTTTTCTTTAACAGGTTTAATCATTTCAAATTCCTTGTTAGGATTATTAAGTTTACTATTTTTTATTGCTTCTTCAATATCTCTTTTACTTATCTTATCAACTCCACTACCCTTTCCAGAATATCCAAGTATGTAATACATTGCACAAAAACCGATAATTCCTGTTATGATTAGTAGAAAACCAACAAGATATCCAAGGTAAACGTAAAACCCTTGCACAAACTTATAAGAGAGAATTATAAGAATAAGTCCCAAGACAATTCTTAATATCCTATTCCTTGTTCCAAGATTTTTATTATCCATACACACACACAAATTTTTAAAATTTATAAATATTATCTATTTCAAAACAAATAAAAAGAATTTTAAAAAATATTTAATTAAAACAGCATAAACAACATTACAAGCGGAACAAGTACAAGAAAATATATTCTTTTATTCCATGCAAGTACTTTCTTTCCATCAAGCACCCAGAAAGGTATCATGTTAAAAATACCCAAAAATGCATTAACAGATATTCCAATCCTACATGTTATAGCAAGAAGAGATCCAGCGATAGGTTGAAATATCAAAATAATAAGCAAAAAAAGGATTGCCAATGTAAGATTAACCAAAGGTCCAGCAACAGAAATTATTCCATTTTCTCTTATCGATAATCTTCCTGCAATAAGAACAGCACCAGGTGCTAAAAATCCAAATCCAGTTGTAAAAGCAAGAAAAAAAGAAACAGCAAGCATCATAAAATCCGCTCTAAATTCTGAGATATATCCAAAGTGTTGTGCAACAAGCTTATGTGCTATTTCATGAAAGGCAAATCCAAATCCTACAGATAATGTAAATACTATAATAAAATTAACTAATCCTAATAAAGCAAGAGAAGATCTGTTAAGACTCATAAATGTAATATTAATCATAATAAAAGCTATTAAAAGATGCCTTATTTCTATAGATGAAAAAGAAAATTTTCCAATCTTAAACATTCTAATTTTATTTTCTTCAAATGTTATATAATCAGCCATAAAAAGAACTATATATAATAATTTATAAGCTTAATTATGTAAAAGAGATTTTAGAATTCATTATTCTCAACAACACAATTAAAAGAAAAAGAAACACTATTTGGATCATTATTTGAATCAAATTTATGTTCCTTTAAAATTTTAACCATTCCACTTATGTGTCCAGCACCTACTACAGCCATTATATAACCATTTTGATGAATATTACTTAAATCTATCAACTTATTGCACATAAACTTGTTTCTATCAGCAATAAGTACTTTATACAAACATGGAGCCTCTTTTTTGATTATGTCTATCATCTTAACAACCGTTTCACTATCAGGAATTTTTCTAAAATCCATATTTGCAAGTTTTTTATATTCCTTGTTAAAACCACTAGTAAGTATTGAAAAACACATTCCAACCTTTTGTTTAAAAGAGATAAGAGACAACCTTTTTAGTGTTATTCTAATGTCCTGATCTATAAGTGCAACAGGAATTTTATTTTCTCTTGATATTTCATATGCTGACTTCATATCTATTCCTGGTTGAATATTCAAACTTTTTGCGATTTTTTCCTGTGTAAATCCAGCTAATTTTGCAAAAAGAAACCCAAACATACCTATATGTTTTATTGCTTGATATTCTTTATTTTTTGTTTTGCCAGAGTCTTCATTTTGATTGCTCATAAGTGCTCTAAATCTTTCAGTGTCAAGTTCAATTCCAACAACTTCTGGCTTATACTTTTCCATAGCCAATTTTATATTCTTAACAGATTCATCTGCAACATGTGAAGTGCCAACCAAAACGAATCGTTCATGTACAACAATCATAAATATACAACTTAAAACATGTTTATAAATATGGTGTAAAGTAGTTATTCAAAAAAGCAATGTTTCAATGAAAAACAAAGTTTTATAAACAAACAAAATTTCCCTATATGTATCAGTTAAGCCTTAGTAGCTCAGTAGGTAGAGCGTGCGGCTGTTAACCGCAAGGTCGTAGGTTCGAGTCCTGCCTAAGGCGTTTATTATTTTGATTTGACCCGTTAGTTCAGCCCGGTTAGAATGCTCGACTGATAATCGAGTGGTCCCGTGTTCAAATCACGGACGGGTCATAATTTCTAAGAATTGCAATCTACAAAATATTTCTGTTATTAATAATATTAAGCTATACTACACAAAGAATCTTATAACATATTTTAAATATAAGCTTTCATTTGTAAGAATATAACACCACCACAATAGTTTTACAATTTTTACACTTTAATTAACAAAAAGATTTATCAAAAGAACTAAACAAACAATTCTATGAGTTTACTTGGTTTAACAAACAAATTTAATTTTTTTAAGAACAAGGAGATGAATTATATTTACATTGCAATATTTATAATATCTTTTGGTGAATCACTAATAAGTGTTTTTATTCCAATATATTTTATGCAAATAGGTTTACAGATCTATGAGGTTTTCTTATATTATTTTTTAGTTTCACTTTATTTTGTAATTTTTGCTTATTTTGGTGCAAAATTAACTTCTAAAATTGGAGACAAACATTCAATTATAATATCTACAGTATGTTTATTATTCTATAATTTAGGATTAATTTTTGTAGAAAAATATATGTTTCTTATACTACTGCTTCCAATTTTACTTGCATTTAAAATGATGCTATTTAATTATGGATATCATTTAAATTTTTTAAATCATTCAGATAAAAAGCATGTAGGCAAAGAATTGGCATTTATTGGGGTTATTGTTTTAATAGCAGTAACATTTGCACCATACATAGGTAGTATACTTGCAGACTTCAATTTCATTCTTCTATTTTCAGTAAGTTCTATATTCATATTTATTGGAATAATTCCTTTATTTTTATCAAAAGATAAATTTGAAGATTTAACTTTTTCATTTCATTCTCTTTTTTCAAATATAACATCCAAAAAGAACATTAAAAATCTTATAAGCTTTTCAGGATATGCGATAGATTCTACAATAGGAAGTGTTGTATGGCCGATATTTATAATTATGATAATTGGTACAATTAAAAAAACAGGATTATTAATAACTGTTTCAATGTTAATATCATTATTTGTTTTTGCTATTTTAGGAAAACTGATAGATAATACAAGCAAAATTAAAATATTAAAACTTGGAACTTTTTTATATTTTTTTGCATGGATTGCACGTATATTTGCAAATAGTGCATCTAAAATATTGTTTGTTGATTCCTACAAAAATGTAAGTGAGAAAATCCTTCATTTGTCATGGGGAGCACATAGCTACGATTTAGCACAAAGGACCAAATATTTTGAATTTATTGTAGGCAGAGAAATAGCATTTAATATTGCAAGGGTCATAATATATCCCATATTAATGCTTATTTTTTGGGTAAATTTTCATCCATTTACATTAACATTCATACTTGCAAGTATTGCAAGTATTGGATATGCTTTTATAGAAAAATAAATTTATACTTTCTATGCATAAAGATTTAATAGCAAAAAAAATCATTGATCACAATAAAATACATAATCTTGAATTTGATAAAATAAATCATAAATATTATGTCAACAAAGAAGAATGCATTTCAGTTACAACAAAAATACAAAAATATTTTCCATTCAAAAAAGAAAAAATTTCAAAGATAGTTGCAGAAAAAACAATGAGCACACAGTATGAAATAGAAGATGAGTGGAATTTATTGGCAAAAATAGGTTCATTAACACATGAATTAATAGATGATTATATAAAAGGTAAATGTACAGATAAAACTAATAATTTTATACAAGGTGCATTATTATTCTTAAGGGATAATCCTGATTTTGAAGTAATTGCATCAGAAATACAAATTTTTTCACATAAATACAAAACAGCAGGAACAATAGATTTAATTGTAAAAGATATTAAAACAAAAAAAATTTATACGATTGATTGGAAAACATCGCAAAAGCCAATATCTAAAACAGAATATTGGGAGATGGGGAAAACACCTTTTGATACTATTCCAAACAACAAATTTTACAAATATTCTTTACAGTTATGGATCTATAATTTGATATTAAAAGATGAATATGGTATAGATGTTTGGGATTCTTACATTATCCATATAAACAATAATATTAAAGCTTCATATGATAAAATATGTCCATGTAGCATGATTTTTGAAGCAGAAGAACTGTTAAATATAAATAATGGTACTAACAATTTAAATTGATATTTTATAGAGGGTTAGAAAAAACCTATAAAACAAAAATCGCAAAATTTGAGTTATCCCCACCATAAATAATGGGATATTTATCACTCAAATTTTTTTACTGCGATTTTTTATCAGAACTTGTTCAATTAGGGCTTATAATGTTTTTTTGATAACACTCTTCTGAGAATTTTTTGGGTTTTTTAAAAATTCTTTATATTTTTAAAGAATTTTTAAGATATCTAAAAAACATGTATTTCCAAAGATTACTTCCACAAACACATTCCAATGAATTGAAATAAACACAGTTTTTGCATTTTTTCATAATTGGTGGTTTTTCATTAAAACAAATTTTATTAAGATTCTTTGATAAATCAAGTGTTAAATCAATAAAAATATTAGTTTTGGTGAACAATGAGTAGTTCATCATAAGATTGTTATCAAAAACTATTAAATTTTTTTCATTTTTAGGTATCATAATATTAGAAGATTTTGTAATTATTTTAATTTGATCATCAGAAAACATACACAATGGTACAGGAACTATTATAGATATATTCTTTTTATTGATCAGTTTTTTTATTTTATTAAAATTCTCAATATTTTTTCCACTATTTATTTCACAAGCATCTAATATAATATAGATTCTATCAAAAAAGTTAAATGTATTTAGTAATTCATCAATTTTTTCTTCCTTTATGTTATAATCAACTACAAGTACGGGTGTAAAAATAAGAGGATTTTGTTTTATTATCATTATATTTTCAACACTGCACAGGTTAATATCAAAAAAAATACGATTAAGTGATTTATAGTCATACGTTGTTAGCAGTCTTATCGCATTTGTAAAAATACTTGTTTTTATGTTATTTTTTTTTATCATTTCAATAGCATCATCAAAACCTTCCCAATAAGTGATTTCACAACCATAAAAAATACATTCACTAAAAGACTCTTTTCTCATTTTATTTATTATTTTTTCAAAACTTTCAATATCAAGATTATTTTCATTACTAGGCTTATTATCCATTGAGCCTTCATAGCAAAAATTACATTTTAGTTCACATTTTTTTAAGGGCTTAATCAATATCTGATTTTTAGATTTATCATTAATAAACATAGGGTAAGATGTATAAAAAGTTTTATTGAATAATTTTTTATCAAGCAGACATAAAGGATAGTCTTTTATGTTATAATCAAGTTTATTATCTTTTGCAAATTTTACAAGTTCAGAAAATTTAGGAATAACTTCTTGATAAGTAGGCAAGAAATAAGCATTTTTATTATTGTTAACAAAACTAAATGATGCTTTTTTAATTCTAAGATCTCTAAATAGTTTTGCAATTTCAATTACATACTGATAATTTAATTTGTTTACTACACAATTTGCTCCTATATTGTAAAAATCTAGTTCATGCAAATTTTTGATTCCATCCATTGTTTGATTAAAGCCATTAAAACCTCTTGTAAGCTCTTGATGTACTTTAAAGTTATGCCCATGTATTGAAACAACTATAAGGTTTATTCCTGCATCAACAATTTCTTTTGCATAGTTTTTGTTTGACAGCATTCTTCCATTTGTCATCATGCTAATTGTTTTATATCCATATAATTTAGCAGATTTTACAAGTTTTACAAGATCTTTTCTTAATGTAGGCTCGCCTCCTGTAAATTCAACATAGTCATAACCCTTTTGTTTTTTTTCAAAAAGCAAACTAATGATTTCATTTGTGTTTTTACTAATTTGTGCTCTTTTAGGTTTTTCACAGAAAATACATGAATTATTACAGATAGTTCCTGTAAACACTATCAATTTTTCATCCATAATTTATGATTTTTTAATATCATTAAAAATGATTGTATAATCAAGATAAAAGACATTATAAAAACAATTATTTTACATTACTTAAGTAACGTTTTTTTGTTTTAATTTTTGTATATATAATTATTTTATAGTAAAAAAAAATATTAATTTTTTTGTAAAAATAGTAAAGTATTTAAATAAAGAAAACCAACAGTAATTTGGTGATATTGATACATATGCCAGCAAACGCAAAAGACAACAAAAAGGCAGCTCCAGCAGCAAAAAAGCCTGAAGCAAAAAAGAAAAAATAATCATAATTAAGGGAGTTAATTAACCTTAATTGTATGATACCCATAAGATTTTTAATTTTTTTGGGTGTGTTTTTTTAATCTTTAAGTGTAGTTCTTGCATAAAATCGCAAGAACTATATAAATTCTTGTTTAATTATTCTAAATGTAAGTTTTTTTACAAAACAAATATAGCAATTTTTATGATTTTTGTTTTATCTGTTGTTAAAAAAGCAAGTTATATAAAAACAGATTTATTCCTATTACCATGAGATATACACCAGAAAATATATTAAATACATTCAAAAGTACATTTTTTTTAACAGATGATACAGATAAATGTTCAGAACAATTGTTATCAGGAGTAAAGCAAGGCATAGAATATTTGTTAAATACTAAAAGAACAATTAATCAGGATACAATTTTAAATGTCAATTCATGTATGGAAAACAGATACCCATACGATATTATTAAAGGTAAAAGTTTTAGATTACACAATCATACAACAAATGATTTTGTTTTAGAGCCTTTTGATTTTTCTTTGATAGATCTTGGTATAAATAGCCTTATACACGCTGTAAATGAAGATTTATCCATGAGTCCATATGAAAGAGCTGCAATGGTTCAAGGTGCAATTTCTTATATAAGACCATTTGAAAGTCAAAATGAGAGAACTGGAAGGCTTATTGCATGTAAGATTCTTATGGATAATGATTGCAGAGTAAAAAATCACAACATATATCTTTATAGAAAGGCTTTATCCAAAAATCATCAAGCACTTCTAAAACTTGAGGATTTTGAAGATTTATTTGCAAAAGAAAATTATTCGGATCTTGTTAAAATTCTTTGCGATTAATTTTTTTTTACTAATTTTGAAACAAAAAAACCTTGAGTTTTGCTAATATGTGGCATAAACCTTAATGATTTCATATTGTACATTGATTTTGTATCAAAAGGGATTTTTATATCAATTTTTTCTTCTATCAAATCATGTTTTATTTTTGTTATATACTGTATGTTCATTTCATTTTCTTCAGGTTCTATTGAGCATGTAGAATATATCATAGTTCCACCTTTTTTTAATAAATCATAAGCCTTTAAAAGAAGTTCTTTTTGAATTTGAGATTTTTTTATGATGTCATTAATGCTTCTTTTTTTTAGCCAATTTTTATCTCCTATAAGGTTTCCACTACAAGGTGCATCAAGTAATATTATATCGTATTTTTTATCTGTTTTAAAATTCTGAGCACTACAATTAAAAAACTTTACATTTTTACACCCTTGTATCTGAACATTATTTACAAGTTTTTCAATTCTTTTCTGATCAGGCTCAATAGCATCGATTACATATGGAATTTTTTTAAAAGATAAGATGTCTGCTATTTGGGTAGTTTTAGAACCTGGAGCTGCTGCCATATCAAGTATTTGAATTTTCCTATCTTTAGCATTTGATTCTAAAACATCAAAATTTATGCACAAAACAGGAATTTGAGATGCAATATCTTGCATATATATACAACCTGTAAGATATGGGATTGATGATGATAAACTAAAAAAGGTTTTTTTGATTTTTAAGCAGTTATCTATAAAAGTTTTTTCATATTTTATACGATTAGACGTTAAAAAAGCGTTCAATTCATTAAAATTTATTTTATTTTTATTAAATCTTAAATATTTATCATCACAATATTGTTTTTGAGCTTCCAATAACTTATTATATGTATTAAAGCCAAAGACAGCATCGTATTTTTCCTTAAAACTATGATATGTTTTCTGCATATATTTAATAATCTATTATATTAATATTATATATTTTTGTAAATTTTTACCAAATACTTGTATTTGAAAAGCATGAAAAAAATATTTGATAATTGTAGTAAGACTACCTATAATCGTGGATGTTATGTCTAATTGTTCGAAGGCACTAAACTTTGAAAATTAAAAGATAGTTAAAGATGGCACTTCAATACCCCCGACCACCCGCCCCTAAAATGGAGATGTGTGCTTGTTTTTTCTTTCAGAAAAACAGATAGTTTTTTTCTTCGAAAAAGGATTTTATTGAAATAATCTTCCCCCCAGAATTCAGATTAAATTATTCGCTTTTTGAGTTCCGTGTTCTAAAGCAGTTTTAGCGACTTCGGTGTATCTTTTATCTAATCTAGGATCTTCTGCAATTCGTTTTAATGTTTCTTCACGGGTATTTTTATTTCTGCCAACAATTCTTAAAATATAACCATATCCGTTCTCTTTAGCAATTCCTGTTCCAATTTCATGAAGAATATCAGAATTACAAAGGGGACTGCAAGCAATTGAAACTATTGTTCCCCAATCTGTCGTATTTGTATATCTTTTTGATAAGGTTTGAAATCCCTCTAAATCTCCTGAATTAGAAGCACCCCATAACAAAGCAATTCTTGTTGGTGCATCAATATCTGGGATTCTAAGTCTTTCTTCTTGAGAGGTTTCAGGAGAATATGCAGATTTAATCCTTTCTTTCCATTTGTCCCCATAAAAAGTTGATCCTATGTCTAATGTTCTTTCTAAAGATGTTTTTACCACTTCATCTATAGAACGAGTAACATAGTTAAAAAATTCTATAACCTTTTCTTTAGTAGGATATTGAAAATCTTTTTGCAATTTTTCAATTAATCTATCGTCTAAAACAGATAACCCTCTTTCTTCTGTTCCCCTATTTGCAATAAGTGCATCTGTTCTCAGTTCAATCAATCCATTAACTGCTTCTATAGCTCTTCCAAATTGCTCTCCATTAATTGCTCCTTCCATCATTAATCTTTCTAATCCTTCTTTGATTTTGGGTTGTCTTAAACCAGATAATGAAGTTTCTTCTCCATCAACTTTTCTGCATAATCTGTCATACCAATAAAATACTAAAAAATCTCTTGTTCCCCCATTGCAATATTTTATATTTTTTGCACCATTTCTCACTCTTTGCTTAAAATATTGATCAAAGTACAATCTGTTAAAAATTATATTCACTAATTCTCTATGTGGAGAATCATATTTTTTCTTTTGAGATTCTATTTCTTTTCTAACACTATCGTCTCCGCAAATAAATCTTGTCTCTAAAACTTGATTTCCTTCAACAAGACTTGTCCTCAAAAAAGTTTCTATATTTCCGTATGTGCTCCAAGGTGGAACATCTACTTTTGAAAAATCAAAATCGCCCCACCTATCTTTAAGAACTTTTTTCAATCTATCGCTTTCTTTATTTGCGGAAGGTTCTGCAATTAAAATGTCTGCATCTGAATCGCCTCCAGTAAGTTCATACCTTCCAGGAGATCCATAAGCAAATACTGCCATAGGAGAGTTAATCCTTTCAGATTTTTTAGCTTCTTCAAAAACTTCTTTGACAATATTATCGAACTTAATAGTTTCTTTATAGATTCTATGAGTTCCCCATACTCTTCTTTGGCTATAAAAATCCAGCATTGTAAATTTCCCCCATTAATCTTTTATGAATTTCTTCCTTGTTTCCAGAAGTTTCTATCAATATTACCTGTCTTTTTTTAGCGATATCGAAATATCTTTTTTTTGTTTTTTCAATATATTCGGGATTTTCATGAAATGCTCTGTGTTTGTATTTTCCAACCCTTATTCTCCTTTCATCGACTCTCTCTAATGCTTTAGAAGAATCACAATACAAGACAAAACATAAATCTGGAACTATAACTCCTTCTTTTTTACTTGCTTGCTCAACTTCCCACATATCCATTTCTCCAGATTCAAAAACCATTCCTGTATAAATTCCCCTGTCCATTAAAACTAAATGACTATTTGATTCAGGCAGTAATCTTTGGTGAATTTCTCCTCTTGCTCTAATAAGTCTTAAGACATCTTGATTAGTCATATTGGAAATTCTCCCGGTTTTTTTAAGGTCATCTCTAACCTCTTTCATAGGAGATATTTCGTTTAATTCAGGCATTAAATAACAATCTGGAGAAAACTTTTCGTATAATAAATCTATCTGAGTTGTTTTTCCTGCTCCAACTATTCCTTCAAGACAAACAACCTTTTTGCTTTTCAGTTCTACCATATTTACTACTTTAAAAAGGTTACTTATAAATTTTCCTATAAAGAAACGCTTGGGACATTTTTATGATCTTTGTTCTCAAAAACCATATCGCTAAAATTTACTCTAATTGGCGAGCAATGATTAATTTTAAGATTAAATATAGAATTTTTTATTTCCATCCCCAATAAATCTCCAATCAATATTTTTAAAAATGCTCCGTGGCTCACAACTAAAATTTTATTATTTGTTTCACCATATTTATCTAACAATTCTTTGATAAATTCTCTTGCACGAGTTCTAACCTCAATTAAACTTTCCCCATTATTAACTTTTCTTGTTTCAAATGTTCCTTCTAATTGATCCCAACTAACATCTTTATAATTTTTCCCAGTCCAATCTCCATTATATTTTTCTCTTATCAATTCTGTAAAATTTACCTCTAAATTATGGAATTTATTTATACCTTCTGAGGTTATTTTGCATCTGGGAATATCACTAGAATAAAAAAAATCAATTTTTTCATCTTTCAATATTTCACTAACTTTTTCAATTTCTTTCTCTCCCTTCTCATTTATGTCCCCATGTTCAGGGCCCTGAATAGTTCCATCTACATTATTTTTTGTTTCTGCATGCCTAACAAATATTATCTCCATAAAAATAAAACAAAGAAAGAGATATATAAAACTTTTCACCCCTAAGATTATTTCATCTTCTTTCTTAAAAAGAAAGAAGCAAAGAAGAAAAGAAGACTCACACATCTCTTATTTATTTGGACAGCGTCCCGCCGTCCTGAAGTGCCATCTTTAAAATAAATACAAGTGCCTTCGAACAACTCTCTGCGAAAAATCAGAGATTTTTCTTGTCACGCCTTGCAGGCTCTCGGCATAAATGCCTCGGAAGACATAACAGCGATTATCTGGAATTTTCCTGCTGAATTTTCCCAAATTTTTGCTTCGCAAAAACTTCTCTAAATCCCGATGTTAGTTACAATTTATTTTCAATGGCTAAAAGTGGAAGGGGACAACCTTACTATTCAAAGAAGATGAGCTTATTCCATAAAATCTTTTAGAAAAATCAACAAAACTTTATATATTTCAATGTTCTATTAATAATTATCGGTCAAATGGCCAAAAAAACATTGAATGGTAAAACAAAAATGGCAATCCAAGTTTTAGAACAAATGTTAGAAAACACTTTTGTGCCAAACATTGCACAAAATAGAATTTATCAAACAATAGATACATACAGAAGCGGAACAATTGCACTATACACACCACCAGTAAAAATATTTGATCTTTCAAATATAGGAGCGACAATTCATATTCATGGTAGTGCAGATAGAAATACTCTTTATGGTGGAGATGTCAGGCCTATTGGAAGTCATGAACCATTTAAAAGGTTAAATTCTTATGAATCCTCAATGGCTGATTATTATCTGACAGAAGCTGGAATAAAACCAATTGAACCCAAAAAATGGTAATTAAATTTTTCATTTTTTCTTATTTTGGAGGGAATGTTTATGGTATTTGAAATCGATCCAAATAAACTAAAAAAAGATTTAATTTATATTTATGAATGTTACTTGTCAAGCAATACTGACTTAAATAAAATAGCATATGAAAAAGCTCAAAAAATGGATGGTCTTTGGAGTGGAGATTTTTTGTTTAAAAAACCTATCGAAAAAGCTATTGGTGGGCTTAGATATATATATCTTGAACCCAAGTTACCAAAATTACAAGCTAATCAAATACTTTTAGATTTGAAAAATGAAAAATTATGTTGAAATTAAATTAAAGTGAGAGGTAAAGTATATGCAATCACTCAATTCTTTACTTCTTGATGCTTCTTATTTTGTTCAATCAGAATTTAATTTACAATTACAACAATCTCAATTAAAACCTTATTCTTTTGAAAACTGGCAAAAATTTTGCCAAATTAATGATTTTGATGTTAATAGTGAAGGGTTGTATGTTCCTGCATCATATTCAGCTTATGTTAGGACGAATAGTCCTTTTTTAATTTCCAATATTTTTCATGAATTGTATGCCCTTAAAAATAATTCCTATGGATCTTTTCAATTCGTAAAAAATTATTATACTATCCTTATATCAATTAGTGATGAACTAACAAGATTCATAGTTTTTATTTGGTTGAACCTCTTAAATCCAAATTTTTGTTTTCAACAAATTTTCTTTAAATCTGTCCTGTTATATCAAATTTTTACTTTTCATTTTAAAAACATCCACTTCTTAATATTCAGACGGTGAAGAGAAAGTATAAAAGAATAAATTTAAAAATCAAAACAACATTAAACTATTATGGAGCAAACTTTATCAGAGCAGGAGATTCAAAAAAGAATAGAATTAATGAAGCAAAACTGCATATTTTGCAAAATAATAAAAAAAGAAATTTCCTCACACATAATTTTTGAAGATGATTTGTGTATGGCAATATTAGATATTAATCCTGCAACAAAAGGGCATATGTTATTATTTCCTAAAGAACATTACATGATGTTTCCTATGGTTCCAGATGAAATTTTATCACACATAAGTATTATTTCCAAACATCTTTGCGATTTGCTTATGGCATCATTTAATCCAATAGATGTAACAATATTTATTGCAAATGGAAAAGCTGCAGGACAATTAACACAGCATTTTATGATGCACATAATTCCAAGATATGAAAATGATGGAATAAATTTTGATATAGACTCAAAAGAGCATTTAAATATTGCAGAGCTTGAAGATCTTGCAAAGAAAATGAAAGAAAAACTAAGCAATGTGTGATTTTTTTTTAACACTAATCAATACAAAAATAGTTTTATAAAAAACAAAAAACAAGTAATAGTATCATGGCTTTATTTAGTATAGATGAATTGAATGAGTTTAACAAAAAAGTTAGAGAATCAGACAGAACAGTTGTAATTGATTTTTGGGCTACATGGTGTAATCCATGTAGAGCTTTTAAGCCGATATTTGAAAGCACATCTCAGCTTTACAAGGATGTAGATTTTATAACAGTTGATATAGACGATGGTATTGATATTGCATCTTCTTATAACATAATGTCTGTTCCAACTGTTATGATAATAAAAAACAATAAGACTATTGCTAGTACATCAGGAGGTCTTAGTCTTGAAAAATTTAAAGAATTTATAGATAAAAATATTTAAATAAAATTAGTTTTATTATGTTATGTACAAACTTATAGGAATTGATGAAGCAGGCAAGGGGCCTGTTATTGGTTCAATGTTCATAGGATTTGCTATTGTAAATCTTGAAAACGGAGTTAATGATATAAATTCTTTCCATAATTATCTAAAAGAGATGGGAGTTAAGGATTCTAAAAAATTAACAGAAAAATCAAGACTTAAGGTTTATGAAAAACTTGCTAATGAATTAGACATAAAATATGTACAATTAACACCTTTTATGATTGATTCTAACAATAAAAAAGGAGATACTCTTAACAATCTTGAAATAAACGCAATAGTATCAATCCTTAATGAGCAAAAACCAAATTTAGTAATAATTGATGCATTAACCTCTAATCCAGAAAAGTTTAAAGAATCTATTTTAAAAAAGCTTAATTTTGAATGTAAAATCATAGCAGAGAACAAGGCTGATGATAAGTATGAAATAGTAGGAGCTGCATCAATTATAGCAAAACAACTTCGTGAAAATGAAATTCAGGATATAAAGAAAAAAATAGGAATTGATTTTGGAAGTGGTTATCCTTCCGATAGCAGAACACATGATTTTCTATTAAAAAATTATGAAAACAAGGAATTTGATTTTATTTTTCGAAAAAGCTGGCAAACATATAAAGATGTTTCAAAGAAAAATAAGACAATTTTAGATTACTGATTAAAAAATCATTTGCCTGAAAAATTCAGGATTTTTAATTTTCTTGTTTTAGTATCAATAAGTATACATTTTCCTACATCAGGATTAATATTATTTTCTTTTTGGGCTAATGTTTGTTTTGAAAAGGTACCACAGTTAATTATACTACAGTTTTTATAATCTGTATTATCTATATAATGAGTATGTCCATACAAGAAAAAATCATAATTTTTATCAAGCCTTAATCCATCTTCTAAAGATTCGCAAACATAAGGAGTAAAATTATGTGTAGGGGATATATGTTTTTTATCTATAAAAAATTTTACAGTTTCAATTAATCTTTTTTTATCTTCTTTTATTTTTTGTAAATATTCTATATTTAATGCATAGTAATGAATTGATGAACCATGATATAAATAAAAGCTTAAAGGAGTTTTTTCTTCATTATATAATTCAAATGATGATGGATTACTTAAAAGTATTACATTATCCATTCTATAAAGTGAGTGAGCAAAATCGTAAGGTATTTTTGTTTGAGGTTCTTGTATTCTACTTACATCATGATTACCAGGTATAATGATTATGCATTTGTCCTCAGGAATTTGTTTTAATAAAACATGTACAAGTTCATATTGGATTGCCGTTTCATTTATCAACAACTCGCTATGTTCATGTTCAAACTTTCCTATTCCATAGACCAAATCTCCTGGAATAATTATAGTTTCAATTTCTTTTGCAAGATTATCAAGCTTAGAATTTCCTGTTAAAGAATTTAAAAATTTTAACAATTTATAAAAAGAAACATAATCAAAATCTTTTGAACCTATATGAAAATCGGATGTTAAAAGTACTTTATGGTTTAAATTAGTTGTATTAAGTTTAATTGGTTCATCATATTTATTATTACAATCATCAACTGTTACAATATCATCTATCCATAAAACATTATTCCCCATTTTGCCTGATATTCCAATTCCTTCATCAAGACATAATCTATCCAATTTAAATCTATCATTTAATTTCTCATTTTTCAATATACATTTTACATATCCGCTTCTATCCTCAATAATCATTATTACATGACCTTTTGCTGTAAATTCTATAGATGTTAAAAGCCCAATTATGCTAATTTGCTCTTTTGGTTCTAAAATATCCTTAAGGTTAGATATTCTATATGTATTTTTAAGAATATTTTTTTCAGAAATAATCTTGTGATAATATCTTAACCTATTATTAAAATGTATCACAAAATCATTAACATTTCCTTCAATTCCTTCTAAATTGCAATCATATAAAAGATTTATCTTGTATTTTTTAATTTTTTTAGACAAATCAAGTTTTAAATCATAATCATCCTTTTTTGCGTTTTCAAATATTTTTTTTTTACCATCAATTATAAGATTCAGCATGTCTTTTGCAAATTCATGATTTGATATAAATACATTTTTGAGTAAAAAAAAATTAAAATTTTTAAGCCATCCTATAGAGCATTCATCCTTATTCATGTTATCTATTATCTGATGAATGTTGTTGTCAAAAAAAAAAAACTCTACTCCATTATCTTTAAAATATTTGAATTTTTCTGTAAAGCTAATTTCTTCATCTGATGAAAGAAAAAATGCTGAAGTTATTATTTCAATACCTATTTTTTTAAGATATTCATCAAATAAATTATTCATACGATTAATTAAATAATCATTTTTTATAAAACTTATCAGAAATTTAGTACTGTTTTGTATTATAAACTTTAAATTTAAATGTATTTTTTAAAATATTGAGAGTTTTTTAAGTTTTAAACATCAACCAGTTATAAATAATATTACACAATATAATATAACAATGAAAATGCAATTATCATTATTTAAGAACTTTTAAACATTAAATTCTTTCCTATTAAATGGTTAATGAAAAAACTAATTTTAATATAAAGAATATGTTTACATATATCTTATTAGAAGAGATTTAAAAAGTATTTAACTAATAAAAATAAAGAAAACATTGCGAAATTATATGAAGAAAGAGTAAAATACAAATTAGAAAATTCTATTAAGTTAAAAAGAATTGAAAAACATAATTTTTTAAAGGATTTTTATATAATAACATATAGGTTTAATGGTTATTATCAATTTAAATTAAAAGAAAATAAAAATTAAAAAAATTAAATGAGGTAAATAAAGATGAAGAACAAAATCCACAAATTAAAAGAGTATTTGATTTTTACTATTTTAGTTGCACTTTTTATTTACACAATATACCTATTTTTTTTTAATAGAATTTTGGGATTATATTTTGTAGGTGGCATTTATTATTTATTTGTATTTTCAATACTTTTATGGTCAGTTTATAATAATATTTGTAAATTTGTTATTATTCAAAGGCTAAATAAATATACTAAAACTAAAAACCCAACAGTTGCAATAATATTTGGAGTTGATAATTTAACCACGTCTTTACTTCTAACTATTTATAAAATTAATAAATTATTTGAACAAATTAATTATTTCAATGAAAAGGATATTAAATTTAGAATTTATATGAATATTTCTAAAAAAGAATTTAACAAGATAATTGAAAATGATTCTATTCAAAAATTATACTTAATTGGTCATGGAAGAAAAACAGCATTCAAATTAAACAAAAAAGAAATTGTATTATCATATGATTATCAAACATCCAAACATAAAAAAGATGAAGTTCACTTGCATCATTGCACTCACGAAGATGGTAAATCTTTAATTGATTTTATTGTAAAAGAAGAAAATAAACACAAATGTCATATTAGTAATGGAGCAGTTTATTCATTTTTTGATAGAATAGAGATAGGTAAATAAAATGGCAAGAATGATGAAAGAACAAAATGCATTAGAGTTAATAGAAAAAAAGATTAAAAAGTATCAAAAATAGGTTGGAATTGAGCTAAAATCCATAAATATTAAGCAATTTGGTGATAAATAAATGGAGTTTTTGTTGATGAAATATGTTATCTTATGATTGAAAAAAATAATTTTAAAAATAAAAGGTTTTTTAAAATTCTTAAATATTCTTTTTTAAGGAAACATTTAAAATAAAATTAAGCTTAGAAAAACTATTGGGGTATTTCAAGTAACCTAAACTTTAAGGAGGAAAGTCCGCACACCGTTAAAAAGGGCAAGGACTGAAAAAGGCCTAATACAGAAAAACTCCCTGATGTTTTTGATAAATGATTGTATAAGATATATGAAGAATCATCAGGTTGAAAATATTGCCTTGGTGCAAGAACAGAATGTTCGCTTAGACAAATCTTGAAATATGCGTTGTAATAAACTTTTTATTGCGTTACAGCATTTACAGAATGTGGCTTATAATATCCCAATAATTAATGTTAAAAACATTTAAAATAGATTTTATCCGTTAATTTTTTTAATGAACAGTTATTGCATACTTATATATGAGCAAAAAATATAGATTAACATTTTTAAGAGATGAATGTATAGGTTGTTGTGCTTGTTGTTCTCTTAGTGATTTATTTTTTAAGATTAATGAAGAGGATGATTTTCCAATCCTTAAGGATTTTGGTTCTTATAAAAACGAAAAAATGACAAAAGATTATTTTGATGAAAATATTAAGTCTGCATTAGAAATAGTAGAAATGTGTCCTGTAGGTTGTATAAAAATAGAAAATTTAGATAAAAAAGATTAAATAAAAAAATCATTCAAAAGATATTGATAAAGATTTATTCTTAGGATAAAATTTTCTTATCCTTATTTTTGCAGTATTAAGTAATATTCTTGATGCAATTGATTCTTCAAGATCATGATATTTATCTTCAAGATATATTACTTCTTTTATTCCACTTTGAATTATTTGTTTAGCACAATTATTGCATGGGAAAAGTGAAACATAAAGTTTACAATTTGTTAATGGATGTATGGCATTTAAAATTGCATTTGCTTCTGCATGAACAACATATGGATATTTAGTATTAAGGAAACTTCCATCTCTGCCCCATGGCAGTTTTGAATCATCACACCCTTTAGGAAATCCATTATAACCAAGTCCTACAACCTTATTTTCCTCATTTACAATGCAGGCTCCAACTTGTGTTGAAGGATCTTTACTTCTTTTAGCACTAAATAGGGCAAGTCCCATGAAGTATTCATCCCAACTTATATAATCACATCTTTTTCCTCCCTTATCTATATTACTTAAATTATCAATGTCTTTTAATATAGAATCTATTTGTGCATAAAGTTCATCAAAACCATAATTATTATCAATAATAAAGTTTGAATTATTTATACAAAACTCAAGATTTTGCATAAAAGGGTCAGAATTATTCATTTCACTTTTTTCCTGTTTTATAAAGGTTTCATAATCAATTTTATCAGTAGAGCTAGATCTTTTTAAAATCCTATCAAACCTTACTTTTTCATCAGCACAAACAGCAAGTAATATAAAATCATCCATTTTATAAAGTGATTCAACTTCTCCTTTACATCTTATACTCTCTATTATACAATCTTTTCCTATGCTAAGAGCATTTTTATAAAGTTCTCTTACTATAAAATCTCCACCATTTTCTTTTCTTAAAGTATTTGCAAGTTCTCTCATATTATCCCTATTAGCCTCTTTCTCCTGAATATTCAATACTTTAGTTAAGTAATCTCTAACCGAAAAATATTCAAAATTCCTTTGTTTTACAAGATAATCAACAACAGTACTTTTTCCTGCTCCATTAGTTCCAGTTAATCCTATTATTTTCATAATAAATAAGATATGTAATTCATATATAAAATTTTCTTAAAAACTACTTTTAAAAGGTTTTTTAAAGCTTTCTAATTATCGTTGAAAAAATATTTAAATCAAGCAGGATATAAACATTTTATGGATAAAAAGATCATTATCGATTTCTATTCAAGAAAAGATGTAAAACAGGCAATATTAAAATTTTGTAAAGATAGAGAAGTTGCTGTAAGATATGATACTTTTTATGGTAAAAGGCCTGAGATAGCAGAATATGAAAGCGATATAGATAAATTTGTAAGAAGTGGTGCAACATCTTTTCATATAAGTGAAGAATTATGGGCAAACCCATTAGTACTTTCAACATCTCTTAGTTCTGAAGAAAAAAATCAAAATAGGATAGGTTGGGATCTTATATTAGATCTTGATGGTGTTGATTTTAAATATGCAAAAATAGTTGCAGTAATAATAATTGATTATCTTAAAAACAAACTTAACATTTTCAATGTTTCAATCAAATTTTCTGGAAACAAGGGTTTTCACATAGCAATTCCATCAAAAGCTTTTTCATCTTCCATATTAGGTTTAGGTCTAACCAAAGATCTCTTCCCAAAAGCACCACAAAAGATATCGTATTTTTTAATGAGAGAATTAGAAGACAAAATAATAGATGAAATATTAAAAGAGGATAATAGCATAGAATTGATAAGCAATAGGTACTCAATAAGCATTGAAGATTTGATTATTGAAAAAAATGGAAAGAAAATATTAAATTATAGAAAACTTATAGAGATAGATACAATTCTTATAACATCAAGACATCTATTTAGAGCACCATACTCATTTAACGAAAAATCAGGGTTAGTTTCTGTGCCAATAGACAGTTTAAAAATATCCGAATTTGAGAAAGTTCTTGCCATTCCATCAAATGTTTTTCCTGATACAATGCAAGATTTTGAATTTTTATCTTATAATCCACAATATGGTTGTGATGCAGATTCTTTGTTATTGAAAGCTTATGAAGAAAATGATGAAGAAGAATTAGATAAAATATATAAAAATGTTAAGATTTTAAAATACGAAAAAGATATTGAAAAATTTTCACAATTTGATAAGAAAATAAGAATGTTATCTGATTATTCAGACTCAGAAACATATGAAATATCTGAATTTGTTGAATTTGATAAATTTCCAGAAGTTATAACATATATGCTTAATAATGACTTTAAAGATGGAAAAAAGAGAGTTCTATTCGTACTTTTGACATTTTTGTACTCATTACATTATGAAACCAAACAAATAGAAAACATAATAGAGGATTGGTCTAAAAAACAGAGTTCAAAACTTCAATCATCCTACATTTCATCACAATTAGAATGGTTTAACAATCAAAAAGGATTAATATCACCACCAAATTATTCAAATGAGAATTATTACAAAAACTTAGGAATTCCTATAAAAATTATTGAAAAAGATGTATTGGCATTTAAAGGTTCTTCAATAAAAAATCCTATACATTACGTATTTGTGATGTTAAAAAATGAAAAGAAAAAAGCAACAGTAGCCAAAAGCAACACGTGATTGCTTGTAATAGAAGTTTGTAAAAAATCTATAAAACAAAAAGTTCAATAGTTTAGTAAAGGTTAGGGTTTTTATTTTTTAACAAAAAATTTCATATCAGCAGTTCCTTTTAATTCATCAACTATTCTATCAGCTATTAATTTTTTAGGTTCTTGTATAAAGACACATCTTTTCTTAATATCTTCAAAACTTTCAAATGGTTTTTCATTTCTGATATCAAGTAAAGATGTTAAATGTTTTTTTCCAATACCTCCAATTATTTCTAATGCATGTCTTCTTAATGAAATTGGACCAGCTGTATTGAAAAAATTTACAAAAAAATCTTCCTTTTCATCTATTATATCAAGTAATGCATAATAAAGTTCAGAATTTGCAGAACCGCTAAGCTTGTCATAATAAAGTACTCTTTTTATATATTGGATTTTATCCCTTTTCCCATCACCAATATAAACTTTTTCTCCTGAATCAATATCAACACCTTTTTTAGGTATAAGTTCAAACAGGACAAAAGTGTTAAAACCTATTGCCTGTACAGTATAAGATACACCAAAACCATTATTTGCTGTTATAACATCCAAAACTATTGCAAAATCTTCAGTTACATTTGGTTTTTTATTTTCTAGGTTCCTGTTATTATTAGTCCTTTCCATTTTCATTATAAAATAAATCAATAATAGAGTTTATAAATGTTATTAAGAATTATTTACGATAACGTTTCAAAACATCAAGAATTTTTGATACATTATCATCAACAAGTATAGTTCCACTATGACTAACTATTGCTCTTAACTGTGTACCATCTTCTGGCATTATGTCAAGTATCTTCATTAACTGAATATTATCAACTCTTGGAATATTCAATTCACTAAGTTCGCCTAATGCTGTATTAAAATCTTCAATAGATAATTTTGCAAACTTGTTAAGATATTCTAAAGTTTTATCTTCCCTGTAAGTTAATTCATACTTTTTTGCTTTTTGAGCAATTATTTCTCTAACCTGTGAATTAGATGCAACATCTGTTGACAATATTTCATAATTTGACATTTTTCTTAATAATATAAAAATATATTTATTTGATAAATTATAAACTTATCTATTTAAGCATTTAGCATATGCACAGGATGAACTACCAATGTTTTCTTCTTTTTGCCATCCATAATTCCTACCTTGTAGCATTCTCCCTGTTTAGATATAACTTCTCCAATTTTTCCATAAAATCTTAAACAGAATAATCCTGCATGGTAACTTGGGTAAGCTTTTAATAAAACCTTATCTCCATTTTCAAAAGTTTGTAAAAACCTTTTAATGTGCAGTTTTCCCTTATCAGATAAAGATTTCTGCATCTTATATCTTGACTTCCTTCTATTTCCACCTATTCTTTTCATTTTCTTTTAATTTGAATCGATAATAACTATTCAATCTATGTATATTAGTAATTAAAAACCCTTTAAAAAGTTATGTGTTTCAAAAGTTTTATAGTTTTTAACAAGAATATCAACAATTTTCTTTTATTTATAAGAAAGTAAATTTTTAAATAATTTTTTTCAAAAAGATTTTTAATTGATATAGAATAAACGTTTCCATAAGTATTAATGATTTTAGAATTCTCAATTATGAGTTCAGAATTATCTTCAATACAGTAAATATGCTCAATATTTAATTTTTTCAATTCTGTATCTATTTTCGATTCATAATGCCCTTCATATGAATTTAGGATGGAAATATGCTAAATTTGAGTCCCCAAATGAAGCATACTGGAGAAAAATGACTGATACGGACATTTTCTCACAACTTTATGATAAAGTTTTTAATTAAAGAAAAATGGAATATCTTACTAAGCGAAATAATTTCAGGAAACCACAGTGAAAAATCATTTCTATTGTTATATAAAAGAGTCAATGATTGATTTGATTAGTAGAAGAAGCAACTAAATTAAGAGTTAATACTAATGATATATAAAATGGTTAAATCAGGATTAAATAATTTATTTTTCCTGCAAAACTAATAAGGACCAAACACTATAAATTTGGGATTTTTGCCTTGAGTTATAAATGGCAGAGCAAAATTATATAAAATTAATTGTTATTAAGATAATAGTATTACTATAAATGCTTGTAATTATTACAAAGAAAATTTAGTTGAGTTAATTACAATGAGTAATCAACTATTTTTAAAAGAATAGTCTAATTATTACAATTAATTAAGATTTTTTATAAATAATTATTTAATTTCAAGAATTTATTTATTAATTATTGCTGTTTCTCAATATATATTCCTAAAACTCCAAATTCATTTTCTTTTTCTTCAGAGTATATTTTACGAATATTATTTAATCTATCTTCAATAGATAAATTTTCTTTGCCTAATAAGTTTAAATTAATATAAGTAAATAAATCTAAAAATGAATTAAAAGTTGTCAAACCTACTACTTTAACAGTTAAAGTTTCATTCTTTTCAGGCAATTTTGTAAACTCAATTAAATCTCCAATTCGAATTTCTTTTCTTTTATCTTCATTTAATCTTAATTCAATCTTTTTTTCACCTGATTTAATCTTATTAAATGGTTCTTCAAATAATTTCATATTAAAAGTTTTCATTTTCTATTTAATAAAAATTCTAATATATTTTTATATTTTTCTGAGTCTAGTCTTTGTGAAGACATTGGTGGGAAAAAATTAGGAAACAAATTTCTCATTTCTGAAAGAGGAATTGAATTTTCATATCTACAAGTTGATATTATTGGTAATGCAAATGATTCTTTTGAATTAGATAAATAATTTCTAAGTGTATTTTCGGTATCATATTTATTTTCACTTAATAATTCTATCATTTTATCAATAGAACCTATAATTGGCGTTTCACAAATAATTTCTCCCATAATCTTAGCAGTTGGTTTAGTTACATATAAAAAAATTCTTGCTTTTCCTTGATAACTATCAAATCTTCTTCTAAATTCATGTGGTTTTAAATTATTAAATATAGCATTAGCAGACCCTTCTTTAATGCTCATGATGTAATTTTTTTCTTCTTTAAATAAATTTTCTTGAAACATTTTAATTAAATACTCTCGATAAATAATCAAGACTATAATTCCTATAAAACTTTTTCGGGTCATTTGCCCAAGATGAAACATGTTCATATAATTTTTGAAATCCTTCTTCTCCAAATTTATCTAAAAAACCATGTAAAGAAACAAATTCTTCAGGTAATCCTTCATAACTTCCGGCTTTTACATATACAGATTTTGAAAATTTAGCACTTGACCAATCTTCAATCATTGGAGTTGCAATTCTTTCAGGTCTTTCTCTATAAGAATATCCTAATAATTCTAAAGCATTTGAAACTAATGTTGCAGCATGCATCCAATCTGCTCCTTTAACAATTAATGGAAAGAAGTTATCTGATTTTGATTCTGAAATTACAGTTGCTTCTTTCATTACATTCCTAACCATTGTATTTACATCAACGAAATCGGTGTTGTCTGGTAAAAGAGTTATTTCATAATTACCATGTTCAAAACAAGAACTTTGCATTCTTAATAATTTTCTTGGATTGTTTTCAATAATTTTAAGTGTTTTAGAATGTTTTTCTTCATATTTACATATCGGACATCTAAATCTTACTCGAAGTCTATCATCAGAAGGATTTAATAAATCAACAAATTCATCTTCTCTTGCTAATAAATCTAATAATGTTTGCCTTGCTATTGGTTTAGATTGAAGACTCTCATAAAAATCAATAGTATGTGGGATTCCAGATTGTAAAGTTAATTTATTCATTAAATTACTAAAATATCCTAAATTAAAATCAGCTACACTCATTTCCGTATCCTCAGGATATGGAGTATCACACAACATTCTTTGATATAATATTCCACCTACTTCTTTTTTTTCGGCAGGTCCATTTTCTAAAGCATTAAAAACTACTTCAGTTGGGATTGAATATTTTTTTTGAATTTTATCAGCTAAAGCATATGATGAAATTAATCCGATTGTAGTTCCTAAATGAGGCCTTCCATTTAATTGACATCCAAAATAAACTTTAGCACTATTTTTTCCTTTAACTTTTTCCTTAAATAAATCAGTAATATCTTTAGTAATGTGTCCAATTATTGTTGGAGGATATAATATTGGTTTTTCTGTCATGATTTCATTACTACTTATAAGTATATAAATTTATCTTGCAATAGATTATTTTAATTAAATAATAAAAAATTAATTTATTTTTACGGCAAAACTAATAAGGCTCGAACACTATAAATTTGGGATTTTTGCCTTGAGTTATAAATGGCAGAGCAAAATTATATAAAATTAATTGTTATTAAGATAATAGTATTACTATAAATGCTTGTAATTATTACAAAGAAAATTTAGTTGAGTTAATTACAATGAGTAATCAACTATTTTTAAATTAGCAATTTACTTATTTTTCAAATTTTCAACAAGTTTCTTATCTTTGAGTATTTCTATTATTGTTTTTGAAAATTCTTCAGCTGCCCATGCTCCATTAGCAGTAATAAGATTTTTATCAACAACAACATTTTGTTTTAAATAATTCCCATTAAAAGATTTGAATTCTTCGTTTAATGTTTCACTCTCATTATATATTGTAAAATTTCTATTTTTAAGAATTCCAAAATGTCCAAGTATTTTAGGTGCAATACATATAGCAGAAATAATTTTTTCACATTCATTAAATTTTTCAAGGATCTTGCCCATAAAATCATTATTCATAAATGTAAGACTTCCTGACCCTCCAACAAGTACAACAGCATCATAATCATCAGGATTAATCTGTGATAATTCTATTGTTGCCTCAACAGTTGCTCCAAGAACACCAACACATGTTCCTATTTCTTCAGAGCAGACTGTAACATCAAAATTATTGCTTTCAAACAATCTTTTGGGAAATAACAGTTCTTCATCCCTAAAATTTTTTTTTGCAACAATGATTAAAGTTCTAATCATATCTTATGTTAAGCGAATTCAATATATAAATTTTGTTAAAAAAATACAGTTATATTTTTAAAAGAATGTGGGTTATTCTATAAAAAATTATTATTAATGTACTAAGCATCTAAAAAAACTTCATTTTTCATAAGCTTTTTAGAAGATAGTATTGTAAAACATCCATATTTTAAGGGATCACATAGTTCTTTTTTAAATTATGGAGTTTTTAGTAGCTATATTTAAAATAGCTATATTGTGTTTTTAATCAACAATGTTAAGATCTTTTCTTAATATTTCAAGTACTTCAGAATGCATACTTTTAGGTAGGCCTATTGTAATAAATCTTGTTCTTCCATATCTTCCTTTTGATACAAGCTTAAAATCTATAAGCCCTAAGACCTCAAGTTCAACTATTATATCAGAAATTCTTCTAAGACTTAATGTTGGTATAGATAAATTTTTTGCAACTTTATTATAATAATCATATACTGCACCAGTAGTTGTAGGTTCTATCACTAGTGTTTTTTTGTTTGTTACAAGATTATGCTTTTCTTTCATAGATGTTCTTATTATAGCATAATTCACAAGCTGGAACTGTTTGGGTTGAGATTTAATAACATCAAGTATTCTATTCCTTTCAGTTTTTTTATCTGCATTATCTATGTGAATTGGAAGCACCTTTTCGCTTCCACTTCTTTCTGCAAGTTCTCCTGCAAATCTTAAAAGTTCAAGTGCTCTTCTTGCATCTCCATGCTCTCTTGCAGCATATGCAGCACACCTTGGAATAACTTCTGGGTCAAGTACATCATCCCTAAAGGCAAGTTTTGCTCTTTGCATAAGTATATCTTGGATTTGAGTTGCATTATATGGAAGAAAAACAATCTCTTCCTCATTTAATGATGATTTAACTCTTGCATCAACAGTATCCATTATTGTTAAATCATTAGTTATCCCAACAATAGATATCTCTGCAAGTTTAAGTTCTGGATTCATTCTTGTAAGATTGTAAAGAACTTCATCTCCAGCTTTCTTAATAAGAGTATCTATTTCATCAAGCACAAGTATTATAAACCTTTTTTTTGTATCTATTAATTCGTACAGTTCCTTGTAAAGATCATTTGTTGCAATACCAGTTGATGGCATATCTTTTCCAAGTTGTTTTAAAAATTCAAGCAATATTCTGTATTCAGTATCAGCCACTTTTTTAAGTTTACAGTTAATAAATATTATTTCAAGCGGAATTTCTTTTGCAGAAGCAATGTTCTTTATTTTCTTAACTATATGCGATACACATAATGATTTACCTGTTCCTGTTTTTCCATATATAAAAATGTTAGAAGGTCTTTCTCTTCTTAATGCAGGTGCAAGTATTTTTGCTATATCCTTTAAATGCTCATCCCTATGAGAAATCATTGATGGGCAAAAATTGGATTGCAAAACTCCTTTGTTACTGAAAATAGGCTTTGTATTCATGAATTCATTAAAAAATTCATCCAAATCATCGTTATCCTGATTAGAATTTTCTAATTCTTCTTCTTCCATTAGAAATGTTAGTATTTCCAACCATATTTAAATGTTTGTTTTTCATTAATGAAAACACAAAAAAGTATTACTTTATGATAAAATTAATTTATTTAAAAACCAAATTTTTTAATTTCATCTACAAGTTCATTTGAACCTTCTTTTTTAATTTCTCCATCTTTTAATATAATAACTTTTGATGGAACAAGATAATCAAGTATAAATGTATTATGTGTAACTATTATAAAAGTTGCATTTTTATCTTTTTGAAATTTTTTAAGTATTTTTCCTATGGTTTTAATAGCATCAACATCAACACCAGAATCTATTTCATCAAGCAATACAAGATCTGGCTCTAATAAAAGCAATTGGAGAATTTCTGATTTTTTTTTCTCTCCACCAGAAAATCCAAGATTAAGATCTCTTGATTTAAAATATGACTCCATTTCAAGCTCAACCATCTTTTCTGTAAGGATTTTATCAAAATTTAGTATGCCTATATCAGTGTTATTTATCTGATTATAAGACTGTCTTAGAAAATTAATCATGCTTATTCCTTCAATCTCAATTGGATTTTGAAAACTTAGAAACATTTTTTTTTTAGCTCTTGCAAGTGTATCTAACTTAGTTATATCAACTTGATCAAAAAACACTTTTCCTTTATTAATTTCATATTCTGGATGTCCCATAATAGCATTAAGTAGTGTAGATTTTCCAGCACCATTAGGTCCTAATATTACAATCACATCTCCCTTTTCAGCTTCAATATTTATATTTTTTAAAACAGTTCTAGAAGAAACGGATACGTTTAAATCACAAATTTTTAAATATTTCATAAGAAATGCAATAAAGCAAAATTTATAATATTATTGCTTTTTAGGCATTGCACAGAAAAAATATTGAGAATTTTAAAAAACCTTATTTTTTAAAGCATATTTAGAGAATAGCATTGTAAAACATTCATATATAAGAGTTCATATGGTTCCATTTTTAAATTATGGATTTTTAGTAAGTTTCCTATTTTATTTGTCACTAAAAAGATAATTATTTCGAAAATGGAAATATATTTAAATTAAGTTGCATTAACAATATAGTTATGTCAATTTATTCCGAAAAATTAACCGATGCAATAAACAAACTTGAATCTCAAGTAAAATCAAAATTAAGGTGTCAAGAAATTTTAAATGTTAGTGATTTAACTCTTAAGGATCTTGCAATAATAGAATATGTGTCAGTTAAAAACAGGAGTATGGGTGAAATATCAGCTTATCTTAATATCCCTCCTAGCACTTTAACATCAATAATTGATAGATTGATGTCAAAAAAAATATTAAAAAGGATTAGTGATATTTATGATAAAAGAAAAGTGTATATAGTATTGGGAAATTTTGGTAAAAAAATTGTTGAGTTAAAAAAGCAAATATCAAATCAGGTTTCTTCAATGATGCTTAAAGGTTTAGACGATAAAACGACAACAACCCTTCTTGATATTTTAGAGAAAATGAATAAAAATTTAGAAAATGATTAAAAAGATTTTAGAATTTATAGCAAGATTACAATGCATGTACCCTAAAATGGGTTTTAGTATAATATTAATATTTACAATAATAATGTCAATAGGAGTTGGTAATTTACAAGTTCAATCCGATTTTTCAAAAGAAAACCCAAGACAATTACCTGCATTTGTATTAACAGATAGAATATCTGATGAATTTGGAGGAGAAAATACTGTAATACTTCTTTTTGAGGTTGAAGAATATGATGAAAACAATCTTATAGATTTAAGAAATGCAGAATTTGTGGATTTTACCAAAAAATTATCACAAACTTTAGTTCAGGATTCAAGAGTAATAGCTACATCCTCAATAGGTAGTATTGCAAAAGGTGTTGATTTAAAATCTGATGAGGATGTTTTAGCATTTTTAAAAAATGTACCAGCTACCGACTCATTATTCAGTAAAGATTACAGAATGACTATTCTTACAATAACAACAAGTATAGGCGGAGCTTATGAAGATGTTGTGCCTTTTCAGCAAATGATTGAAGAAAAGATAAAATCAGTAGGTGTTCCTGGAGGTGTAAAATACACTTTGACAGGTTTTCCTCCATTTGGTAAAGTAATACGTGAAACAGTTTTTAGTGATGCATTAAAAACAATTTCAATTGCAGCTTTAGGAATATTGCTTTTGCTGGTATTAACAGAGAAATCATTCACAAAAGCATTCATAATATTTATTCCATTAATTTTTGCATTAATATGGACAGGTGGTGCTTTAGGTTTTAGTGGAATGAAATTATCCATTGCTTCAGTAGCATTAGGATCAATCATACTAGGACTTGGAGTTGAATATGGAGTATTTATGCTTACAAGATACAATGAGGAGCGTTTTATAAATCAAAAAAATCAAATAACTGCTAATTCAATCACAGTAAGTAGTATAGGGTTAGCCCTTTTAGGATCTGGTACAACAACCATTGCTGGATTTCTTGCATTAACATTTTCAATAACACCAATGATGCAGGTTCTAGGAATCAGTTTAGCAACAGGTATATTTTTTTGTATTCTTTCAGCAATACTTGTAACACCATTACTCATAATTTTGCATGAAGATTATGAAAAATACAGTTTAAATCAAACAATTGATGAAAAAAACGCAAAACATGCATACTTAAATAGGAGATAAAAATGGACATCATAAAAAAATATTCGGCATTACTTGTAAAACATCCTGTTTATGTGATGATATTCAGCATAATTTTTACACTTATATGTTTTAGTTTTTATGGAAATCTTGAAACAAAATCCATGAAAATTGATGAGATATTGCCTCCTACTTACGAGGTTGTAGATAGTATATTAAAACTTAAAGATGATCTTGGCGGAGGAGAAAGTACAGCATTTATGATAGTTTTAGAAATAGAACCTGAATTTGGAAGTGAGATAAATGATATAAGGGATTATAGGGTTATAGATTATATAGATTTAATAACAGTTCAAGTTTCACAGATAAAAGATGTTACAGGAGCAATAGGTATGTCAGATACTATAAGATCTTTAAATGGTGGTCTTATTACAAAATCGAATCAGGAAATAAAAAAAATAATATCACAAAATCCAAATAGCTTTTCAAGAACAGTAAACGATAAATATACATTAACAGTTATAAGAGTATTTGCTAATGAAGGTTTTGATGTGACAGAATTAACCAAAGAAGTAAATAAGATCATAGATAATACAAAAACTCCACAAGGTATAAAAGTTCAACTTGCAGGAGAATCTATAGCTGAAGAAACAACAAGACAGTTAACAGGTTCTGATTCTGCCAAAACCACACAAATATCATTAATAGCAATAATAGTTATACTTCTTATAACATTTAGAAAAGTAATATATACAGTGTTACCTCTTTTTACAATAATATTTGGTGTAATGTGGACATTTGGTTTTATGGCAATATCAGGCATAAAAATGAGTAGTTTTTCATCAGGTGCAATTGCAATGATTGTAGGAATTGGTATTGATTTTGGTATACAAACCATAATGAGGTTTAGACAGGAACTCGAAACATCGAACCCGGTTTCTGCAATGGAAAAAACATTAATAAATGTTTTAAAACCAATGTTTATAACAACAGTTGCAAGCTTTATTGGATTCTATTCAATGATGTTTGGAGATTTCACAATTCTTGGCGAGTTAGGTAAAATAATGGCTATTGGAGTTATTTTTTGCTTTTTTGCAGCAATAACAATAGTTCCCGCAATATCTGTAATATACGAAAAACACAAGCCAGATTATAAATTGAACTCTCCTATAAAAGTACTAAAAAAAATAAAGCTTTTAATTACAGGAAAAGCTGATATAAAATGAAAATGATAAAAAAAATATTAGGATTATTACTCTTAACATTATGCATGTTAAGTTATGCAGAAGCATTAAAAGATGAGTATTCATATTCCAAACTTACAGAAACATTTTTAAACCAAGATCCTTTAAAGGCAAATCCTGGGGAATATGTAGAATTAAGATTTAAGATAGAAAAAGAAGGAAATAAAGAATTAAAGGATATACAATACAGACTTGTTGAAGAATATCCTTTTTATTTTGATAATTCAGATACACCAATTAAATTTTTAGGTGATTGGTTAGGAAGTTCAGATTCAAAAGATTATTACTTGCTTAAATACAAATTAAAAGTTGATAGTAATGCTGTTAAGGGAGATTATGAATTAAAACTCATACAAAAATCATCAGAAAATAACATTGAAAAAGAATTTAAATTTACAGTAACAGTTGATGACAACAGATTAGGTATCATAAGCATTGGTAAAATAATAACAGAACCAGCAAAACTTATTTCAGATTATGATGAGGCTATAATAAAAGTCGAAATAACAAATATGGGTGAAGGAGACATAAAACAATCAATAGCAATTCTTGATATCCCACAGGGTTTTGTTGAAACATTTGGATATTCAACAAGAGTTAATATTGGAACTATTAAAGCAGGAGAAAGTAAAACTGCAGTTTTTTACGTTGATACATTAAAAGGAATTGATAAAGGTAATCATAATGCTTTCATAAACATCACATACAAAGAAGATAATGCAGATAATCTTAAATCAAATGAAAAAATCAAGAATGTAATTTTGCCAATAGAAATAAAGGTTTTTGGAAGACCTGAATATGTGTTAGAAGAAATAAATGTAAGTTCTTTACAACCATCAAAAAGTGGACAGATAAGATTTAAATTAAAAAATATTGGTTCAAAAGATTCTGATTCAACATCTGTTCAAATTTTTAAAGATTCATCCCAACCCTTCGATTTTTCAGATAAATCAAGTTTTATAGGTAAAATGGCTGTTATGGATTCAGGAGATGTTGTAATGAATGTAGACATTGATGATAATGCTGTTTCAAAAGAATACAAATTAAAATTGCAGATTAGATCTGTTGTTGATAAAGATGTTTTGATTCAGGATGAATATATAACTGTTTTTGTAGAAAACAAGAAAAGTTCTCCAGCACAAGAGAGTACAACTTTTAGATTTGTAGTTTATGCAATTTGCATTGTTGTAGGGTTTTTTGTAGGAAAAAGATATAAATATCATAAAAAAAACAATTGAAAGTTTATCTATTGATTTTATATTTTTTATTTAGAACCATTTTAATTTTACAATTTTAGAGATTTCTTAAAAATCATTAATTTTAGTAGAGAGTTACAAAAATCCATGTTTAAAAATGGAACCATATAAACTTCTATACATGGGTGTTTTACAATGCTATTTTCTAAAGATGCTTAAAAAACAAGGTTTTTTAAAAATTCTAAATATATGATGCAATAATACACACAAGTCACTAAAAGATAAAGTTTAAAAAGAACATTTATGTTATTAAATAATGAATCATTTTTTGCTCTTTGATCTTGATGGAGTACTTGTTGATTATGATTTTGATTTCTATTATTTTCTTTTTGAGGAATATGGAATATTAAAAGATCAGTTTGAAGATTTTTTCTACAATGGATTTACAGACACATTTTCAGGCATGCACTCTGTACACAGAGAACTTAAGAAATATCTTGTGAAATGGAATTTAAAAGATGATGAAAATATCAGTAAAAAAATAATTAATAGATGGTTTGAGCTTAAGATAATGCCAAGATTAAAATTAATTGATAGGGTGCTGTCTTTAAAATCAGAAAATATTGTAATATGTATTGCAACAAATCAATGTAAAGAAAGACTTAATCAAATATTTAACGAACTTGATTTTGTAAAAGAGTTCGATTTTATATTTGCATCATGTAATATAGGTTTTTCTAAGCCAGAACATGAATACTATGATAATATATATAAAAATTTACAAATGACATATCCTTCTCTTAAAGCTAAAAAACAGGTTTTTTTTACAGATGATTCTATGCAAAATGTAATAGGAGCAAAAAAATACGGATTTATTGCTCACCTATATTCTTCTGAAACAGATTGTATCAATAGACTAGAAAAATTTTGTAAACAGAAATAGTTAGAACTTTTTTTTATCTGTATATATCATATTTCCAATTCCTAAAAGATGCATATCCGAATTTTTAATTATATTTATTCCAACAGATTCAAGATATGCCTTATGTGTTTTGTTATCAGTAAATTCTCTTATAAAATCTTTATGTGAAAAATCATTTTTTTGTATTATTCCACCAGAAAGAAAGATTTCTGAACATAACATGTCAAGTGCAAAATTACGGCATGTTCTTGCATAATACTTGTAAAACAATTTAAAAGTTTTTTTAGCAAACTTATCTTTTTCAACATCACTTGATATCACATAGCTTTGTTTATGTGATTTTGATAAAAATTCGTATATAATTTCAATTCCTTTACCCGATAAAATATCCTCTGTTTCAATTATTTTTTTTTCAAGTTTTTTTTTAGCAAATTCAACCAGTTCAAAATCATTTTTATCCTGAATAGGAAAACTTGAATGTCCTGCCTCACTCTCAAGTACAATATCTTTAACTTTTACAGCTTTTCCAAAACCAGTCCCTGCTCCCATAAATAATTGGGGTTGATAAGGACTTGAATTTTTTTGAACAACAATACAATCATTAAAAGATGCTTCATTAACAGAATACGCAACTGCAATAAAATCATTTACAAAACTAATTTCTTTAAGTGAAGTTTTCTTAGATATTATTGATTTGTCAATAATCAATTTTGAATTAGTAAGCAAGGTATGTTTTTCATCAATAATTCCTGCAATTGCTAAAACTGCCTTATAAGGCAACGATTTATGTTTTTCTATTACAATATTAATAAAATCATTTATTATTTCATAAACATCTAAATAATCGTTTGTCATGTATTTCTTATTATACAATATCTTGTTCTTATCTTTATCAAACAATGCAAAATTCGAATTTGTTCCGCCAATATCAGCAATAACATATAAATCAACCATACTGTAAAGTAGAAACTTTTGCAGTTTATAAACCTTTTTTATGTGAAAAAAAAACAACTATAAAAACACATAGATAAGTTTTATATATATCTAAACCTTATACTTATAATTATGGTTAATTCATCATATTTTAATTCATTATTAAAAATAGCAAAGGAAATAGAGACTCTTGATAAAGAGGATTTGTCAATTTTAGAAATACCCAAAAAAACAATAATAGTTAATTTTCCTGTAAAACTTGATTCAGGAAAGACAGAAATATTTACAGGTTACAGAATACAGTATAACGATTCATTAGGTCCAACAAAAGGAGGTATAAGGTTTCATCAGGATGTAAATTTTAATGAAGTTACAGAATTAGCATTTCTTATGACACTTAAAAACTCTTTAGCTAATCTTCCATATGGAGGTGCAAAAGGGGGTATTAGTTTTAATCCTAAAGAATTTAGTGAAAAAGACATAGAAAAAATATCAAGAAGATACATTAGTGAAATTTCAGAGTTTTTAGGTGAAAACATAGATATTCCAGCTCCAGATGTAAATACAAATTCAAAAATAATGGGTTATATGCTTGATGAATTTGAAAGAATAAAAAGAGTAAAATCACCAGCAATGATAACAGGTAAACCAATAGAATTAGGAGGAAGTCTTGGGCGTGAGACATCAACAGCTAAAGGAGCTTTTTTTATAATAGAAAAAAGGTTTGAAAATCAAGATATTTCAGAAACAAAAGTTGCAATTCAAGGTTTTGGTAATGCAGGATCTTATCTTGCAAAAATGCTTCATAATCACGGATTTAAGATAGTTGCAGTTTCAGATTCATCATCAGGTTTATATGATCCTTTAGGTCTTGATATAAATGTCTTACGAGAATACAAATCTTTTGGAAAAAAATTTTCAGATTTTGAAGGTTATCAAAAAATAAGCAATGATGAACTTTTAGAACTTGAGGTTGATCTTCTTGTTCCTGCAGCTTTAGGACATGTAATAAATAAGAATAATGTTGAGAATATAAAGGCAAAATTAATATTAGAACTTGCAAACGCTCCTATAACAAAAGAAGCTGATCAGGTACTTGAGAACAAAAAAGTAGAGATAATACCAGACATACTTTCAAATTCAGGAGGTGTTATTGTAAGTTATTTTGAATGGGTTCAAAATAGACAGGGCTTTTATTACGATGAGAACAAAATAGATTCAATGCTTAAAGAAAAAATGTTAACATCATATGAACAGGTAAAGACTGAAAAAAATAATTGCAATCTTGCATCATTAAGAAAATCAGCATATTCAACATCAATCAAAAGAATATTAAAAGCAGAAAAAGCAAGAGGAAATATAAATTAACACATTTATTTCTTAATCATTTCTAAAACGGCCTCAACTATTTTATCTGTGCTAATTCCATATTTTTCAAGAAGTTCATATCCATTTCCACTTTCTCCAAAAGAATCATTCATTCCCAACCTTTTAATTTTGACAGGATATTTATCACTTAAAAATTCGCAAACAGCACTTCCCATTCCTCCATTTATCTGATGTTCTTCAATAGTTATTACCAATCCTGTTTTTTTAACAGATTCAAGTATCGTATTTTCATCAAGTGGTTTAATAGTATGCATATTTATTACTTCAGCAGAAATTCCATGATCAGATAAAAGAATTTTTCTTGCATTAATAGCAAATCCAACACAGATTCCACAAGCTATAATAGTTATGTCATTTCCACCATCAATAACATTAGCTTTTCCAATCTCAAAAAAAGAATCTTTAGATGTTATGTTAATACTTTTCTCCCTTGAAAGTCTTAAATAGCAAGGTTTTTTAATTTCACTTATTGCAATTGTTGCTTTTTTTGTTTCCTCTTCATCGCAAGGAACTACTACAACAAGATTTGGAATTACTCTTGTTATTGCAATATCTTCTAACATTTGATGTGTTGCTCCATCAGGTCCTGTAGTAAGTCCAGCATGTCCACCAATTATTTTAACATTAAGTTTAGAATAACACGCGCCATTTCTTAACTGATCCCAATTTCTTCCAGGATTAAATGCTGCATAGGAAAGTGCAAATGGAATTTTGTCGTTAGAAGTCATTCCACATGCAGCCATTAACATATTCTGTTCACTTATTCCCATCTCAAAAAATCTTTTAGGGTATGTTTTTGCAAATTCATCAGCTTTTATGCTTTTGGTTAAATCAGCACACAAAACAACTATATTTTCATTTTTACCAGAAGAATACATTAATCCATCTGAAAATCCTTTTCTTATTTCTCCAAAAGAATCATTATTATTTTTATTATTATTATTTTTATTTTCCATTTTCATCTAAACAAAGTTCATTAAGTGCAATTTTAAGTTCATTATCATCAGGTGCCTTACCATGCCAATTAAAATCATTTTCCATAAAACTTACTCCTTTTCCTGCAATTGTATTTGCAATAAGACAGATTGGTCTACCTTTTATTTTAAATGATTCTTTGATTGCATGTCTTATTTGTGATATGTTGTTTCCATCAAATTCTATTGTTTTAAAATTAAAAGATGCCATTTTTTTTGAAAGTTTCTCTAATGATGAAACATCTTCTGTATTTCCATCTATCTGTATAAAATTCCTATCAACAATAACATAAAGATTATCAAGTTGCTCTTTTGCTGCAAATAAAAATGCTTCCCAGCATTCACCTTCCTGTAATTCACCATCACCAACAATTGTAAAGACTTTATTTTTTTTTTTATCCCTTTTAAGCGATGCAGCCAATCCTACAGCATACGAAATTCCTTGTCCTAAAGAACCTGATGAATTTTCTATTCCTATTGATATATTTTTACTGGGGTGTCCCTGAAGCATTGAATTAATTTTTCTTAAATCAAACAATTTATCCTTTTCAAAATAATTAGCTAAAGATAAAGTTGCATACATAACAGGACATACATGTCCATTAGATAGTATCAAAAAATCCCTTGCCAACCAATCAGGTTGCAAAGGATTATGATTCATTATGTCAAAATATAAAACTGCAAATATATCAGCTAAACCCATTGCTCCTGCAGTGTGTCCACTTTTTGCAGTATTTAACATTTTTAATACATCTATTCTTATTTCTTTTGCAATATTTTTTAGTTCACTATCCTTCATAAAAAAAAATAAACAATATATTTTAAATAACTTATTCATTTTATAAAATAAAAAATAGATTATAACTACTCAATGATTAATAAAATAACTTTAAAATAAGAATGACAAACAAAAATTATGGTTAAAAAACTTCCTCAATTAAAAAGAGGATTAAAAGATTTTATTTTAGATGAAGATGCAAAAGTGATGGATAAGGCTGCAACAAAGATTGCCATTACATCATCATTTATAGCTATAAATATGTTGGCAAATGCTGATGAGGCTAATGCAAAAGGTCATAAAAATCATTCACAGCATCAAAATAGAGTAAATGCTGATTATTACATTTCGGAAGATTGTGATTATAAAGGTTTACCAGATAATGCAACTATTCCTGATGATGTAGAGGATTCAGAAGATAATCTTTCTGGTTCATCCATAAATTCAGACATAAAAATACAAAACAAGATTTTTGGACTTGAAAGTGATAATAGGGATGATCCTGTTGTTCCACCAGTAAATGAAACAAATCAAACAAATCAAACGAATCAGACAAATCCACCTATTGCAAGGAATAGTAGCGAATTTTGTGAAAAGGGTGCTTTACCACAAGATGTGATTCATGCAGGAACAAATCCAAGTGTAATACAAATAGGAGCTATTCCAGATAAGGCTTTAGATACAACACATGGTAATCATTATAATCATAACGATCAGAGTGGTCAGGGATATCTTGAGATATTATTAGGAGTAATAATTGGTGCATTATTAGGTCCACTAATAGGTATAGGTGCTGGTTGGGGTGCAGGAATAGGTCTTATAGGTGGTTTATTTGGTGGTGATGATGGAGATGATACAAGTGTTTCAGTTGCAAAATCAGATGGTCATATAATACCTAAAGAAGTTCTTGACATACTTGAGGATCAGGAAGAACTTGTAACAGATAATATAGAAGATGAATTTGATTTAGGTGGTAACATTTCTGAATAATCTTTTAGTCTGCCCAAACATATTCGATTAAATAACATTTCATATTTTACTGATTAAAAGTATTTGGTTATATCTATTTTAAAATTCTCAATAGAATAAATAAACCTAAAAAATTTATTAAAAAAGCCTATGTTAAGAAAAATATAACAACTTTAAATATTAAAAAAATATACATATTACAACAAAGGAAAATAAGAAATAAAATTATGGGAAGAATTCTTTATTTTTTCTTTTATTTTGTCTTTTAAGTTGGGGGTACAAACTTATAAATATTGTGTTTTTAATAGAGGGTTACAAAAAACCTATAAAACAAAAATCGCAAAATTTAAGTTATCCCCACCATAAATAACGGGGTATTTATCACTCAAATTTTGTTTACTGCAATTTTTGATCATTCCTTTTAAATATTCAACCGCAGAGCAGTGGAGTATGCAAATGAATAAATTTGTAAATGAACTTATGGAGTTTATAATAACTCTCTATTATATATCATAAAATATTTTTTTAACAACACATCCATCATCGTTAACATATATTGAAAGAATTCTTGACTTTAAGTCATCAAATCCTATTTCTTGAAGTTTTTTCCTTTCTGATAACTTAAAAAATTTTTTCAAGTGGAATTCATATTTTGTATCAACTATATTGCAATTAACATATTTATTAACCTTTATTGAAGGTTTTTCTCTTAACAATGAATTAAGATTTAAATCCTGTAACTTTTTCTTAAAAACATGTTCTTGGTATATTTTTATTTCTTGTGGTCTATTATCATTAAAAAAATCTATTGCATAATACCATATAAGTTCACTATCATTTTCCAATAACTTGATTTTATGTTTTAATTCTATATATTTTTTAACTATTCTATTTTTTGTTGCAATAATACTAAATTGCAAATAAAAGGTTTCCCTTGCAAGTTCTTTTTTTTCATTGTACAAAAAACCTATTGCAAAATAACTAAAGAGTCTTATATCCATTTCTCTTATGTAGTCAATAATATAAGTTTTATTTTTCATATTAAGTTTTTTAATTAATTCTATTATTTTGTTTCTAGAATCATCTGAATAAACATAGAAATAAAATACGAACCTATCCGCATTTTCTTCATTTGGAAAATTAAATGAAGAGCCTATGTAATTTTTAAAATTATCTTTTAAAATCTGAAAATTTTCATATTGATCAAGTTTTTTGTATTGGTCAATTTTTTCAACTTGTTCTGTATATTTTTTTTCATTCCATTTCGGTTCAATATTATTTGCAACACAATATACAAAATAATCCTTATCTCCAAGCAGTTCATAAAGCATATATTCTTTAAATCCTTCAAATACTATTGAAAAAGATTGTGCATATTTTATATAATCTGATACAAATTTTTTTTGAAAAATTCTATAACATAAAATATCAACACTATCCTTGTAAACTATTTTTATTTTTTTAATTTTAAGTTTATCAATATAATAAAGAAAAATTTCAAAATTCTTACATAATCCATCATTAAGTACAAAATCATATGAATCATCAATAGATATTACTTTTTTTTTAATTTCTTTTGCAAATTCTATTTCATTCAAATTGCAAATATTTATTTCATTCATAAATAGTTTGTACAAGTAATATTAATAAATCTTACTGTATAAACAGTTGTATGTAGTACAAGGTATATATATCACCTGAGTATACAAGATTCAACAACTGGTGAAATTTATAGAGAATTTTGAAAAACCCCAAAATTTTAAGAAGAGTTTATACGATAATTTTCACATATGTAGTTTTATTTTACAACTTTTTATAAAATTGTCAACAAAACAATTAATTACTTAACAATAGTTATTAAAATTTACAAAAATATTTTGTTAAAAGACTTATATAATGATTAAAAAAGATGCATATGCCTTAAAATATATGTTGTTATTGTTAATATCTTGCATTTTTTTTGCAGGTTTTTCATTACAACAAGTAAATTCAGCTCAGGTTAATGAGGTAAAACAGTATTGTGAAGGTTATAATCAAGGTACATGGTCTGAAAGTTCAAAAGAATGTATAGGCAGTGTTTTAAGTCAGTCTGAATGTGAAGCACTTTTTACTGGAATAAAAGAAGAAACAGGAAAATTCTATGAGTGTGCAAATAGTTGTAGAAATGGTCAAAGTGGCTGTAATCCTTCATGTGAGAAAGTTTGTTCTGTAAATCATTTATCTCCAAATTCATATTTTACAAAAAATAGTGAAACAGGTGCTCCTTATGCTTACACACAACCAACTCAGCAAGAAATAGATGATATGGGAAAAGAGACATGTGAAGTACATTCAGGTCAATGGATTGAAAATAAACAAGAATGCGAAAATGCAAATGTTGGAAAAAAAGAATGTGAAAGCGTAGGAGGTTCCTTTTATAATTGTGCAAATTCATGTAGAAATCTTGATTCTGAAAGTAAGCAAAATTGTACTCCATATTGCGTAAAGGTATGTAAAATAGGTGAAAAACTGACAAAACCAGATTATTTTGATAAAACAGATCCTGATTATCCAGGTGGTTCTGATGATAATTCAACAGGAAATCCATTCAATCCAGATGATTTTGTAACAGAGCCCAAATTAACAGCTGGTTCTTTAAGACATAGCGTTTTTAGTCCATTTAAAACAATTATAGTACAGCAACTTGCAAATTATGATAGCTCTTTAAGACAGGAGCAAACAGTTACAACAATAGTTGATAAATTTATGGATTTTGATGAATACGCTGAAGATGAGACCAAAGAACCATATTGTAGGATAGGTGGTCAATATTACGTAAAGGTTGAAAACAATGCAGAACCTGCATCAGGTCCAGTACCAGGTGCAGAGTATTACAGTGAGATATTTAAAATGTATTATTGTAAAACAACACAAAACTTGCTTGAATCAACAAAAATTCCTTCAAGTTGGCAGGAAGATGATATAATCGTATATTGTAATGATGGTTCTATGATAAATGTTCCTGATGTAAATTTTGATATGTATTCTGTGTTTATTAACACATACAAGGCATGTGTTGTACGAAACATGAATAAGTCAGAGGTTATAATAACAGGCTTTGAAATAGGGAATAGAGTTGTTGATAATTCAAGAAGATATTTCTTTGATAAAGAGAGTATGAAAGGTCCACAACTTGGTACACTTGAATACTCTGAAGATAGTAGTTCTGAAATAGAATTCAGTTTTAATCAATTTAACAAAACATCAGGTGAAGAGTTTCTTACATGCTCTAAACATACACTTACAACATCAGACGGAAAAAATCTCACATTCATCCACAACAACATAACAAAAACATATCTTTTTTATAGCGGAGAATCTGACATATCAGCAGATCTAATGGATGTTAACGATGTTTTTGAAAGAGGAAAAGATATAGGGATATCACGTGTTGCATTTTTTAAAAAAGCAGGTGAAAAAAAAATATATGGTTATGAGAAGTTTGAGAAAAGCACTTTAAAACCAGTATACATAATAGAGTTGGATAATTTTGAAGGATACAATCAAGATGTTTGCAATACATTGCTAGGTACACACAAAACATCTTTAATACTAGAAGATAAAACCCAAATAATATGTGATGCAGACAAAATAAAAATAGTTGCAGTAAACATGAATAAAGATAAGGTAACAAAAGCCTTTAACATGTTTAAAAATATCATGATGACATTAAAATAATTTTTAATTTCAAAACTTTTTTATAAGAAACTAAGAAACATTAAAGATTTTTAGAAATTTTCTATATATTTGGTGAATTTTATAAATAGTTAAGAATCTATTATTTAATGGAACAGGATTTAGTAATTTTTTTTAAAAATAAAAGGGGTGATTTCCCAATCTTAAATCAAAAAATAAATGATTATCCATTAATATATGCAGATAATTCAGCAACAACTCAAAAACCAGAACAGGTAATTGATGCAATCACACATTTCTATAAAAATTATTGTTCAAATGTGCACAGGGGTATTCACAAATTAAGTCAGATTGCAACAGAAGAATTTGAAAAAGCTAGGTTTAAAGTTGCAGAACTTATAAATTGTGATGAAAACGAAATAGTTTTTACAAAAGGTGCAACAAATAGCCTTAACATAATATCTAATTCATATTATGATATAATAGATAAAGATGATGAGATCATAACAAGCGATATGGAGCACCATTCAAATCTTGTCATATGGCAAGAACTTGCAAAAAGGAAAAATGCAAAACTAAAGATTGTAAAGATGAATAAAGATTTTACAATAGATATTAATGATTTAAAAAAAAATATAACAGACAAAACAAAAATAATATCAATTACACATATATCAAATGTATTAGGAAGTATTAATCCAATTGAAGAAGTAGGAGAAATTGCAATTAAAAACAATATAAAATTTATAGTTGATGCTTCTCAAAGCATAGGTCACATGCCAATAGATGTTAAAAAGATAAAATGCGATTATCTTGTTTTTTCATCACATAAAATGTGCGGTCCAAGTGGGGTTGGAGTTTTATATGTTAAAAAAGATAATTACAAATATTTAAAACCGTTAGAATTTGGAAGTTCAATGATTGATGAAGTTGATTTTTTTGATTCAACATATCAGAAAGGGTATTTTAAATTAGAATCTGGTACGCCTAATATAGAAGGAATAATAGGTTTAGGTTTTGCAGTAGATTATTTAAGGTCAATAGGTTTAGAAAAAATAGAAGAATACGAAAAAATACTTGTTGATTATTTCATATCAAATTTTAAAAAATTGAAAAATTTCAAGTTACATGGGAACTTGTCAAATCAAAGATCTGCAATATTTTCATTAACACATAAAACACTTCATGCACATGATTTAAGTAGTATCTTTAATGCTTTTGGAATAGCAATAAGAGGTGGTCATCATTGTGCAATGCCACTTATTAAAAAACTTAATGTAAATTCAACATCCAGATTTTCATTCTATTTTTATAACACAAAACAAGAGATAGATTTCATATTTAAAGTTCTAAAAGATATAGATGATGATAAGATAAATTTAAAAGATTACATTTAAAAAATCTAACACATAGTTATCATTTCATCAAAATTAAATCCAGATTTTTTCATTTTTATCAAATCAATTTTATAATTATCAGCTGAGGTTTTTTCAAGTTCAAGAGCAGGTATAAAATACCATTGAGATTCTTTAAATTTTACTCCAATCCATGCTTGAGAGCAGAATTTTCCTGCAAAAAACAAAAGTTCATCAACTTGTTGTCTTGAAAAATATTTTTTAACATCAGCAACAGTTTTAACTTCCATTACAATTTTCTTATTTCCATCACTAGCAAGTATATCAGGTGATGGATACTTGCTAGAACCAGAACCAGCAACTCTAACGCAAGCCCAATTATTATCCCAAAACATTTTTACAAGTTCTCTTTCTGCATCAGTTCCCTTTGCTTTTTTATTGATATTTCTTCTTATCATTTTTTTCAATTAAATCAGGGATTTGTGCAATATGGTCTGCATATATTGCACTTGTCTCTTGAGTCATTTTTTGTATTATTTCATTATTATTTCCATTTATATTTGGAGAGTTAACAAGTATTGCTTCAAGTCCAACACCGCATGCAGGTTGAATATCAGCCTCAAATTTGTCTCCAACCATGATTATTCTTTTATATCCCATATTCTCAAGTATATTTTTTATTTTTGCATAAAAAAACACATCCTTATTAAAAGGTAATTCTTTAGGGTTAACAGACTCAGTTATAAATATAAGTTGTATCGGGAAATAATTCATAAGACCCAATCTTATCACTTTATCATACTGTTTTGTTGAAAATCCAGAAGATGCTATTCCCATATCAAATCCCATTTCAGACAGTTTAAAAAGTGCATCATCTACCCCATCTCTTGTTCTCATATGACTTTTGGTTCCATGATAAGCATTAACTGCTATTGCAACATATAAAGGCACATGTTCAAGAGGCACAAGTTTTTCAAGCATATCATTAAACATGTGAGTTGAATTTTTATCCTTTTGATACATTTCAAGAAAAAGATTATATAAAAAATCAAAATCATATGCAAAACCCTGTTTTTTTAATGCTTTATGCATTGCATTTATAGAATTTTCTCTTGATAATTTTTTAAATGCTGATGCATCATATAAGGTATCATCAATATCCCATAAAACAATTTTTTTTTCATTATCCATATTATAATAGATTAATATTTTAATGTTTATATTTTTTATGTTGTTTATATTATTTATAATCAAGATAATAGAGAGTTACGACAAACAAGATTTTTTAAAATTCTCAATACTTTGTTTAATTGAAAGTTTTAAAGTATAATTTTAACAAAACACACAATATTTAAATAAACAATAAACTCTTTAGTAGTTACATTGGTTTAAGCGTTAAATATGTTGCCATATTTGCATGTATCTGAAAAAGGCACAGTTTTCATTATTCTTAATAATATCAGTCATAATTATACTTTTTTCTGTCCTTATAATAGGCAATGTTTATAATAATGACAGTGCCAATTTCAACAATTATACATCATCAAAAAAATATGCTAAAAGTGAGTTAGAAACATGTATGTACCTAACTGCAACAGCAAATTTTAAAAAATTGTTTGACAATGGAGGAGTTTATATAACAGGTAATGAAAATACATATATTGCAAATTTAAATATTATTAACAAAAGCAGAATAGTTCCAATATACATATCATACGATGAAGATTATGTTAACATAACAAAAGAATTTTTACAGGATCAGATATCAATTTCACTAAAAGATGATATAGGTCAATGTTTTGAAAGTTTTTTAAATTCAAATAATTTCTTACGAGAAGAATTTAAGCAGAATATGTTAATAGATGTAAAAATATTAAAAAACAAAATAATTTATGATATAAAAGCTCAAAATGTTTTTACATCAGAACAAAAAAACATTTCATTAAACAGATTTAACTTTGAGATTGAAAACGATTTAAATGATATAATTTTGCTTATTGATAATTTAAAACAATTAAATAATGGTTCTATCATTCATATAAGTGAAATGAACAATTTAGCAAAAGCTAAAAATATTAAAATATACTATGAAAATACTTTTTCAATAGATGATAAGTCTTATATAATATACAAGGCAAGTGCATACAATATTGATATGTATTTTGCACAAAAAATCATGATAAATAATCAAACAAGCGATTTAAGAATAATTGGGGATTATTATTTTAATATTTACAAAGATGATGAGTTTAAAGAAGCAATAATTACCAACTGTCCTTTATGCAGACTTAATTATACAATAATTGATAATGACTTTAAAAATGCTAAAATAGATGAGAATGGATTGTTTTCATTATTTTTATCTGATGAAATCTCATATAATGATTTTTATCTTTTTGATATAATGGTAACTGATATTGATGATAGCCAAAGATTTGATAGGCACTTAGTAACTGTAAGGGTGATTGAAAATGAAAATTAATAATTTTTTTTGTCTTATATTCGTATTATTTTTTTTAACAATCAATTGTTTATTTGTTAATGCTAGTGATGAAAATGTAGAAAAATTCATAAAAGAACCAACAAGCGAAAATTTCAATAATTTAGTTGATCCATCTTTAGAAATGTTTTTAAAAATCAATAATCCTACACTTGAAAATTTTCAAAAACTTAATTATAATGCTCAAAAAACATTTTTAATGGAAAAATCAAACATTGAACAACACCAAGATTTTGCCAAAGAATACTTATATTCTATTAAAAACTCATATTCTGAAGAAAACAAAATCATTGCTAAAACATATTTTACAGCTATTGGAAATATTGATAAGGATAATCAGCAAATATTTTCAAGATACATTGAAAATGGACTTAACATAAAATTTGAAGGATTTACAGGAGATAGCAATAAAAATGTACTTTTTTTAGATAATGTTTTAATGTCAGAATCTAAAGATCAATCAATAGACCTTAAAAGTTTGCAAGGATCTTTAATGTATGGGCTTAAAATCAAAGATTCAGAAATACTAATAATTCCCTTATCTTCATTAACTGGCAAACAAAGTAGTGAAAATTTAGTTTTTTTAGGAGATTTAAGTTTCAATGATGACAACATTCAACTTAATCATGGAATGATACAAGGGGTTAGTGCACATGATTTAGTTTTTAAAGCATATAGTGAGGGTTTATTAGATATCAAAGAGGGGTCTATTTCCGGATACCCTATAGAATCTGCATCAAAGGTTAGAATCATGAGTACAGAAAACAATAAACATAAGATATATATGACTGTAGAGTGTATCGATGGAATCTGTTTTAATGAACCAGCTCCATTAGTTCTTATTCCACAAGAAAATCTTATTCTAACAAGCGATAAAAAACCAGCACAAATAAAAACAATCAACTCAGATTCTGATCTTGCTTTTTCAGGAAATTTAAATATAGATTATACGCTTTTAATAGACAATAACATAAAAGTTGCTTTTGGTAGAAAATTGATACTTAATGGAAACATGATTGATGCATTAAATAATAATAAAAATTTATTAATAAGTGCTACTTTAAAAAAAGTTGATGAATATGTTTTAACAAATAACAAAAAAGAATGCAATATCATGTTTTTTGTTGATGAAAAATATTCATCAGACAAAAATACATTATCATTTGCTCTTTACGGTGATGATTTTAAATATAGTTTTAATCCTCTTTATAATGAAAAAGAAGAACTAAAAGATTCTAACATATTGCTTCCTTCAAATATAGATTTTAAAAAAACAGCAAAGAATAAAAGATTTTTTGATGTAGGAGATAAATCAAGTACAATATCAATGTTGCAAGAATACCTTGGTTATGAAAAGATTGATGGGATATATTCTGAGGAGTTTAAGGATTTTGTGATAAAATGGCAAAAATCCCATGAAGGAATGAATGCTGATGGGCTTTTTGGTGCTTCTGCTTACAGTGTGCTTAGAAAAGAATATGAATATAAAAAAACATCACAAGATCATTTAACAACAATAACCTTAGAAAACAAGGGGGGATCATTATTATATCAGATACAAGAATCAGCAGATGGCAAAAATTTTAATAAAATTTCATCATATGGAAATTCTCTGATTACAATAGGAGAACAAAAATATCTTATAAATGATGGTTTAATATCCAAATTGAACCAAAAAACAATTTATGCAAATATAGCAGACATTGAATTAGCTGTCATAGATAAAAATAATGATTTTATTAATTCTATTATCATTCAGAAAATGGATGGTGATTTTTTAATAGAAACAGAAACAGGCACAACAGGCACATTAATATCAGATTATATAGATAAAATATCATTAAAAAAATTTAAATCCAACGAAGTTAAAATAAGTAAAACAATAGAAAGTCTTGCAACCATTCCTTTAAACAATGGTGATAGTAGTGCACTTGATTTATTAATATCCCAAGCACAAAAATACAATATAGATCCTAAAATAATACTAAGCATAATAGCAATTGAGTCAGGTGGTAATCCTTATAGTGTATCATCTACAGGTTGTGCTGGAATTCTTCAGTTTTGTTCAGAAACAGCCTATAAAGGATTTCCAGAATTTTTTGATCCTAAAACTGCACAGTTATGTAAACCACCAGTTTACAGTTCATGTTCAAAAGATTCAAGATTTGATGTTGAGTCTTCTATAATGGCTGCAACAAAATATGTAAACAACATAATAAATAACAATTGCAAAGGAGCAAAGCAACTATTAAGTTGTATAGGAATATCGTACAATGGTGGTCCTAGTTATGGTTCTGAGTGTGGTAAACTTGCAACATTAAAAGAGATTAACCAATGTGTAGGTAAAAGAGCAAAATCACCTGAAAAATCAAATGAAATAAAAGATTATGCAAGTCTTATAAGTGAATATCATTCAAAAATAGTAAAATAAATATTATTGCTTACCTAATTAGCAGATGTTACCATCAATATTTTTATCAATTCTTATGTGTTCTACCTCATTTCCATTATGATATACCTTAGATCCATTTCCTATGATTTTTATTTCTTGGAACTGATTGATTTTAATCTGTTTTGTGCTATTAGCAATTTCATTTCCACATTTAAGATTTTCACCAATATCCATATCAGTCATTAAAAGCCCACACATATCATGATTATCTTCCTTACTGCATGCTAATATCATTCCATTAGATTCATAACCAGCAAGTTTTGCAGGTTTTAAATTTGTTAAAACAATTACCTTTCTATCCAACAGTTCGTTTTCTGTATATATTTTCTGTAACCCAGAAAGTATTTGTCTTGTTTCATCTTTAAGGTTTACATTAAGAATATAAAGTTTTTCTGAATCAGGATGTTTTAATACACTAATTATTTTCCCAACCATAAGATTTAAACTGTTAAAGCCTTCTTTTTTATCATCAGTATTAATTTTTTCTTTTTCAATGGCTTGTTTAGCATTTATTTTTTCAAATAGATTTTTCTTTAGTCCTATTGAATGTTCAGACAAAAAAAGTTCAAATTTAAACACATTAGTACTTACAAGATTATACTGTTCATATATCATACTGGTTTTTTGTGGCATAAAAGATTCAAGATATTCAGAAAATAACCTTATTGCACTAACAAGTATATTCATTACATCATTAAGTCGTAGTTCATCATTAATTTTCCAAGGAGAAACCTGATTTATGTAAATATTTGCAGATCTTATAGCATTCCATAATATTTCAAGTGCTACATTAAACCTTAAATTTTGCATTTCACTGTTAAAGGTTTCAAATATATCTATAGATTTTATAAATTCATTATCAATATCACTAAGGCTATTTTTTATTGGTTTTATAATTCCATTACAATATTTAGTAACCATTGCATGAACTCTTGATATAAGGTTTCCTAAATCATCATTTAATTCATTATTTATTTTCATTATAAGTATATTTTCATCAAATGCAATATCTTCTCCATAAGAGCCCATTGCAAAAAGACCATACCTTACCTCATCAAGTCCAAATTTTTCAACAAGTTCTAAAGGATCTATTGCATTTCCCAAGCTTTTTCCCATTTTATGTCCTTTAGCATCAAGAATATGTCCATGCGAAAAAACCCTTTTAGGTGTCAAATACCCGCATGACATTAAAAAAGCAGGCCAATAAACCTGATGGAACCATATTATATCTTTTCCAACAAGATGTACATTAGCAGGCCAAAAATCATTTTTACTATTAATATCAAGACCAGATACATAGTTAAATAATGCATCAAACCATACATAAGTTACATGTTCATTGTCAAAGGGTAATTCTATTCCCCATGAAAGATTCTTTTTATTTCTTGATATTGAAATATCATTAAGTCCTTCTTTTACTCTGTTTATAATTTCATTCGCTCTTGTCTTAGGTGATAAAAACTCAGGGTTCTTATCATAAAAATTGAGTAATTTTTGTTCGTATTTAGATAATCTAAAAAAATAATTTTCTTCTTTTACAAATTTTACTTCTTTTTTATGATCAGGACAAATTATTCCATCTATAAGATCTTCTTTTGCATAATATCTTTCACAGTCAACGCAATAAAGTCCAGTATATGTTCCTTTGTATATATCACCATTTTCAAAAGATTTTAAAAGCATTTTTGAAACAAACAATTTATGTTTATCATCTGTTGTTCTTATGAAATAATCATAAGAAACATTCAATTTTTTACAAAGATCTTTAAAAAGGGGAACAATAGTATCAACAAATTCAGCAGGATTCTTATTTAGCATTTTTGCTTTTTCAGCTATCTTTTGACCATGTTCATCTGTTCCTGTCATAAAAAAGACATTTTCTGATCCTAATAATTTTCTATTCCATCTAGCGATTATGTCAGCAGACAATTTTTCATAAGCATGACCGATATGAGGTTTGCCACTTGCATAATCAATTGCAGTTGTTATGTAAAATTTTTTTTTCATAAAGACTATCTAAAAGAAAACTCTTTATAAAATTTTATTATTTTTTGTTCATATACGTATGTGGTAAGTAATCAAAATCATTATTTGACAGTTATTGTTTCAATTATTTTTACTGTTTCTTCATAATCATTTTTAATAAAACCTATAGTATCACTTTTATTAATATTAACGATTTCCCCAGTTTTAGCATAAATTATTTTATCATTTACATTTAAAACAACATTGCCTTGCACAATACATAAATTTTTATTCCCACTGACATTGTTTTTACAGTTTATGATACATTTAAAAGGCATTATTTCAATCTCTTTTACAGTAAAAAAATTCCCCTCTTTTAATATTGTAGAATTTCCCCATTCTTCATATATTTTTTTATGAAAATTTATTATATCATTATCACTTTGTTTAAAGTTTCCTACTATTTTTTTAACCTTTTCAGATTGCTGTTTTTTACATACCAGCAGTGCATCACAAGTATCAACAACGATAAGGTCATTTATATCGCACAATTGTATAATTTTTTTATTATTATCGTTAAGTACAAGATTATTAAAAGAATTTTCGCAAAATACATTATTGCTCTTTACATTTAGATTTTCATCCTTAAAAAAAAGTTCATATATTGAATCAAAAGAACCAAGATCACTCCATTTTATATCAACAGGAACATTTGCAATCATTGAGCTTTTTTCAAGTAGTCCAAAATCAATAGATTCATTAGGCAATTTTTGATAAATTTCTTCTATATTTTTTAATTCAAATATTTCTTCAAATTGTGGATTAATTTTAATGAATTCTTTTAACAGCATCTTCTTATCAAACATAAAAATTCCAGAATTCCACAAAAACCCTTTTTGAATAAACAATAATGCTCTTTCTTTGTCAGGTTTTTCATAGAATTCAATCACATTTCCATTTTCTTCTCTAAGGTATCCATATCCTGTATGTGCAGACCTTGGAATTATTCCAAAAGTCACAATTTTATTTTCACATATATCTTTAGCATATTTTACAGCATGTATGAATGGTTCTTCATCCTCTATGAAATGATCACATGGTAAAATAAGAAATTTATCATGTGCATTAAGCATTGCAAAAATTATTGCAGGCATCGTATTTTTTGATTCAGGCTCAATAAGCACATTTTTTAATGGGTCAAATCCATCAATTCCAAGCTCTTCTATCTGTTTTGTTATCATGATTTTTTGTTGAACATTTGTTATTATAAAAATATTCTTTGCATCAGAAATTTTTAGTGCTCTTTTAAATGTCAATTGAAACAATGATTGGTCGTTAAGAAAATCAAATTTTAAAAACTGTTTTGGAAAATGTTTTCGTGATAATGGCCAAAGTCTTGTTCCAGATCCTCCAACAAGAATAAAAATTTTCATAAATATTAATTAACAAATATTAAGCTTTTAAATATTTTTTCACTGTAATGAAATATGCCATGTAAAATGCAGTAAACAACATTCCTCCAGCAAACAATAATTGATAGCTTAATAAGTTAAGGGGAACAATTTTAAATATTTTATTAAATCCAGTGTGAACTATTATGATTTGAAGCACTATTGAAATTATAACGCTAAGCCATAGCCATATATTTGAGAATTGTTTTATTGAATATTCATTTCTTATAAAAAACACTAACAAAAGTTCATACATTACAATAAAATTAAATATTAGTGTTTGCCCTAAAATATGATTATCAAGATTTCCTCCGATTAATTTAAACAGAATTAATCCGATTACAGAACCAATTATTCCAAGATAAGATATTAAGAAAAGTTTTCGTTTTGGAAGTATTCCTTCTTTAGGATTTAAAGGTTTTTTAAGCATTATATTCTTTCCATATGGATCAACACTGTAAGCTAATGCAGGAGCTCCATCTGTTATCATATTTATCCATAACAATAGTATTGCTGTTAGTGGAAGATTAAAATTAAATACAACAGCAAGAAAGACAATTAATACTTCTCCGAAATTTCCACTTAAAAGAAGCATAATAGATTTTTGTATATTATCATAAATACCTCTTCCTTCTTCTACTGCATCAACTATATTTGCAAAAGAATCATCAAGTAATACAAAATCACTTGCTTCTTTTGCAACATCTGTTCCAGATCCAACAGCAACACCAATATTTGCTTTTTTAAGAGCAGGTGCATCATTAACACCATCACCAGTCATAGCAACAATATGACCTTGTTCTTGTAGCAAAGTTACAATTCTCTGCTTATGTTCAGGGATTACTCTTGCAAATATATTTGTATCATCCTTAAGTTTTTCTTTAAGTTCAAAATCATTTAATTCATCTATTTCATCACCAGTTAGAACATTTCCATATATTCCAACTTTTTCACCAATAGCTTTTGCAGTTGTTTTGTGATCACCAGTAATCATTATAACTCTTATTCCAGCTTTTTTTGCTTTCATCATACTTTCTGCAACTTCCTCTCTTGGAGGATCAACCATTGCCTGTAAACCTACAAAGACCAGTTCTTTTTCATTAAAATCATTTGTATTTTTTATTTCCTTGTATGCAAAAGCTAAAACCCTTAATGCCTGCAATGAATATTCATCATTTTGTTCAAGTATTCTTTTTTTAATATCCTGTGTTATAGGAACTTTTTTATCGTTAACTAGGGCAAAAGTACAACATTTTAATATACTTGAGACTGATCCTTTAGAATAAACAATAAAACTTTTCTCATCTTTCTTGCAAAGCGTTGTCATCATTTTTCTGTTAGAATCAAAAGGAATCTCATCAATTCTTGTGGCATCATCCTTAATATGTGCTTTTTTCCCACTTACTATTAATGCAGCTTCTGTTGGATCACCAGCAATCTGCCAAACATTTTTTTCTTTGTAAACTCCTGCATTATTACAAAACATTCCTATTTCAAAAAGCAGGTTATTAATTTTACCATTTTTAATTTCACCATGTATAGAATATCCTAAGCCAGTTATTTCAGTCTCATCATCAAGAGTCCAAGCATTAAGTACAGTCATTTGATTTTTTGTAAGTGTTCCTGTTTTATCTGTACAGATTATATCACAGCTACCAAGAGTTTCAACAGAAGATAATTTTCTTACAAGTGCATTTTTTTTAAGCAATTTTTTAACCCCTATACTCAAAGAAACAGTAACAACAGCAGGTAGTGCTGTAGGAACCGCCGCTACTGCAAGTGATATTGCAATGAGTACAAAATACATTATGTTACTTTGATCAAAACCATCTTTTGCAAAAAGTATTACAAAGATTATAAAACAGATTGTTATTATAGCATATCCAAGTTGTCTTCCAAATTTTTCAAGTTTTACCTGTAAAGGTGTCAGTTCATCTTTGGCATCTTTAACTAATTGTGTTATTTTTCCTATTTGCGTCTGCATTCCTGTTTCAACAACTATTGCTTTGCATGTTCCTTCAGACAATGTTGTTGAACCAAATACCATATTTTTCTGATCACAAATTTGCACTTCATCTTTTATAACATCAGAATATTTTTCTACAGGAACAGATTCTCCAGTTAATGTTGATTCATCTATTTTCAATCTTTTTGCATCTATTATCCTACAATCAGCAGGAACCTTGTCTCCTGCTTCAAGAGATATTATGTCTCCTCTTGCAAGAAATTTTGAATCCATTTCAACTATTTTATTATTTCTTAAAACCTTAACAGTTATTATGTTCATCTTCTTTAATGCTTCTAAAGATTTTTGAGCAGAATATTCCTGAAAAAACCCTATTGTAACATTTGCAATAAGTATAACTAGTATTATTACAACATCTGCATAATGCTCACTGCTTTCAAAAACTGCTGAAATAAAAGACACAAATGCAGCAAACAGCAATAAATAAGTTATAAAATCATTTACCTGATTAAATAAAATTTTAAGTTTTGAAATGTTAACAGATGTATTTAATTGATTAAATCCGTCCTTTTCAATTCTTTGATTAGCCTGCACCTGAGTTAATCCATCTTTTGATGAATGTAATTCATCATATATTTTCTCAATGCTTTCTTGATAATATTTCATATATATGTATAATAATTTGCAATATGTGTTTAAAAAAGTGTTTTGTTCTTTTAAAGTTATAAAAGAATAATTTGTTTTCTGGTTACTACATAGATATTTTGCAAATATTTATATTCCAAATTTAAAATTAAAATATATAATGCAAAATAATTATCATAAAAGATGTATATCTCCAATTATTGCAATGGTTTTATTGTTAGTTGTTACAGTTATTTCAGTTATAAGTTTTCAGAGCTGGTACAATACATATTCAACAAACCTTTTAAGCAAAACTGAAAGTTCTTCTGTAAATGATTTGTCAAAAAGCAATATAGAAACAATTGCAGGCAACATTTTGTATATAAAAAACAATAACGATAATTTAACTATAAAAGACATAAAAATTGATGGTTATAGTTGTTTTGATAATGAAACAATTTATTCTTTAGGTATTATAGAAATAGATGTTTCTGAATGCATGTCAAGATTAGAAATACCTAACCCAGAAGTTTTAGTATTAACAGATAGAGGAATCTTAAGTAGTTCATTATATATTAAACACATAGGAATTCCATTTTATTTACCATGCAGTCTTAATGGGATTACAAAAAACCATGGTGCAAGTTATAACTTTTATAATTCAGAATCAGTTTTACACGGTGATGAATGTGTTTTTGAATTAAGAACATGTAACAATGGCAGTTTTACTGGGAATTCAAGTTACATTTACAGCACATGTGTATCAGTAAGTCAAGACATAACACCAGATACATTTTCATTTACAGATAGGCAAGAGGTAGAGTTAAACAGTTTAATAATTTCAGATAATGTAACAGTTGCAGGTTTTGAAGGATTACTTGATGTTACAATAACAGGAGATGGAAATCCACAATTTCAGATAAATGATGAAGACTGGACCAATCATTCACAAATTTCTTTATCAGATGTTTTAAAAATAAGAATGTCATCATCCAATAATCCATTAAGCACACATTCTTGCAATATAACCGTAGGAAACTATTCATTTATATGGAATATCACAACAAAAGAAGTTTTTAATATATCAGAAACTTTAGGCGTTAAGAGTTGGTCTGATTCAACTTATGCTATAAGTTGTAATGAATACAGAAATCCATCAAACAGCAGTTATAATTATAGTGGTTCAATAGGCAGTGGTACATATAAGATAGATCCAGACAGAGCAGGTCCTATAAATCCAATAGATGTTTATTGTGATATGGAAACAGATGGAGGAGGTTGGACATTATTTGTCAATCTTAATAGCGTACCATTTACATACAGTTCAATTATATCAGACAGGTTAGGTGTTATAAATTCAGGAAATATTATAGGCAAAAAACCATCAGATACAGTTGCAAGATTTAAAGTGGTAGGTACTAATTTTGCTTTTGATTTAAAAGAATCCAATGCTTCACAAGCATTTATCCCTTCATTAGATTCATCATTTTCACAAATTACATTTAACACTATAATCTCTCAATCAAATTGTGTTATAAACATGGCAACAAATGATATATCTTTTTCATCAAGCATGACAGGTTATCATGATTACGCAATGGTTCAAGTAGGTGGCGGATACGATACAATAATAGATTCTCATGTTTACAATACAAATTTTGTGGGAATTGTATGGATAATTAATCAGGAAGCTCCAATAACAGGTTACTATTGCAAGAACACGTTTGATATAGGCAGACATCTTTCTTGGAATAATGTATGTACAAATAAGATTGCAACATTAATTCAATTATTCTATAAGTAAAAATTTAAAAAACAACAAAATATTTAAATAAAAAAAAGTGTTCAATTAGATATGCAGAATAATTTAAAGTATGAGGAAGAAATAATAAAGTATTGGAAAGAGAATAAAATATATGATAAAGTGCAAGAAAAGAACAGTAAAGGTGATCTTTTCAATCATATAGATGGACCTCCTTATCCTACAGGAGAAGTACACCTTGGACATTTAAGAAACTGGACAATAAAAGATAGTGTTTTACGTTTTAGAAGATTCCAAGGCTACAATGTTTATGCAAGAGATGGGTATGATGCTAATGGTCTTCCTGTTGAAAATAAGGTGCAAAAAAAATTAGGTCTTACAACAGTTAAAAAATTAAAAGAATTTGGAGAAGAAAATTTTGTAAAAGAGTGTAAATCTTATGTGAACCAGATTATAGATAATATGGCAGGGGTAAGAGAAAGATTTGCATTATGGATGGATAGAGACCCATATTATACGTTTCATACAGAATATCTTTCCCTTTCTTGGCGTTTTTTTAAAAAGGCAGAAGAGAAAGGATTACTTTACAAAGATTATAAAACAGTTGGATGGTGTCCACATGATGAAACAACACTTTCAGATTACGAATTAAAAGATACGTATGCTGAAATGGAGGATCCAAGCATATACATAAAATTTCCAGTAAAAAAGGAGTTTACAACAACAGGTCATGATGAATTTTTAGTGATATGGACAACAACACCATGGACATTACAATCAAATATGCTTATAGCTGTAAATCCTGACTATGAATATTCAAAGGTACTTGTAGATCTTAATGGAAAGAAAGAGGTTTTAATAATTGCAGATTCTTTAGTAGATAAGGTTTTAAAAAAAATATCAAAACAAAACAAAATAGAAAAAATAAGTATTCTTGAAACAAAAAAAGGGGCAGAATACGAAGGTATAAAATACGAACACATATATCTTAACGAAACACCATCTCAATTAGAATTTGTTAAAAAGAACGAAAACAAACATCTTCACAGTGTAGTTTTAGCAGATTATGTAACTTTAGATGAGGGTGAAGACATAATAGATAAACTAGAAAAAAAAGGATACAAACATTCAAATACACAACAGGAAGACAAGGAAAACAATGAAGAAAAATCTTCTGTTAATAATGATAAAAAAGCCAAATCTGAAGGAACAGGTCTTGTTCATACTGCTCCAGGTCATGGTTTTGATGATTATAGCACTGGTAAAAAATATAATGTTCCAATATTTTGTCCTATAGATACTGATGGTACCATGATGGAAGGTATTTTTAAAGGAATGTATTTTAAAGAGATAGATGAAAAATCTATTTTGTATCTAAAAGAAAAAGGTTACCTTCTATTCTCTGAAACAAAAAAACACAGATATCCTTGCTGTTGGAGATGTAAAACTCCTATAGTATACAGAGCTGCTGAACAATGGTGGATTAAACGAAGTGAATACATAAAAGACATAATTAAAGCAAATTCAAATGTTAAATGGTATCCAGAATCGGCTAAAACAAGTTTTAATAATCTAATAAGCACAGCTGGAGACTGGGCAATTTCAAGACAAAGATATTGGGGTATTCCATTACCTATATTTGAAGATGAAGATGGAAATTACGAAGTTTTTGGTTCAAAAGAAGAACTTGAAGCAAGGATAGGATATAAACTTGAAGATATTCACAGAGACGAATTAAAGAAAATAAAAATAATCAATCCAAAAAATGGAAAAGAGATGAAATCTGTTCCTTTTATTGCAGATGTTTGGTTTGATTCAGGATGTGCATCCTTTGCTTCTCATTATAACGAAGGACTCACATTTGATGAAATAGCAAAAAAATATTATCCTATAAAATGGGTTACTGAAAGTGAGGATCAAATAAGAGGGTGGTTTTCATCACTTTTTAATGTAGGCTATCTTCTGTTTGATAAAGCTCCATATAAAGAAGTTTTATATTACAGGTTTGTAATGGACAAATTAGGACAGAAAATGTCTAAATCATTAGGTAACGGAATAAGTGGAAATGAGTGTATTGAAAAATGGGGAACTGATAAAACAAGATATTACTTGTCGCTAAAAAAAGCTCCAGAAGAACAGATAAATTTTGATTCTGAAGAATTTAGTACAGTTGATGGATTTTTTAACATGATAGATAATGTTTATAAATTCATGAATGAGTATTTGGCAGAGTATAGCATTAAGTCTGCATATTTTAACCTTCAAAACGCAGAGATAGAAGATAAATGGATATTGTATAGATTAAACGTTTTAACAAGAAAATTTGTACATTACTTTGAAGACTATAAAATACATCTTGCATGCAAAGAACTTGAGAATTTCTTAACAAAAGATCTTTCAAAAACTTATTTAAAACTCATAAAAGAAAGAACAGAGTCAATAGATGAACACTTATACTTTGTATTTGAGAAAGTTCTTAAGCACTCATTAATCCTTTTAGCATCAATAATTCCTTTTAAGGCAGAGCATATGTATCTTAACATGTCAACAAATAGAAAAAAAGAGTCAATATTCCTTGAATCTATCCCAGTTGTTGATGATGTTTTGATAAAAGAGGTTGATAAAGAGTCAATAGATGAGAATTTTGAATTAGTTCAAGACATAATACAATCAATACTTAATGCAAGAGAAAAGGTACAAAAAGGAGTAAGGTGGCCGTTACCACAGGTAGATTTAATCCTAAATAAAGATATTAATTTATCCTCCTTTGAAAATCTTATAAAAAAACTAACTAACATAAAAAAAATAAATTATGATGTTGAAAATGTTGATTTTTCATACAGCATAAAGCCAAATTTTTTAACATTAAAGGAAGATTTTAAGGATTTAAAAGCTATAATCAATGTGATAAATTCAAACAAATTAATTATATCAGAAGATATAAAGCATGGTCAAGTTACAGCAAGTTATGAAAACATAAACATAGATCTTCAAAGACACATAATAAAAGAAATAGTATTAAAAGATGATTTAGTATCATCTTCATTTTCATTAGGAAATATTATACTTCATACACATCAAGATGAGATATTACTAGAAGAAGGGTTTGTAAGAGAAATAATAAGAAGAGTTCAGGATTATAGAAAAGAATTAGGTTTAAATAAAAGTAATAAAATATCATTAAGTTTTAACGGTTCAGATGCAAATATAATGGATATAGTAAATAATTTTGAAAGTATGATTCAAAAAAAAGTAGGAGCTTTAGAAATACTACAACATGACCTTGAATGCAAAAAAGAATTTGACATAAAAGAAAGCAAGATGTTTATTTCATACAAATTAGTTGAATAAAAAAAATATATTTATTTTTCAAATTATATTTAAATCAGGTATTAGATAAAGATTATAACAAAACACAGTTAATTAGCAGAGTAGAAACTTATATAAATGAGTCATTATTTTTAATAACTATGTCAGAAGTAAAATTAGCTCATGCAGGTTCTATGAAAAAGGGAAGTTATTTGTTGATTGATGGCTCCCCTTGTGTAGTAAAAGCAGAACCACAAGTCTCAAGGCCTGGTAAGCATGGACATGCCAAAGTAAGAATAAGGGCAATGGATATAATTACAGGTTCAATGAAGGAAATAGTAAAGCCAGGACACGACAATGTTGAAGTTCCTGTTATAAACAAAAAAAAAGGTCAGGTATTATCTGTTGATGGTGATATTGCAGAAGTTATGGATATGGAAACTTTTGAGAATCATAACGTAGATTTAAAAATAGCTGATGATGAAGTAAAAGATTTAGTACAGGCTGGTCAAACTATCATTTTTTGGCAAGTAATGAATAAGATAATAATTAAGCAGATAAGCGAAGAGGCACAATAAAATGGCAGTTTTCAAGGAAGCAGAAGCTAGATTGTATAAAAATGTTTATGTTTGCAAGGATTGTGAACGAAAGTTTAGAACAACAGTAGGTAAAGTATTAGCTGGAAAGGCATCCTGTAGGTTTTGTAGTTCAAACAAAATAAGACCAGTAAGGATGAGAAGTAAAAAATAAATTCATTATCTCTAAGTAATCAATAAATTTATAAATATGTTTGTTTATTAAAATAGTATAAGAAGATGGCAGGTTTTTTTAACTTTAACAAAAACAAGGGAGAAGAGTACATAGAAGATAGCAGTGATGATTATCTATCATTCTCCGAACTGGATGTTGTAGAGCAGAACTATGTGGAAGATAAGATAGTTAATGTAAGGGTTTTCGTTCTTGATGATTATGAAAGCATCAGAGAAATTCTTGATGTAATAAGAGGAGAAGACACAATGTGCCTTATAGATATACATCTTTTAAGAAACAAAGATCCTGATGAATTAAAAAGAGCAGTAGAAAAACTTAAAAAAACAGTTAGTGCTGTTTCTGGAGAACTTGTAGGTTTTCATGAAAATTGGGTACTAGCAGCTCCTAAGAATGTAAGAATTCACAAAGGAAAGAATTAATCAAAATTTTTCAAATCTATTTTTTTAGTGTTAATGTCATTAAATCATATGTTGAGGTTGTATTTTCAAAAATTTCTTTTGCTTCTGATTCTATCTCTTTAGTGTCTTTATATCTTTGAGAAAAATGTGTGATTATAAGATTTGAAACATTGTTTAAAAGAGCTATCTCTGCTGTTTCTTTTGCACTCATATGATCAAATTCTTCTGCTTTTTCTTTATGTTGTTTGTGTATAAAAGTAGATTCCATTACAAGATAGTCTACATCTTTTGCAAGAAGGCTTATCCCTGCACACGGTCTTGTATCAAAAACAAGTGCAATCTTCATTCCTTCCTTAACATAAGTCAGATCCTTATATTTTATATCAACTCCATTATACTGTATATCAAAACCCATTTTTATCCTATTTAATAATGGATTAGATTCCAATTCAGGAGCAATTTCCTTAAGTTTTTTTTTATCTATATTAAGCGTATCCTTTTCTTTAAATAGATATCCTATACAGTCCACTCCATGTTGCAGTTTGGCAGTGAATATTTCTATTTCAGAATTTTCAAATACTTTTATAAGTTCTCCTTGTAAAGGAGTTAATTCTGTTACACAAATTTCTATTTTAGGTTCAAAAATAGTTGATTTAAACATATGATCTATGTGAAATTTTGTATTAGCAGGACCATATATTTCAACTTTGCTAACATTATCAGTGTTTGAAAGAGTTTGAACTAATCCATTAATGCCTAAAGTATGATCTCCATGCCAATGTGATATGAATATTTTTTTTATTTTACTTAAAGGAAGTTTCATTTTCCTTATCTGAATTTGAGTACCTTCTCCGCAGTCAAACAAAAATATTGACCCTTCCCTCTCAAGTGCAATGCTTAAATGATTTCTATCCTTTGTTGGAACCATGCATCCTGTTCCCAAAAAATGCAATTTAATAGCCATAATTTAAAAAAGCTTATTTAATTTATAAAATGATTTTTTTTAAAAATAGTATAAAAAAAGTGAATTATTCAATCAAACAGATTTATAAATTAAAAATAATTAGACATTATATGGCTGATTATGTAAAATTTCAGGAAGAAAATGAAGAGAAAGATAGAAGACAGACCAAGGTCATTGTAAAAAAAAGTATCAATTTTAAGGCGATAATAATTCTTGTTATAATTTTTTTTATACTTAGTAGCATAATTTCATCTCTAATATATTCATTAACTCCCAAAATAGCAGTAGTTCCAATCTTTGGAACTATTTCAACAACCAAAACAACATCAGGTTTTTCAAGTAGCTCATCAACATCTGCAAGAGAAATTTCAGACATTTTATATGCATTAAGAGAGGATAGTTCGGTAAAAGCTGTTGTTCTTGATATAAATTCTGGTGGTGGAAGTCCTACTGCAAGCGAAGAAATATCTGTTGCAATAAATAAACTTAAAGAGAAAAAGAAAGTTTATGCATATATTTCTGATACAGGAGCAAGTGGTGCCTATTGGGTTGCTGTTTCCGCAAACAAGGTTTATGCTTCAAAAATGAGTATAGTTGGTAGTATAGGTGTTACATCAGCAACATTAGGTTTTGAAGATTTAATAGAACGTTTTAACATAACATATAGAAGACAGACAGCTGGAGAACTAAAAGACATAGGAACTCCTTATAGAACACCAACACAAAAAGAAGAGCAAATTATATCAGAAATTTTAAATAAGACTCATAAAATATTCATAAGTCACGTTGCAGATTCAAGAAATTTATCATATGAGTACGTACAAAACTATTCAACAGGAGAAATATTCTTAGGCATATCTGCAAAAGAATTAGGTCTTATAGATGATACAATGACATATTCACAGTTGTTAGGATTAGTAAAAAATGAAATACAAAGTTCTTCAGTAATTGTTGTTAATTATGCACCAGAACAAACATTGGCACAACTGCTTGGTTTAGATAATTTATTCACTTTAAAGCTTAATAATCCAGATAATCAAAATGCTATAATGTTACAGTAACATATAATAACAAAAAGATTGGAGCCATCAAAATAGGTTTAAAATTTTTATGATTTATTATAAGCACAAACCAGATGTGAACTACCACCACCTAAATTCTAACTGGAATTTAGGAAGTGGCTTCTTGCAAGTATAATGCTTCATCTTTGTAATCAACATTACCTGGTTGCAAAACACTCAAAATAGTTTTTGAGTGGGCTA
>Ga0334889_1000232_pt1 | contig 93192 bp, 97 predicted proteins | sample GraSluR1_MG_2_FD_207222 | JGI IMG/M metagenome (GOLD analysis project Ga0334889, IMG submission 207222) | Sludge microbial communities from methane-producing bioreactor in Wageningen University, Netherlands - Granular Sludge_8_08-R1 | ecosystem: Engineered > Bioreactor > Anaerobic > Unclassified...
AAGGACGCCGTCTTCAACAAGATCGGGACCTACTCCCTCGCCGTCCTGGCGAAGGCTCATGGGATTCCCTTTTACGTCGCAGCCCCCATCTCCACCTTCGACCTCGAAAGGTCAGAAAAGGACGTCGTGATCGAGGAGAGGGACCCGGACGAGATCAGACGCCTTGGCAACAGACAACTCGCTCCGCCAGAGGTCAAAGTCTACAACCCGGCCTTCGACGCCACACCCCTCGAACTTGTGACAGCGATCATCACCGAGCGGGGGATTTTCAGGCCGCCGGAGATGCCGGATATAGAGGTATCGACTAGAGGGATGGAGGAATAAACGAAATAAAATTCGGGCCTACATCCACCGATAAACCTTTCAAAGTAGAAACAAGAATAACCAGCTATAGAAAAATGTTTAAATAATGTGCAACATGTAGGCGAAGGAGAAATGAATCTTTCTATTTCAGAACAACTGACCTACGCCACAGTTAGAATCGAATGTGAATTTTCTAATGGATCACGAGGAACTGGAACTGGATATTTTATGCGGTTCAAAGAAGATATAACTAATAATAAGCCAATATCTGTTGTTATTACTAATAAACACGTCATAAATGGAGCCCAAAGAGGGCGTCTGATTTTCTCAACCACTCATCAAAACAATGAACCAAACGACAAAGATCATTTTGAATTTATTTTTGACGACTTTGAAACTTTTTGGGTGAAGCATCCATCTCCAGATGTCGATCTTTGTTGTATGCCAATTAACCCGTATATAGAAAAGGCTAAATCTCAGGGCAAAAGAATTTTCTACATAGCTCTACCTATGTCATTAATACCAAATAAGAGCATCTTATCAAATTTATCAGCACTTGAAGATATAATAATGGTAGGATATCCCGATGGACTTTGGGACAAAGTGAATAATAAGCCTATATCCAGGAAGGGGATTACCGCAACACATCCTAATTATGAATATAATGGAAATAAGGAATTTTTAATCGATGCAGCTTGCTTTCCAGGGTCAAGTGGATCTCCTGTCTTCATATTCAACGATACCGGCTATAAAGATAAAAATGGTAATGTTTTTTTTGGAAATACTAGAATTTTATTATTGGGCACTCTTTATGCTATATATCAGCATACCACTGAAGGTGAAGTCAAAATAATAGAAGTTCCGACACAACTGAAACCTATTGTGAGTTCAAATATACCGAATAATTTAGGTCTAGTGATAAAAGCTGAACGAATCTTAGAACTGGAATCCTTGTTCTGAGCTGCATGCAAGTTGTCTAATTGCAAATTGTATTTCACCGTTTTCACCTATATCGTTAGTAAATTATATGAAATTTATCCTCTTCTTTCGCACCCCAATTGCTACGATCCGAGGGATAACGGCCAAGGCCAGCTTTGGCACGGCCACTCCCCCGAGCGGACGGCGGGGGAGGCGGGGATGGCCACGTCTTTTGCTCCAGTGGGCGGCGAGGGCCGGAGACGTTATATGGGATAAATGGGTTAAATGGGATGGAGTTGACGTAGGATATGCCGCTCGCCAAAATCGATGATAGAGGGAGGGTGCAGCTTCCGAGCAATCTGCGAAGGAAGATGAAGCTGAAAGAAGGAGACGAGTTCGCGGTGGAGGATCTCGGAGAGGATACAATCATCCTCAAGAGGATCGACCTTCGAGCGCTGCTGAAAGACGCGATAGATAAGGCCAAGTCTGTCGATTTCGAAGAGCTGGAACGGGAGATCGAAGAGGAGAGCAATCAACTTGCCCGCCAGAAGTTCAAGGTATCTCCTCGATAACACGGTCTTCATCGCCGCAGTTAAACGCGGATGGACCAAGAGCACCGAACTCGTATGTTACCTTTTGGACGGGCCAGCGGAGCTTTTTGCAGATGAGCTTCTCATCTTTGAATACGAGAGATACGCCGAGGCGTTGGACGCATCCGACCTGTTGAACTATCTGAAAAAGGCGGTGATACAGGTCAATCCCACCCAGGCGGAGATAGATGCTTGTGCACCATTCTTCCCCGAGAGCGAGCTTTCGGACGTCGTCCATGCTGCAACCTGCCTCCATCTCGATGCGGTTCTGATCACCAATGATAAGCACTTCGACAGAATCAATGAGGACGGGCTCATCGAGGTCTGGAGCAATACCAAAGCTATCAGAAGGCTCCTCGACGGCGTGGAGGATTACGAAGACCTTTAGAGGGCCATCCCCAGTATTGGAAATGAGCTTCTGCCGCCTTCTCCAACCTTCACCGTGACCATATATTACATATTTTATATATAATACCTGGCAATACGAATTCGGGCCGTATTCGGCACCTTTATGTGGGCCGCCTTCATCGCCACTTTCGCGAGAAAGTGGCAGCGATGATGCGGGCGCTAGGTGGGTGCGCGCCCCCCTCCCGCCGCCCGGCGGGCGGTCCCGCCCCCGGTCCGGCGACGGCGGGGGGGGCCTGGAGGGCCACTCACGCGCTTATGGGCAAGCATCGGGATAGTATTTAGTAGTAACTACAACTGATGGTGAAGGTGGAAGAGATGGCTCTAACGGAAGTCAATAGAGAGAACGCCGACCTGCAAGCCTCCGACTCCTATGGGGAGTTCAGCAAAGAGTTAATAGCGGAGGTGCTTGAAGCCGAAAAGGAGGGCAAGACGGGCCTGTGCAAGCGGTTTGACAGCGTGGATGACCTGCTGGCTTCTCTCGACGAATAAAAAAGCTGTCCGACTTTTATCGGCCTGAAAAGGCCCAAACCTTCGACGACGCTTTCAGACGCCTAACAAAAAAAGATGAAGTTTTAGGGAGGGGAGCATTCACTGTCCCCCTGTCATCTTCAACAATGTTAACTATTTTTTCACAGTCCTGTGGTCGGCCATCTTGCCATCTTGATTGTGAAGGTAGGATGGTATCATTTCGACCGGCGCTCTTGCTAGTCTTTCCGGGTCCACCATGTGGCGAGGATTGGGCCTGAGATGTTGTGCCAAACGCTGAATATGGCCCCTGGTATCGCGGCCACGGGGTTGAAGTGGGCCAGGGCCAGGGCCGCGGCGAGCCCCGAGTTCTGCATCCCCACCTCCACGGCGATGGCCCTTTTCTTTGCCTCCGTCGCCCCGACGGCCGAGCCCGCGCCGTAGCCTAGGAGGAGGCCCAGGAGGTTGTGAAGGATCACCACGGCAAAGATGGCTTGGGAAGTTGAGATGATCTGGCCGGCGTTGGCGCCGATGATCGCCCCGACGACGGCAACGATCGCTACAACCGAGACCAGGGGCAAGACAGCGATCCACCGGTTCACAGCCTCCTCGAAACGGAGGTGGAGGACCAGGCCCAAAAGGATGGGGAAGAGGACGATCTTGACGATGGAGACGAAGAGATCTCCCGCTGAGACCGGAGCCCAAGCTCCAGCGAGGAGGAGGGTGACAAGGGGGGTCATCACCGGGGAGATGAGGGTCGAAGCGGTGGTCATGGCCACTGAAAGGGCTACGTCGCCTTTGGCGAGGTAGGTGATGACGTTGGAGGCTGTGCCTCCTGGACAGGCTCCCAGGAGAACGACCCCAACGGCTATCTCTCCTGGAAGACGGAATGCCTCGGCGATCCCATAAGCGAGGAGGGGCATGATGGTATACTGGGCGACGACTCCGACGGCTACCTCCTTCGGCCTGACGAGGACCTCCCTGAAATCCTCGACTCGGAGGGTCATCCCCATACCGAACATGATTACTCCCAATAGCAGCGATACGTGGGGGAGGATGCCTCGGAAGGTCGAAGGATGCAAAAGGCCGATGATGGCGGCGAGGAGAACCCAGATAGCGAAATAGCGGCTGGCAACCTGGCTGAGGGCGTTCAACATGCTCAAAAATTTCATATATGCCTCGATCATATCGGTCGCAGATTTCAGCTGTTATGACCCAACAAAATTTATTTATTTTTTAACTTTTTAAAATTTCAGTTCTTTTTCTTTTGATTTTTGTATATCTCCCTCAAAACCTCCTGGTGCATTGAGGCTACGGCATCTCCGAGGATGCCCATGAAGAAGAGCTGGAATCCCACTATGATCAGAAGGGCCGTCAGGATCGTCAGGGGTATGTGCTCAGTCCGGGTGGTGAGCCACTCGATGGCGACGTACAGGCCGATGACAAATCCGGCCGCGCCAAAGAAAGAGCCCATAAGGCCGAAGTAAAAGAGCGGGTTGTGCGTCTTGGCCATGCGATATATGGTGACTATGATCCTGGCACCGTCCATGAAAGGATTGAGTTTCGTCCTGGTGCCCCTCGACCTCGACTGGTAAGTTATGGGAACCTCGGCGATATTGAGCCCCTTTTTGACGCTGTCGACGGTCATCTCGGTCTCGATCTCAAATCCTGTCATGGAGAGGTCGAGGCGGCTGACACTCTCTCGGGTGAAGGCCCGATATCCCGTAAGGATGTCGTTTAAGGGAACGTCGTATATCAGACGAAAGAAAAAGTTGATCAGCTTATTTCCCACCGAGTTCAGTCGCGTCAGGGCCCCTTTCTGGAGGTTTCCGAACCGATTTCCCATGACGTGGTCGGCCTTTCCCCCGAGGACGGGATCGAGGAGGAGGTGGACTTCCGAGGGGAGATAAGTCCCGTCACCGTCGATCATCACGATGTAATCCGATTCGATAAGATCGAAGGCCTCATTGAGAGCCTGGCCCTTCCCCTTGCCGCTCTGGACGGCGACCCGCGCCCCTGCCGCTCTAGCTCGCTCGCGGGTCCGATCGCAGCTGTGGCCGTCGATCACCAGGATATCTTCGAAACCCATCGCTCTGAACTCGTCGATCACCTCGGCGATGGCATCCTCCTCGTTGAGGGTCGGTATCAGAATGCAGACGTCTTTGAGGGTCAATTTTGATCAGCTCGGTCTCGATATGGGAAAGGGTGATCGAGTGGTATATCTCGATCTGGGCGGCCGATTTATAGCTCTTTTCACCTCAGGGCCCCTTTGATGAAACCCTCAAACCTATTTACCAGCTCTTCCCCGTCCCCTTTAGTTGTCTCGACGTAGAGCCTGATAAGGGGTTCGGTGTTGGAGGGTCTTATGAGGACGCTATAGTCCTCAGAACAGATCTTGAGGCCGTCGGTGGTGTCCGGCTCCAGAGATGCCAGATCGCCCGCAAGCCGTCTCATCACCTCGGCTGGAGATCCTTCTATCCTGATGCTCTTCTGGATGTAGGGGTAGTCGGGGATGGTGTCCGCAAGGTCCGATAGCTTCTCGCCCCGGGATATCACCTCGCCGAGGGCCAAGCTCATGGCGAAGGGGTCGTCTGAAAGCTGGAACTCCGAGAGGAAGAAGTGGGCGCTTCGCTCGACACCGAGGACAGCGCCCTCGTTTTTGACCCGGTTGGCGACGTAGACGTCTCCGACCCTCTCCCTGATCACCTCGATCCCCAGGGGTTCCAGCTCCCGCTCCAGGATAATAGAGCAGTCGAAGCCCGCCACCACCTTGTCGCCGGGGCCGTATCTCTCCTTGGCTAGAATCACCGCCACCTTCTCGGGAGTTACGATCCGCCCCAGATCGTCGATGGCCAGGCCCCGATCGGCATCGGGGTCGAAGCCGACTCCGTAATCGGCACCTGTCTTCACAACCGTATTTGCCGCCACCTTCAGGGACTCTTCGGTGGGGGCCGGGCCACGGCCTGGAAACAGACCATCTGGCTTGCCGTTGATCACCCTCCCGTCGAAGTCTAGCCTCTGGTAGAGAAGGGACATACCGCAGGCCGAGCCGTTACCCATGTCCAGGACGATCCTGAGGGGCCGCTCGAAATCCAGTTTGTCCTCGACGTAATCGGCGTACCTCTTGATGGCATCTTCAGGGGCGCGGTCGGTCTTTTTCCCCTCGCCCTCCCGAAAAGCGCCCTTCTCGTAGAGGTCCATCATCTCGGTCTTGTGGTAGAGCATCCCGTAGCCTTCAGTGGTCCTGAACCTGATCCCGTTGTACTCGGCCGGGTTGTGAGAGGCCGAGATGTAGGCTGCGGCATCTAAGCCTCCTCTCCAGGTCTCAAAGCTGATAATCGATATCGGTAAAACCCCATAGCTCTCAACGTCGCATCCAGTGGATAAGACCCCTTCGAGAAAGGCCCTTTCCACCGAGGGACCGCTCTTCCTGGTGTCCCTCCCGAGGGCGATCCTGCCTTCGGGAAGGTAGGATCCCAGGGCTTTTCCCACCCTTTTTGCGATATCCTCGGTGAACTCTGTTCCATAGACGCCTCTCACGTCATACGCTCTGAAGACTGTCACATTTAAGTGGGGGTCAGTCGATCTAAAATAGTTTTCGAAATCAGCCTGGCCTTTCTCTTGCTACTCGAGCGCCTCCGGCGCCTCGACCGCCCCGACGGCGTGGCCGGACCTTATCGATCGGATCCTCACATGTACCCTATCGCCTACCGACGCACCGGGAACGAAGACCTTGAACCCCTCGACCTCGGCGATTCCATCTCCAGACTTGCCGATACCGACGATCTCCAGGTCCAAAACGTCTCCCACCTTCACCGGCGGCAAAAAGAAGCCCTGGCCGACGACGTACATCTCGGCGCTCTCCTTCCGGGAGGCGGCCGGCGAGTGGGCCTGAGCCCTCCTGAAGTTCTCCCTCACCTCAGAGAGAAAGTCCAGGAAGGTGTCCCCCTGGAATACCTTGACCAGGAAGTTTCCGCCGGGTTCGAGGACTTCCTTTGCCACTCGAAGGGCTGACGAGGAGAGGTCGATGGACCGCGCGTGGTCGAGGGTCCAGTTCCCCGAGAGGTTCGGCGCTGCATCGCAGATCACGACGTTGGCCTTTCCGCCGAGGGCCTCAGTCATCAGCTCCAAGGTCTCCGGGGCGGTGATGTCGGCCTTGATCGTCGTGACGCCGTCGATCGGCTCGATGGGTAAAAGGTCGACTCCCACTACACGGCCGCCGGAGATCTCCTTTGCCACCTGGAGCCAACCGCCCGGGGCGGCCCCCAGGTCCAGGACCGCGTCGCCCCTCCTAATCAGCCGGAACCTCTTGTTTATCTGCTGGAGTTTGAAGGCCGATCGAGCTCTGTATCCCTCGGACTTGGCCTTTCTATAGAAGTAGTCCTTTCTATCCCTGGCCATCATTGGGGCTTTCGAGTCCAAGGTAATAAAGAGCTGCGGTTCGCCAAGCCCGAAAGTCGCAGGATCTCCTTCAGCCCACGATGGCAGAAGGGATCGATCGCTATATCAAAAACGCCGGCTTGGCGTCCTCCGAGGGAATCATCGCCGATTATCTGAGGGAGATGTGCCGGGGCACGGAAGAGATATCGCGCCTTTTTTTGACCCACGGCCATCCGGACCATATTGGGGCTGCAAAGGCGATAAAAGATCTCTCAGGCTGCTCTGTGGCACCTCATCCGGCAGACAAGGACTGGATAGAGAAGACCCCACCAGCAAGAGAGAGAGCGACCCGCCCAGGGCTTCAAGGATCTGGTGGCTGTCTCAGTCCAGATCGACGAGATCCTTCGGGATGGAACTTCCTCGACCTGGGAGACGGTTTAAAAGATCGAAGTGCTCCACACCCCTGGCCAAATCACCTGATACAATACAAATCCTGGTAAGATACAAAATTAGAGGGCATTGATTCAAGGAGCCTTTTCGATATCAGCAAAAATATTTATCCGTCTCCCCGCTATTGCAGATGCGGTCCACCGCGGCTGTATGTCACCTTGTCCAGGAAAGCCAAGCCGTCGAAGTCGGTGAGATTCCGAGGGGTCAACGGGAAGTAGGTCTGGTTCTTGACGCTCCCCGACCGAATCGGGAGGGATCCGATCTCCGAGGCGGAAAGCCCCCGAACCCCGGATGTCGGTATGAAGAGCCCCCATCCCGACCTCGATGCTGCGGCGAGCCTCGCCTCGATGGTGCCAGGTTCGGGCTCACCAATCCCGTTCTCCTCGGAGACGCCGACGGCAGTTCCGATCGTCGCGTATAGGGGGCCGAAGATCTCAGCAAGGTGGGCGCCCGCGGGCCACCACCGGAGGAGGTCCGCGCCCAGCTTCCATTCTGCCTTTACCCGCGAAAGATGGCTGTTGTGGGCAAAGACGATGACCTTTCCCCGGCCTCGCTCTCGGGAGACGATGTACTCGAGATTATTCGCCATCATCACATCGCGAAGGCCGAGGCCCATGACGATCCTCTTCCCCGGCTTGTCCGAATTTCGCGCCAGGGTTGCATGATAGTTCAGAAGCAGCCGTGCGACCTTCGCATAATGGACGGCTTCGTGGTAGCGATTTTCTCCGCCCTTGATGACGAGTTCTGGACGGCAAACCAAAAGCTCTGAGATGATCTCCTCCGTCTCGATCCGGAGCGCTGTCGCCTCGGGTGACAGGCCCACCGATCGTCCCGGATCCATCATCGCCGCCGGATTCTCCCAGTCGGAGTCCTGGCCGAGGAGGGAGTCGATACGCTTGCGACGTGCACTGTAGCTGTCCCCGTCGATCGAGGCGAGATAATCGAGGACGAAATGGAGGACCCGGCTTGGACTATCGGCGAAGGACATCTCCGTCGGACTGTCGAAGCCATAGAACCGGAGTTTGATCCGGTGGGCTGGGTCAGAGTTGAACGTCCGCATCCACTCCACCAAATCTCGGTTCGCTTCGAGCTGGCCGAATCCGTGGCTGAACCCCTCCTCTCGTACGACCTCGTACGATGCCGGACCGCCACCGGCCACGAAATCGTTCACGGCTCTTCCTCGCGGGAAGCTGCTCTCGATGGCGATGGCGCTGTAGCCATGGACCTCGGCGAGCCGCGCAGAGAGCCGGTTTCGAAGGAGGAGGATCTCCTCGCCGCCGTGGAGCGACTCGCCGAGGCCGAGGAGCACTGCCGAGCTGCCGAGGGTGGCGACGATCCGGTCGATGGCTTTGTTGAAGGCCTCGGACGAATCTAGGGAGAACGGGGCCGCCTCGCGGCGAATCCAGTCGTCGAGGGTATGGATCATGGCGGTGGCGGTCACATCCTAAATTCGGTAATTTTCTACACTCCTCTCGATCTTCACTCGATAAAGATCGCTGGCCGCCCTGGCTCCGCGTTTTTGCTTTTGCCCATGGGGTCCTCTCCGGGCTCGTCCGCAGAGTAAACTGTGACTGGGCAGCCGAAGGCCCGCTCCAGGTACTTCTTCTCCCGGGAGAGGGTTGCAAACTCGTCGATCTTGAGGGGGTCGGAATTGAGAGCATGAGCCCCCTTCATCAGCCTCTGGCCGTACTTCGGCGCCTCCTTCTTGTGGGCTGCGACCTCGGGGAGGGCCATCGCCGTCTTCATGATCGAGCCGACGTTCAGGTCACCAACCTCCTTCAGGTCCAGGGCCGCCTTCAAGATCTCCCTCTTCCATGTCGGGGTGGTGAAGAGTGTGATCTTGTTGGGTGCCCGGTTCGTGACCCTGATGATCTCCTCGACATCGGAGAGGGTCCTCTCCAGGAGGGCCTCAGCCATCTCCGCCTCGGGATCGATCTTATCCGGGTCGGCCTCGGGCCACCGGGCCCGGGAGATGTAAGAGTCCTTCCCGAAAGCTTTGGCCCCCTCTCCCGAGAGTTCCTCCCAGATCTCCTCGCAGACGTGGGGCGTGAAGGGCGCCATCAGCCTCACCCAAACGTTCAGGACCGTTCTGAGGCGATTTTTGCCGCCCCGCCTCTGGTACCATCGGATGTCGTTTATCATGTGGTAGAAGGCGCTCTGGACCGCCCGCCGGGTCTGGACCGCCTCCAGCGCCTCCGTCGTCTCGATGATCCTCCTAGCGAGCTGGCTCTCCATCCAGCGGTCTATCAGCTCCGGCTCCGCCGACTCGTCGATCTCCCGGTCTCCGATGATCTCCCTCGCCAGGTTGTAAAACCGGACCACCTGCTGCCTCGTCGACTCCACCCCCTCGTTACGCCAGTCGGCATCCTGGGTGTGCTCGGCGTTTGAGAGGATGTATAGCCTCGTCACGTCCGCCCCATTGGCCTCGACGGCCCGCCGCAGAGTCAGGAGCGGCCCCTTAGACTTGGACATCTTCTTTCCTTCCAGAGAGACGAAACCGTTGACGGCCATCGCTTTCGGCCAGAGGGACGGCGGATAGATCGCCACGTGATGGTAGAGGAAGAAGAGGAGGTGGTTTGCGACTAGATCCTTGCCGGAGGATCGGAGGTCGACGGGGTACCAGTACTCGAAGTCCTTTCTGATCTGGACGATCTTATCGAGGGGTATCCCGGTCAGTTCGGCGACGTTGGCCGGATCGCCCTTCCCGAGGAATATGTAGTCGAAGAACTCGGGAACGAGGTTGTCGATCTTCATTCCGTCATTGACGTACTTTGCGAGTATGTAGTAGGACATGTAGATGGTGGAGTCGCCCAACGATTCGATCAACCACTCCTGGTCCCACGGGAGATTCGTCCCGAGACCCTTTCTCCGGGCGCAGGCCTTGTCCTTCAGCCAGTCGATCTTGTTCTCAAACTCGGTCCTGATCTCCTCGGGGATGAGCCTCATCCCTTCCAGGCAGTCAAGGACCCGCCCCTTCCACTCGGGGTCGGAGTAGTTCAAAAACCACTGGTTTTTGACCATCTTGACGACGCACCGGGTCCCGCACCGGCAGATGACGGGGGTCTCGCTGAACTCGTAGAATATCTCGGCGATGTTCTCATCGATCAGGTCTGCCAGGAGGACGTCTTTGATCTTGGAGACGGCGACCCCGGCGTACTTTCCGGTCCTCTCCTTCAGGACGCCGTTGTGAAACTCCCTCCGGTAGACGAGCTTCGTCGCCTCCTCGGCCCTGGGATCGTTCTGGTCAGTGACACCCAGCTCCTCTGCAGCCTCGACTGCTGGAAACTCACCGTAGTCGGGGACCTCGATGAGGGATATGAACCGGATCTTCCGGAGGTCCTCTGTGATCCCGTAGCCCCTCAGGTCCTGATCATAAAGGTCCTTCAAGGCCAGGTAGTCGTAAGGGGCGTGGGCGGGGACGGACATGACTATCCCGCTCCCGTTGTCGGGATCGACGAAGGAGGCCGGAAGGACCAGAACCTCGGCTCCGGTGAGGGGGTTTGTGACCTTTTTGCCGATGAGGTCCCTCCCCCTCACTTCCCCGATCCTCTCCACCTTCCTATCGGTATAGGTCAGCTTCTCGTATGCCTCCTGGCTTGTGATCCACGTCTCGCCATTGATCCGGGCGACGGCGTGGACGACCTCGGGGTTAACCCAGAGGTTCGTGACCCCGAAGACCGTCTCGGGGCGCAAGGTGGCGCAGGGTAGGATCTGGTCGCCTAACCTGAACTTGATCAGGGCGAAGTCGATTATCGTCGCCTCCTCGCCTTTGAGGATGTCGTGGTCCTCGACGGGGTTATCGTCGTTGGGACACCACCTCACCGGATGGCTCCCCTTGGAGACGTACCCGAGCCCCCGAAGGATGTAGTACTGCCATTCGATGAACTTCTTGTAGGCGGGGTCGGTGGTGGTGAACTCCCGCCTCCAGTCGATGGAGTAGCCGATCGACTGCATCGCCAGCTTGGACTCCCTCCTGAAGTAGTCGACGATCGCCTGGGGTGTCGTCAGGGTGGCGAATACCTCCGGGGGGATGTCGTGGTGCTCGGTGTAGACCCTCTCGATCTCGGGGTCCTTGTTTTTGACCAGCTCCGAGAGGCCGACGATGGGAGTTCCCGTTACGTGAAACCCCATGGGGAAGAGGACGTTCTCTTCTCTCATCCTACGGAACCGGGCGACGACGTCGCCGATGGTGAAGGTCCGCGTGTGGCCCGCATGAAGGTTTCCGTTCAGGTAGGGGTAGGGTATCGTTATGAAGAACTTTTTTCTGAGGGCTGGCTCTGCATGGAAGACGCCCTCCTCCTCCCACTTCCGCTGCCACTTCGACTCAATTCCAGAAGCCCTGTAATCTTCGAGCAAAGTATCTCCTCCTGCCGGTCAGAGGGCCCTCTCCTCTGCCACCATCTTCTCCATCCTCTTAACGGCCTCGGTGATCCTTTCGGTGGGTTGGGTGACGGAGAACCGAACGTACCCTTCGCCGAAGTCGCCAAACCCGATCCCCGGCGTCGCCACGATCCCGAGGTTGTCGATCAGCTTTCTCGTGTACTCCTTGGACTTGCCGCCGGTCCAGGCCCAGAGGTAGAAGGTGGCCTCGGGCTTCTCGACCTCGAGGCCGATCTTCGAAAGGCCGGCATAGAGGAGCTCGACCCTGGCCTTGTAGGTCTTCCTCATCTCAGCGGCGATCTTTGGGGAGTTTTTGAGGGCGACGATCCCAGCGTCCTGGACGGCTCCGAAGTTCCCGGAGTCGATGTTGCTCTTGACGTCGCCGATTCCCTTGATGATCTCGGAGCCTCCGACGACGAACCCCACCCTCCAGCCGGTCATATTGCAGGTCTTGGAGAGGGAGTGAAACTCGACGGCCACCTCTCGAGCCCCCTCCACTTCCAGGATCGAAGGCGGCCTTTTATCGCTGAAGTAGACCTCAGAGTAGGGGTTGTCGTGGAGGACGATCAGGTTGTTATCCTTGGCGAAGTCAACGAGCTTTTTGAAGAATTGTATGTCAGCGCAGGCCCCCGTCGGGTTGTTGGGGTAATTGAGAAAGATCAGCCTCGACTTTCGGGCCTGGTCCGAGGTTATGGCGTCCAGGTCCGGGAGGAAGCCCTGCTCTCTCCTGAGGGGCATTATCACGGGAACGCCTCCAGCAAACTCGACCGCGGTCTTGTAGACGGGGTAGGCGGGGTCGGGGATGAGGGCCAGGTTTCCCGGGTTCAAAAACGCCAGGGGCGCGTGGGCGATTCCCTCCTTTGAGCCGATGAGGGCCAGAACCTCGGACTCGGGATCGAGGTTGACGCCGAAGGTCTCTTTATACCAGTCGGCGACGGCCGCCCGTAACTCGATCTTACCCTCATAGGAGGGGTACTGGTGGTTCTCGGGGTTCTTTGCAGCCTCACAGAGGGCGTCGATGATTATTTGGGGGGTGGGCAGGTCAGGGTCGCCGACCCCGAGGTCGACGACGTCCACCCCTCTCTTCTGGGCCGCAAGCTTTGCCCTGTCGATGGCGGCGAAGGGGTATGGTGGGAGGGATTTTATCCGATCAGAATACATGAATATTATCTCCGTCAGCAGTATACATACAAGGCGTCGCACCCGCCGAAATCTGACCAGGATCGCGGGGCGGCGCGGCTCTGCGAGATAGTAAACGTCACGTTGTATATAAGAGTAGAGGAAACGATGCTTGATATCGAGGACCTGACCTCCTGGCTCCCTCGGGAGGTAGTGGAACTTTATCAGAAAGAGGGGATAAGAGAGCTCTATCCGCCCCAGGCCGAGGCGGTCGAGAGGGGGCTTCTCGAGGGGAAGAATTTGCTCATCTCGGTACCGACGGCCGCCGGAAAGACGATGCTGGCGGAGCTCGCCATGCTGAAGGCTGCCCTGAATGGGGGCAGATCCCTTTACATCGTGCCTTTGCGGGCCCTCGCCTCGGAAAAGCAGGCTGCGTTCTCGCGATTTTCAGATTTGGGCATAAAGGTGGGCCTCTCCAGCGGCGATATGGAGAGGAGGGACGAGTATTTGGGGAGAAACCATATAATAGTCGCCACCTCCGAGAAGGCCGACTCCCTCATCAGGAATGGCGCCCAATGGATCCGGGACCTCTCGGTTTTGGTCGTCGACGAGATCCACCTCCTCGACTCGACGAATCGGGGGCCGACCCTGGAGATGACGATTACAAAGCTCTTGAGGATCAACCCGAATATGCAGGTTCTCGGCCTCTCCGCGACGGTGGCCAACGCCCGGGAGGTGGCGTCGTGGCTATCGTCCGACCTCGTCGAGAGCCGATGGAGGCCAGTGGAGCTGAAGGAGGGGGTGATCTGCAACGGCGAGCTTCACTTTCCGGGGGAGACGGTCTCCATACCTTCGCGCCGGGACGACCTGGTGGACCTCGTAGAGGACACCATGAACCAGGGAGGCCAGATCCTGATCTTCGAGAGCAGCAGGCGGAACGCCGAGGCGACAGCCGCAAAGCTCGCAAGGGTGGTCTCAAAGAGGACGGAGAAAACGAGGCAGGGGCTGGATCTGGGTCAGAACGAAGGTCAGAGGAAGAAACAGGGCCGGGTTCAGGAATCTCTCCTCTCTGAGAAGGTGCTGGCGACCGGAGAGAGCGAGACGGGAAAGAAGCTCGCCGAGTGCGTCAAAAGCGGCGTCGCCTTCCACCATGCAGGGCTTCTCTCCGAACAGAGGGCCATCGTCGAAAGGGGCTTTCGGTCTGGCGAGATCAGGGCCATAGCCTCGACCCCGACCTTGGCGGCGGGGCTGAACCTTCCGGCGAGGAGGGTTCTCATTAAGAGCTACAAGCGGTACGAGGGGGCGAGGGGGATGGTGGCGATCCCGGTGATGGAGTACCGGCAGATGGCGGGCAGAGCCGGAAGGCCGGGGCTCGATCCGCGAGGCGAGTCGTTTCTGATGGCTAAGAACGACGCCGAGACGAGGGACCTTCTGGACCATTACGTCCACGGCGAGCCCGAGGAGATCTTCTCGAAGCTCGCCATGGAGCCGGCCCTCCGGACCCACCTCCTCTCGACGATGGCTACGGGGTTTGCCAAAGATGCCGAAGAGCTGAAGAGGTTCGTAGACTCCACCTTTTACGCCCACCAGCAGGATGCCTGGCACCTGGACGCCACCATAGAGACGGTCCTGGATTTTCTGATTGAAAGCCAGATGATCGAGCCGGACCTGCGACCAACGCCCCTGGGAGCGCTCGTCTCCCGCCTCTACATCGATCCCCTCACAGCGAGGATCGTCGTCGACAACCTCAGGTCTAAGGAGACGACGAAGATCACGGATCTCACCCTCCTTCACCTGATCACCATGACTCCGGACATGGACACCCTCTACGTCCAGGCATCCGATGGATGGGTTGAGGAGTTTATCGACCAGCACTACGGCGAGTTCTGCAACGAGGATAACTACGACTGGATGATGAGGGAGGCGAAGACCGCTGCCCTCCTCCTGGAGTGGATCGGCGAGGCGGAGGAGGAGAAAATCGCCGACAGGTTCCGGGTGGGGCCCGGCGACATCAGGCGCGTCGCGGAGACGGCCGAGTGGCTGATGCACTCGGCGGGACGCCTCTCTGAGCACCTGGAGCTCGGGGCCACGTTTCGGATCTATCAGCTCGAAAAGAGGATTCACTTCGGCGCGGGACCCGACCTCCTCAGCCTCCTGGATCTGAAGGGTGTCGGAAGGGTGAGGGCGAGAAAGCTCCACCGGGCCGGGTACAGGAGCCTCGACGATCTGAAGGGGGCAGACGTCGCCGAGATCGCCGAGGTCGTCGGCCCCAGGATCGCAGAGAAGCTTATGGCCCAGCTCAGGAGCGGGGCCGGATAAGACGCGAGTAAGAGGGCGTTCACAGAGAGGAGGGAGAAGCCGGATATGAAGGATGTTGGAGGAGATGAAAAGGGAGGAGAAAAAGAAGGAGACCTTGAGCAGCAGAGCTGTCGGGTGAACCTGGGAGGGATCGTACCCCTCTCCACGGTGGACTGGACCGGCGTTGCCGCCACCGTCGTATTTCTGAGGGGCTGCCCCCTCAAGTGCCCTCACTGCCAGAACTGGCACCTCCGGTCGGGGGAGAGCTTCGAGGACCTCGCCGTTGTCGAGGAGAAGATCAGGTCGGCCTCGCCGTTCGTAAGCTGTGTCGTCCTCTCGGGAGGCGAGCCCCTGGCCCAGCCTCGGGCGGCGCGAAAGATCGCGGGCCTCGCAAAGGAGCTGGGGCTGAAGGTGGGAGTCGAAACCTGCGGCTTTTACCCCAATGTCCTGAGAGACCTCCTCGAAGCCAGGTCGATCGACCACGTATTTCTGGACGTGAAGGCCCCCCTCGCCGACCCTGAATACTCCAGGGCGACGGGAAGGGAGAACGTTGCCCCGAAGGTGAGGGAGTGTCTTGAGACCAGCCTCCAACTCGGCGTACCCCTGGAGGTGAGGACGACGGTCTTCCCGGAGATGCCGTCGCGCGAGGAGGTGGGGACGATCGGGGAGCTTCTCCGAACCCTGGGAATCAGCAGGCTCACCATCCAGCAGGGGAGGCCACGGGAGGGGGAGGAGCCCTTCGATCCGGTCCCGGCAAAAGAGCTGAGGGACCTCGCCGAGGCGGTGAAGAAGCTGATCGGGATCGAGGCCGAGTACAGGGTGAGGGGAGACGACGAGGATTTCGACGAAGATGAGCAGAGGAAGTGACCAATTTTGAAGATCGTGGGCTTTGTGGGGATGCCCGGCTCCGGGAAGTCGGTGGCCGCGGACGTCGCAAGAGAGATGAACATACCCGTCGTGGTCATGGGCGACGTCATCCGGGAGGAGGCGGCCCGGCGGGATCTTGCCCCCACCGACAGAAACCTCGGGGCCGTCGGTAGCGACCTCCGAAATAAAGAGGGCCCCGACGCCATCGCCACCAGGTGCCTAGCGAAGATCCGCGAGACGGAGGCGCCCGTGGTCGTGGTGGAGGGAATCAGGAGCAAATCCGAGGTGGACCTCTTTCGGAGAAGCTCGAACGGCTTTTCGCTCATCGAGGTGTACGTCCCCGACGAGGTCCGTCTCGCGCGGATCGGATCGCGTGGCAGGTCCGACGACGCGAACGAGTCCGACCTCGCAGCAGCCGTGGCGAATCGGGACGCTCGGGAGCTGGGCTGGGGGATGGGCGAAGCGATCCGGGCGGCGGACTTAAGGATCGAGAATGCGGGAAGCGTGGAGGAGTTCGAGGGAAGGGTGAGGGAGGTATTGGATCCAAAACCTCCTTAGTACAACCTAAGTGCTTTTAGAGTTAAAGCAGGGCTGCGCCAGATTATGCTCGCCATGACCCCGACTTCGAGTTCATCCGGGACGACCCCCGCTTCAAGGCCCTGCTGGACGAGTTCTCCGCCGACGGGGAGGACGGGCCGGAGTGATCCTGCGCCGCCCGCCCGGCGCCGAAGTCGCGGCGGTCGTTGTCGAAGCTCAGAATTTCGCGCCGGTTTTAACTACCTCCGGCCCAAAAGAATATGCCGGAGGTTGCAAAATTAATGTTAGGGAGCGCCAGGAAAACTCAAGTCCCATCTACCCTCATAAAATAGCAAGGAGCCAAAAAGAGAAATAGATCTTCAGCCTAGACCACCGAATCTTCTGGGGCGAGATCGATGTACAGAGCTTTCAGACCCTCTGTCGAATCAATGACCCCGTAAATTGGGTAAATCCCAGCTGCTTGAGGTATCGTAAACCCGGTCTGGACGGGGTCGGCCACCGTCAGGTTGCCGCTGGCTATCGTGACGTAGCCCAAAAGGGCCAGATCATCGAACTCCAGCGTCGCCTCCTCTATCTCCTCCTGGAACGCAGACCTGAACTCCGGATACTCCGCTTTGGAGAAGGTGACGGGATGCCATCCTCTTTCGAGCTTCTCGCTCACGATCCAGGGGCTGCCCATCCCTCTATTAAATCGGTCCTCTGCACTCTCCTCTCCCAAGGCGGATTCGACCTGGCCGCTGGCCAGGGCGACCATGGGAAATATCGATATTACAAGCCCTATCAGCACCAAACTCGCCTTCATATTCAAGTCACCTAACCATTATTCATTCTTCGTTGTAGCAGTTCTTGTTCTAACCCGTCGGCGGATGATGGCGATCGTACGCACATCGCCCGGATCTTTGCTATCGCATCTCAGCGCCGTCTGTCTGGGGATTGGCCCTGATCGATCTTATCGGCTCAGAGAACTAGATCTAATCTCCAGCCATTCTCAGGTCGGTTCCCACCCCAGGTCGAGATGTCAAATAAAAATATTTAAGGGTTCTGGCCAGAAGGCCAGGAAGGATGAGAACGCCGAGGAGATGAGAAAATAGAATAATAGTGAGAGAGAAGATTATGAAAAATCGAGAGTTTTCAGCGACCCCAGAACGGATCTTTGCTCCTCTTGATCTCCAAAAACTTCTCCAGTGCCTCCAGCTCGTCCTCGGAGAACCTCTGCTTCAGCTCGGCCTCGATGATCTTGACGTGCCTCTCGGGGATGTTGACGTAGAGGATATCGCCTTCGTGGATCTGGCGGCCGACGGTGGGTCCGTCGATGGATACCGCCACCTCCTTTCCGACGCTGGCGGAGCCAACGTTCTCCCCGCTCATCTGAACCCCCTTCACCGTCCCGATGACAGCACCGTCCTCTCTCATCAGGGTGACGTTGTTTGTGATCTTGCCGCCCACCACCTGGACCCCGACGACCGCGGGCTTGCTCTGCCTGAATACGTAGTCGGGAATAATCCTGATCATCCCTGGCCTTATCACCGCCTGGAGCCGCTCCTGCTCCATCCTCATCTTCTGGTTAGCCACCCAGTCGTCGTAGTTCTCGATCAGGTTGTAGATGACGTCGGAGAGGAAGATGGGAACGTCGCTCTTCTGGACCTCCGTCAGGGCATCGGGGAGGATCTTGACGTTGAAGCCGAGTACCGCCGAGTAGAGGGGGTCTTGGATCGCCTCAGCCCTGATCACGTCCCTTCTGGTGATGGGACCGACATCTGCTGCGTGGATCGGTATCTCCTTCGATTCCAGCTCCCCCACCAGGGCCTCAAGAGAGCCGATGGTATCTGTCTTGATGATGACGCCCACATTTTCGGTGTCGATCCTCGCCGTCTCCAGCTCCGACTTGATCTCCTCGGCCACAAGATCTGGGTCTTCTACCTCGCTCACCACCCTCACAGTTGAGCCCGCGAGGGCGTTCTCGATTCGAGGGGCAGATACCTTGACGCCGCTTGCGGCTGCCACGTGTTTTACTGGAAGAAACCTCTCCTCGCTTCTGATCTCCGATAGGGGCCTCGGCTTCAAAAGGGCTCTGATCTTGGTGATGATCGGCTCCTTGAGGGTTCCCACAACGATGGTGTCTCCAGCCCGGAACTCGCCGTCGTAGAGGATGACGTCAAGGGTGGTGCCGAGGCCACGCTCCTCCTTCACCTCGAGGATGGTTCCGACGCCAGGACCGCTGGCCCTTACCATCAGATTCTCCTTTAAAAACTTCTGGGCGAGCCCGAGAAGGACCATCAGAAGGTCTGGAACTCCCTCCCCGGAGATGGAGCTTATCGGCACGACGCCCACATTCTTGGTGAAGTCGCTGATCCGATCGTACCGATCTGAGTTGAAACCGTACTTATAGAGCTCTCCTATCAGCTCGTAGATCCGGTTGTCGAGATCTGTGCGGACCTTCTCGCTCTGAGCTTTCAGAGTCGCAGCGAGGGGCGCGCCTTTCACGGAATTCCATCCTGATATCCGATCTATCTTGTTTGCCGCGACCACAAAAGGAGTTCGATACCGTTTCAGGATGTTTATCGACTCGATAGTCTGGGGCTGGAACCCCTCGTTCACATCCACGATGAGGATGGCGAGATCGGCGAGAGATCCGCCCCTGCTCCGGAGGGATGTGAAGGAATGGTGGCCAGGGGTGTCGATGAAGAGGAGCCCCGGTATCTGGAAGTCGCCTCTATAGATCGGTCCGCAGACCTCTTTGATGACGTTGAGGGGGATCTCGGTGGCTCCGATGTGCTGGGTTATGGCGCCCGCCTCGCCGTCGGCGATAGTGGTGCCTCTGATCTTGTCGAGAAGGGTGGTCTTGCCGTGGTCCACGTGGCCCATCACGCAGACGATGGGGGTTCTCAGGTTGGACTCGGGCTGGCCCTTCCCCTTCTTCGCCTTCCTCGATTTCTGCTTCATGATCGATCACATCCGGACCCCGTCGGTATCGAAGGCGGCGGCGAGGCCGCCCTCCGCGCAGACGTGCAGATCTGCATGTAAAATGCTTTCTTTTTCGACTCACTCGTAGAGCCAGGTCTCATCGATCCTGGTGTAGCCCATCAGCTCTGCCTCATTGAAGTGAAGAGCGATCTCTCTTTGCGCCGACTCGGGCGAGTCGGAGCCGTGAATCACGTTCCTTCCCATGTCCAACCCGAAATCTCCCCGGATGGTGCCGGGCTGGGCATTTGTGGGGTTGGTAGCCCCGTTCATCTTCCTGACCTCGGAGATGGCGTCTTTCCCCTCCACCACCATCGGAACCGATGGGCCAGAGGTGATGAAGTCGACGAGGTCACCGAAGAAGGGCTTTTCCCTATGCTCGACGTAATGCTCTTGTGCGACGTCCAGGGGAAGAGTCCTCATCTTCATGGCCACGATCTTGAGCCCTTTCGCCTCGAACCTCTGGACGATCTTGCCCACCAAACCGCGCTGAACGCCGTCTGGCTTGATCATGACGAAAGTCCTCTCCAAGCCTACCACCCTTTGATGGCCCACTCGATCCTTCTTGGAACCCTCTTGAGCCCAATCATGTTCTTCTCGCATTTGGACGAGCAGAAATAGTACACTGTGCCGTCCTTTTTGGCGTAGATCTTCCCTGTGCCGGCCTCTATGTTCCGGTTGCAAAAGGAGCACTTTCTCTCTTCCATGAGACCTCACCTGGTGGTAAGCTTCTTTGCCTCTCTTGCGGTCTCAAGCAGCATCAGAACGTCCCCCATCCTGATGGGGCCTACGCAGTTCCTGGTGATGATGCGACCCTTGTTGCTCCCTTCCAGAATCCTGCATTTTATCTGGGTGGCCTCACCATGCATCCCAGTGTTGCCGATGATCTCTATGACTTCGGCGGGAACACCTTCCCATTCGTCTGCCATCAGCTACCACCCCTACTTCAGGGCCTGGGCCTTCTGCACGATCTCGTCCAAAACGTCCTTTCCCTTCCCAGGCTCCAGGATGGCGACTGCTGCGCTTTTTACTCTCATGCCGCAGGCTGCGCCGATCTCGCTTTGCTTCTTGACGTAAATGTAAGGCGTCTTCTTCTCTTCGCAGAGCGGCGGGATATGGGCCACGATCTCTGGAGGCTCCACGTCTTCTCCCACCACCACGAGCTTAGCTATGCCGCGCTCGATGGCCTTGGTGGTCTCGTTGGTACCTTTCTTGAGCCTTCCAGTGTCGCGGGCCAGCTCGATAGCTTCTAGAGATTTGGAGGCCAGGTCAGCTGGAACGTCAAATCTAACGTATATAGGTCTTGCCATAATCTTCATTCTCCTTCAGGGCGGTGCCCGTCATCATTCATCGCAAAAATCGCCCCAAAAAGGCTTAGCTCATGGGGGCCGCTTCCCAGCTAAAAAGGTTGCGCTATGGAGCGATGAACGCTCCCAGCGTCTCCTGCAAGTTCTGGGTTTCTATCAAACCAGAGACTATGACGGTGTCGCCCTCTGAATACATCTGGAGGCCGTGGATCTCCGCCAATTCGTTCAACCTTCTCTCGCTTCCGGCGCCTGGGGAGAGGTACTTCGCCGTAAGCATATACCTGTCATCTGTGGGGCTTATGCCCAGGTAGGACTCGAGGTAATCTCCACCAAGAGGAGGCACCAAGTTCGGATTGGTGGTGGCGGCTTTTTCTCCGAGGACCGATATCTGGAGGTCATCGGTCTCGTCGTAGGGGAGGACGAAACCGTCGGTGGTGGGGGCGTCGCCACTTATCACGTCCAGGACCGTCTTGACGGTGGCCTCGCTTCCGAAGAGGACGGGCATCCCCATGACGCTATAGAGGTCTGTGGACCCGAGAGGTATTATCTGGTACCCTTTGTAGATGATGGCGAGGCCGTGGGCGCCCACTGACGCGGGTTTTGTCCAGTGGAACTCAGCCGTCTCGTCGCCGTAGAATCCCCAGGCAACCCTGTCGATCGGCGAGGGGTAGAGGTCCACCAGGTCTCTCAAGGTCAGGCCCACAGCAGGCGGCAGGACGAGGGCCGCAGCCTCTGTGAGGTTCTCTGAAGCGGTCAAATTGACCCAAAAGGCGAAGACCAGGTCCTCCGGGTACATCCCCAGGGCGTCACCGAGGCTCTCGAAGTCCCAGTTGATCAGCCGTCCGCTCACCCCGAAGTCCGAGGGGTTCCAAGCCGCTGAGGTGGCCGTCTCGGCGGGACCCCCGCCCCGCATGACAAAGCCCGCAAAGGTGGAGAATATCATTATCCCGGCGAGGAAGACTACCCCGATTGTAGCCCATGATTTCTGATTCATCAGGAGGCGGTGGACGAGCCGATCTTATTTAATTCTTTGTTGGAAATAGCGGGTCGTCCTGGCTGTAGCTTCTCTCAAGCCTCAATGCCGTCTCGGCCCTCTCCAGCTCCCGGCCCAGGTAGCCGGCGTGGTCAAGCCTGGTGACGAGCCCCAGATCGACGATCTCGGCCAGGAGGTCGCGGGCGGATCTGCCCACCAAAGTTGCAGAATCGTGGCGGACGACGATCTTCCCTTTCGCGACGCCGATCCTGAAGCTTCCGGCGGGGTCCATCTCCCAGCTAAGACCCCCGCCCCCGATCCTGTCCGCCACCTCGCCGCCATCAGCAACCACATTCACGCTTTCGCCGCCGGGACCGACCAGCTCGAACTCCTCGGGCATCTCCTCCTCGGGGCGGCGGTGCTTCTCCTTTAGGACCAGAAGGTCGAGGCCCAGGTCCTTCGGCGGGCTCTTTCTCGCCCCGGCGAGGAGCATCATCTCGCTCGCCCTCCGGAGTTCCCTGATGCTGCCCCGGGCTTTCTCGCTGTACTCGGGGGTGAAGAGGACGCTTGCCCCCACCTCTGCCCCGATGGCGGCGAGGAGGCCGTTTACTCCTGGGGAATCGGCGTCGAGGAGCTCCGTCACGTTCCCAGCGCCGAAGAAGAGCGGCACTTCTGGAAACGCCTGATGGACCTCGCGGTATCTGCAGATCGACTCGGCGAGCCTCTGGAGTGGCGGGCTTAGGACCGGGTCGGCCATCGCCCTGACCCCCAGGTCGAGGGCCCGGCGGAGGTTCTCCGCCAGGGCCGTCTCCGGCCCCGGCAGGACGACGGCGGGAACCCCGGCGGAGGCCGCTTCCTCTCCGACCTCGTCCAAGTTCGAGCCGTCGAGGCTGAGGACGAGGTCGCACCCCGCCTCGATCCCCGCTCGGATCAGATCAGATCGGAGGGTGTCGACGCTGACGGGAAGGGTCGTCGCCCCCTTTGCCACGAAGACGGCCCTCGCGACATCATTGGGTTCTGCGTCCAATGGCAGCCCTAAATCGATCATGTCCGCCCCCTCCTCCTCGTAGTGGCGGACCTTATCGGCGAGGGCGGAGTCGTCGAACCTGGTCGCATCGACGACCTCGGCCAGGACCTTCATTCGGCTCTCGCCCCCGACCTTGACCCCCTTTATCTCCATCGAAGCTTTCGCCCTCGCCTCCAGCCGCTCAATGGAGGCTCGCGCCTCCTCTCTCATCCTATCCTCCAGGAGAACGCAGGCGGGGACGGTGGACGAGAGATCGACCGAGTCCAGGAGGGGCAGAACGCGCCGGAGGTCCACGGCGTGCTTCGGCCCGAGCCTGATCTTCGCGCCGAGCGCCACCTCAACGGGGCCGAAGTCGGCGGTGATGGCTCCGGGGATGAGGATTATGTCATAGCCGGAGGGCCTCGCCTCCCGGAGCATCTTCGGGGTTATGAAGGAGGCGACGTCCACATCCATCACCAGGACGTCAGCCCAGTCTCCGACCGAAGACCTAACCATCTCCTCGGCGAGCCGTCCGGTCACCGCAAGCGCTCTCATGGGTTGGTGGTAGGTGGCGATGGATGAAAAAGGCTGTGGAGGACGACCAAAGATCGGCCACCAAAAGGTATAATCGAAGGCGAGTCTGATCTTCTTCTCATGAGACCCGGGGCTCTCATCTCGCCGTTGCCGATCGATACCTCGATCCTCAGATCTATTCCGATATCGATCCCGATTTTGATCTTCGCCATCACCATTCCCACCCTGGCGGAGGATCGGCCTGTCGCAGACCTCCTCGAAGAGGCGAACCGATCTCTTGCCGAGGGGTCCGTCGCCGACGCCCTGGAGAGCTTGAATCGGTCCCTCGACCTCGATCCGAACCAGTCCGAGGCCTGGCTCCTCTGGGGCGAGATCGCCCTCCGCAACTTGAGCGATCGGGAGATGGCGGCAGAATCCTTCGATGGGGCCCTGAAGATCGATCCCGATAACGTCCCCGCCTGGAACAACAAGGGGCTCGCCCACCCTGGGGTCGACCGAAGAGGCTCTCGACCTCCTATGATCGGAGAGGAGTCGAAGGAGGTCCCCTCATGATCACCTTAGAAGACATAAGGAAGGCGGCCCTTCTTATTGAGGGGAGCGTCATCAGGACCCCCCTGGTCCGCTCGCCCACCTTCTCTCGGATGGCTGAAGCCGAAGTCTACCTGAAGCTCGAGGGCCTCCAGAAGGGTGGCTCCTTCAAGGTGAGGGGTGCCACATACAAAGTCCTGAAGAGGCGGGTGGAGATTGGCCCTGCGGGGGTAGTGGCCGCCTCCGCCGGAAACCACGCGCAAGGAGTGGCCCTGGCCGCGAAGGCCGCTGGGGTTCCGGCGACGATTGTGATGCCGATCTGGGCATCAATGGCAAAGCAGGAGGCTACCCTGGGTTACGGGGCCGAGGTGATCTTGGTTGGTGAGAGCCTCGCCGAGAGCATATCGGTCGCCCAAAAGATGGCCGATGACGGAAGGATCTTCATCCACCCCTACGACGACGAGGAGATAATAACCGGCCAGGCGACGATCGGCCTTGAGATCCTGGAGGATCTCCCGAATCCGGACGTGGTGATCGTACCCATCGGAGGTGGCGGCCTCATCGGCGGGATCGCATCAGCGATCAAGGCCGAGAGCCCGATGACGAGGATCGTCGGGGTTCAGGCCGCAGCCTGCCCCTCAGCCCTCACCGCCCTTCGGGAGGGGAAGCGGGTCAGTGTCAGGGCGGAGAAGTCGCTAGCCGACGGGATTTCAGTAAAGGAGATCGGTGAGGCGAACTTCCCCATAATCAGGGAGAAGGTTGACGATATCGTCCTGGTGGAGGAGGTGGAGATATCATCGGCGGTGCTGGCCCTTCTGGAGAGGAAGAAGATACTGGCGGAGGGGGCCGGGGCCGTGCCCCTGGCGGCCCTTCTGAGCTCGAAGATCAAGGTGCCGAAGGGGAGCAAAGTCGTTTTGGTAATCAGCGGGGGAAATCTCGATTCTCCCCTACTGGAGAGGGTCGTAAGGCAGGGGCTCCTTAAAAACGGCAGGATCATGCGTTTTTCCGCTTGCATCGAGGACGCCCCCGGCTCCCTGGCCCGACTTCTGAGCCTCGTGGCGGAGGTAGGCGGAAACGTCCTCGCCATCCATCACGCTCGAGGCGGAAAAGACCTCTCCCTCTTCAGATCGAGGGTTGACCTGGAGGTGGAGACCAGGGGCTTCAGCCAGATCGAGGAGATCGAAGAGACGCTGAAGGCGAGAGGTTATGAGATAAAGGTAAAGGGCTGAATCCTCGACTTCCTTCGTCCTGGTTCTATCTTTGATCCATCTCAGCTCGTCTCCGACCAGTTCTATCGACCAAAACGTATAAAACCGACGGCAAAGCCCGAATTTAACAGATCAAAATGAGTACCAAATATCACAGCTTCCCTCTGAAGTGGGTTGGAGGCAAGGAAGAAGAAAGACCGAAGGCGTGCCAGGCCATGATTGGGTGATAGAGGATGTATCAGGTTCTGGTGGTGGGATTGAAGGGCGTGGACTCGGGAAAGACCACCTTCTCCCGAGCCCTTCTATCTCACCTGAGGGGCAAGGGGCTCAATGTCTGCGGATTCAAGCCGATGGCGGGAAACAACATCTGGTACGACTACGACGTCGTCAGCAGGGCGCTCTCCGAAGGGAGGCTCTACGGGAGGGATGTGGGGCTTCTCAAGGAGGTGTCCACAGGAGACGTCCCTGAAGAGCTGATAAATCCCGTTCACAGGCTCTGGTCTGAGCCCTCGAAGATCGACGCCTCCACGGGAGTGCCCACCTTCATCATCGACAGGATCACCTTCTGGCCCGAAGGAAAAAGCGAAGATGACGACGAATATGAGGGCGGTCGTGGAGATGAAAGGAACGTTCTGGTCAAGAACGCAAACATCCACCTCAACGGCGTGAAGAAGCTCTTGAGGAAGCTGTACTCGAAGGCGGCGGACGTCTACCGAGTGGAGGACGCGGGGGGGCTGAACGGCCTCGTGGAGGCCCATTACGGCCGGGCGATCGGATCTGCCTACCGTAAGATCGCAAAAGAGCACGACGCCATGGTGATTGAAGGGTATAGCGACGCCGCCCTTCCCGGAGGCGAGGTCTTGGAGCCGGACTTGGTCGTAGGCGTCGAGCCCTGGCAGATCTCCGTCTACGACCCCGAGCGGTACCTCGACGCCGTCCGGCTAATGACTCCCTCTTATTCGAAGGAGGTCTCAACGGGCAAGGTGATGGAGCTTCTGAGTCCTAAAAGGGTGGTGGAGCATCGGCCCTCGGGTCCTGAGGAGCGGGTGGATCAGCTGAAGAAGATAATCCCGGAGGTTCTGGAGGAGGGCTGAGGAGAGGACGAGACGACGAGACCTAACCATTTTATACGGCGAAGGATATGATGATTGGACATGGTTTTCGGGCAGATGGATGGTTTTTGTAGGCATGCTCACCGGGGACTATTGATCTCGATCCTTCTTTTTGGGCTGGTGCATGGGGCTACGATTGACGTTCCGATGGACTGTCACAGCATCGGCGTGAGCGAACCCGGCAATTGGATCAACAACTCCAATAACAATGCCAGTAGCTGCATCATAATTGCCGATAACCTAAGTCAGAGCAGTCATGGTGGAGAGATGTATCACGATATAATCTCTTACAAGGGCGGGAGGGCGGATGGCTACGTCATACCCCTGGGGCCCGCCAACCTCGTCTTCGTGGTGGGAGAGAGGGGAATGATCGGCTGCGGAGCATTCGACGTCGCGGCCTTGGACGGGTTCGGCTATCCCGCAGCGAAGATGAAGCCGACGCAGGGCCCTTCCATCGCCAACCTCGAGGACCTCATGATGGGGGAGGTGAAGGTGGCGAACGCCGCGGCCGTAGCCCTCGGGGTCGAGGTGGGTATGAGCGGGAAAGAGGCCCTCGATCACCTCTGAGCGCTTCCTCGATGTGGTGAGGGGCCTGATCGCCGGTTATAGTCCGGAGTCATCTCGGTGCGTCAGCGAATGAGCTTGCGGGTGAGGACGACGACGAGAGCAAGGAGGAGGTGTCTTAAGACGATCTCGATCATCACGAAGTATTTCCGATGCCGACTCAGTCTGCGAGCCTGACAAAGTTTAAAGATGATTCCACCCAACCCTTCAGCGCCTATGAAGAAAATTATGTATTCCAGCACCAACGGCCACCCTGAGCTCCTCGACTTCAAGGGTGCGCTCCTCCGGGGCCAGGCCCCCGACAAGGGGCTCTACGTCCCCCAGGAGATCCCCATGATCTCGGAGGATGAGCTGGCCCGCTTCAGCAGGATGGATTACCCAGAGATCGCCCTTCGGGTGATGCGCCCTTATTTGGGAGACCTGATCCCCGAGGAGGACCTCGTCGCGATCCTACTGGACGCCTACGACTTTCCGGTCCCCATCGAGAAGGTCTACGACGAAAAGTATGTCATGAGACTTGACAAAGGCCCCACCTTCTCCTTCAAGGATTTCGCCGCGCGGCTTATGGGAAGGCTGATGCAGTACTTCCTCAAGCAGGAGGGGCGATCGATGGTGATCCTGACGGCGACCTCCGGGGACACCGGGAGCGCCGTCGCCCAGGCCTTCTACGACCTGGACAACATCGAGGTCGTCGTTCTATTCCCGGAGAAGGAGGTGACCGGTCGACAGAGAAAGCAGATGACCACCCTCGCCAAAAACGTCCACGTGATGGCCGTCGACGGCAAGTTTGATGACTGTCAATCGATGGTGAAACAGGCCTTCGTCGATCCGGACTTTTCGGACCTGAACCTTTCATCCGCCAACTCCATCAACGTCGGAAGGCTGATCCCCCAGTCTATCTACTACTTCTACGCCTGGTCGAGGATCGCGGCCCCAGATCACAAGATCGTCTTCTCCGTACCCAGCGGCAACTTCGGAAACGTCATGGCAGGGCTCATCGCCATGAGGATGGGCCTTCCGGTCCACAGATTCGTGATCGCGACCAACGAGAACGACGAGTTTTCAAAGTTCATGGAGACGGGCGATTACAGACCCATCCGTCCCTCGGTCAAGTGCATCTCCAACGCCATGAACGTTGGCCATCCGAGCAACCTGGCCCGGGTCTTCTGGCTCTACGGCGGAGAGATGGACGAAACCGGGAGGGTCATTCGTGCCCCAGACATCGAGATGATGAGGCGGGAGATCTTCTCAGTATCCGTCACCGACGCTGAGACCCGGGAGGCGATCTCCGAGGCTTACAACCGGTTCGACATCCTCCTGGAGCCTCACGGCGCTGTAGGGTGGGCGGGGCTCACCCGGTATCTGAAGTTGGTCGAGGACTGGAGCCCTTGCGTCTCTCTTGAGACCGCTGACCCCGCCAAGTTCCCCGAGGAGGTTGTCCGGGCTGTCGGCCTTGAGCCGCCCACGCCGGAGGCGATGGCCCGCCTCGACTACCTGGAGGAGAAGTTCGACCTCGTAGCCGGAGACTATCGGGCCTTTAAGGGCCAGCTTTCAAAGCTGTTTCTTTGATCAGGAGGAGAATCGAAATGATGGGCGAGCGATCAAAGATAATCTTCGACGACATCGGAAGCTACCCCCTCCCCGTTGGGATGAGCCGGGATAATCTCCCCTCGGGCGATTCGTACCTTGCTGTGGTCGAGGACGCCATCCTCCAGAAGATCGAGGCAGGGGTCGAGAGGCCCACCTACCCCCAATTTCGGGACATGATCAAGATGTTCATGGAGCCGATCGAGGATCCACTCCAATCCGAGAGCCCCTACGCCATAAGGGCGGAGTCTGCCCGGATCCTGGAGCTTGAGGCGCTCGACGTCCTGGGAAAGAAGATGGACCGGGAGGGAAAGAGGCTCCAAGCGAGGGTCTGCGTCACGGGCCCCGTCGAGCTCTACATCGCCCGCTTTGGCGCGACCGAATATGTCGATATCCTCGATAACCTCGCGAAAAGCGTTGCGAGGTTCCTGGAAGGGGCCAAAAAGGGCCGCCACTTCGAGTTCTCCGTGGCGTCCATCGACGAGCCTTCCTTGGGGATCAGCCCGAACGTCATCTTCAGCGACGACCAAATAAAAGAGGCTCTGGAGATAGCAGCCCGCCCCTGCGAGGGGATAGACTGCGAGGTTCACCTCCATTCGCCCCTGATGGCGGAGCTCTGCTCCGGAGTTCCGGGGATCAACGTCATCGGGGTTGAGTCCGCCTCAAACCCCGACTATTTGAAGCTCGTCGATCGGAACGTTTTGGAGGAAAACGATGCCTACATCCGGGTGGGAATCGCGAGGACCGACATAAACGCCCTGGTGGCGAGGCTGAACGACCAGCTCGCAACGAACCTCTGGCGAGATTCCGATCGGCTGGAGAGGGAGGTCTTCGCGGCCGAATCCGTTGAGCTTATGGAACGAAGGCTCTCCGAGGCGTTCCGCCTCTTCGGCGACCGGGTCAGGTACGCAGGTCCTGACTGCGGCCTTGGTTCATGGCCGAACCAGAAGATGGCCGCCCGCTGCCTCGCCAGCTGTGCAAAGGCCATCTCCTATTTCAGATCCCGGCGAAGCCCGTAGAGAAAACGCCACTTGGCACGATCCCGATCTGCTGGTGTCGGTGACGGTCATCAGGATAGAGGAATCGGCCTGGCGAGGCACCATTTTCTCTCGGAGATCTCAGGAACTTTTACGGTGTTATCCTCAATCACGGAGCCGTCGAGAGTTTCTGAAAACAGCCGATATATTTTATCTGACTTTTGAGTTTACGTGAATATTTTCTAAAATACGTTTTCGTTCTGATCAGCTGGGATATGGGCAAGTGTGATAACCACTATGTATAAATATTTTAAGATCATTCTATACCTCATGAGATTGAGGGTTGTGAGCTCGAAAGAGGAGATTCCCCAGCTGAACTCCAACGAGCAGATGATCCACCTGGCCTTCAGGCCATCGAATATGGACGTAATGACGCTGATACAGAGATGCCCACGAATCCGGGCCGTCCAAACCCCGCCATCATATTATCGGACCATGTCCAATGCCGCCCGGCAGTTTCTGGAGATCCAGGGTGTGGAGCTGTTGAGAGGAGACGTCTGGGGTCACAGAAAGGACATCGATGAGTACTACGAAATCAACGAGAGCATCATAGAGAGATTATCTAGACTGATGAACGAGGGACGCAAAATCGATGAGATAGTAACTCTGGCAAAAAGAGAGACGAAGCTCTCTGAAGATTTGATAAAGTACATCCTCAAGACCTGCGCCATAATCTGACGAGCCCTTTTAGAATAGATCGCACCATCAGACCTGGAGCTGTTGGGGCTTAGGACCACCGAGTTGGCACCATCATGATTTTATCTCATAAGACAGGACTCGAACCCGAAGATCTGAACGGCGAGGTACACAGGCGATGCTGTCGTTAGGGAAGGGCCAGACCTGTCCCTGGGACCTCGTTCCGTCCCCAGGCGATTTGCGACCCCGCCCCGAGGAACTATGGCCGCATAAGTCTCAAATATTCATTCACAGAAGCATACTAAGCGGTTCCCCCGAAGCTCAGCATCGCGAAATCTCGGCAAAAGGTGATGATCATGACAAAGGTAGTGCTCAACTTCAAGACCTATGCGGAGGCGACAGGCTTGGCGGCTCTGGAGCTCTCGCGGATTTGTGAGAAGGCGGCGGAGCAGTATGATGTGGAGATGGTTGTGGCTCCCCAGACCGCAGACATCCGCCTGATCTCAGAGAACGTATCGATTCCGGTCTACGCCCAGCACGTTGATGGAGTCGGGTTTGGCGGTTTTACCGGCTCCATCACCGCCGCCTCGGTCAAGGCGGCGGGAGCCAGCGGGACCCTCATAAACCACTCTGAGAGAAGGCTGAAGCTCGCAGAGATCGAGGCGAGTCTTTCGGCTTGCAGGGCCGAGGGCCTTTTGACGATTGTCTGCACCAACAACATAGCCACCACCAGGGCGGCCGCAGCCCTCAAGCCCGACTTCGTGGCGGTGGAGCCCCCTGAGCTGATAGGAAGCGGGATCCCCGTCTCCAAAGCAGACCCAGAGGTCGTCACAGGTTCGGTGGAGGCGGTAAAGAAGATCGAGCCCGGGGTGGGGGTTTTATGCGGCGCAGGCATCAGCCGGGGAGAGGACTTATTGGCCGCCCTGGAGCTGGGTTCTGTGGGCGTCCTTCTCGCCTCGGGGATCATCAAGGCCAAAGATCAGAAGAAGGCACTGGAGGATCTCCTCTCCGGGATCCGGGGGTGATCCCGATGATATGTGTAAGGGTCAGGGTTTCGGGCAGGGTTCAGGGAGTGGGCTACAGGCACTTCACCACGATCCACGCAAAGGAGTTGGAAGTGGTGGGATGGGTCCGCAACCTTCCCGGCGGTGGGGTTGAGGCCCTCCTCCAGGGGGAGAGACCGAAGGTGGGGGAGCTATTGAACCAGATGAAGACGGGACCGGCCCAGGCCCTCGTCTCCGGCATGGATATATCTGAGGTCGAGTGCCAGGAGATCGACGATTTCAAGGTGGTCTATTAGGCTATCGAAAGCTATCGAGGAGAAGTGATCCATTGCTTTTGGTCAATCGATACAAATGCGGTTACTGTGGGGCCTGCGTGGGGGTCTGTCCTGCCGCTGCCCTGGAGCTGGTGGAGACTTGGATCGAAGTGAACGACGACTGCATAAGCTGTGGCCGTTGCACCAAGATCTGCCCTCTGGGCGCTCTGGAGCTGACAAAAGAGGCACAGGCATGAAGTGTGACCTAGTGGTGGTGGGGGCGGGACCCGCCGGGTCGATGACGGCGAAGGTCGCAGCGGAGGCTGGCCTAAACGTGGTCATGCTGGAGAAGAGACAGGAGATCGGCGACCCCGTCCGATGCGCCGAGGGCGTCAGCAAGGCCGCCCTGAGGGAGCTGGTGGAGCCGGACCCCGTATGGGTCTCTGCTGAGGTTAAGGGGGCTAGGATCAGGGCTCCCGACGGTACGGAGATCGTGATATCCGAGGATAGGGCCGGGGCCGAGGTGGGCTACGTCCTCGAGAGGAAGGTCTTCGATCGAGCCCTCGCCCTGGATGCGGCGGAGGCCGGCGCCAAGGTGATGGTGAAGACGAGAGCCCTGGGCCTTCTCGAGGAGGGAGGCGTCCTCACAGGGGTATCGGCCCAGTTCGTCGGTGAGAGCCTCAAAATCGAGGCCCCCCTGGTCATCGGCGCCGACGGCGTCGAGTCGAAGGTCGGACGATGGGCGGGGATCGACACCGCCCTCAAGCCGAAGGACATCGAGACTTGCGCCCAGTTCCTCCTTCTGGACGAGGGGATCGATGACGAGTACTGCGAGTTCTACCTCGGAAATGAGATCGCCCCAGGAGGATACGTCTGGTCCTTCCCCAAGGGCCAATCTATCGCCAACGTCGGGATCGGCGTCCTAGGTTCGAAGGCAAACTCGGGAACCCCCGTAATGCTGTTGCGAGAGTTTGTGAAGAAGCGCTTCCCTGAGGGGAAGATCCTGGAGATGATGGTGGGAGGGGTTCCCGTCTCAGGGCCCATAGAGACCACCACCGCCGATGGCATCATCCTGGTGGGAGACGCCGCCCGACAGTCTGATCCCATCACCGGCGGCGGCATCATCAACGCAATGAGAGCGGGCGTTTTGGCGGGCGATATTGCGGCGGAGCTGGTCCCCAAGGGGGAGGTGGACAAGACATCTCTCCAGGTCTACGAGAAGAGGTGGAGGGAGACGATCGGAAAATCGATCGCCAGGAACTTCGCAGTTAAGGAGTTCTTCGTCGACCTCACCGACGACGACCTGAATCGGCTGACCCACTCCCTCGACGGCATCGATATCGCCCAGCTGGATCTGAGGGGGCTATTGAAGGTTTTGGTCCGACAGAACCCGAAGCTCCTCTTGAAGCTCCGGCATCTGATAGTTTAGTTTAGTCGCCTAATAGCTTAGGAAGACGGTCGAGGTCAAACTCGATCCTCACCCTCTCCCGGTCGGCGCCGACGGAGACGACGGTAGTGTGGAAGACGTATTGGAGGGTCCGCCGCCCTCCCGGCACCCTCACCCCGTGGTCTTTGCTGAGCCTCTGGAGGGTGCAGGTCTGGAGGACCGGTCCGGACTGGAGGAAGAGGAGGCCGGGGAGGTTGAGGTTCTGATGAGCTAACGTCGGAAACTTCTCCTCGAGGATCGCCGCCAGCTCCTCCCGGGTGATCTCGACCGCTCTTCCTTCGCTCTCGACTCTGATGTGCTCCTCGTCGGCCTCAACGGCGTCGACGTGGGCCTTGAGGGTGGAGGATACGTAGTTATCACCCCTTCCCCTCTTCTCAGGCGGGAGGATCTCTTCTAGCTTTGAGAGGAAAGGGCGAAGGAGGGGGCCGCTGCCGCCGAAGATCGCCCCCGGCAGGTTTCTCACCTCAGCGGAGAGATCTCTCACATCCTGGTTTGTAACTTCGACATAGACCATGCTCCATCTCGGGGGTTCAAAGGGCATGTACTTGTCGGGTTGGAAGCCTGCGGAATGCCTTCGGACGATTAAACCACATCGCCATTTATATTATTGATTAAAGATGAAATAAGAGGGCCTGTCGGGATAATTGTAGGATAATTTTAGGATAATTTATATTCCGTAGCAATTAGGGGCTAAAGTTACCAACTCTATAGTGCCATTTTGTGTGGGAATTGCTTCAATATCTTTTTAAATATGGATCATCACACATCATACCATGCCGCCACCAGTTAGAATCTCAGACATCTCCCTCTACCACCGCTGCCCAAGGCTCGTCTACTTCCAGGCCATGGGTCGATCGATCTGGCCGGAGCCTGAAAGCCCGTCTAAGCTCCTCCTGAGGGAGGTGGCGTTGTACCTATCAGAGTTCGAGCTGGAGAGAGAAATAGACCTGGAAGACTGGCTCCGGGATGCCCTCGATAGGGCCGCGGCCGAGCTTCCAGTCATATGTGGAGAAGAAGTCAACCAACACGACCTCCGGGCCGCGGCCGGGGAGATCCGCGAGATCCTGCCCGAGATCGCATCAAACCTCTCGCAGAAGCTCTACCTGTTGATTCCCAGCGAGGTGGAGGTGGACCTTCGGTCCGATCGGCTCGGCCTCTCCGGGAGGATCGATCGGATCGTATCGATAGCCGGAGATGGCGGATCAGGGGAGGGGTTCTCTATCCCCTCGATTATAAAGACCAACCCTCCTCCAGAGACGGGAATCTGGCGGAGCGATCGGATCCGCCTGGCAGGCTACGCCATGCTCCTCGAAGACGAGCTGAATAGAAGGGTCGATTCGGGGATCGTCGAGTACCCTCTGGCCGGTGAAGTCCGGGAGGTGGAGATCAGAAGCTCAGATCGGAGGAGGGTTCTCCGGATCAGGGACCGGGTGAGGTTGATCAATGGTGGAAAGCTCCCCGATCGGCCGCGAGATGCCCCCTGCGACCGTTGTCCTGTCACCGAGGTTTGCGAGACTAGGCAGACCCTCGCCTCCAAGTTCTTCTGATCCAGAAGCGTTATATCCCAAAGGAGCGGAAGGTCGGAACATGTTCGGAAAGAGGCACGTCCTCTCGATGCGGGAGTTCTCGCGCGACGAGATCGACTCAGTCCTCGACCTGGCCGAGTCCCTGGAGCCCTACGCCCGCGGGGGGAGGTGCGAGGCCCTCTCGGGAAAGATCCTGGCCCTCCTCTTCTTCGAACCCAGCACCCGAACCCGCCTCTCCTTCGAGACAGCGATGATGCGCCTCGGGGGCAAGACCCTCAGCCTCGGCCCCGCCGAGGGGTCGGCCATCGCCAAGGGGGAGTCATTGGCCGACACCATCAGGGTGATCGGGGCCTACGCCGACGCTCTGGTTATCCGCCACCCCAAGGAGGGGTCGGCCCGCCTGGCGTCACAGTTCTCGCCGGTCCCGGTCTTGAACGCCGGGGACGGCGCGGGCCACCACCCCACCCAGACCCTCCTGGACCTCTACACCATAAGAAAGGAAAGCAGCCTCGAGGATCTCAGGATCGCCCTCGTCGGCGACCTGAAGTACGGGAGGACCGTTCACTCCCTCGCCTACGCCCTCGCCCTCTACGGCGCAGACATAACCCTCGTCTCTCCTCCGACCCTGGAGATGCCGGCCTCGATAAAGGCGGACCTGGCGGGGAAGGGGACGATGGTCCGGGAGGCGCACCATCTGGACTCGGTTATCAGAGACGTGGACGTCCTTTACGTCACTCGGATCCAGAGGGAGAGGTTCCCCGATCCCTACGAGTACTCGAAGGTGGCCAAAAGCTATCGAATCGGACCCGAGAGCTTGGACGGCGTCCGGGACGGCCTCATAATCATGCACCCGCTCCCGAGGGTAGACGAGATCGCACCCGAGGTGGACGAGACCCGCCACGCCCTCTACTTCAAGCAATCCTTCTACGGCGTGCCCGTGAGGATGGCCCTTCTCAAGATGTTGATGGAGGAATCGCGTTGACTGAGACCGAGATGGAGCTGAGGGTGACGCCCATCGGGAACGGGACGGTCATAGACCACATCCCCGCGGGCCAGGCCCTGAACGTCCTCAAGATCCTGGGGATTGACAGGACGACCGAGGCGACGATAAGCGTCCTGATGAACGTTTCCAGCCTGAGGTCCGGCAAAAAGGATATCGTCAAGGTGGAGGACCGGGAGCTGAAAGAGGAGGAGGTGAACAAGATCTCCCTCATCGCCCCCGGGGCGACGATCAACATCATCAGGAACCGTCGGGTCGTCGAGAAGTATACCGTCGATATGCCAGACCTGATCGTGGGCGTATTGAGATGCCCAAACCCCTCCTGCATATCCAACACCAACGAGCCGATCAAGTCCCAGCTCCTGGTCAAGAGCAAAAACCCCGTGGTTCTGAGGTGCGTCTACTGCGAGCAGCCGATCACGGAGAATATAGCAGACTACTTAATATAGAAGGCTGAATGGCTGCAGAGCTAGTTATCCTTCCAAGGATGGAGTTCAAGATGACGGTAAAAGATGGCGATTTCATCAAGGTAGATTACACCGAGAGCGTTGACGGCCAGGTGATATCCACCACAAACCGGGATGTGGCAATGAATAACGACATCTACGAGGACGGCGTCGAGTACGGCCCAGCCCTGATCGTGGTAGGATCTGGAGACGTGGTGGAGGGGTTTAAAGACGAGCTGATGGGAAAGGAGATCGGAAGTTCCGGAAGCGTGGAGGTCCCCCCCGAGAAGGGCTACGGCGTTCGCGACCCCGAGAACGTCGAGCTGATACCCCTTACAAAGTTCAAGAAGGAGAAGCCCGAGATCGGGATGAGGGTCTCAGTCGACGGCAAGATGGGAACCCTTACACGGATCATCGGGAGGAAGGCGAGGATCGACTACAATCATGTCCTCGCGGACAAGACGGTGAAGTTCGACTATACCATCACCGAGAGGATAGAGGATAGACAGGAGAGGCTGGAGAGCCTGATTAGGATCTTCGCCAAGATCGATCTGGCGGCAAAGATCCTGGAGGATGACGTCGCCGAGGTCGAGTCTCCCTGGGAGATGAGCTACTACAAGGAGTGGCCGATGATAAGGCGGGGCGTCGCCGAGATGGCCATGAGGCTCCTCGACTTCAAAGAGGTCCGGTACATTGAGAGCCACAAGCTCGCCCCCACCGTCACCTCACAGCTGGTATCTCCTCCGCCCAGGCTAGAGGAGACAGAGGAAAAAGAGGAGACAGAAACGTCGGCCGAGACTCCAGCGCCAGACGAGCAGAGCTTAGGTTAGCGTTTCGGGATCAAGAAGGATTGTCGATCCGATCCCGGGGTCCGTCGCCCGCCCCTCAGTGGGCGAAATCATTCATTTTTGGCAAACGGTTTTATAGGGCGAGCCCTCAACTGGGAACTCATGACGCAAGAGCAATCTGCGTGGGATCGTTTTCTATAACATCGAAGCGCTGCGTGGAGAAAAAGTTCGGATTTTTGACACCACCCTCCGGGACGGTGAACAGACCCCCGGCGTCTCTCTGACCCCGGAGGAGAAGATCATTATCGCTCGGCAGCTCGACAAGCTCGGCGTGAACGTCATCGAGGCCGGTTTTCCAGTATCCTCTCGAGGCGATTTTGAGGCCGTCAGGATGATCGCGAACGAGGGGCTGGCTGCCGAGGTTTGCGGCCTCTCGCGGATCATACGAAAGGATATCGACGCCTCCCTCGACGCCGAGGTGGACATGGTCCACGTCTTCGTCTCGACCTCGGATATCCAGATCCAGCACACCATCAAAAAGAGCCGCCAGGAGATCGTCGAGCAGTCGGTGGGGGCCGTCGAGTACGTCAAGGATCACGGGAGGGTCTGCCTCTTCTCGGCGATGGACGCCACCCGAACGCCCCTCCCCTTCCTGAAGGAGATCTTCGGAGCCGTGGAGGGGGCGGGCTGCGACATCATCAACATCCCCGACACCGTCGGGGTGGCGATCCCGACGATCTTCTACACCATGGTGAAAGAGATCTGCAGTTCGACGAAGAATATGGTCGTCGACGTCCACTGCCATAACGACTTCGGCCTCGCCGTTGCCAACAGCCTCGCCGCCTTCGAGGCGGGGGCAAGAGAGGTCCAGGTGGCGGCGAACGGTCTCGGCGAGAGGGCGGGAAACGCTAACCTCGCCGAGACGGTGATGTGCCTTCACTCGATGTACGGAGCCGAGACCTCCATCAATACGCCTTACCTTGTGGAGACCGCAAAGCTCGTCGAGAGGCTTTCGGAGGTGAGGATCTCCAGGACCGCTCCCATCGTCGGCGATAACGCTTTCGCTCACGAGAGTGGGATCCACAGCCACGGAGTCCTGGAGCGCTCCGACACCTTCGAGCCGGGCATCATGACCCCGGAGATGGTGGGCCACCGAAGGAGGATCGTCCTCGGAAAGCATACGGGAAGGCACGCCGTAAGGCAGTCCCTTGAGGAGATGGGGTACGGACCCAATGAGAGCCAGCTCCAGGAGATCCTGGAGAGGGTGAAAGACCTTGGAGACAAGGGGAAATGCGTGACGAACGCCGACCTCCAGACGATAGCCGAGGTGGTAATCGGAGAGCTGGCCAAGGAGAAGCAGGCCGTCATCCTGAAGGAGCTGGCGGTGATGACAGGAAACACCCTCACCTCGACGGCCACTGTCCGGGCCACCGTAAGGGGCGAAGAGCGGGTCCTCGCCAACATCGGCGTAGGTCCCGTGGACGCCGCCCTGAACGCGGTCCGGGGGATCCTCGGGGACGAGACCGCCGTCAAGATCAGTGACTTCCGGATCGAGGCGATAACAGGAGGGTCCGACGCCCTCGCCGAGGTGGTGATAGGCGTCGAGAATAGCCGCCTCGGAAGGAAGGTGACGGCCCGGTCCGCGAGGGAGGATATCGTCATGGCCTCGGTGGAGGCCCTGATCAACGCCATAAACAGACTGATGCTTTTGGAGGAAGAAGCAAGTTGAGCGATGCAAAATACGAGGTGACAGATACCCACTGCCACCTCGACTTCAAAAACTTCAACAAGGACAGAGATGAGGTAATCCAGAGAGCCTTAAAGGCCGGGGTGACGACGATGATCAACTCCGGGATCGACCTCAAGACCAACAGGAAAACTCTCGAGCTCGCAAAAAAATACAATTTCATTCACGCGACCTTGGGCCTCAACCCGAACGGCCTCGGCGAGATGACCGACGAGGAGGTGACCTCCACCCTCGACCAGATCCGATCTCACGCAAAAGAGATCGTCGGCGTCGGCGAGGCGGGCCTCGACTACTACCGCTGTCCCGACGAAAAGGGACGGGACCGACAGCGAGCGGTCTTCAGGAAGGTTGTGGACCTCTCGAGGGAGCTGGACCTCCCCCAGGTGATCCACGCCCGTCTCGCCGAGGACGAGGCCTTCGATATGGTGAAAGACCTGAACAAGGTCGTCTTCCACTGCTACAGTGGGACGGTGGGGACGATGAGAGACGCCGTCGACCGGGGCTTTTACATATCCCTCGCCACCGTCGTCTGCAAGTCCGCACAGCACCAGGTTCTGGCGAGACAGGTCCCCCTGGAACTGCTTTTGGTCGAGACCGATAGCCCTTTCCTCTCTCCAAAAAAGGGGAGGAACGAACCCTCATACGTTATGGAAGCCCTCAAACTGATCGCCAGGATCAAGGACCTTCCGCCTGAAGATGTGGCAGAAGCCACTACCGCAAACGCCAAACGTATTTTCTACCTCTGAGCGGGAGCCGTTATCCCGCTCCGCGGCTTTATCCCTGATCCTCTTGTATGCGACTCTTAACCTGCCCGACTCTGATCTGACCTTCTAATCTGATTTGATCTTATGACCTCATCCCTTCGAGATAAGATGGAAAATTATATCAGATCGACGTGAAAATCACTGTGTAAGCGAGATGGACCAGTGATCTGATGCCGATACGCTTCGAACACATAATGAAGTATTTGGGCTCCAAGAAGGAGAAGGGGAGGAAGAAGATCGGCCTGTTGGTGGATGGGCCCAACATGCTCCGAAAGGAGTTCCAGATCGACCTGGAGGAGATCAGAGACATCCTGAAGGACTATGGCGATATCAAGGTGGGCCGGGTATTCCTAAACCAGTACGCATCCGAGAAGCTGGTGGAGGCAGTGGAGAATCAGGGATTTGAGCCCGTGATCTGCACGAGCGACGTCGACGTGAAGCTGGCGGTGGAGGCGATGGATATGATCTACAACCCCATCATAGACACCATCGCTCTCGTCACGAGGGACGCCGACTTCAAACCGGTCCTTCTGAAGGCGATGGAGCATGGAAAAGAGACTATAATCTTCGGGGCGGAGCCTGGATTCTCTGTCGCTCTTAAGAACTCTGCGGATTACGTCATCGTCCTTCGGGACGGTGAGTACGTGGTCAAGTGATATGGGTCGCCAGCATCTATTTGTAGGGCCTCTTCCAGATGAGGGGCAGGGCAAAAGGCGAGGTGAGATCGATTTGAGGGAATATTTTGGGAGGTCGGGACGTGCCTGGGCGAGAGGGCTTTTGGTTCAAGCCGGATGGAAAAGAGACGGCGTCCGTGACGATGGCTGGAACGACCCCGACGCCTGGGACGACGATAAGTTTTCCCCCTCTGGAGGTTTCAGGCTTCCTCTGACGTACTCGGGCATAATCCTGGTCATCTGCGTTTTATTCTTCTTCGTGAGAGTTCTTGCCCCCGTCTTCGCCTTCAACTACCTGGCCTTAAACCCCTCCTTCGTCGCAAGCAGGCCCTGGACCCTCATCACCCATATGTTCGTTCATGCGAACATGGAGCACCTATTCTTCAACATGCTATTCCTATTCTTCTTCGGAACGGAGCTGGAGCGGAGGGTAGGCGAGTCGAGGTTCCTCCAAATCTTCATAATATCGGGGCTTGCTGGAGCCATCGGCCAGATGGCGGTGGTGCCCACTGGTTATATGATGGGGGCGAGCGGCGCCTTATACGGCGTCATGGGCTGCCTTGCCGTAATTGCCCCGGAGATCAAGGTTCTCCTCTTCTTTGTGATACCCCTCAGCATAAGGGCAGCTGTGGTCCTCTTTGCGGTCCTCGACTTCACCATGATGGGGTCTGCAGACAGCATAGCCCACATGGCCCACATAACGGGCCTTCTCGCGGGCCTCGCCTACGGCGGGATGCTCAAAGACCGATATCGCTACAGGCACCGTTAAGCTCTACAGGCACCGTTAAGCTCTACAGGCACCGTTAAGCTCTACAGGCACCGTTAAGCTCTACAGGCACCGTTAAGCTCTTGTGGGGTGGGCGAAAAGCTGAAGTGAAGCTTGGGTCATTTGCGATAGATATGGGCTTTGCATCTTGATAACGTGGTGATAATCTGGGAGATGAGATCGGAATTATCGTGGGGGAGACTAGCGCCCACGAGTTCAAGTTTTTGATCGTTGACGAGGCGAGCAGGGGAAGCTACGTCAAGGTTAAAGACGGCCCCAGGGGGTGGATCATAGCCCAGGTGGTGGAGGTCACAAGGTCCAACGTCGCCTACAGCATCAGCATCATCGACGAGAATAATTCAGAGGCTAGAGAGCGGGTCTTGGGCCTCGCTCGGGTGATCGGGGTGACCACGGGCGGAAGGCTCGCGATGCCCACAAACCCCCCCCGGCCTGGAGATCCAGTCCTGAGGGCCGACGCTCCCTTAATTGAGATGGCCCTGGGCCTATCGAAGGGAAACCTCTACATCGGCCTCCTCGAGGGGCACGACTTGAAGGTGAGACTAGAAGCCGACTCCTTCGTCCAGAAGCACTGCAGCATCCTCGCAAAGACCGGGAGCGGAAAGTCCTACACCGCCGCGGTGGTCCTGGAGGAGCTCCTGGAGAGGGGGGTCGCCCTTCTGATCATCGATCCTCACGGCGAGTACGCCTCGATGAAGCAGAAGAACACCAAGGGCGATTTCGCCAAGTACGACGTCACGCCGAGAGGGTACGACGTGACCGTCTACTCTCCTGCAAACAAAACGACAGCCCCTCACGCAGACCGTTTCCTCCGGTTCAATGGCAAGAACCTGACCGCCCGGGAGCTCTCTGCTATGCTCCCAGAGGACGTGACCAACAGCCAGAGGGGGGTCCTCTACGAGGCGATAAAGATCCTCGCCTCTGATGGCGGGACATACGAGCTGGAGGACGTCATCGCCCAGGCCGAGAAGGACACGAGCAAGGCGAAGTGGGGGCTGATCGGCCATCTCGAGGCTCTGGAGGAGCTGGGCATATTCTCGGGCAAGGCGACGGAACTCGGGGAACTCCTCCAGAGGGGGAAGGCCTCCGTCATCGAGATGACCGGAGTTCCCCCCGACCTCCAGGGTATGATAGTCGCCAAGCTTCTCTCAGACCTCTTCGAGGCGAGGAAGAGGGGGCTCGTCAACCCCGGGATGGTCGTCGTCGAGGAGGCCCACAACTACATCCCTGAGAGGGGGAGCGGACGGGCCGCCAGCACCCCAGTTATACGGACCATAGCCGCCGAGGGCCGCAAGTTCGGCCTCGGCCTTCTCGTCATCAGCCAGAGACCCGCGAGGGTCGATAAAAACGTCATATCCCAGTGCAACACCCAGATCATCCTCCGGGTCACAAACCCCAACGACCTTCGGGCCCTGAGCAAGGGGATCGAGGGGATGAGCTCGGAGCTGGAGGGGGATATAAAGAGGCTTCCGCCGGGGACGGCGATGCTGGTGAGCAACGAGATCGAGCATCCCGTCACCGTGAAGATAAGGCCGAGGAAGAGCAGGCACGGGGGGGTGAGCACTCCCATCGTCGGCTGTGAGAGGGCTAGGGCTGCTGCAGGAGCCGCTAGAGGAGCGAAACCTGGCAGCTCTCTCGTCAGCGGAACAAAAACTGTGCCCGATGGTGGGCCAAAAGAGAAAAAGGAAGCAAGCGGCGGTTTCCTCAGGAAGATCCTTGGCAAATGATCCGGAAGGGACTTATTCTGTCTTCTCAGCCTGCTCATCGGGGCTTGACTTTTTGGGGCTCATATTCAGGATATCGCCGACGGATTTTCCATCCTGATGAGGAGGATCGCAGCCATAAAAGCCGCCGATGCGCCGAAGAGAAATGTCGCCTGGGGGTTCAAATACTGCCAGAGAAATCCAGCACCAACCCCCGAGACGATGGCGGATACGCCGACAGCGCCGTAGTAGACCCCAAAGCCCGTCCCCCTGATCTCCGCCCGGCACAGATCCGAGACGAAGGCCCGCTCAGCTCCGTCGACGATGGCGAAGACGAGGCCGTAGAGGGAGAATAAGAGGACCAGAACCGGCGTCGATGAGACGAGGGCGAAGCCGAGGGAGACGAGGGCGAATAGCGAGTAACCGAGGGTTAAGACCTTCTTTCTTCCGACCCGGTCGGACCAGGATCCGCTGGGGATCGAGAATATGGTATACACCAGATTGAAGAGGACGTAGAGGAGGAGGGGCGCGCCGACGGCCATGCCCCCGGAGAAGAAGTCCGTGGCCCTCAGGATGAAGAACATGTAGCTGAAGTTTGCGAGAGCGAAGAGGGAGGAGATGGCGATGAACTGGCGGAGGTCGGGCGAGATCTCGGATAGGTCCGGCCGGATGGTGCATACTGGAGACCTGCTCTTCTCCCTGACGGGGATGAGGGGAAGGAGGGCGACGAAGGCGACGATCCCTGCCACGACGAAGATCGTTCTGAAATCCATCCCGCCCTGCCAGAGGAGGTAGGCGAGGACCGACCCGATCACCGCCCCCAGGGAGTCGAGGGCCCGATGGATGCCAAAGCCCCTCCCCCGCCCCTCTCGGGACGCGGACTCGGCGATGATGGCGTCCCGGGGGGCAGACCGTACCCCCTTGCCGGACCGCTCCAGAGTCTTGAGGACGAGGACCTGCTGCCAGCTCGCTGCGATTGCGAGGAAGAGCTTTCCCGCGGCGGAGATGCCGTAACCCGCCGCGACGAGGGGCTTTCTTCGTCCCATCCGGTCCGACCAGCACCCTGAGACGACCTTGAGGAGGCTGGGGAGGCCGTCGGAAAGCCCCCCGATCAGTCCGACGGCAACGCCGCCGGCGCCCAGAGATGCGATGAAGAGCGGCAGTATCGGCTGGATGATCTCGCTGCTGGCGTCGTTTAGGAGGCTCACAAGGCCCAGGAGGTATATGTTCCTCTTCCCCTCTTCTCGGGATTCCGCCTTCATTGATGAAATCTAGGCTGAAAGATAACAATAATGTTTCGGTCCGTTTCGATTTTGTATGCGGTTCAAAGATTCACGAAGGTTGTTTATAGTATAGGACCCGAAAATATCGGAGAAGATGAGATCGATCCCGTCATGGTGGGATGGCAGAATGAAAGTCGAGGCACCTCTCTTGGCGACCCTCTCTCTCGCGATGGTCATCGCAGGATTTGCCGCTGCTGTCTCCCCCGGCGATCAGCTAGTCTCCCTCCTGGAAGAGGGTGAGTATCCGCCAAAGGTGCCAGTGGGTCCAGCTCTCGCGGATCTGGGCCTGGTCTTGGCCGGAACCGGGGTCGCCTCGAACTCCACGGCAGACCTTCCCCTCACCCTGATGGTTGAGAGGACGAGGCTGATCCGGCCCTCTCACGCTGAAAATCTCTTTGACAAACTGGGCAGAATCGATGCATTTGTGGTCGGAGGATCGAGCTTTGAAGGATCCGATTATGAGGGTCACATGCTCCTCTCCGATAGGCCCTACCTTCTCGGCGAGATTGAGATTTCCGGCGGGGAGGAGGTCTCGGAGCTGGAGGCGGATGTGCTGAAGAAGACCTCGGGAGGCGGCGAGGAAGACGTAGGCCGCTTCTATATCAAGACGGAAAGGCGGGAACGCCTCTGGGATGGCGAGGGCGTCTTGTCCATAGAGGACGACGTTATTCGAGGCGATTACAAGGTCATTCTCGGGATGACGCCTCAAGCTGAAAGGAGGTCCGAGGAGGTCCGGATCGTCTCAGGATCGCCACCTGACATATCAACGATCACGTCTTCAGTTTCGAATACGGGAAAACCTGGATTGATATGGAAATGACGAAATGAGACGAGCAGACTTAATCAAGCTGGCCGCGTCCCTTGGCGCCTGCTACCTCGCGGCCTTCCTGGGGTCGATATTCACCATGCCGAACGTGCCCGTCTGGTACGCCTCATTGGCGAGGCCCTTCTTTGCCCCACCCGGCTGGGTCTTCGCCCCGGTCTGGACCGCCCTATACACCCTGATGGGGCTCTCCGCCTACCTGATCTTGCGGGAGGGGATGAACGACCCGAAGGTAAAACCGGCATTGTCGGTCTTCGTCCTCCAGCTTGTCGTTAACGTGTCCTGGTCTGCGGCCTTCTTCGGCCTCCGCTCCCCTCTGGCGGGGCTCGCCGTCATCGTCCTACTCTGGGCTCTCATCGCCCTGACGATTCAGAAGTTCTGGGCTATTTCGAGGACTGCGGGAGCCCTTCTTCTGCCCTACCTAATCTGGGTGAGTTTCGCGGCGATTCTGAACTTTGGGATCTGGAGACTCAATCCATGACTTGTCTTAAATTCTTGTACCAATAACATTTTAATGGTTTGAAGCCCTCTATGGAGTCAGGTGATACGAATGTCCGAAGAGAATAGACATCTGGGCGAGATGATAAACACCTTCGATGCAGCAGCAGGGGAGGCTCTGGGAAAAAGAGAGAGCCACACCCCCAGGATCGAGGCGCCGAAGGCCGTAGGTGCCGATGAGCCCTTCAAGCTGAAGGTCTCCGTCCAAAACCACCCAAACAAGGCCGAGCACTCCATCAGGTGGATCGAGGTCTACTTCCGGGAGGAGGGAAGGCCCTTCAACCCCATCATGCTGGCAAGGATGGAGTTCGCCCCGGTCTACTCAGAGCCCGAGGCGAAGCTTAAGGTGAAGCTATCCAAGTCCGGCTCAATCATGGCCGTTGAATACTGCAACGTCCACGGTCTCTGGTCTGCAAAAGAAGATATAAAGGTGGGATAAACCCCACCTGATCTCTTTTTTTCATCAGGCCGAGCTCACGATCAGCAGCCCAAATAAGATGTTCAGGGCCATCAGCAGAAGGGCGGTCCTGCCTAAGAGCCTGTGGACCCTTCTGATCTTTGCCTTATCCTCCTTCGCCGCCCTCAGCTGGAGAAGCCCCAAGCTCGGCGTGGCTATGAGCAGAAGAATAACGAACGTGCCGAGGTAGGCGTGGGGAACTCTGAAGTGCTCCTGAGATGCTGCGGAGATCATGTAGGCTGCCATCGCCATTCCGGCGAGGGCAAAGGAGACTCCCGAAATTTCGAGAAGCTTATGCCTTTTCAGCCACCCCTTCTCTTTTCCCCTGGCGACGGTCATACCCCAGACCAGGAGCAGAAAACCCAGGATCACGAGGGAAGCGTGATAGGGCCAAAGCCTCACGATCTCGGCGGGAATTTCGCTGGGTGCCTCGGAGGCTCCGCACCCAGGGGCTGCGCTCATGAAGATCGCTAAGAATATAGCCCACGAGAATTTGGCCATCAATCCTTTGAGACTGCGGGTTTCCTCTTCCATCTTGACGTGGTAGGTCATAACTCTGACCTCGTGCAGGAGAATGACTATCTTTCTTCCTCCATAATAGGCATGTCTTTATTAAATTCATTGATCAAAGATATCTGCCAAAGCAGGGACGGATCCGAACTAAAAAGAAAAAGTTGGCGCAGTTAGGGGGGTCGCCTCCGGAACGGGGACCCTTTCGCCATCATGGAGAATGTCGAGGAGGCAAGAGAAGCTAACGCTCCGCCTCCGCCTCCACTTCCATGATCAGCTTCTCTCCGCCGCTGACATACGTCATGTAGTGAATGACTAAGCATATGCCCCAGCCGATGGGCGAAAACCAGGGTTGCCAGACGGGCAGAGTAGCACCAGCCTCATTTATGGCGGGTATTACCATCATGTAGTTTATCGCCAACCACACGATGTTAACCACCAGGTAGATCACGAGGTGCGTCGTGAACAGCTTCTTCATCCGCGCCTGCATGGCTGTTCTAAACGCCTTTTTGTACGCTTCGTCGGCCATTTTTTTCCTCACCTCCTGAACAGAAACACCTTCTATATGTATGTCCGTCAATATATAAGTCTTTCTAGAGTAATTTCGCATCAGCGGACTAATGTCATTTTTCCTGTGATGATCGATATCACAACAGAGATCTGCCAAATCATGAGGCTTCAGGTCGGTGAGGCACAAATTAAATTTATATTAATATTTCATATTTTTAAAATCTTTGCAGATCGGCAGGCTTATATTTAAACAGCTGCTTTATATTCCGGAGCTTCTGCTAGCTTAGAGGTCAGATCCATGAGCTTTCTGATTGATCCGCCCCTGCTGGTTTTGTCGGGCATATTCATATACTTTGGAGGGCGAAGGCTTGGCTGGGAAAGACATGCAAAGATCGTGGTGAGTGTTGCGATCGTACTTATTTTTATAATATTTAGCTCCCTCCTGTACGCCGATATATTTCTGTGCGTATTTCCCCCCTTCTCCGGAATGAGCGGCTCAGAGTTCATGCTCCACTCCGACATAACCGGGATCGCCAAAGATGAGGTTCCCACCGTCGTCGTTCTCCTTCTATTCGTCCTCTACCCCGTCTGGCTCTTCGCTGGATATGCGGCCGCCCTTTTGATATCGAAGCGGAGAAGGATCTCAAATGAGGTCTATTCCCTCTGGGACGTCAAGAGCCGAACCGAACACGGTCCCTCGGAATACTTTGTGGCGAGAGATCCCGATGCCAAAAAGTGCGTGCGAGATGCAGTCGCCGCCCTAGGCGGCATAGGGAGGTTCGTCAAGGCCGGCGACAAAGTCTTCATAAAGGTCAATATCTGCGGCGGAGTGCCCGAGGTTAAGGGGACCTTCACCAGCACTGAGGTCGTCGATGAGATCGTCGATCTTGTAAGAGGGGCGGGAGGGGATCCCTTCATCGGAGATGCCGACATGATCTGGAATAAGTTCTGGCAGGTGGCGGCCGACTCCGGCTGGTTCGAATGGGCGAAAGAGAAGGGGGTGAGGCTCGTCAACCTCTCCGAGACGAAGATAGTCGGCTTTGACTTCGGGGAGGGGACCGTAATCGGAACTGATATGATCTCAAAGGAGGTGATCGACGCCAAGGTCCTCATCTCTGTCCCGACGATGAAGACCCACCTTTTGACGGGGGTGACCCTGGGGATGAAGAACATGTATGGCACCTTGCCGGAGGTGGACAAGGCCAAATATCACAAAATGAAGATCGAGAAGGTGATATACGAGGTTAACATGGCCTTCACCCCGAACCTTGTGATCATCGACGGCAGCATAGGAAGTGAGGCGATAGGACCCCTCAGCTCCAGGCCCTTAGACTTCCAGACAATCGTAGCCGCAAATGATGTCGTCTGCGCAGATTCCATCGCGTCGCAGCTGATGGGATACGATCCCCAGGAGGTGGTTCACCTGAGGCTCGCCGCCGAACGGGGCCTTGGCGACGCCTCGCAGAAGTTCAATTTTGGAGAACTACCCTACTGTCATGCCAGCGGCAAGGACGGGAATTGGGACCGTCCCGAGGCTAAGGTGAAGGACTTCTATAACTGGGGGATCGAGCAGATCCTGAAGTTTCCGGGCTGGAGCACCCTCTTCAACGTCGGTGCCGACTTCTTCCTATACGACATGGCGAGGCTTCCCGTCTTTCGTTACCTCACCCCGGGCCTTTTGAAGCTTATAAACGACGTCGTCTACCTCCATCTCAGGGGTCAGGGGGATACCGAGAAAGACAGGATCCGAAGAAGAAACAACTTCTTCGTCCTCCTACTTCTCGCGGAGGCGGCCCTCCTCGGCTTCTACATGGACGGGTATCTGACGAAATCCCTATTCTTCGACTTCAACTTCCTCATCGCCATCGTGGTCGCGATTCTCGCCGCCGTCAGGATGAAGACGAGAAACCTCCTGGCCCTAATCCTCTCCTCAGCCCTCGTCACTTCGGTCCTGGAGATGGGACTCACCTCGGACGGGATCGTGAAATACGCCGGAAACGACGGTCCCACTCTCTTCGTCGTGTCGGGATGGATGTTGCTATTGGTAGCGATATTCGGGATATCAGACCTGTTAAGGTTTTGGCTAATTAAGCTGGGCATATTCAAAAAGCTCAGGGGATGGAAGGCCCTTCCCTTCGCCGCGGCTGCGGCGGCCTTTTCCCTCTTCTTCTATCTGGAGGGGTACTTTGATCATGCCGGAAGGTGGGTTTTGGTGATCTACGTGGCGATGTTCCTCCTCTCTATCTTCTTCTCGAGCCGGTGCTCAGTAGATTGGAACGCTGCTCTAGTCGTCGTCAGCATAGCCCTCGGTGGCTACATGGAGCTCGTGGGATTGTTCGCGGGGATCTGGAGCTATCCCTTGACATCGGGCTTGCCGATCTTCATCACCATAGCCACCGCCATCAATGCGGGGGCAGTTTTGGGAACGGCTTCCCTTGGGGGGGTGGACCTATCCACCTCGACGGCCACGAAGTCAGTCGAGGATGAAGCTTCCAAGGCTCCGAGGACGCAACCAGAGGATTAATACGATCCATCCTTATCGATGGCTGGCTAAAATTAAAATCAGGCGTCGGATCGGGAGCGATCATCGACCACCATTATCGATTGCTGGCAACCGATGCTCAGATCTCTATATCCCTCGAAGCTCCCCTCCCCGTTGGCATAGGCTTCGTGCCATCCTGGCGGGACTGGCATCTCTGCATAGAGCCGGTCTCTTCTGGCTTCGAGGAGGCGGGGCTCTTTCCCCATGAAATGGGCGGCACAGGTGACTCTGTTCTTAGTCGTCTTTGAGAGCCGTTCCATCCATCGGTATCCGCTCATCGACCTCATGAGATGGTGGTCCAGGATCAGGGTCTCCACCTTCTCGGCGATGGCCTTTCCATTATCCCATGCGACCTTCCGGAGTTCTGGGCGGAGACGGGAGAGGTACAGGGGCGGCCCTGAGGCGATGACGATGGTGGGTTTCCAGTCAATGATGATCGATATCGTCTCCTCGTCAAGGAGCTGGATGTCGGAAGCGTGGACGAAAACCTCATCACCCTCCTGGATCCGGGTCATCATCACCGTTCCCAGCCTCGAACCGCGAGGGCCGTGAGGGACGGGCGAAGAGAAGCTGATCACGCCATCATCCCTCTCCTCAGCGTCGGGAAGGATGCAGCCCGCGAACCGGGAAAGGTCGATCCACCGCTGGACCGCCAGGTCCGAGAGGTCGTGGGGGCCCTTGCACCAGAGCCGGACGTTGTCGAGGGGCGGGATTCGGCTGAGGGATAGCTGGTATGGGTTGGCGTCTGACAGGGGTATGTGGTCGCCGTGGTAGTGGCTGATCACCACGTCCGATGCCCTGCCCAGGGCCTCGACGATCTTCTCGCGGACCTCGGCCCCCACCGCCACCTGGTGGGGGTGGGGAAGCCTTCTGTGCCTCAAATATCCGAGGGCGACCCCCGGGTCGATGACGATCGTCCGTCCTTCCGCCTCTACCACGCAGGAGAGGCCTCTGACGCCGAGAGATTCGGTTCCCAGCACTTCTATCTTCATGGCAGTCCTTACCTCTTATTTCCGTCTCCTTCTCTTCTGTATGCCGTATCAAGCTCTTCTTGATGTCGTCTGAAGCTGCCCGGATTTAAAATACAAAATCTGGCTCCACTATTTTGAGCTGAGAGCAGGGCCTTAAAAGTTTTCGGTCATCGATCACAAGTCTGCGGTTTTACCGATAGATCGAGTCGATCGGCTCCGCCAACGGTGCTTCGTCGAATCGTCCTGGAGATCGAACCGCCCTGATTGGCCCAGCGCCAAAGGGTAAAGGGCCCGACCTGTCGAAGGGGAAGAGATGTCTTGAGGCCTTTTAGGAGCGACGCATGGTATGAAGAGTCAGTGGCGGGTTCTCAGGCGGCGATAGGATGGCAGATAGGAAGGTTTGATTATAGCGAGGCCATAGACGTAATCTTTATAAATCTTTAGGAATAACAGAGGGGCGGGGTTAGTAAGATGAAGAAACTTTTGTTCCTTTTGGGCTGCCTGTGTTCGGTAGCCATAGCCATCGCATCGCCGCCATCATATGTTCCACCGGGAACTGGTCCAACGGTATCGCCGCCGTATGTATCGCAGGGAACTGGAGCGACGATAATGCATCCAGAAGGATATGGGTGGTCGAACCCCGACTGGCTTTCATCCGACGTCGGCCTTACCACATACTATGGTCCATACGGTTATCCCACCGCACTAAGATTTTTTGATGATCGCATGTGGTACGATGAATGGTATCCTATTGCGCGATCGTTCCTGGATGATACCACTTACCGAACGTATTACCAAACATATTACTACACCTACCAGCATCCAGTTTATCTGGACGGAGGTTGGTGGAAAGATCCGCGAGGTTATCGGCCGTTATATAAAATAAGTCCGGGATTTGTCTTCAAGGGCGAGAGTCATATTATTGGGGGATGATCCATCTCCCTGTCGTTCAAGGGGAGAAAGGCCAGTTTGACCCAAGTCCGCCTCTCGTCTTCCCCCCCCGCTGCCCAAAACTTACGGATTAATTAAAGGCATCTCCAGGAGAAGGTCAAGTTATAGCCCTCTGATTCGAGATGATCATTTTTTAGGGTTCTTCTGGAGGCCCGAGGAGCGGCATCTTCTCCGGTCAAATCCGGGCGGCATGACGCCGAAGTATTTTTGATATCATAAGTGTTGAGGATATCGTGATCTGATGAAGCGAGGATGGATAATTGTCTTGATCGTTGGTATCGCCTTCATTGCCCCATGCGCTGGTCAGACCGACCTTTGGCGGTTCAATTCTCCGATGGACTTTACATCCGGCCCCGTGGTAAACGTGAACATATTTAAAATTTGGACGATCAATTCATCGATGCAATTCACTCCGACCTTATCCCCAGGAATCGCCGAGGGAATTAACAAAACCCGCTTTATTTGTAATATTGTTTAGTTTCATTTTGCGATCAAAAGACTTTGACAGGATGATCGAAGGAAGGCAAAAACAAGGGGAAGGATAGGATCGGCTCCATAAATGCGGGCTTTGGCTCCGAAAGATTTTTCATCGCAGATTGCAGTCTTGATTTCGAGCAGGGCGAAGAGATCGGACTGAAACATGAACCAGATTTTTGCGGGTGGCATTTCGATGCTGGCGGTAGATTGGCTGAAAGAGGGAGATTCACTCTATTCGCAAGGGAGATATGCAGAGGCAGTCCGGGCTTACGATGAGGCCCTCCGCCTCGATCCCGAGGACGCCAGGGCCTGGAGTAATAAGGCGGCAGCCCTTGCTGGCATGGGCAAATACATTGAGGCGATTAGGGCCTGCGACGAATCCATCAGGCTCGATCCCGAACTTGCGCTGGCATGGAACAACAGAGGTTTCGCTCTCAGAAACTTGGGGAGGCTTCTTGAGGCCATCCAGGCATACGACGAGGCGCTTTGCATCAATCCTGGATACGTCAGGGCGTGGTACAACAAGGGCAACGCTCTCGAAGCCCTCGGGAAAAGGTCCGAGGCCAGCGCCGCCTATGCCAGAGCAAAAGAGCTCAAACTGAGTGAATAAATGTTTATTTTTCCGTCGCTGCAGCATATCGTCGATGGCAATCTCTTCCTCTCAAATAATAGCGTATTTGCCCAAGTAGCGGCCCAGGATGTGATAAGACTTGCGAAAGCTCGATAGCGTCACCCTCGACCTGGAGGCTCGGGGATTGAAATTCCGGCACCAGACCTTTCTTCGGGTCGGGTACACAGCGGATATTTTGTTTAAGAAAGAGAAGATTGTCGTCCTCGACACCCGGAACGCCGATCCCTACGCAGTCAGGAAGCTGAAGGCGGCGGGATATAAGGTATTTGTAATACCTGAGGGGAAGCTCGACGATGATCAGATAAAGGCGTTCTGTGACGAGGTGGAGGAGGGGGCGAGGGAGTGAGGAGGAAGTCGGTTTTATTCTAGCATGGCGATCTTCTCCGCCAACAATTTAATTTAACTGCTCCAGGGAGCCGTTAGCTATATACGGTGATGTTGCAAGATAAAAAATGGATACAGAAATGCAAGCCACTGGTTGTGGCCTGCATTCGAGCCCATCACCAACCTCTCAAAAGAATGGGTACGATCGCTGAGAAACGATCTCGCTTAAGGGGAGCTAAAGAACGAAACTCTGACGAGGATCCTTAGGAAGATCTGGGTGTTGGTCTTGGTGCTGGTGTGTCCGTACAGCTGAACGAATGTAACAACGAGAACAATGACGCAGTTAAACGGAGTTCAGGGCAGTTAAAAATTAGTATGAGGTGGATTGGATGAAGATCGCGATTAAGCCTTGCAGATCGGTTTCAAGAGGTCTGATGATGCTTTGGGGATGCCTCCTGTTATGTCTTTTGACTTGCGTGGCGGCATCGGCCCAGGAAGAAAACATCACAGGGATTGGCGGAGAATTTTACGACTATGCAGAGTTCAGCTTCGCCGTCCCCAATGATTTAGAGGAAATGGTAGTGGCTGAATCTCTCTCTGAGGGAAATTATTCAGAGGGAAGATATGTGGCGGCATCCATGCTTTTCAACGAGAGCAGAGTATGGGTCTTGCTTATCTATCCATGTGATCCCCCAGAAGGAGACCTGGACGCTGTAGGTCTGAAATCCGCTGTCGAGGAGTTCAACTCCGGGTATAATCAGACCGTCTACAGCCCCTCCCCCCTGAACATCAGCGACCGGACCGGCATCGCTGGCCAGTTCGGCAACCAGATCCTGATAGCCTACCAGCCATCGGTTCAAACCCTTTCGATGATATTAATGGACGTAAACGTGAGCGAAGGCTTCCTGGAGTATTTCCCCCAGTCTCTACAGATAATCGTCAATGAGAACAGCTCGCCTCTATGGCCCGGTTACTGCCCAGGTGATGAGACGGTCGAGACGATCGAAACGGTCGAGCCGCAGGTTGCTCCTGCAGCAGCCGAAACCCCCCAGGTCGAACAGGCCGTCCAGACAGGCTCTGAGGTCGATCCGGAACAGGTTGAAGCAGACGTGGCGGCCATCAAGGAGAAGATGAAAAGCACCTTCAATATCAAAATGTGAATGGTGGGGATTGAAACCAATCGGCCCAGCCAGGCCGTATACAGAGGTATGAAAGGCGCAGGCATAGACTTCGTCGCCAGCGTTCCCTGTATCAACCTACGGGGGCTGCTATGCATGATCGAAGCTGATCCCGAGATCATGCACATCCCCGTAACCAGGGAGGAAGAGGGGGTTGGGATATGTGCCGGGGCGCGCCTCGGCGGCAAAAGGCCAGCTTTGCTGATGCAGAACTCCGGCCTCGGAAACAGCGTCAACGCCCTCGCCTCCCTGAACGGTCTCTACAAGATTCCCCTACTGATGATCATATCCCATCGAGGCGGGGAGGGCGAGACGATCGTGGGCCAAGTACCCATGGGGAGGTTGACCCCAAAGATTCTCGATGCCATGGATATCCCCAAGTTTGCTCCCACCTTGGCGGAGGCCGAGGAGACGGTGGGCAGGGCTTGGCAGGCAGCCCAGGCTGCCGGCACGCCGACGGCGGTGCTGCTGGATATCGAGTTTTGGGAATCGGGGGCTATATGATGAAGAGGCTCGAAGCCATCACCGTCATCGCTGAGGAGGCCACATCCCTGGAAGCCCTCGTTGTCGGAAACATCGGCTTTCCCTCAAGAGAGCTCTTCGCCGTAGGCGACCGCCCCGCAAACTTCTACATGCTGGGGTCGATGGGCCTCGCCTCCTCCATCGGCCTGGGCCTCGCCCTCGCGTGCCCTGACGAAAAGGTGATCGCCATCGACGGAGACGGCGCCGTCCTGATGAACATGGGGAGCCTAGCCACCATCGCCGACCAAGATCCAGATAATTACCTTCTCATCGTCCTCGACAACGGATGCTACGGCTCCACGGGATCTCAGCCGACCTGCACCTCCAGGAGGGCGGACCTCGGCCGAATCGCCGAGGGGGCCGGAATCTCCGAGGTGAGGATCGCCGCCACTCCCGTGGAGGTTCGAGCAGGCATCGCTGGCAAGGGTGTCCTGGTGGTCAAAGTCGAGATCGGCAACGCCGACGTTCCCGTGATAGACCTATCTCCTGAAGAGATCATCGAAAGGTTCATGGTGAGATCCGGTCCACCATCTCGGTCATCTTGAAGCTGCCGTCCAGGATCCTCCTCTTCAGATCTTCTGCGAGCTTCTCGGCTCTGAGGCGGTCGGATTGCCGGACCACGATCGGAACCTCGCGGCCGCCAAAATGGAGGGATCCGAGATGGGCCCTGAAGACATCCCCGATGCAGGCAGAGGAGCAGAGGCCGCAGTTGAAGCACCTCTCCCGGTCAAGGGTCGGCTTCCAGTCCCGAAAGCCTATGGCCCCAGTCGGGCAGATCGACTCTGGGATGCACTGGGTGCACCTCTTGCAGGTGTCGGGGCTGAAGCTGACCTCCAAGTCGACATCCTCCCAGACGTCGCCATAGGTGGCCTTTCCTATCTCCCTCCTTTTCGCCACGTCCATAACCGGGAGGGGGATCGACCGATCGGGGGCGGCGATGCTCTCCAGAATTAGATCGCTCAAAACGGGGATCGGCACCGCCCAGGAGGTGACGCACTCGGGGCCGCAGGGGGTAACGAAGCCTCCCATATACTCGGGTTCCATCTTGTACATGTCGGCGAAGCCCGACAGGTTCGGCCTCTCTGGGGAGCTCCGGGTCCCCTCGCCCAGAACAAAACCCTCGGCCCCGTTTAAGAGGATCCTCGTCCCGACGCCGATCGCCTCCAGGAATGGATCGTTCTGGACCGGGTTCAGATGGCCGCACCCAGAGACGGAGGCCCCGTTACAGCAGGGGTCAAAGAGGGCGGCGTGAAAGATGGTGGCTACCCTCTCGTCGCTGGGATTAACGAAGGCGGAGTAGTTCTTAAAAGAGTGGCGGGTGCCGAAGAGCCTTGCCTGAAGCATCTCGGAAAGGGCCACATCAACCCTGAAGACATCACCGGCATCGGTCTCGACCTCGACCTTGACCTCTTTCCCCTCGGCGAGATCCCGGAAGAGATGGCCTCCACCGTATCTGGGATCTCTGCTGTGAGCCGTCCCAAAGACCATCAGATCGATGATCCCCAGCCGCTCGTTGGGGCAGGGGCCGACCTCGGCTGGAATGCCGTTGAGCCAAGCTCTTTTCGCCCGAAGGAAGGATCCCGGCGGCGCCACTGAAAAGGAGAGGACCGCGTAAGTTCCGCTCATCACCGCCCGGGTGGCACATGTCACCACATCCACGTCCTCCAGGGTCTGCCTCTCGCCATCTTCCAGGATCTTCCGCACCTCCTGAGCTGAAAGGACGACCGCCTCGCCCCGGTCCACCTTCGCCCTAATATCAGAGAATGAACGCTCCATAACACCTCCCTTAACTTCAGACCTTAATGAACTCCGCCACTACCCGCGACCTCACGTAATCCTCCCCTCTGATCCGAGTGAGTCGCAGATCCGTCCTGATCGAAACCGGCCGGAAAATCCTGAACAATTCTAGCACCTCCCCCTCGGTGAAGTAGTGGGTCAATACTCCCCCACCCCGCCTGAAGGTCTCCGGCTCTACCTCTTCGCCCTTTCCCGCTCTCATGTCTTCGACCCCGAACTCCTGGAAAAAGAGGCTTGCTCCGGCCTTCAGGACCCGGGCCGCCTCCTTCGCAGCTCGGAGGCGATCGATCTCGCGGAGGTGACCGATGACGTGGAAGGCGAAGATCGCATCGAAAAAGGCGTCTTGGAAGGGGAGGAGGACCGCGTCCGCTACCATTAAATCAACTTTTGAGGGCGCGTCCGTCAGAGAGACCGCAATTTCCCTGCCGAGCCGCGTCGCCGAGGGCGAGATGTCCAGGGCCGCGATCCACCAGGGGCGTCTCAGCATCGCGGCCAGGGTCTTGCCGTTGCCGCAACCCAGCTCCAGGACCCTCGAGCCGGCCGGAAGGTGGGGGAGCTTCGGCGGCGCGCCCCTCCATATCCTCCCCTTCCCCCGATACTCCCGGTTCCAGGCGAGGAGATCCTCCTTTCTTTCACCCTCGTCCCCTCCTTCGGGGGGGAGGTTTGAGGGTACTATGGACATGAGATCCAGATGGAGCTTCTGACACCAAAATCTTTACTATCCAATAGGATCTTATGGAGCGTTGGGTGTTTACCATGAATAGAAGGAGTGGGGCAGCGAAGTTGCTTGCCATATTCTTTTGCCTGAGCTTCGCTCAGGCCGTCGGGAGCCCCGACGAGGATGATTATATCGATGAATCTTGGGAGAACTACCTGAACTACGGACTCGGGAGCTTCTACGACGGCTCCAGCTCGTCCACCACCTACAGCTTAAAAACGAGTTCGGGCTTCTCTTACTCTCAGTACCTGCAGTACTACTTCACAGAGGGAGAGGTCCCGCCTCGAGAGGAGGGGCCTGTCAGCTTCACGATTACGGGAAACGAGCCCTCGGTACTCAGCTTCGGCTGGCAGACGGTGCCGTATTCCGAGTACACCTCCTCGAAGATCTACGCTGGATCTAACTCTCTCTGGATCGAGGGCGAGACGGCTTGGGCGAGTTACGCGGCATGTCCTGCAGGAACGTGGCTTCAGCTGATCACGGCGATCCCCACGGGGGGCTTGGCCAGCTTCTACGAGATATCCCCCTCGGGCAGCACAAAAATCTCCACGTACAGCCTCGGAACCTACAATCGGATGAGCTTCTACGCCGCAGAGCAGGGACGGTACGCATTATTCTTCGTTTCTAACAACCAGCCGAGCAACGTCGTCATCATCGACGTGGGCGCAGAATGGACCCCGGACATGATCCCGACCCCCACAGTTCCTCCGCGAAAGACAACGCCTTCGACCCCGACGCCAGCGCCCACCCCCACGGTGACCCACGGTGACGTCAGCGTCACCCTCGAGTCCAAGAACATGAGGGGCTACGACGTATACGTCGACGATAAATACGTCGGCACCGAGGGTCAGGGAGGTGACGCCCTCGACGGGATCTACAAGCTCAAGGTCGTGGGCGACCAGTGGCATACGGTTAAGGTCTGGGACGGCGAGTGGTTCTACGGAAAGCCCAAGTACTATGAGCGGCGCGGCACCTATGTCCTGAAGTTCGAGCCCGCAACCACCCTCTACGTCTATGGGGGGATGAGGTAGGTATTTAAAAACTTAGACCTTATTTTGCTCCTTATCTCTCTTTTTTGGGCTTTTCTCCTTTTTTTCCCGAAATCAGAAGGATAGTAGCCCCCTTTTGCCTCCGATCCACCGTCACCGTCTTAAAGGATCAAAGAAGGGAAATACAGTATGAAGGGACGGGGTCTGATCTTCTTATTCTTGGGAGCGCTGTTGTTCGCGTCCATCCCCGCCGCGGGATGGGTGAGCGGGACGGGAGTCGTCGACATCAGCAGATCTGTCGTGAACCGAATGGAGGGCTTCGAGTACTACAACGCCATGGCCGGCGACGGCAGCCTCGATATGGGCCTTGGGGCAAAAGACGTCTCTAAACCCGGAAACGAGCTTGGCACCAGAGCTATCAAGCTCTCCTACTCCGGAGACGTGCCACTGGTGGGGCAAAAGCGCGTCGAGAGTGGGTCGCTTTTCAGTGGAACCAAAACCTCCATAGAGGAGGCCTTCAGCGCCACAGAGATCGAGAAAGAACAGACCACCAGCATAGGCTCAGGAGACTCGCAGGTCGTGGGCACCAATACCAAGCTCAGCTTCAACGGCACCTACATGACAAGCTCCAATATGCACAAGCTCTTCTCCACAGACATCAGCTCTTATCAGAGGTACACCGGAAATTTCGAGATCGATAAAGAGATCAGCTTCGGTGGGCTCGCAGACCGCAGACCCGAAATCGCCCTGATCGTCAGCCCTGAGGCGAGCTTTGCCGAGGTAGGGGCCTCAGTGACTCGGAATTACGAGGTCGCTAACTCCGGAAGGGTTCCAGTCCAGGGCCTCACCCTGATCGATTCGCGAGTCGGACTTGTGTCCCTGAGCAAGACGACCCTGAACCCGGGCGAGGTAGCCTCGGCCGTTGCCAGCTTCCCTGTCCTTTATGAAGACCTACCAGGCCCTCTTAACGATTCTATCCGAGTCCATGGCGTCGATTTCCAGAGCAATCCGGCCGTGGCCTCAGCTTTTGCCACGATGAACCTGATAAGGCCCTGGGGTCTCAATCTGACGGTCACAGCCACCTCCCCTTGCGCACAAGCCGGAGATGTAGTGACCTACATCTACACCATCGATAACATCGGCGATTTGGCGATAAGCGAGCTAAATTTGACAGATTCGATCGGAAGCGGCATTATACCAATAAACATAACCCTCTCGCCTAAGGAGAGCATCGTCCTCACAGCAAACAGGACCTTCACCGAGACAGACCTTCCAGGTCCCTTGACCAACAGCGTCGCAGTCTTGGGGTTCAACTCCATGGGCGAGATGGTCGGAAGCTCAACAGAGTTAGTCCTTCCAACGTGCTGAGAATGGGACCGCCCACCATCGACCCATACGAATATCACTCCGGGGTGCCGATTCTCTCCACGTAAGATCCCACGTTGAACTTCGACTCTGCTCCCCGACGGCTCATGTACCTGACCTTCCCGAATATCTCTCTCTCACCCCAGGCCCGATCGTGAACTCCGCCGATGGACCAGGCGATCCCGGCGTAGCCGTTCGGGTCCCTCCCGTCCAGCTCGTACCGGTCGTTGAGATAAATGGCGATCTTCTGGGCCTCCTCCGGCGACTCCGTCCACTCCAGGATCTTCTTCGCCCAGTACATCCGCATGTAGCCGTGCATCTTCCCCCGGAGAACCATCTCCCTCTGGGCGGCGTTCCAGAGGTCGTCGTGAGTCTCGGCCCTTTCGAGCTCCTTTTGGTCGTAGAGATGCTCTCGCGGGTCGCTGCGATGGTCGTTCAGAGACTTCTTCGCCCAGTCGGGGAACGCCTCAAAGGAGTCGTATCCAGGGTTGTAGTAGCAGAAGTTGTCTGAGAGCTCCCTTCTCACCACCAGCTCCTCCAGGAAGGCGGCCTTCGATTTCGGGTCGGCGTCGGCTCGGACCGCCTCCAGAGCGATCCTCGCGGCCGAGATCATGCCGAAGTGGAGGTAAGGCGAGAGATTCGACTGGCCATCTCGGTTTGGATCATTCCTATCTCGGTCATACGAGGAGAGCTTCTCATTCAGGAACCTTTGCAGAGCCTCTCTGGCTGCGGCCGCCCCGGGGAAGATCCAATTCACCTCGGGAACGGTGCGGTCGACATCCAGATCCCGCCAGATCCGGTCCCAGTCCACCCTACCGCCGAGGTCCCAGGGATGGGGATGGACCTTGAGGGAGGGAAACTCCTCACAGAAGAGAGGGAGCAATCTTTTTATCTTCTGCCGGAAGGTCCGGGCTGAGTACTCCTGCTTCGGCGAAGCCCGCCAGCTGGGAACTATGTTGTGGGCGTCCACCTCATAGACGGGGACCGCGAGCCTCTGGATGACCCTCTCGTTCCAGGACCTCTTCGTCGCGAGGGGCGAGAAGTCGGTGACGATGGCGCTGACGGATTGCTCTTCGGCGAAGTCTGAGACGGCTTCGCCCGGATCGCCTCGGAGGAGGGCGAAGGGAATTTTCTTCTCAGCGAGGGCCTCTTCGATCTCAACGAGGCTCCGGAGCATGAATCCGTACTGCCTCAAAGCGGCTCCGAGGAAATCATCCGAGAGGGTGAAGATAACCCCAAGGGCCGATCCTCCGTTTATTGCCAGCTCCTGGGCGAAGGTGAGGGCCCAGTTATCCTCAGCCCTCTGATCTCTGCTCATCCAGTAGGCGACAGGTCCCCTCTTATGCCGGGCCTTTTTCAGGATCCTCGCTCGGTCTGAATTCATGTCATCTCTCCATCGAAGAAGAACGGTTTTAATTTAGAGGTACAAACTTTTAAGAAGATGACGGTTCTAAAATGTCATCTCGGCTAATTTTACATCCACGGATGCTTGTCCCATGCGAGATGGCTGAGATGATCTTCCGAATCAGGGGACGGCGTGATGAATTTGGAGATCGCGTCCACCTCATTTAAATAAGAGCCCATCGGAAATAGAATATAAGGAGGTGAAAGTCCCCATGTGTACTGTTGGAGGCGGACCGGATATAGGTGACGTTGAGTCCCTGGCGTCGAAGGGCTACATATGCCAGGACTGCGGAAACAAGTTCAAGGGCATGGGCCGAAGGCCTCGATGTCCTTCCTGCCAATCGAGGAACGTAAAGGCCTCAGAGTGATGAGAAGATGAATATCCCCCTGGCAGACGACGAGATCGCCTATCTCTGCGGAAGGACCGGGACCATGGCTCTGGTCAAGACCCTCGGCCATTTTTTTTATCTCGAGACGGAGACCGAGGAGATCTCTCTCTTCACCGATGAGGACGACCTTCTGGTGGCATCTACTTTCGAGGTCGGAGATGCGGCCAGAAGGGGGCTCGCTTGCACCCTCTACATGATTCGAGAGATGAACTCTCCCCTGATAGTCCTTCCCAAAGGCCATCCTGCCTCTCGAAGGCTTAGGACCGTCGTCTCAGTAGGGGATAAAACGAGGATAAAGTGCGACATCCAGGCCGGGACCCACCCAGAACAAGACGTCCTCTGCGGGACGAAGGAGTTTGAAGGCGTCGAGGTCATCTCGATGCCCGGTGGCGCAGAGGTTAAAAAGTTCGCCGGTGAAGTACTGAAGGAGAAGCTGGTATGAGGTGATCGAGGACTATGTCTGAGGAAATAAGCGAGGGGAGCATCGTCAGATACAGCGGAACCGGGACCGTGGGGATCGTAAAGGTCCTCAAGACCGAAGAGGACGGAGAAGAATGGGCGCTCTTGGACTCGACGGGGCTCTACTATCATCTGAGCACTCTGCAGCCGATCGAGAGGTTGCCCGAGAGGAGGGAGATCGGCGCCAGGACTCTAGAAGAGATGGAAGAGAGGATGGTGGCGGAAGAGGAGAGGATGAGATCGGTGAAGATGGAAGATGAGAGCGTCGAAAGTGGCGGATAAGGTAGGGGTCGTAGTCCACGGCCCCGAGGTCGTCGACTCGGGATCTGCCAAGAGGGCCCTGGCGCTTCTCGAGAGGATGGGGCCCGTCACCGCCGTCCTCGGGGGAACGATGGGCAGGGTTGCGGTCATCGATGCCGCCCTGGAGGACCGGATCGATACATCGAGGAGGGAGATGCCGAGCCGGTCTGTCCAGAGGCTTGAACCTTTAGTCGAGATTGTGATTATCTTGAACTATGCCAAGACGATAGAGACGGGCCTCGTCTTCGGCGCTATGGTGGCCGAGAGGGCAAAGCCCAAAAAACCCCTGTTGCTCGCAGATTTCGCAGGGGGCTTCTTGACCGTCCTCGCGGGAGAGGCGGCCTCCCTCACCGAAAAAATTGCCGAAATTCTGGATCTGGAGCTTTTGGACGCCCCAGAGTTTTTGCCCGGGACGAAGTCATCGGGAAGGATCACCAGAAGGAAGATTTTTGGGGCCATCCCCGGTGAGAACATATCCGTCAACGGTACCGTCGTCGCGAAGGCCCTCGAGGAGACTGTGGAGATCACCGCCATCGACGGTAAAATCACAGAGATCGATGGCGCAGAGGTGAAGCCCCACGGACTGGAGAAGCTCTCGTTCGTCGAACTCAAGGGGGCGATCCTCAGGTCCGGCGAGATTAGACGGACCGAGAGCGTCCCGAGGACGATCCGCAATCGCGGCCGAAATGCTGTTCTGATAGATCATGACGCAGAAGGCGCCTTCGAGAAAGTGAGAGGCTCAAAGGTGGCGGTAACTGTGGGCGACGACACCACCGCCATCGCCGGAGAGATCCTCACGAGGCTTGAAACCCCCCTCGTCGGGGTCGTAGACGGCGACCTCGACCACCTCTGCTCCAGGACGGCCACCCCCAAGGGAAGCGCTGTCATTGAGGTCCTTCCCGGCACCGACGACGTAATCGGCCGAAAGGTAAGAGAAGAGATCTTCGGAGGAGAATACCGAATTTCTATGAACGGACTCTCAATCGAAGATCTGATAGAACGGATAAAGAAGATCGCCGGGGAAGACCTCAAGTCGGTGCGGCGGTTCTGAATTTGGCGGCAGAACTCTGATTCATCTGACCGCCATCATACCGATCTTTTGATTATCATGACGGCTGGGTCGGACCTCTGCGATCGGCTTTCGCCGTAGTCTTTTATCGCAGTCTCTAGCTCCTTAATTATGTCCTGGGCCGAACGCTCCCTGTTCTCTTTAATGAGGGAGATCAGACTCTCAGTCCCGAACCGCTCCTTCTTATCGTTCTCAATTTCGATGAGGCCGTCGTTGTAGATGACGAGGACATCTCCCGCATCGATCATCCACCCCTCCAGCTCCAGATCGATGTAGTCGAGAGCGCCCATGGATATCGCCCCGCCGATCAAGGTGTCTACAAACCCGTCGGAACTGACGACGAAGGGCGGGACGTGGCCGGCATTGGCATAATTCATGGAGTGGTTGGATAAGTCGAGCATCCCGCAGAAGCAGGATACCATCATACCATTTTTGACCTCGTCGCTCAACTGAAGGTTTGCCTCCCGGAGTGCCTTCGCCGGATCGCCGAACCTCCTGGAGGCTGCTCGGATTATGCTTCTGGTGAGGGCGGCCACCATGGCGGCGGAGAGACCCTTCCCCGAGACCTCGGCCATCGTCACCACGGCCTTCGACCCCTCCATCTCGAAGAAGTCGTAAAAGTGACATAATCTGCTGCCATCGGCGAAAGAGAGCGTCGCCACCTGATACCCCTCGACTTTGGGAAACCTATCGGGAATGAGGAATCTTTCGACCTCTTTGGATACCTCTTTCTCCTTCTCCGAACTGCCCATCTCAAAGGATCTCTTCTCGATCATAGAGATCTGGTCTTTAAGATCAACGGTCATCTGATCGAAGGCCTCACTCATTCTCCTCCCATCTTTTGAGTCGTCCGCCTCAATCTTCGATTCGAAGTCTCCCTTTCCGATCCCCTCAAAAGCCCTCACGACGCCGTCGACCATCGGCCCAAGGCCGCTCCTACCCGCCCGAAATCCGATCACAGCAGCCAGAAGTGCGGAGATAGCCGCTGCAGTGGCCATCGGCATGATTGCAGGCCATCCGGGCTCGTCCTGACGACCGGTGGCTGCGGCCTCCTCAATCTCGCGATATTTCAGGGCTTCTCCTGTCGCCTGGGCCAAAATTTCGGTCTGGCGAGATATCCGCTGGAAGAGCTGATCGTATTGCGAAGCCTTGGCGGCGGAAAGCTCTAGGTCTCCCGAGGCAACACCAAGGCTCCAGCCTACGGAGGGGAGGGGGGCGTAACTTATACTGGTGCTCCCCTTGCTGAGGCGGACCAAGGATGTTCCCTTCTCCCCTCGGACCATCGCCTCAGCCACCCCAGCCAGTCCCGAATTTTTGGAGTCTAGAAGGCTTCCAAGCATCAGGATCTCCTCCCAGAGAAATGCTTCAGGGACTTCCGGGTGCATCACCACGGCTCCCTGACCGTCCACCAGGAAGGGGTAACCAGACGAAATGTTGGCGAGATCGGAATCGATCTCTGCCAGGGATATATCCATCCCAACCACACCCGACAGGTTCTCCTCGACGTATATCGGTGTCGCGCATGTGATGGCCAAGCTCTTGCGTTCCTGACTCTGGTAAGGCCTCGTCCAGATTGTCTCCTCGGCCCTCGCGGCCTCGAGGTACCAGGGTCGCTCCCGGTAGTCGAAGGGAGCGATCAGGCGGAGGGTTTCGGTGACGTCGGGCCAGAGGACCATAACGCCGCTGGAAGTGCCTATGTACCCCTGCTCACTAACTTCCTCCTCCTGAACCATGATCCTCAAGACCCTGGCTGGATCTGATAGGGATAGAAGGGTATCCCTCATGTCTTCTGTTAGGTTATCTCCACCATCGGGCGCGATCCAGACCCCGGCGGCTATAACTTCAGCGAGGCCTCCAGCGGTCGCGCTCTCGTTATCGCTGAGGAGGAAGTCCCCGCCCCTCCCCGTCGCCAGGACGGAGACGGCACTGATAGGGGCCAGTGACACTTCTGCCGCCAGCAGGATCAGCGCCAGAAGCCCTAAGCTCAGCTTGTTTAAGCTCGAAATCTTTTTCATTTCTCTTTGGTATCCATAAGCTGGCTCCATCAAGAGCCATCCACAAAGTCGATCTTCGAGTTCTGCCCCACTTTCCCGTGGCTCATCTTCCGCCTTGCGGCCGAAGCCTCCGAAGATCCTTTTTGTCCTCAAGGGGTATAAAGCTAATTTAGTCGTCTTACTTTTCGCTCTACACCGAGTACCTGGATCTATAAGAGGTCTTCTGGGGGTCCAGATTGAGGTCTATCAGGGCTGAGGCGGTTTCGGTGACATGCCGGGCCAATAACATCCCCATCAAATCCAGACGAAGCCGCGACTACATACTTTCTTGATCTGACAATCCACCCTCAACTCGGAAACTACTTATTAGTAAGGGCTCTCTATAGACCCCGTGGACGGTTCATACGAGTTTCTCGCGGATCTTAGGCGGCTTGTGGGGATCTATCGCCGTTTTGAGCAGTCCCTGTACCTGATCAACGCTGGCATAATCGCGAGTCTGATCTACATCGCGACCCTCTTCCTGGGGATTCCCGCCTTCTTTAGGTTTTATTGGCAGGACTCGATCTTCGTCTCGACTCCCGCCATATTCTCCCTGATCTTGGGCCTTTTGGGAGGGAAGATCATGGGCAGATGGTCGAAGTCCGACTTCTTCGGCCATCTCGACGAGAGCCTATCGGAGAAGACGAAGGCCGCCTACGACAACCGAGATTCGGACTCAGTGGTGATGCGGAGCCTCGCCGAAGACGTCAAGAGAAGGCTCTCGAAAGTAGGAGTCTTCGACCTGATAAACAACCGCCGTCTGAACTTTGGCGATAGAAGTGTTCCGATCTTTCAAGCGAAGGCGGGAGCCTTGATTCTCCTCCTCGCCTTCGTCGCGATCTTCAGCCAGAGCCAGGCCGGAGAGGTGGCATCTCCTCAGCCCTTCAAGGCTCTGACCGATCTTCGGGAGAGGGCCGCAGAGATCTTCGGTGAGGAAGAGCTGCCGGAGGGGGGCGAATCATCCGCGGGGATATCGGGCGAGATCTACGGGAAGCCTTCTTTGGCGGTCCTGGAGGAGGTGAACCTGGAGCTGGTATTATATCCCGGAACTGCAGCGGGGTTTAGGTCGACGGAGACCGACCCCATGGACAGATTGTTTCAGACCTCCGAAGCTGGCGAAGGGGTGGCGGTACCCACAGACCTCTACATCGAGAGTCTTCCGCCCCAGCACCGAGAGATAATAAAAAGGTATTTCGAGAATCTGGCGACGGGCTTTTGAGAGACGAAATGAGAACCGATGATAAAAAGAGCTGTAGATCCTACCGAGGACGGACAGATGAGAGATGATCTGATTAACGTTTATAAGGACGCGCCGGCCATCTTCGAGACGATCAAGGGCGAGATCGGCAAAGTGGTGGTGGGCCAGAAGTCGGTGGTGGAGCAGATCTTGGTGGGGATACTGGCCGGGGGCCACACCCTTCTCGAGAGCAACCCGGGTTTGGGAAAGACCCTCCTCGTCAAGACGATAGCCAGCACCACCGGCCTCGACTTCAGCAGAATTCAGTGCACCCCGGACCTTATGCCAGCGGACATTACGGGCACCACCTTGATCGAGGAGGTGGAGGGGAGCAAGGTTTTCAGGTTCGAGGAGGGGCCGATCTTCGCGAATATAGTTCTTGCCGACGAGATCAACAGGGCCTCGCCCAGGACCCAGAGCGCTATGCTGGAGGCGATGCAGGAGAAGCAGGTCACCGTCGGAAAGAACACCTACAAACTCGAGGAGCCCTTCTTCGTCCTCGCGACCCAAAACCCCATAGAGATGGAGGGGACGTTCCCTCTCCCTGAGGCTCAGCTCGACCGGTTCCTTTTGAAGGTTTTCATAGACTATCCGAGCCCTGAGGAGGAGTACGAGATCATGGAGAGGTACACGGGCCATTCCGAGCCGAAGGTGGAAAGGGTGATCACCCGGAGGGAGCTTTTGTCCCTTCAGCAGCTGACCAGGGACGTTCCCATCTCCGACGACCTGAAGAGGGGGGCGATAAAGGTCGTCATCTCCACCAGGAGCTGGGAGGGGGTCGAGTACGGCGTCAGCCCCAGGGCCTCCATCGGCATGATCCTCGCCTCCAAGGCCCGGGCACTCCTGAACGGCAGAGATTACGTCAGCCGAGAGGACCTGGAGACGATGGCGTACCCCATCCTCAGGCACAGGATCATCCTCACCTTCGACTCAGAGAGGAGGGGGGTCACCACAGACCAGGTGATATCGGACATTTTGAAGTCGATTTGAGGACCACCAATGGATACGGAGTTTCTCGCTGATCTGGATCGCTTCACCCTACTAGTCAGAAAGAGGGTATCGACCGCCTATACCGGGGCTCGAAGGTCGGTGAAGGTAGGGCGGGGGATAAGCCCCGTAGGCTACCGGGAATATCGGAAAGGCGACGACTTCAAGTTCGTTGATTGGAAGGTCTACGCCAGGACAGAGAAACTCTACGTCCGGGAGCACGAGGAGGAGAGGAGCCTTTCTGTCCACCTCCTCCTCGACGCCAGCTCCAGCATGGCCTTCGGCGAGAAGTTCGCCTTCGCCTCGATGATCTCGGTGGGGTTCGCCTACATGGCGATAAAGGAGAACGAGAAGTTCTCGATCTCCAAGTTCGGGGAGATGCTGGAGCCGGGGGAGACGCGGGGAGGGAGGAGGAACCTGTTCCGGGCGATGGAGGACCTTGACAGGACGGCTCCCTCGGGGGGGACAGATTTCAAGAGGACGGCAGAGCAGTTCGACCTCACCATCAGGTCCACTAGCCTGGTGGTGGTGATCTCCGACCTTCTCGACGGGATTGAGAGCGTGGTCTCCGGAATCTACAAGCTCTCGGCCCATGACCTGATCCTGATCCAGATCCTGGATCCGGCAGAGGCCGACCTCGACTTCGAGGGGGACCTGCGGTTCATCGACATGGAGTCGAAGGAGTCGGTGATGACGAGTGTGACGCCGAAGGTGAGAGACGAGTACAAGTCGAAGATGAATGAGCACAATCGTAGGATCAGGGAGACCTGCGACGTCGTCGGAGCAGACTTCTTCACCTACACCACCGAAACCCCCATCTTTGAGGTATTCAGCGACGTCAACAGCCGGGCTAAGGTCTGGAGGGCGTGAGATGAGGCTCGGATACGGCTCAGGATCCGTTCGCCTCGATATCGAGGGGGACGAGAGGTTCGAGATCTTACTGCCAAAGGAGCTCCCCGGAGCCGAAGATGAGGTGGCCGAGATCGAGAGGGCCCTCGACGATTCCATCGGCCCAGGCCTCCAAGAGTTCGCTGGATGCGATACCGCCGCCATAATGGCGAGCGATATTACGCGACCCGCCCCCACCTCCAAGATGCTACCGCCCCTGGTGCGGAGGCTTGAGGAGATTGGGGTCTCCGAGATCCTGCTCGTCTTCGGCCTCGGGACGCATCGAAGGATGACGGCGGAGGAAGAAGACCGGCTCCTTGGGGGCTGCGGCGGACTCCCCCACATACAGCACGACAAAAACAGGTGCGTCCACCTCGGCGAGACCAGCAGAGGAACGCCGGTTGAGGTCCTCGAGGACGTAGCATCTCGTGATCTCAAGATCGGAACCGGAAACATCGAGTACCACTACTACGCTGGCTACAGCGGCGGCGCGAAGGCCCTCCTCCCCGGCGTAAGCTCTGAGCGGTCGATAAACAAAAACCACTCCATGATGACCGACCCCCGGGCGAAGTCCGGATCCTTGAACAATCCCGTCCGACTGGATATGGAGGAGGCGGCAAAGATCGCGGGCCTCGACCTCATCCTGAACGTGGTCTTAAACAGCAAGAAAGAGATCGTCCTGGCCGTGGCCGGCGACTTCATAAAAGCCCATCGGGCCGGGGCCGGAGTCGTCGACGAGATGTACCATAGGGCAGTCAGGCCCGCCGAGATCGTCGTGGCCTGCGCCGGGGGCAGGCCTAAGGACATAAACCTCTTCCAAGCCCAGAAGGCGATGGAGAACGCGAAGGAGGCCGTCCTCCCTGGAGGCAGCCTCATCCTCATCGCCGAGTGCGCCGAAGGGCTGGGCCATCCGGTCTTCGAGAGGTGGGCGAGGGAGGCGGAGTGCGCCGAGGACTGCGTCGAGCGGTTCGGAAAGGAGTACGAGTTCGGCGGGCACAAGGCCGCCCTGATCGCGAGGGAGTCGCTTGAAAAGGACCTTATCCTCGTCTCCTCCCTGAGGCCAGATCTCGCGGAGATGTGCTTTTTCAGGCATGCACGAAGCCTCGAAGAGGCCTTAGGTATGGCGCGGGAAAGGCAGGGGGAGAGCGCGAGGACGATCGTCATGCCCCACGGTAATCTGACGCTCGCGACAAAGGGATAGCTTTTGGAAGCTCGCAATTCACAAATAGTTCCGTCGTCACAAGTAACAACTATTCTCTCTTCGTAACAAAACCCCTTAAATCCCAAAAGGTCGATATAGCCTCAAGATGAAACTTCTCTTGCAAGGTGTCAATAGATCATGAAAAGAAAATGGCAGCGTGACAGGGGATTGGAGGCGAGGATGCTCTTCACCATGTTCCTCCTGGGCATCGTGTACCTAGCATTCTTGGCGATCCTGGCATACCAGGGCACAGGGCTTGTGGGGATGCTCGCTTTTGTGAGCGTATTCATGCTCATCCAGTACTTCTTCTCCGATAAGCTCGTCTTAAAGAGCATGGGCGCGAAGATAGTCTCCGAGAGCGAGGAGCCGGAGCTTCACCAGATGATCTCGCGGCTCTGTGCTATGGCGGACCTGCCGAAGCCGAGGATAGCCGTCGTAAAGACGCCGATGCCCAACGCTTTCGCCACCGGGAGAAGCCCCAGAAACGCTGTGGTGGCGGTGACGACGGGAATCCGGAGCCAGCTGACAGCGGCGGAGCTGGAGGCCGTCCTGGCCCACGAGCTGACCCACGTCAAGAATAGGGACGTGATGGTGATGACGATAGCGAGCTTCCTCTCAACTGTCGCCTTCTTCATCGTCCGGTACTCCTTCTTCTTCGGCGGAGGTGGCTCCAGTCGAGACAAGGGCGGAGTTTGGGCCGCCTTCTTCGCCTCGGTCGTCGTCTGGATCGTGAGCAGCCTTCTGATACGGGCCCTCTCAAGGTACCGGGAATATGCCGCTGATCGTGGCTCGGCGGTGATCACTGGCCAGCCATCAAACTTGGCATCAGCTCTGATGAAGATCAGCGGCGTCATGCCCCGGATACCAAAAGAGGACCTCCGGAAGGCCGAGGGGATGAACGCCTTCTTCATCATCCCGGCGATCTCGGGCTCCTCGATAATGAACCTCCTATCGACCCATCCCCCCACCGAGAAGAGGATCGCAGCCCTCCAGAAGATCGAGAGGGAGCTGGAGATGGCATGAGTAGAGACGGATTCGAGGCTTGAAGGGCATAATTGAGGTTTTGATGAGGTTTAAGATCCTGGATGCGATCCGAGGAAAAAGCGAGCTTCCGAGGGCGAAGCTCGACCGGCTCTTCGCCATATCCACCGCCAGCATCACCATGGAGGCGAACCTGGGCCTTTCGCCCGGGGGTGCGGCCGGTATCTGCCTCAAACCGATCGAGTCCTCAAGGTACGAGGCAGCCCGATCCGAGATCGAGGACCTCCTCAAGTACAGCGCCCGGGAGACTGGAACTAAGTACAGAGTCGAGAAGGACGAGTACCGGTACCTCTGGGTTGTCCTGGAGGACCCCGACTTCGACGACCTGGTGGTGAACGTCCATCTCGTGAGCACGACGATGGTCGAGCATGGCTTCGGCGAGCAGCTCCTATGTGCATTATACCAGTTTCGGGGACGGGACGGTCCCGTCTACTGGATCTACAGCTTCAAGGGGGGCTCTTACTACCCCTTCGCTCCCATCGAGGGGCATAATAGGGACAGCTCGTTCGAGTTTCGGCTGCGATCGGTTATGGAGCCTGAGCTTCCTGTGGAGAAGGACGTGGAGAAGTGGTATCCTCTTTGGGGGACGCCGATATAGTGCATACAGTACAACTAAGGTATGGAAAATTGGGCGTTCCTTGGGAAGAGTTACGTGAAAGCGATAAGGATGCAAACTCTCTTGAATGGCCTAATATCGGCTTCACCACTAAACCAAGACATCGCAGGTTTCGATGGAGCGATATCATCAGTTCAACCGCAAACTACAAATATCTATAACGATTATATAGGTGGTTTGCCGCATTTCGTGGAACAGAGGACAAGCTGACCGGCTAAGCTCTTCAGGCTAGACCTGGGAGGTGCCGTCTTATGAGGTGGCATCCGCAAAGCACCGGATAAAGCTGAGGACCGATAATGTCGGATATACGCACGCCGTAACGGGCGTAGTGTATGCCTCAACTCAGAAAATCCGGGAGTTCTCGTCAAGCACGAGATGCGGCACAAAAGCTGAGGGAGAGCAAGCAGCAGACCTGGCAAATGATGGCGCTTTCGGGTTCTCGCAACAGAGACGTTGTGAAAAAGACAACGCTGTGCTTGCTTTTCGCCCGGCTTTGACTTGATTCAGTTATTTTCTTGGATCTTATTCTCAGGCGTATTCTCCGATCTTAATCCTCAAATAGGCCGCACCCGCTGAAGACCCTCTTCGCCTCATCAATGGTCAAGTCTCCTGGGGGCACGATGATGTCCGACTCGACGATCTCCTTTGGGTCCAAGGGCTCTCCATTACCCGTTATCTTCGAGATGAGGACTTTTAGCTCTCGCTTGAAGCTGGCCTCGTCTTCCTTTGAGACGTGGCCCACGATCCGGTTGTCTATCTCGTTCAGGTCATCGAGGAGTGCGCTAGATACCTTGAACTGACCCTCCCCCATTATCCTGATGATCATCTTCCTTCCTCCGACTTCAATCGCGCTAGGTCCGACTCGATTCTGTCCCTGGCCCGGACCTCTGCGAGCTCCCTCTCGACGTCGTCGCCTCCGGAGAACTCCTCGAGGATTCCCTTCTCCACCAGCTCGTCGAGAGCGAAAGATCTGGCCTTCATCGTCTCGATCTTCTCCTCAGACCTCTGAACCGCAAGGCCTACGTCCGCCATCTCCTCGCTGATCCCTGTCAAAGATTCCGTCACCTTGACCTGGGCCTCGGCGGCAGAGTACTGGGCCTTGATCGTCTCCTTCTTCACTCTGAAGGACTCGACTTTGGCGGAGAGCCTCCTCTCAGCGGCCTCGAGCTTCGCCTGCTCTTCCTCGAGTTCTGCGATCTGCTGGTCGAGGCTCTGGGCTTGGACAATGATCGCGCTCTTTCTCTCAAGCGCCTTACGCGCCAGGTCCTCTCTATCGGATTTTACCGCCTCTCGCGCCTGAGATTCTAGCTGGTCCATCTTTTGAGAGAGCTTTGCCCTCTGAAGCTCCAACCTCTTCTTGGATGTGGTGACTTCGGCAACACCTCGTTTTACATTCTGGAGAAGCTCAAGCTGCTTCTGGTAAGAGTAGTCGAGGGTCTCGTTTGGATCTTCTGCTCTGTCCATTATGGTGTTCATCTTGGCCTTGACCACAGTGCTCATACGGTTGAGTAATCCCATAATAATACCCCATTCAAATAGATGATATTGGTATTAGAAACAATCGTTATCCGAGGGTGGCAAGGTTTTGCCGCCGGCCCGAACCGAAATCACTTAAAGATCAGTTTTTTGTCAACCTCGAACTTTCCATCGAGCATCGTCTTAGTATCGATGTTCTGATGTATGTCCTTCCTGAAGGCTTCCAGGTCCCATATTCCGTTGAATTCGCTTTTGATATCGAAGGTGGTGAAGTTGGGGGCTATGACCATGTGGTCGCTGCCCGAATACGAAGAGACGACGTTGACGTTTGATATGTCCAGGCCAGTTCCGTCGAAGACCCGAGAAGAATCGAAATGCTGGACATTTACAAGAAGCCCCTCGGGAAATTCTATCTTCCGATCAATCTCAGAAAAGCCACCAGATTGGTTAAATCGGCCGGTCGCATAATAATCTATGGACCCCTTCCCGTAGAGCACCTCAGTATTGGTGAACCCCTTCCATCGATCCAGATTCGTGCTCACGATCTCGGTCTGGCCTTCTCCGCTGACATCGAGATACCCGGTAACGAACGCATCTTGAAAGGTCGGCGAGGCCGAAGCGGTCGTCGTCAAGGCGGCGATGGACGTCATCAGGACGAGCAAAAGGCCGATTGCACTCTTCATGTTTTACTCCAATATTATCATATAACGCAATTACATTTAAACCTTTTTAATCGAGGTGGCCTCATACGATCGCGGATAATCGATCTGCTGATATATCCTGGCCTTCATGGATAGCATTTATCACCTTTAAGCAGAAACCACGGCAGCGTGTATCTGGACTACTTCCCTTACGAGTCTCTGAGGCCCTACCAGGATGCAATGCTGGACGACGTTTACGAGACTGTGAGAGACGGCGATCACGCGGTTCTGATGATCGATGCACCTACCGGCAGCGGCAAAACCAGCTGTATCTCCGCAGCTCTGGCGGCAGCTCCAGGCAAGATAGCGGTGGCGGTGAGGACGGTCAGCCAGATAGACGTATACCTGGACGAGATCGAGAAGATCTGGTCCAAAACCAGGCACCGTCCCTCCATAACCTACATGGTGGGCAAACAGAAGATGTGCCCCCTAGCCGACGAGTTTTCCGGAGAGAGCGTATATGCCGGCTGCTCAAGGCTCCGAGAGTGGACGAAGAGGAGAATGATCGCAAGGCTTGGAGAGGTGGGAGGAAAGTTCTACGACCCCTCCAAGGACAAGGACTCTTCCACCAGCGTTCCGGGATACAGGACCTTCTGCCCTTACTACATGATGAGCCGAGAGGTCTTTGAACTCGCAGGAAAGCCTCACTTTAGGCACTCCGGAGCGATCTTGGACCTGGTGGACGACCTGAGAACAGGGATCAGATCTCCAGATAAATTTATCAAGGAATGTAAGGAAGTTTGCCCCTACGAGGTGATGAGTCTCTCCGCCAAGGGGAGCGACATAGTGATCCTCAACTATTCTCATCTCTTCAGCCCTGAGTTTCAGGAGATAATCTTCGACTGGCTGGAGATGGACCGGGAATCGTTGACCTTATTCGTCGACGAGGCCCACAACCTGGGCGACGCCGTTCGGGCCCTCAACACGAGAATCCTATCCATGAGAATGATCGACCTCGCCGAGAGGGAGGTGGAGAAGTACCAGCAGTCTATGGGCCAGTCGAGGCTCGAGGAGTCCTCCCTGGACGCTTCTTCACGGTTGAGGGGGCTGGAGGTGGTAAAGACCCTCCTGCCGAGGCTTCGTAAGTACATCCAGAGCCGCCAGTCCCGGATGCAGGAGGGAGAAGAGCTTCTGGACGCAGACCTCTTCCGCGAGTTCCTATACCAGGGGTTTGACGACGTGGACGAGGCTCTCTCAGCTGCGGCAGAGGTTGCGGTGATGGTGGCAGAGCTGGAGCTGGCGGAGGGAGATCGCGAAAATCTGAAAGGAGAGATCGAGCCGAGCTTGGCCCTGATCCTTCTCTTCCTCAACGATGTAGAGATGGCAGAAAGAGACCTTGCATACCAGAGGAAGATCACCGTCAGCGGCACCGGCGACCAGAAATGGGCATGGCTGGAGGTGAACAACATCGACCCCGCGCCTCTGATCAGAAGGGTGACCGACAACATCAACGCTACGGTGATGCTCAGCGGTACCCTCTCGCCCCCGGACGCTTACGAGCTTTACTTTTTGGGGGAGAAGGATAGGGCCAAGAAGATCAGCCTCCCAAACCCCTTCCCCTCGGCGAACAGGCTTTTGATGGTGGCCAAGACCGCCACCACCCAGCTTGAAAAAAGGGACGAGGCCCAAAATCGAAGAGAGATCACCGAGCACGTTGAGGCGGTCATCGAGGAGGTGCCCGGAAACGTCGCCGTCTTCTTCACTTCGTATTCGATGATGAACCAGTATGATAAGACCTGCAAAGTGGCAGCGAGAAGGGTCGGCAAAATGCTCTATTCCGAGCCGAGGAACGCCGAGGACGTACCCGATATCCTCGACGACTTCTTCAAGGCGGGAAAGAAGAGGGGGGCCGTCCTTCTGGGCGTCTCCGGAGGAAAGCTCGCCGAGGGGATCGATTACAAGGGCGAGGCTCTCAACGGCGTTGCCGTTGTGGGCCTGCCTCTTGGCTTCTATAACGAGATCCAAAGAGAGGTGAACCAGTATTACGTCAAGAAGTACGGGCAGAAGAACGGGATCTTGATCGCATACACCCTCCCTGCGATAAACAGGGGACTTCAGGCGGCGGGGAGGGTGATCAGGGACGCCTCGGAGCGGGGCGTTATTCTTTTCTGTGACCGAAGGTTCAGAGAGGTGGGGAGGGGCGGGGTCGCCTCTTTCCTCCCCAGATGGGTCCAGGAGGAGCTGATGGTCACCGATGCCAAAAAGAGCAGGAACATCATCCGGGCGCGGGTAGCGGAATGGGAGAGGCTCAGGAGCTGACCCTCCGAATTTTTGGCCTCAATTTTAATCCGGGTTTTGATCTGATCCGATTTTTGATTTCAGCTCGAGGATTTTCTTACTCTGACTACCTAGATCTCACAGGCCTTCCGGGGCGAACCCCCTCGATCTCCTCCGTCTCTGCGAGCCGAAGGGGAACGGCGCCCAAGGCTTTTCCCACCATCGCCTTGGCTATTCGGAAGGCATGCTCTTCATTCTCGGCGTCGTATACCTTGATCTCAAAGAGGAGGCCCACGAGAGCTGTTCCCGCCACCATGAAGACGCCGTCGAGGGACTCGCCACAGGCGGGGCAGATCGTCTGGCCCACCTCCACCTCCACGAAGTCGAGCTTTTTGTTGTTCAGCCTCTTTCCGGCCTCGGATATCGCTACCCCAATGGCGTCGTCGGTGGATTTGACGTCCCTGACCAGCCAGGCGCCCTCCAGAAGGACCTTGAAGTTCGTCATTATTCACTCTGGTTGGAGGATGGAGGATATGTATGTTTTCGATGAGATCCCGGGCGCGGGCGGGATCGAGCCTCTGGCACGGGCCCCTGCCTCATCGGACCACCAGGACCGCAGCCCCCTCTATCTCTCCGGACCGCAGCCTCTCCAGAGCGAGGTTGGCCTCCTCCAGGGCGAAGGGGATCACCTCGGTCCTGACAGGAACTTGAGGGGAGATCTCCAGAAACTCCTCTCCGTCTTGTCGGGTGAGGTTGGCGACGGATTGGAGGGCTCTCTCCTCCCAGAGGATGCTGTAAGGAAATGAAGGTATCTCGCTCATGTGGATCCCGGCGCAGACGACGACTCCGCCCTTTGTCGTCGACCTCAAAGCCGCGGGGACGAGGGGCCCGACGGGGGCGAAGATGATGGCGGCGTCGAGGGCTTGTGGCGGATCCTGGTCCGACCCCCCGGCCCAGGCAGCTCCGAGCCGGAGGGCGAAGTTCTGGGCCTCGGCGTCGCCAGGCCTTGTGAAGGCGAAGATCTCCTTTCCCTGAAACCGGGCCACCTGGGCGATGATGTGGGCTGCGGCTCCGAATCCGTAGATCCCGATCCGTTCTGTGCCAGGATCCCTAGTCGCCATCCGGTAGGACCTATAACCGATGAAGCCTGCGCATAAAAGGGGCGCGGCATTAATGTCGGCGCAATACTCGGGAAGCCGAAAGGAGTAACTCTCGCAGGCAGTGGCGTACTCGGCGTATCCGCCATCGATGGTGTAGCCTGTGAAGAGGGCGTTATCACAGAGGTTCTCCATCCCCCTTCTACAGTACGGACAAGTCCCGTCGGTGCGTCCGAGCCAGGGGACCCCCACCCTCTCACCGATCCGGAAGCGGTCCGAGCCCACTCCCCTTGCGACGACGGTCCCCACGATCTCGTGCCCTGGGACCAGGGGCAGCTTCGGTTCCGGTAGCTCGCCGTCGACGATGTGCAGGTCAGTCCTGCAGACGCCGCAGGCCCTGACCTTGATCAGTATCTCTCCGGGCCCGGGCTGCGGGACAGTAACTTCTCTCTCTATCAGGGGCTTTTTGGGCTCTTCAAGAACCATTGCGCTCATGGTCTTCGGGATATTCATCTTCCTCACCTCGACTTGAAAGTCGTAGATCGAAACGTCTAATTAAAATATATCGCAACCGCCGAAGATTTCGATTTGCTCGTCAGAGATAAGGTTTTGAGCCCGAATCCAATTATAAGCGCCATTTTGCCTCTCAAACCTGACTGACAAGAGCTATTTCAATGGGGTTTGCTTGACTGATGACCAAAGGGGAATGATTGATATATCGTGACGGACTCTCTCACGACACGGTTTAGCATATCGGTTTCGGCCGACTAAAATTTCAGGATCGCGATTCCCATGAACTTCTGGCAACCCAAGATCGAGACGATGAGAAAGTCGGATCTACAGGATCTGCAGCTTAGACGACTGAAGGATACAGTGAAGAGGGCCTACGATAACGTGCCCTTCTACCACCAGAAGATGAAGGATCTCGGAATGAAACCCGGGGACGTGACGAGTTTAGGGGACGCAGGAGCCCTTCCGGAGACGAAGAAGGGCGATCTTCGAGACAACTATCCCTTCGGCCTCTTCGCCGTCCCAAAAAGCGAGATCGTGAGGGTCCACGCCTCTTCCGGAACGACGGGGAAGCCGACGGTCGTCGGCTACACCGCAAAGGACTTAGAGACCTGGTCCACGATGGTGGCACGAGACCTGACGATGGTCGGCTGCACAAAGGATGACGTATTTCAAAACGCTGTTAACTACGGCTTTTTCACCGGTGGCCTTGGCATCCACTACGGGATCGAGAGGATGGGGGCGATGGCGGTTCCCAGCGGTACCGGCAGCACCAAACGCCAGATCGAGATTATGATCGACTTCGGCGTCACTGCTCTCCATTGCACCCCCTCTTACGCCCTCTACCTGGCCGAGACGGCTATCGATATGGGGGTCGCGGACGATCTCTCCCTCAAGATCGGATGTTTCGGGGCCGAGCCCTGGTCTGACGAGGCCCGCTCGGAGCTGGAGGAGATGCTGAACATAAAGGCCTACGACTCCTACGGTCTCTCGGAGATGTTCGGGCCGGGGGTCGCCTTCGAGTGCCAGGAACAGAACGGCCTCCACATCTGGGAGGATCACTTTCTGGTGGAGATCGTCGATCCCGAAGGAGGGCTTTGCGCCCCAGGTGAGCGGGGCGAGCTGGTCCTCACCTCTCTCACGAAGGAGGCGATGCCCCTCATCAGGTACCATACTGGGGACGTCACCTACACTATGGAGGATGACTGCCCCTGCGGCAGGACGAGCGTCAAGCTCCACCGGTTCCTGGGGAGGGCCGACGACATGCTCGTCGTAAGAGGGATCAACGTCTTCCCGAGCCAGATCGAAGACGTCCTCCTTAAGATGCCCGAGATCGGGGACTACTTCCAGGTGATCGTCGACAGAAAGAGGCACGGCCTCGACGAGATCGCTATCAAGGTGGAGATGAGCAACTCGGCCTTCACCGGAGAGCTGAGCGACCTCGCGCGTCTCCAGAAGAAGGTGGAGAGCGAGCTGAAATCGGTGATGAAGATCAGATCGAAGATCGAGCTGGTGGAGAAGGGGACCCTCCCCCGGACAGAGGGGAAGTCCAAAAAGATCGTGGATTTGAGGGAGATCTAGATTCAGCCGAAGGGCGGTGGGACTGGAGGCCATCAAAGGCCCTCAGGTCCCTCTCCACCGCTCAGGCTAGTTCTGATTCTCTTTTAGCTTCTCTTTCACCCGCTCATTCAGCCTCTCCAAGATCCCCTTCATCCTCTCCGCGTTGTCGCAGTGGGATCCGGTCTTGGGATTGCAGACCGAGAGGGCGTCCATCACGCGATCTGCCAGGCTGAACTCCTCCATCTCCTCCAGCTTCATCAAAAGGTCCGCCATCTTCCGGTTGAAATCCCTGCACTTATCAGCGTCGCATATGGCGTCGCCATGGAGGCGGCGGAGCATTTCGACCTCTTTTTGGAGGTCCTTCCATAGGACCCCTCCGGACGGATCTTGATTCATGGGGAGATTCGATCTGATCTCATCTCCTCCTGGACGCCCCTTTCGCCGAGATCGTCATCGATCCTTCTCTTGAGGCGCAAAGGTATAATTCTGACCCCAAAAAACGCCGATATCTTCTCTTTATTCCCAGCTTGTTACAAAATACCCCGAAAATATCATCAGAAGATACTCGTCTAATTCATGGTAAAATTTTAAGAGTTGGCTTCAAAGAATGTGGATATTAAGACCTTGATCTGCTTTATAATCGATTATTCCGGTTAAGATGATCTCCCTCGACGCAAAATACTTTAAGGATAGAAAATCAATAAATAACGAATTTCTTCTGTAAAATCCTATAAAGGATTCGGAGAGATGGTCGATATCGAGGATATACCGCCGAAGTTGAGATGGGAGATCGCTGCCAAATCGGCATCCTCGATGCCGGTGGCCTATGATCTATTCTTCAGAAAGGCTCTGGGTGAGAGGTACGAAGAGATTGAGATGCCGATCTGGATCGAGGCTGGACGGGAGGTGGGAAGGCTCGCCACAGCCCTGTGGCTCCCGGCCGATGATGCAGCAGGAATCGTCGAGACGATGACGATAGCGTCGAAGATCCTCTTCGGTCCCGAGTTCAGAGGGGAGATGACAGAAGCTGCCGGAGATAGGGCCGTGGGGAGGATAATCGGATGCCCCGTCCTCAACCGGGCGATGGAGATGGCGATGAAGCCCAACAGGGTTTTGCACGCCTGCGAGGTGTATGTGAAGTCCGCCGTTGAGAACCTCAACCCAAAATACTCTCAAAGGTTCGAAAAGAGGATGTGCGCTGGCGATCCCTTCTAGCGAGAGCGTCGTCGAGCTCAGGTGATGGGAGGAGGAAGAACTATGAGGGTTGAGCCCTATCCCAGAGCCTTAGCCCTATCAAAGGCCTCCTTTGCAGAATCGTCCTCTCCCAACATCTGGTGAGCCCAGCTCTTGTTGCTCCAGGCGGCGGCGTATCCCGGGACGATCTTCAGGGCTTCATCGAAAGAGGCCAGAGCCTCCTGGTACCTGCCCAACCGGTTGAGGATCATCCCCTTTTTGTTCCAGGCCTCCGCGAACTCGGGATCTATCCTGAGGGCCTCGTTGTAGCAACCTAAAGCTTCGTCGAACCTGAGGAGCATCTGGAGGGTGTTGCCTTTGTGGTACCAGCTCTCCGCGGAGTCGGGATCGATCACCAGGGCCCTCTCATAACATTTCAAAGCCTTGTCGTAGCTTCCCGTCATCATGAGGGCGTCCCCCTTGCCGTCCCACGCATCGAAAAGCTCCGGCTCCATCTCGAGGGCCTGGTCGTAGAAGCTCAAAGCCTCGCTATAACGGCCCAAGTTGCTGAGATGATCACCCCTTTCAACCCAGTCCTCGGCGGTGCGCGCCTCAACCGCGGCACGAGTAGCCTCTGGCGGCTGAATAACGACTGGATCTTGAGCCGATTCGTTCGCATCAGCCTCTCCCAGATCGGCGTTGATGATGGCGTCTCCAACGGGGGGACCTGCGGGAAGATCCACTGCATCTTCTTCGAGGGAGACATTGAGCTCGAGATCGAGATCGAGATCCGTCAGGCGGAGGGCGGGAGGCTCCTCAGAGGGCAAGACTTCAAAGGTTAAATTAGCAGACGATTCTCCAAGAGAAAGATCATCATCGAAACTGGGGGCCATCGAGCCCGAATCCTCCACACCCTCAGCACCGGTGGCAGAGTCCTCGACGGTCGGGGCGGCGAGTTCGACTCCCTCTGTCTCTTCCCGCGGTTCGGTGAAGTTCTCCGGCGCCTCGGGGATCTCCTCAAGGACCGTCTCCTTCTCAGGACCTGAAGGAGACCTGTCGACGCTGGATATACCAGGAACCTCATAGATGGGGAGATCAACATCGAAATCGCCGTAGAAGTTGCCCTCCCACAGGTTCTTGCCCAGGTCGAAGGCGTTGTAGTTCTCGTTGCCTTCGAGGACGTTGCTGAGGATCTGGTTGTCGTCGGATCCGGCGTTGATCCATATCCCATACTTGTTCTTCCAGATGACGTTCTCCTCGATGATGCTGCCGCTAGACCCGCCGAGGAAGATGCCGTACCAGTTGTTGTCGGTTATTAGGTTGCCCCTGATAAGGTTGTCATCCGACCTCACCTCGATCCCCGCCCGGCCGAAGCCTCCGTTTTCGAGGATGAAACCCTCAAGCCTAACGCCGTCGGCGATGAGGGTCACAGCGCTGCCGCGCCCTCCGGCATCTACGATCGGCTTTTCAGTCCCGTTTCCCGCCCCGCGAAGGGTTATGGGCACATCCACCACCAGGTTCTCGCGATAGGTGCCGCCACTGACCTCCACCACGTCGCCGGGGCTCGCGGCGCCGATGGCGGCCTGAATCTCGACGTGATCTGAGCCCTCGGGGCCCACGGTTATCGTTATAGCATCAGCTCCGACCAGGAAAGCTGGGAAAGCCAAGAAGTAGAAACAGATCGCCTTCAAACTCATCAAGTCTCCCGCCTGGGGGTTCTTTTCGACTTTGATCTTAGAAAATGTTTTGGTGAAATACAATTCTTCTCCCCCTCCTCTCTGGAGGAGACCCAATCTGCCATCAGCTATATCCGCCTTCCTTCAGCAGCTATATACCTCTCCGGAACCTGCGTCACATATGGCTTTTTGGAGATATGAAGCCACAGCGCCCCACAGGTGAGCCCGATCAGGAGGTTCATCGCCCCCAGGACCAAAATCGTATTGCCCCAGTTGAGAGATATTATGGTCATACCGACGCTCCCCATTAAAATACCGAAGCAGCTCATCAGAGCAGCGGCAGATCCCGCGTCACCCCTCTGCTGCTCGAGCATCAGATTCGTTCCGGGAGTTCTCACACAGCTCGCAGAGATCGTCGCCGGCAGAAGGGCTGCGGCCAGCATCCAGGGCCTGAGGCCCCCGAACGAAGATACTAATAGGCCGCTCACGGAGACCGCAGCAAAGGATGTGATGATGATAGTTCTCCGTCTATATCTTCTGGAGATGCGCATATAGAGCATCGGGCCGGAGATCATCCCAATAGCATTAACGGCGAAGTAATAGCTGTAGACCTGCGGGCTGAGCCCGAAGCCGTTAATATAAATATAGGACGACGCGGCTATGAACGCCATCGAGGATAAGCTCGGCAAAGAGAAGAGGGCCAGAAGAGATGAGAAGCCAGGATTCCTCGAGACCTTGTAAAGCCGGGAAATCGCCCGCAACATCGAGCCGGAGCTGCGATTCTCCTTTTCCATCGTCTCCTGCAGCGCCGCGCCTCCCGCCAGAGCCAAGAGGCCGATGAGGGCCAAAGTCCAGAAGACACCCCTCCAAGACATGAACTTCAGCAGGAGCGCACCCAGGACTGGAGCTGCCACCGGGGATATCAGGACCATCGACTGGACCATGGCCAAGATCGGTTCCCGGCTTCTCGTGTCGTAGACGTCCTTGACCATGGCTGTGGCGACGGAGAAGGCGCCGCTGCCCCCGATCGCCTGGAGGATGCGAAAGGCTATCAGCTGATCTATTTCTGAGGAGGCTGCACAGCCGAGGCTTGCAGCAGTGTACAAAGACAAGCCGATCAGAAGCACGGGCCTCCGGCCGTATTTATCGCTGAGGGGCCCCCAAAAAAGGGTGCCTGCAGCGAAGAATACGAAAAATAAGATCAGAGTCGAGTTTACGAGGTCTGTGGAGACGTTGAAGTAGAGAGCCATCCCGGGGAGCGCAGGAAGGTAGAGGTCTGTTGAGAGGGGAACAAAGGCGCTTAGGAAGGTTATGAGGGCGATCAGCCCCTTTTCTCCCAGGTATTTCTGTCTATTGGCAGGAGAGGGCGCGCTCATCTCGCTTCACCCTTCGATTCGTCTTCATGCAACTTCTACGCGCCTCCGACTGGAGGATGGGCTATCCTCTCGTTTTATAAAGCTGGCGAGGACGTACATCTCCTGCACGGGCATATTAAGCCGCATGACATTATTGTCCCAAAATACGCGAACACAGCGGCGGTTTGTCGTTATGAACACGGCGACGGTTTGTCGTTATATGCTCATCCCCACAACAGAGCTGGGGGGTATTCTATAAAACAAAATAGATTTAACATTGGGGATGGGTTGCTAACAATTATATAATCTATGCCGAAAGTAGTTCTTCGAAGTTTCTGCTAAGATCAGGAGAAAAGACGGAGGGTTTGGCATTCATAAGATTGTAAGGCGAGTGGTGATGGCCAGTGGGAACGTGATCTTGAACGAGATCGAGGCGCCCTTGATAGCCAAGAAGGCGAAGCCTGGCCAGTTCGTGATCCTCAAGGCTGGCGAGAGGGGGGAGCGGATACCTCTCACCATGGCTGAGGCGGACCCCGAGCGGGGGACCATAACCGTGATCTACAAAGTCGTCGGAAAGTCCACGGAGCTCTTCAAGAACTTGAGGGAGGGAGACTCCTATCAGGACGCCGTCGGCCCCCTGGGCCAGCCGACCCATCTTGAGAGGGTCGGGAACGTCACCTGCGTCGGTGGAGGGACCGGCGTTGCCGTCCTCTACCCCATCACCCGAGGTCTGAAGGGGGCGGGGAATAGGGTCATCAGCATCATCGGGGCTCGGACCGCCGATCGGATAATCTTAGAGGAGGAGATGAAGTCCGTCTCCGACGAGCTTTTCGTTTGCACCGACGACGGATCTCGCGGCCACCACGGCTTCGTCACTGAGATACTGAAGAAGGTTCTGGAGGAGGAGACGTTGAACCTCGCGGTCGCCGTAGGCCCGGTCCTGATGATGAAGCTCGTCTCCGAAATGACTAGGCCTTACGATGTCAAGACGATCGTCAGCCTCAACCCCATCATGATCGACGGGACGGGGATGTGTGGTGGCTGTCGGGTTTTGGTCGACGGAGAGAACAAATTCGCTTGCGTCGACGGGCCCGAGTTCGATGGCCACAAGGTAGATTTCGATCAGCTTATTCAGCGGCTCGGAGCTTATGAGTCGGAGGAGAGGGAGAGTTCGATGGCTCACAGGTGCAGGCTCGACAGGTGATTGGCGACGGGGGCTCGTCATATCGCCGGTCGTCCGTCCGATCTGACTTCGTATTTGAATTGGGGAGATCCATGGCGGAAAAAGAGGATGTAACGGAGAAGTGGGCCCGGATCGGAATGCCCGAGCAGGAGCCGGATAAGAGGAGGGAGAACTTCGAGGAGGTCCCCCTAGGCTACACCCCAGAGATGGCGGTGAAGGAGGCGTCCCGATGTCTCCAGTGCAAATCTCCTTCTTGCGTTGAGGGCTGCCCTGTGGAGATCGATATCCCCGCCTTCGTCCAGCTCATAAAGGAGGAGAAGTTCGACGAGGCGATAAAGAAGATCTGGGAGAAGAACCGGCTGCCTGCCGTCTGCGGCCGGGTCTGCCCTCAGGAGACCCAGTGTGAGGGAAGATGCGTCCTCGGGAAAAAGGGAAGGCCGATCGCCATAGGAAACCTCGAGAGGTTCGCCGCCGACTTGGCCCGTCGGGAGGGGATAGAGGACGTTTCGCCGAAGGCCGAGCCTTCGGGAAAGAGGGTGGCGATCGTCGGATCGGGGCCTGCGGGGCTCACAGTCGCCGCGGATCTCCTGGCCAGGGGACACCAGGTGACGATCTTCGAGGCGCTCCACAAGCCCGGCGGCGTCCTCGTCTACGGGATTCCCGAGTTTCGGCTGCCCAAGAAGATCGTTGCCGACGAGATCGAATCCCTCGAGAAACAGGGAGCAGAGATCATGTGCAATACTGTTGTCGGCAGGACGATCACCATCGACGAGCTCTTCGACCAGGGGTACGACGCGATATTCGTGGGGGTGGGGGCTGGCCTGCCCCGGTTCATGAACATCCCCGGCGAGAACCTGGTGGGGATATTGTCCGCCAACGAGTATCTGACCCGGGCAAATCTGATGACGGCCTACAGGTTCCCAGAGTATGACACCCCCATCCCCAGGGGTAGGAACGTCGTCGTCATAGGGGCAGGGAACGTCGCCATGGACTCGGCCAGGACTGCGGTGCGGCTTGGAGCTGAAACGGTTCGGATAGTTTACCGGCGGTCTCGAGAGGAGATGCCGGCCCGGGCTGCCGAGATCCATCATGCAGAAGAGGAGGGGGTCGAGTTACTTCTCCTCACAAGCCCCATCCGCTTTCTTGGCGACGAGGAGGGCCGGGTCGCAGGAATGGAGTGTATCAAGATGGAGCTCGGCGAGCCTGACGCCTCGGGGAGGCGAAGGCCGATCCCGATCGAGGGATCCGAGTTTGAGATAGTATGCGACCTCGTCATAATCGCCATAGGTACCGGCGCAAATCCCCTTCTGACCCGCTCCACTGAGGGGCTGGAGCTGAACCGCTGGGGCTACATCGAGGCGGACCCCGAGACGGGAGAGACGAGCATCGAGGGGGTCTGGGCAGGTGGCGACATCGTCACCGGCTCGGCGACGGTGATCGAGGCGATGGGCGCAGGCCGGAGGGCTGCAAGATCGATCCATGAGCACCTGACCCGGGAAGGTCGTAGCCCAGAATCCTGCGGCGTCTGAAAGGTTACGAGCATATGCAGACTTTTATGCCATATCCAGACTTCAAGAGGTCGGCCGAGGTGCTCGACAGGCAGAGGCTGGGAAAACAGAGGTCGGAGGCCCTTGTCCTTCTGAGGATATGCCGGGACGGGAAAAGCCGGTGGAAGAAACACCCCATATGGAAGATGTGGGCCAAAAACCCCGAGGCCCTCGCCCTCTACGGCGTCGTGATCTGCGAGGAGTGGACGAGGCGAGGGTACAAGGACACCTGCAAGGAGAAGATCCTGGCCGCTAACCGGGAGATGGGAGGAGCTGAGCTGGAGGAACTCCGCCGCAAATACGAGGAGCGTGAGGATGGTTTTCTTCCCTTGTGGTTCGGATCCGAGGAGTTTCACGCCTCTCACCGTTCAAACCTCCTCCGAAAAGACCAGGATCACTATTCAGCCTTCGGCTGGACTGAGCCGAAAGACCTCTGCTACGTCTGGCCGGATCCAGAAGATCAGACGAAGGGAGATGGAGAGTCTGATTCTCAAAAAAAGTTTAAATATTCTCCAGGTATGGTGGGGTTTATGGATGCTGAAGAGATCGCCGGCAAGTACTCGATGAAGGATCTGAGGCCGATCGCCAAGAAGTACGGGGTGAAGACCCACTGCGTTAAGAAGATCGACGTGGTGAGGGCGCTCCCACCGGAGGCTCTGGCGGAGCTGGAGGGCGAGTGACTTCAGAACCTCAAAAATTTTTTTGAATTATCTATTTGTTCCTGTTATTTTCCTGTTACTGAACGAATTAATTGTCCAGACGATGAAGGGAAGGATAATCTCGGGCGGGGGGTCTGTACCCAGAGTCAGGGTCCTTGCAGGAGTAATTCCTCGAACCCTCTTCTCCTCGCGAGCCGGAGAACTGAGGATCCTGGAGCTGAGGCTCCTGGGGCGGCGGGAGAGATCCCAAGAGCGAAAACCTCGAAGCACCGAAAATTCTATTATCACAGAGACTATCTCCGACAATCTATGGCAAATTTGAACGTGGCAGTCCTGGGCCCATCGGACTACGCAAAAGAGGTGGGGAAGAAGGGCACCGCCACAGACATCACCTTCTACAATCTGAAACGGGGCGAGAGCACCGTCACCATCGTCGAGCCGACGAGGTATCCGGAGCGTCTCGCGCCACTGTTCTTCGCAGCGTCCCTCGCGAGATCTGCGATCCTGGTCGTCGACACGATCGACGCCGCCTTCGGCGAGTCCGTCATAATGCTCCAGGCCCTCGGGATAAAAGAGGGATACATCATCCTCCGAAACTACATTGATCCCGACCAGATCGCTCCCATTGTCAAGGGGACGGTTCTGGAGGGGTACGAGCAGATCAAGGACGACCCCATCGCTCTTCGGGAGAGGCTCCTCTCCGATGCCGACCGGCTCATGGGAGAGCCGCCATCTCCAGAGGAGCGGAGGGGCGTGATCCCCGTCGACCACTTCTTCAACGTCAGGGGGATAGGGACCGTCGTCCTCGGCACCATGGCCGGGGGCGTGATAAGAAAGCACGAGACCCTGAAGGTCCTCCCTGGCGAGAGGACGGCCCAGGTCCGGTCGATCCAGAAGCACGACGACGACTTCGACTGGGCCCGGGAGGGGGATCGGGCGGGGATCGCCCTCAAAAACATAGACGCCGAAGAGCTGGACCGGGGCGACGTTCTATCCAGCGACGACACCCTGAAGGTCGAGTCGAAGATCTCGGCCCGAGGGGAGCTGATCCCCTATTGGCCCGCGCCCCTCAAGGAGGGGATGATTCTTCACATAGGCCACTGGATGCAGTTCGTCCCCGCACGGGTCGTTTCTGCTGAGGCGGGAGAGGGCTGGAGACGCCCCCTTCTCGGCCTCGAGCTGGATAAGCCCCTGGTCTATCGCCCCGGAGATCGGGGCGTGATCCATCAGCTGGAGGGGAGCAAGCTCCGGATCGCGGGGACCCTGGAGCTGCCCTGAGCCCTCACTCCACCAGGACTGCGGTCCCGCTGGCGGAGACCATCAGCATCCCGCCGTTCTGGCCCAGGGTCTCGTAGTCGAGGTCGACGCTGAGGATGGCGTTGGCTCCGGGCCTCTTCGCCTCCTCCTCCATCTCCCGGAGAGCGATCTCCTTCGCCCGGCGCAGCTCCTTCTCGTAAGCTCCAGACCTTCCACCGACGATGTCCCTTATCCCGGCGAAGAGGTCTTTGAAGAGGTTTGCGCCGAGGATCGCCTCACCGCTCACGATCCCGAAGTACTCCACAATGCGTCTTCCTTCTACGTTAGGAGTCGTCGATATCAACATAGGATCTCACTTCCGAAGCGAGAGATGACCTCTGGCTTAATTATCCTGCCGATGAGAGGGAGAACGGGGATTGAAAAATGGGATTTTGGGTCCAGGAGGTGAAGGAGAAAGGGGCGAGATGGCGTCAGCTCGCCTAATTCTGCCTCAGCCCCTCCTGCCAGCGGAGGAGCTTCTCCTGGACGACGTACCGAAAGGTCCTATCGATGAGAAGGCCGAGAAGGCCCAGGACGATCATGTAGAGGAAGACCAGGTCCATCATGTGCAGGGAGTAGTAGTCCCAGAGCCGGTACCCGAGGCCGCTCCTGGTGCTCGCCCCGAACATCTCGGCGGCGACGATGCACATCCAGGCGATCCCCATGGCGATCCTGATCCCTGCAGCGATGGAGGGGAGGGCCGAGGGGATGGCGACGTACCTGATCAGATCGCGGTTCTTGGTGGCACCGAGGACCATTGCCGACTCGACGTAGATTCTGGAAACGCTCCTGAAGCCGAGGTAGGAGTTAATCAGTATCGGAAATACCGCCCCGACGAAGACGATGAACCCCGCGGCCTGGGCTGTCAGGCCGAACCAGATTATGGCGAAAGGGATCCAGGCCAGGGGCGGGATCGGCCTGATCAGCTCCACCAGGGGGTCGAAGATCCTGTCGGCGACCCTGGACCAGCCCATCGCCATCCCTATAGGAAGGGCCACGAGGAGCCCCGCCCCCATGCCCAACGCGAAGTGGATCAAGCTCACCGGAAGGTCCACCTGGAGGATCGTCGGCCACTGGCGGAGCAGGGCCTCGGCCACCTGGAAGAAGCTTGGAAGCTTCAGGGGATTATCGATGGCCATCGCTAGAATCTGCCAGGCAACGACGAACCCCAACACCGATAGGGTCTCGATGCCGTGCTCTGCCAGCTCATCTCTCGCTCTCTCGCTGAAGGTCAACTCCGATCCACCTCCTTTCGTCCCTGACTCGTCCAATGTTTTGCTTCCGTTCCTTCTCGCCTTTTCTCTTTTCAGCCTCTTTTCAGCTCGTCACCCTGTCGAAAAAGTCCGTATCGAAGAGGTCGTCTTCGGTCAGGAGCGTCTCGCCGGTGTAGCCGAGCTCATAATCGACTCTGGCGAACTCGACGACCGATGGGATTATCTCGTGGGGGTCGCTGATCCAGGCGCCGTCCCAGTTCTCGATGGAGTGCTGGACCATCGTCAGGTTCTGGCCGGTCTTGGCAGAGTAGATCTCAGCTGCCCTCGTGGGGTTCTCGTTGATGTACTCTGTGGCCCTGATGTGGGTCTTGACTATCTGCTCCACCATCTCCGGCTCCTCTCTCATAAGCTCGCCGCTGACGACTAGGCAGCAGCAGGCATGGTTTGGCCACATCTCGCCGGAGGCGACTACCGCCTCGCCGTTCCCCTGAAGCTCGATGATGGAGGGGGACGGGTGGGGTAGGAATACGGCGTCGACCCTTTTAGCTGAGATGGCGGTGGTGGCGTCACCGGGGCCCATCGACTTTATGTCTATCTCCGCGGGGTCGATCCCATTCTCCTGGAGCCACTTCTTGAAGACGGTGTCCTGGATCGATCCGGGCGGGAAGGTGGCGACCTTCAGTCCCACCAGGGACTGGGGCCCTTCGTACACCACGCCGGGGCTGACGACGAGGTCCGACCCGTTCTTCTGAACCGAGGCCACGATCTTGGCGTCGAGACCCTGGGCGATGGCGCTGATGGGCGGGGCTGCCCCGACGAAGGCTATGTCCAGGTTTCCGCCCAGCATCGCCTGCATCTCAGGAGGGCCCGAGGGGAACTCGTAGTCCTGAACTTTCTCGATTCCGAAGGGTAACAGGTCCGAGAGCCACCACCCCTCCTCCATCGCCACCATCTCGGCGACCTGATGGGTGCTGGGCTGGTAGCCGATGCGCAAGGTGGTGATCTTCTTCTCCTCGTCGGTGCCGATGCAGCCGAGGGCGATCACCGCCACCAGGCCGACGGCGACGGCTGTGATAAGAAAGTCTCTCCTCAAATGTCATCACCACCGGAGGTGAAGAAGGGTCCGTATAAATCATTTTCCGACCATGAAGATATATATTCCCAAAAGTACTAATATTCGAATGATATTCTACAATGAGATGACATATGCGGAGAGATTGATGAGAGCAGCCTTCATCTCCGACGAGAAGCTCCGCGATTCCTTGAGGGAGGTTCTCTCGGAGCTGGGCCTGAGCGCGAGGGAGTTCAGCAAGATCTCCGCCATACCCCAGTCAACCCTTTATAAGATCATGTCCGGCCACCGGGAGCCGAATATAACGACCCTTCGCCAGATCGTCAAGACCATAAAGGAGATCGAGGGCGCCGACACCGGCTTCATCGCCGTCATCGCGGCCCGGCCCGTCCTCGACGAGATCAAGGAGAAGAGGATGAAGATCGGTGACCGCCTCCTGGTCCTCCGGGAGTACTCGGCCACCAACATCGAGGAGGCGATCGTCGCCGCGGTCCGGGCGGAGAGGGACGGGGCCGGGGCCCTCGTCTGCGCTCCCATCGTCAGCCCCACAGTGGAGAAGCTCCTCTCGATCCCCGTGGCCACCATCATCCCGAAGGAGAGCTTGGTCAGGGCGATCGAGGTGGCAGCGAGGAAGATCGAGTGATCATCTCCGGGTCAACGTATAAACGAAAAGGCAGAATGGCCATAAGAAGGGCCGTAAGAAGAGCCGTAGGATCTCGAAAGGCTTTTATCGTGGTTGTTAGCAATACAACCAGATTAAGGGTATAAGTGGGGTTTGTTTATGAGAACGGTTATCATATTATCAATTCTGGCCCTCCTCGCGGCCAGCGCCGCCGCCTTCGGCGTGGAGCCGGTGAGCGTCGGCGGAGATTTTGGACAGTCCTGGCTGAAGAACATGCCGTACCAACCTGAAATCACCGACAACAATCCGGCCAGCCTGTGGGACTGGGGCGGTGTTCCCAGGGGCAAAGAGGTGGTCAAAGGCACCTTGCAGCCCGAGGATAACGGCACCGGTGAGGTCGATTTCAGTGGAATCACCTGGCTGGGGGAAGAGCCCATCGGCCCGCCATCACGAATAAATTATACGGGGGCTCCCGTGGACTTCATGTACCCCTTCTACTCCGACGACCCGTGGATCCTGGCCCAGCACACCGGAAGGGTGGTGAGGACGTACTACGACGATCTGTCGGAGGATATACAAGTTACTATACACGAAGAATTGGGATTACCTAATCCCACCGAAGAAGATTAACCGGAATGACTCTTAATAGGATCGACTTCGAAGAGCTCCTCGCAAAGCTCCGGGAGGTCCACCCGGACCTTACACCCATCTCCGCCGAGGACGTGGTGGTGGCGAACTGGGTGAGGCTGAAGTGCAGGTTCGGGTGCAAGGCGTACGGAAAGCACCTGGGGTGCCCCCCCTACTCGCCTACGCCGGAGGAGACGCGAAAGGTGCTGGCGGAGTACAGGGTCGGGGTGGTCGCGAAGTTCGAGGCCTCGCCCGACCCCGAGATATCGCCCCAGCACCTCCACCACCACCTCTGGGCCTCGATCAACACCGTCCACGAGACGGTCTTCCAGCTGGAGAGGTGCGCCTTCCTCTCAGGGTACTACAAGGCCTTTGGGTTCAACGCCCTCCCCTGCACCTTCTGCGCCACCTGCATCCCCGAGGAGAAGGAGAGGGTCGACCTCTTCGACGCCCGGAACTGCAGGCACAAGGAAAAAGTGAGGCCCTCCATGGAGGCCTCCGGGATAGACGTCTTCGGCACCCTGGGGCGGGCGGGATACGGCCTTTCGGTCCTCGACTCCTACTCGAAAGGGGTCTCCCTCTTCGGTCTGGTCTTGCTGGAGTGATCGGCGGCCTTTCGCTCACTTGAGAGTTTTAGAAGCCCTCTTGCCGTCGCAGCTTTGAACATTTATTTAGAGGTACTCCCTCAGCTCTGCGACCGATTCGAGGATGAGGTCTGGAATTACATTCGAATACTCCGCCACGTCTTCTCTGTACTTTCCAGTCTTTACGAGGATTCCCTTCATCTCCGCGTTCTGGGCCCCGCCGACGTCCGTATCGATGTCGTCTCCGATCATGGCCGCCTCCCTGGGAGAGGCCTGAATTTCTGCTAGAGCCATATCGAAGAAGTCGGGGGACGGCTTTCCCACCACCTCGGACATGGTCCCCGTGGCGTACTCGAGGGCATAAACGAAGGGGCCTGCAGAGAGATTGAGGCCGTCGGAGCCCATCCAGTATCGATCCTTCTCGAGGGCGATGATCTCAGCCCCGCCCATAACCAGACGAAAAGCCCTGTTCAGTCGGTCGAAGGTGAAGTCGGTCTCGGCGTCCCCCACCACCACGAAGTCCACCTCCTCCTCGGCCAGGGGTATGCCCGCCTCCTCGAAGTCTCTTCGAACGTCTGGCCTTGTAAGAAGGAAGCACTTATTGTCCTTATCGGACCGAATCCGCTCGGCGGCGGCGATCGCCGGGGTGAATATGTGCTCCCCTGGGATCTCAAACCCCATCTCGCAGAGAAACTTCGCAAGAGTGCTCCTGCACTTTGAAGTGGTGTTGGAGACGAACCTATACCGATATCCCCTCTCCTCCAGCATGGCTACGGTCTCCTTCGCCCCCTCTATCGGGGTCTTGTCCACGTAGAGGACCCCGTCGAGGTCGATAAGAAAGGCCTTAATGTCGTCGATCGTTCCAATACCTCCTTCGCAATGGAAGCTGGGACGCTCTATTAAGTCTTATATTTACCCGATTCATATCTCATGGACAAATATTTTTATTACCCAAAGGAGATGAAATTATCCTTCCGGAGGAATGAACTGAGGACGGTCTCTGCCGATGGCTCCCGCCGACCTTCGGATGGATGGACTTCTAGGTGGAGAACGCAAAGGCCATCTGACGATCTTCCGGGCTTGAACTTGGACCTGGCGGAGAACATCTCGATTTGTGAACCCGGCCTTTCGTCGCACTGGAAACCGGCCTTTCGGACGGTCTGGACAGTTCGATCCGAGCTGCCATCGCAGGGCAAAGCCGAAGGAGATCGAAGATGAAGGATCCCATAATAACTGGCAGAAAGCTAGAGTTCACGTTAACAGACGATCGATAAACTCGACCCCTATGTCATGGACATCAGCTCAAGACGCATCCTGTCAGCTTCATCAGAACCAGACTCGTCCTCCGTCTTCTCGCTCTGGTTCTGGTCCTCGGGAGTGTAGGATAGGTAGAGCTTTCGCCTCTTTCCCTGAGTGAGCTTGATGTGGGACGGATCCATCTCGGCGGACCGCTTCATCACGCTTATAACCGTAGTCTTGTTCAGGCCGAGCATGTCCACAAGCTCGCTGGTGGTGTATCTTCCGGGCCTTTCCTTCATGAGCTCGATCAGGTTCAATGTATGGTTGTCGAGTGCATTTCCCTCGGTGACTTTTGTCGTCCGGCTTGCAGATGATCTCGTCTGTCTCGTCTTAATCTGGCTCTTGAGATCTGCCACCTCCTTTGAAAGGTGATCTACCTGATCGATCAGTCTCCCCAAAAGATCGACATCTTGTTGCTTCATGGTGAGCATGTTGGACATATTTTCCACCGCCATGATGAGACCAATCATCGCCTGAGTCTCTTCAAGCTCTCGCTCACTTTCTGCAACTTTCTTTTTATAAAGTTCTAAAAGTTCTTCAAACATTACTTCAGTGCTCCTTATCTGAATCTCAGCGCTTTCGAGATCTAACTCCCCCTCTCATGAGATGCCGAAAAGACTGCTACGTGAAGTGATCTCAATTCAAGTATAAATAGTTTTCTTAATAATTAATCCGGGAACCTGAGGTGCCTTGATCTCAAATGACAATTTTGTTAATGTATGAGAGGATTTCGAAAAACCTAATCAATGGTTAAGTTTATATACTATTATTACTATATTTAACTTCCATAAGATCCCTAATAGACTTTTCCATCATGCACGAATATAACAAGAACGTCCTGCCCCGTGG
>Ga0334889_1000234_pt1 | contig 92781 bp, 82 predicted proteins | sample GraSluR1_MG_2_FD_207222 | JGI IMG/M metagenome (GOLD analysis project Ga0334889, IMG submission 207222) | Sludge microbial communities from methane-producing bioreactor in Wageningen University, Netherlands - Granular Sludge_8_08-R1 | ecosystem: Engineered > Bioreactor > Anaerobic > Unclassified...
AATGCTTATTTAGAGAAGATAAAAGAAGTTTGTAGTGGAAAAGGTGTTTTTTAACACCAACTTGTTTTTGCTTTATAATAAGCATTTTATTAGTTTTTCATTTTTCCAACTGACAAATCCAGGAAAATAATAATTAAATAATCCTCTACGTTAATAATTGTAGAGGATTATTTAATTATTATTTTTCATAAAATTTTTTCAATTAATTTTTTATTTTAACCAAAGGCAACATTTATGGTTTATATTTTTAAAATCTTCCCAGTTTAACCACCCTATTTTTTTAGATAATTTTTCAAAACATATATTTTCAGTTCTATACGGTAAATCTCTTTTTAATGATTGCAGCTGATTCATATATTCATTAATTAAATATCCATATAATCTACTTGAAGGGTTATCTTTAAAAATTTTTGGTGTGATTAGCAAAAACAATGTTTTATTTGGTTTCGCATCACATCATAAGTGATATCTTTTGATATATCAGATAATACTTTAGCTTCTATTATTATTGCAAATCCATTACTTTCATTAATGAATATTGCATCAACAAAAGAAAATCCTAATCAACATTTTTCAATAATTCATAATCATAAAAAAACACCCACTAATTTTGTGGATGCTTTTTTTATATAATTATTCTACTATTAAAAATACTATGAATATTGCAAATAAAACCCAAGAAAGCCAACTTAATTCGTTCTTTTTACCTGTAAATAATTTTATAATTGGATAAGATATAAATCCTAATGCTATACCGTGAGCTATAGAATATGTTAAAGGCATAGTTATAAGCGTTATAAATGCTGGCATACCGTCTGTTATATCGTCCCAATTAATTTTTGTAATTGATTTCATCATAAGAAACCCAACAAAAATAAGTGCTGGTGCTGTTGCTGCTCCTGGTATTGATGCTGCTAAAGGAGAAAAGAATAACATGAGCAACATTAAAAATCCTGTAACTATAGAAGCAAAGCCTGTTCTTGCTCCTTCAGCAATACCTGCTGCACTTTCTATATATGTTGTTGTTGTTGATGTTCCTAAAACTGCTCCTGCAGTAGTTGCTACAGCATCAGCCATATAAGCTTGTTTGTCTCTTGCTAAATCTCCTGTTTCTTTATCTGCAAATCCTGCAGCATTAGAAAGTCCTATTAAAGTACCCGCTGTATCAAAGAAATCAACAAAAAAGAACGTTAGAACTACAAGCCAAAAAGTTGTTGTAAAGATATTAGATGGAGATAAATTTAACTGTCCAAAAACTGGTGCAATACTTGGTACTTTTCCTATAACGCCTTGGAAAGATGCTACACCTAGTATCCAAGATAAAATAGAAGATCCTAAAATTCCAAATAGTACTGATCCTGGAATTTTTAAAGCGTATAAAATTGTGATTAAAAATAATCCAAAAACTGTTACTATGACTTCTTTAGAACCTAAATTACCCATAGTAACTAAAGTTGCTTGATCAGCAATAACCATACCTGAATTTTGGAATCCTATAAATGCAATAAAAAATCCTATACCTACTGCAATAGACATTTTTATAGGCATTGGTATTGCTCTTGAAATTAAACTTCTTATCCCTACTAATGTAATTATTATAAAAATAATACCTTCTATAAATATAGCGGCAAGAGCTACTCTCCAATCAATTCCCATCCCTATACATACTCCATAAGTAAAAAATGCGTTGAGTCCCATTCCTGGTGCTAATGCAAATGGATATTTTGCATATATAGCCATTACAAAAGTTCCTATAACCGAACTGATAATAGTAGCTACCATAAGTGCTCCAAAAAAATCTGCACTGGCAGCTTCTGATGCGGGAATTGCATTAATTAAAATACTTGGGTTAACAAAAATAATATAAGACAGCGTTAAAAAAGTAACAATACCACCGAAAATTTCTTTCCTAAAACTACTTCCTACTTTAGTAATCCCAAAGTACTCGTCTAAAAACTTCAACAACTTTTTCACACCCCTTTAGTGTAATTTTAAGAAAAAAACCATCATTGAGGTATATTCAATGATGGTTTTTTATCTTTTTATTAAAGACAAAAAAACAAAAAAATGAATAATACCCATAGCGGGAAATTTTTCGGTCTTCCCGTAGAAACATTCGAACCTTATTATCGAAAATATATGGACAAAATTCTAACTCTTTATATTATAATACAATTTTTCTGAAATTCAAACATTTTTATAAAATTTTTTGGTTCTATATAAAATAATTTTGATTTTTGACATTTTATTCTAAAAATATAACGTTTTATCAGAATTAAGTTGTCAAAATAATTTTTTTATTATACAATCAAATCAGTAAATAAATAATCTAATATATAGAGGTGAAAAAATTGAGAAAAAAAATACTAATTTCTTTCTTTTTAGGAGTTTTAGTTTTAACTTTTTTTTCTGCAAGTATCTTTTTTGATAAAGATCTTATAGCTGACAAAAGAAGCGATGAAATTATGTTTGAAAAAAAAGAAACTATTGAAGTTAATTCAATAGTAACACAAGTTTTTGTGACTCAAAGTTCGAAAAATAGTTTCTTTTTTGATCACGATTTTCTTTATACTGATTTAAATTTCAGCGATAATTCAAAATCGTTTTTTGTTGAAGAAATTAAGAAAGTTAATTCGATAAGAAATCCTTCAAGAAACAATGTTATTGTAATTAATTTAAATGATGGCATTCAAAACTTGAAACTATCGTCTTCTACAGGAAATATTAACGTCACAAACATATTTTCAGACAATGCAAATGTTAGAACTTCTACAGGAAGAATTAATGTTAGTAATTCTAATTTTAATAATGTTGTTTTTAGTAGTTCTACTGGAAATATCACTGTTACAGATTCAACTTTCAAAGAAACTAATATAAAGGTTTCAACTGCTAATACTTCGTTTGAAAACTGTGTTATTGAAAAATTGGATTTAAATTCTTCTACAGGTAATTTGAATATTACAAATTCGGTTTTAAAAGATAACGTATATTTAAAAACAAGTACAGGTAACATTTATTTAAAGGGTGTTGATTTAAATAAATATACAATAACTTTTGAAAGTTCTACTGGTTCAATAAAGACCCCAGAGTTTGAAGCTAAAAAAAGTGCTGTTTATGGAAATGGTGTATATACTTTGAAAATAGTAACTTCTACAGGAAATGTAATAATCCAATAAAAAAGGTGGGATAAAATATGTATAAAAAAATTTTTGGTATTGTGTTATGTTTAACTATCATTACAGGGTCAATGTTTTCTTCAAATTTTTATAATTCAAAAGAAGCTGCTTTAGGTAATATCATTTTCTCGAATCATGATTTTTCATTTTTCTCTTTTGATTATAGTTTAAATGTAAACGAGGATATGGAGTTTCTTTTTGTTAATAAGGGAAGTAATATGAGTTTTGGAGATGAAAACGGTTTTAATTTTGGTTTTATTTCGAGAAAGGATCTCGAAACAGATGAAAAATTGAATATTCAATATTTGAATTTTAGAAATAATGATTTCATTTTAGGGCATTTAAAACTTGGGGTTTTATTTGAAAGCTTTAAAAATTTGTATGCAATTGGTTTGGGATTTGGTACTAACAACAGATATAATGCTAATATCGATTTATATTCCCAGATTAATTTAGACGGAAACAAGTTAGATAGTTTAAATTTAGGTGCAAAAGCTTCTTTTAATGGTTTTTATATTTCTGCTGGTATTCCAGAAATTGCTTTTAGTAGTTTAGATATAAAATCAAAATTTATAGAAAATTTTAATTTTGGTGCTGGTTTCGATTTTGGTAAATTAGAAATAACTGCATCTGCATCTTACAGTATCGAAAATAATAAATTTGATAACTTAAATGCATCTTTAATGATTAAACCGTTTGCAAAAAAAATTAATACTTTATCAACTCAAAGTTATTCTCAATTAAGACAACAAGAAATAGAACTTCAAAAACAAAGAGAAAAAACAAAAGTTGCTATTGCTGGAATAGTTGCCGGAACAATTATATCAATAGTTGCAATAACTGCAATATTTTTAGATTAAAAAAACGGGGTATTATTCCCGTTTTTTATTTAAAAAACAAATCATTAACATTTTTATTTATATTTTCAGATAATTCTTCCACGCTTATTTCTTTTATTTCTGCTACTTTGTTATATACAAATTCAACATATTTTGGTTGATTTCTTTTACCTCTATAAGGTACTGGCGGTAAAAACGGACTATCTGTTTCTAATAATATTCTTTCTAATGGAATTTTTTTAATTATTTCTATTAAATTATCGTTTTTAGGGTATGTAACTGGCCCATCAAACCCTAAATAAAGACCTAAGTCTAAAAATTTTTTTGCTTCTTCCCAATTTCCAGAATAACAATGTAATACTCCCCCTCTTTCAGGAATGCCATTTTTAATTAAAAAGTCATAAGCCTGAGAATAAGCTTCTCTAACATGAAATATTACTGGTTTTTTATTTTCTTTGGCTACATTTAAAAGCATATCAAATGCTTTGTATTGATCTTTTTTGTTAGTATCCCAATGAAAATCAAGACCGATTTCGCCAATTCCTATAACTTTTTTATTTTCAGAAAGTTTTTTTATTCTCTCTCCTTCTTCATAAATAAATCCTTCTGTATCAGTAGGATGTATTCCTACACTACAATAACCATTTTCTAAATCTTTCACTAAATTTATAACTTTTTCAGAATTCTCAACATTTATACCTATTTCTATAAATAAAGATAAATTTTTTACTGTTTCTTCTATTACTTCTTTTCTATCATTGTCAAAATGATTTAAACTCAAGTGGCAATGTGTGTCAATATATTTCAAAAAAGTTCACCTCCAAAAAAAATAATATCAAAATTATGTTTTTTTTATTTTAATATTTTGAAAATCTTTATTTGATAAAATTGAAAAGCTGTGATAAAATATATTATTGTGAGGTGTTAATTTTGTTGACTTTTGTTTTTGATATAGACGGAACGGTTTTAAATAGCAAAATTGAAATGAGTCCAAATACTATATCTTCTTTAAAAAAATTAAAAGATAAAAATTTTAATATTATTTTTGCAAGCGGAAGAATGTACGCTTCAATGAGATATATTATTGAAAAATATGTGCCTTTTCTTAAAGGTTATTCTCCATTAATAGCATATAATGGAACTTATATTGTCAATCATGATTTAAAAACTCTTTTTGAAATGGGAATAAAAAAAGAATTAGCGGTTGATTGTATAAATTTTTTAAAATCTAAAAATATTCATGTTCAGGCTTACATAAACGATAAATTATTTGTGGATGCTAACAATGAAAAAATTAAAAATTACTCAAAACATGCTTCTGTCGGATATCATGTTGTTGATAATCTTACGGATTATATAATTTCATCGACACACCCTCCTTTGAAGCTGTTAATAATTGAAAGTCCTGAAAAAACTGATAAAATAAAAAGAGAGTTAAAAGAAAAATTTAATAATGAATTGAATGTGTTTTCTTCTTTTGATACTTATATTGATATAATTCCTAAAAATACTTCTAAGGGCTTGGGAATTAAAAGGTTATCTGAATATTATGATTTTGACCTCAATAAATGTTATGCTTTTGGCGATTCTCAAAATGATGTTTCTATGTTTGAAATAATAAATAACAGTTATGCTATGGGAAATGCTAAGGACGAAGTTAAAAAATTTGCAAAAAATGTCACTTTTTCTAATGATGAGGATGGTATTAGTCATGCGATTGAAAAAATTCTTAACGATTATTATTATAGCGTTAGTTTCGGTTAATTTTTTTTCTTTAATTACAATATACAAAAATGATGATATAGCTGCATTTTTATATGATGATATAAATAAAATCCAAAAAAGTTCTTTACCTTCAGGAATTATTTTAGATTTAAGTCAAATAGATGATGAGCTATGTTATTTGGTGCTTGGAACTATCAGAAATTATTCCGCTATACAGGATTTATTTTCTGATATTGGTGCTCTGCTAAAAAATAAAGGGTTTGATTTTGTTATTTTTGGAATTTTAGATATAATTGATGAATCAAAAGATAATAAACTTGATTATATTGGAAGATCACCTTATTTAGTTTCTGAAATTCATTACAGAATGATAAGAGGCTTTGAAACGGCTGGATTAGTTCCTTTTATTCAGGTTAAAAAAAATGATAACAAAAGTGTTGTTGATTCATTACTTCAAAAATCGGGGAGTTTTTTTTCTTATTCGGAAGATATTGAAGATGTTGATATTTTTAATAAAAATGGTGATATTCACTTAAAAACAAATGCAGTGTTATCTTTTCCTTGGATAATAACTCAAAGTGATTTAACAAATAATTTAACTTATCTTTATGAAAATAGTATAGTTTTATCTGGATTTAGAAATACAGGCGAAAAAATATTGTATAGAGAAATTAATTATACTGATGAAAAATCAGTAATTTATTTTTCGAAAAGTGTTAAAGAAAAAGCTGAAAAAGTTTTTTCTGGAGAACTTAATTCTACCGGTAATAAAAACTGGTAATTATATATTTGGAGGATAATATATGGAGGGATTAAAAATGAATGTTTCCGGCAAGATTATTGTTAAGGGAAAACAAAAAGCTTCTGGAACAATTTCAATTTCGGGTTCTAAAAATTCAGTTTTGCCTATCATGGCAGCGTCTTTATTAACAGAAGATTCAATAATTTTAAAAAATGTTCCCAATCTTGCAGATGTAAATACAATGATAGAAATTTTAGAAAGTGCTGGAAAAATAGTTAAAAGGAAAGACAGTGATTTAATAATAGATGATTTAGGTATTTTTAATTCTGAAATTCCTTACGAACCTGTTAGAAAAATGAGAGCTTCTTTCAATGTTTATGGCCCTTTAACGATGAGAAACAAAAAAGCGAAGGTTGCTCTTCCTGGTGGATGTTCGTTAGGTGCAAGACCTGTAAATTATCATTTGGAGGGTCTTAAAAAATTGGGGATTGAAAGTGTTGTAGAACATGGTTTTGTTTTAGGTACTTTAGGTAACACAAAAGATCAAATTCATATTACTCTTCCGTTTCCTAGTGTTGGTGCCACTGAACATATAATAACAACGGCTGCTTTATTAAATAAAAAAGAAATTACAATTTCAAATTGTGCAATAGAACCAGAAATTACTGATTTGATAGATTTTTTAAATAAGATGGGTGCAAAGATTGAAGGACGAAACTCGTCTGTTGTTAAAATAATTGGTGTTGAAAAATTAAAAGGTGTTGAATATTCTGTAATTCCTGATAGAATTGAAGCTGGTACTTATGCTATAATGGGTGCTCTGATCGGCGATAATCTTACATTAAAAAATATTAATGAAGAACATTTGCAATCTATTTTAGCAACTTTTGAAGATATTGGAATTGATTATTCAATCAACTCTCAAAATAAAAGTTTAACTATAAGTGCTGGAAATTTTAAAGATTTTAAAAATGTAGATATAGAAACATCCCCTTATCCTGGTTTTGCAACAGATTTACAACCACAAATAAGTGTGCTTTTATCTTTAGTTCCTGGGAGATCTACTATTACAGAAAAAATTTTTCACAGCAGGTTTACACATATTGATGAGTTAAATAGAATGGGTGCAAAAATTAAAATAGAAGATTCAACTGCAATTATTGAAGGGGTTAATAAACTTTCTGCTGCTCCTGTTCAGGCTTCTAATTTGAGAGACTCGGCCGCTTTATTAATAGCAGCATTTCTTAGTGATGGCGAAACAATTATTACTGAAGTAGATCACATATTTAGAGGATATGAAAAGTTACAAGAAAAACTCAATAATGTAGGTTTATATTTTGAGTACGAAAATTAAAAATTTGGAGGTATTAAAATGAAAAAATGTTTTAACCCTGAAAAAGCTCCTCAAGCAATTGGGCCTTATTCTATTTCTAATATTTATAACAACATGATTTTTGTTTCTGGGCAATTACCAATTAATAGTGAAACTGGAGAATTAATTATTGGAGATGTAAAAAAAGCGACTGAACAAATATTATTAAATGCAAAATATATTCTTGAAGAAGCTGGAAGTTCTTTAGAAAATGTTTTAAAAACAACAGTTTTTTTAAAAGATATGAATAATTTTGCTGATATGAATGAAGTTTATGCAAAATTCTTTGATAAAAATCCTCCTGCAAGATCTGCATTTCAAGTTGCAAAGTTACCTAAAGATGTTGATGTTGAAATAGAATTTATTGCTTATATTAATTAAGTTGGAAAACGGAAAGTAAAAAGCGAAAAGGAAAATTCTTCCTTTGAAATCTTTATTCATCTAATAACTAACAAAAAGAATTTATCAATATTTATTACTAATTATAATTATTAAAAAACCTCTTTTTATAAGGGGCTTTTTAGTGTGTAATTTTCTTGAACCATTAAAATATTATATACAAATGGAGGAATTAAAAGTGAACTCAAACAAAAAAGGTTGGATAGTCGTTTTTGCCGGTGCTGCAATCAACTTAACTTTCGGTATTCTTTATGCTTGGAGTATTTTCTCAAAAACTTTAGTTGAAGAAAATAATTGGTCTAATGCTCAAGCTTCTTTGCCTTACACAATAGCGATATTGATGTTTGCATTAATGATGATACCTGCAGGAAAGCTTCAAGATAAGATTGGCCCTAAACAAGTTGTTAGACTCGGTGGAATTTTAACTGGAACTGGTTTATTTTTAGCTGGTTTTTTAACAAATTTACCTGGTCTTATTTTTTCGTTTGGAATTCTTGCAGGTGCTGGTATAGGTCTTGGTTATGCTTCTACAACGCCACCTGCAGTAAAATGGTTTCCACCTGAAAAAAAAGGATTAATTGCAGGAATAGTTGTGGGAGGTTTTGGACTCGCTTCAATGTATATTGCACCACTCACAAATTATTTGATTTCAGCTTTTGGAGTGTTCAATTCTTTAAGAATTTTAGGTGTTGCTTTTTTTGTATTTGTTTTGATTTTATCTAAATTTGTTGAAAATCCTGATAAACCTTTACCAAAAAGTACTAATCCAAAACACAATGTTCCTGATTTGGAATGGCATCAAATGTTAAAAACTAAACAATTTTATCAATTGTGGTTTATGTTTTTTGCAGGTGCAACAGGTGGTTTAATGATTATAGGTCATTTGTCTAAAATTTCTTCTATACAACTTGGAGGAAATGTTGGTTTTATACTTGTGGCTCTTGCGGCAATAGCAAATGCTCTTGGAAGACCTATAGGCGGAGCTATTTCAGATAAACTTGGTAGAGGAAAAACAATGATGATTTTGTATATATTACAAGGTCTGACTTTATTATTTTTCTCATTCTACACAAATTTTGCATCATTATTGACCGGGGCTGCTATTGTATACTTTGCATATGGTTCAATGTTAGCTGTTTATCCTTCTGCATGTGGGGATTATTATGGAACTAAAAATCTGGGTATAAATTATGGAATACTTTTCTCTGCATGGGGTATCGGTGGAACCGTAGGACCTTTACTTGGTGGTTTTATAGCAGATAAAACAGGTACTTACAATCTTTCATTCATTATTGCTGCTGTAATATTAGCAATAGCAGCATTTTTAGGGTTCACATTAAAACCTTACGTTCATAATTCTTCAAAATAAAAAAAGGTGGAAATAATTCCACCTTTTTTTATTTAAAATTTTGATTTTTGAATTTTTTTAGATTTATCACTTTAGTTAAACAATGGTTCAACGATTGCTCAAACTATCGTTCCCAAAAATGAAGTGGTAAACATTGGATAAAATAAATCGCTCACAAGATCAAATTTTCTAATGCTAATAAATAACTTTTTATTCCAAAACCGCTAATGACTCCGTCACAAACTTCTGAAATTAGACTTTTTCTTCTAAATTCTTCTCTTGAATAAATATTTGATATATGCACTTCAATTTTTGGAATTTTAATTATTTCTAAACAATCTCTTATTGCAATACTGTAATGAGTAAATGCTCCTGGATTTATAATCAAATATTCATAATTTTCTTTTTGAAGTCTATCAATTATTTCTCCTTCATGATTAGATTGAAATATTTCTATTTCAAAGTTATTTTTTTCTCCCCAATTATAAATTAAAGTTTTTAAATATTCATAATTTTCTTTCCCATAAATTTTATTATCTCTTTTTCCTAACATGTTCAAATTTGGACCATTTAAAATGAGTATCATGAAATGCCTCCTTCTGATTTTATCCAATTGAATATTTTTTCGTATTCAATTTTTGTAAAATTATGTTCGCCAACATTTTTTATAAAAGGTATCATAACAAAGTTATTTTTTTGACTTTTTTTATCTTTAGTTAATTTTTCCATAAAAATTTGTGGATTTATTTTTTTATCGAAAACATCTTTTGGAATTATTTCTTTTATAAAATAATAGATTTTATCGTAATAATCAAATTTGAGATTTGAATTTTTTTCTAAAAATTCAATTTCTTTTAAAATCCCCCACGCAACTGCTTTGCCGTGAGAAAAATTAGTTAATGATTCAAAAGCGTGCCCAAAAGTATGCCCTATATTTAAAATATTCCTTTTTCCTAAGTCATTAAAATCTTGCGAAACTATTTCTAATTTTGATTCGATGCAATAATTTATCATAGATTTTAAAAATTCAAAATTTCTTTTTTTTAATAAATCGATATTATTTATAAAATAGTCAAATGTTTCGCCCTTTATTAAAAACATTTTTAAAGCTTCTATTATTCCGTCATAATATAAATCATCTGAAAGAGAATAAATACTTAAAACATCTATTATTGTTTCGTTTGGTAATGAAAAATTACCGATTATGTTTTTGATTCCTCTATAATTAATTCCTGTTTTACCACCTATTGCAGCATCTATTTGAGCAAGCAGTGTTGTGGGAAATAGTTTATATTTTAATCCTCTTTTAAATGTTGATGCTGCGTAAGATAAAACATCAGTTATAGTTCCGCCCCCTATAGCTGATATATAATCATTTCTTGAAATGTTTTTATCTAAAAAAACATCGTATATTTTATTTAAGCAATCAACACTTTTTACTTTTTCCCCATCAGGTAAAATTATTATTTCATTTTTTATTTTTTCTCCATAAATTCTATTAACAGATTCGCTTAAAAAGACTATTTTAGATTCTTCTATGTGCTTAAAACCTTGAGTAACAAAAGTTATATTCTGGAAATTATTTTTCATATAAAATTTTTCTGCAGGAACAATTTTATACATTATTTGGGCAATTGTTTCATCAATAGAAAGGCAACTAATATCAACTTTTTCAAAAATATTGTAAAACTTTTTCCTTTCTTGCCATAAATCAAAAATTTTCTCTTTATTTCCAACTAATAATGGTCTGCTATCATCATTTATTCTTTCAAATAATTTGTTTGGTTCAACATATAAAAATATAGTTTTATTTTTTTTCATATAATCTCTATTTTCAGAATCTAAAATAATTCCTCCGCCAGTAGCGATTATACTATTTTCTTCTTTCAAATTAAAAAGTGTTTCTTTTTCAAGCTTTCTAAAATATCTTTCCCCATATTTAAAAAACATATCTTTTATAGATATGTTTTCTTTTTCTTCAATTATTTTGTCTATATCAAAAATTTTAAATCCTAAAATATCACTTAATTTTTTTGCGATTGTAGATTTACCTGAACCGGGCATTCCTACAAAAAAAATTTTCATATAATCCTCCATTAAATCATATCATAACGTTTTTTTATTTCTTCAATATTATCGTTTCCAAATCTTTCGCAAATAGCTTCCATTATAGGAATGCAAATAGCATTTTCCGCAATAATAGCTGCTGAAGGCACTACAGTTACGTCTGATCTTATATAAGGAGCTTTTACTATAGTTTTAGTTTTTAAATCTACTGAATCAAGCGGTTTTCTTAATGTTGGTATTGGTTTAAAATATAATGTAGATTCTATATTTTGCCCATTAGTCAATCCGGCTTCTATTCCTCCCGCATTGTTTGTACTTCTGCAAATATTTCCGTAATTATCTAAATAAAAAGGATCATGATATTGACTTCCTTTATTAGAAAAATCTGTATTACCAAAAATTATTCCTTTCATCGATGGAATAATCATAAGGGTTTGGGAGATTCTTGACTCTAATTTTTCAAAAAGCGATGAATATCCTCCAATTCCTGGTTTTAAATTATTAACTATTACTTTTACTCTCCCACCTAAAGTATCGCCTTCATGAAAGGCTCTATTTATAATTTCTATCATTCTTAATGTCATTCCTTCATCAGGACAAAAAACTATTGATTCATCTCTCTCTTTAGTAATTAAATCAAAATCATTTGAATAACTAAATAAGTTTAAATGCCCTACAGAATAAGTGAAAGCTAAAGTTCTTATTCCAAAAAAATTTAAATATTGTTTTGAAATATTTCCTAAAGCTGTTAATGCACAAGTCCATCTTGCGCTATTTCTTTCAGTGTAAATATTTAAATCTTCAAGACCGTATTTACTGTATGCAGAATAGTCTCCATGCCCTGGTCGAGGAACGGTTCTTAAATTTTTTTCTGTATTATTTGCATTATTTTTTATCCTGACAGTAATTGGCGCACCTGTTGTAACACCTTTCCATAATCCTGAATTTATTTCTGCATTATCCTGTTCGAAATGTGCTCTTTGTCCTCTGCCATAATGTCGCTTTCTTTTATTTAAAGCATAATTAATGGTTTCAATATTTATCTTTAAACCAGCGGGTAATCCTTCCATTATTCCTATTATATCATTTCCATGAGAATCTCCGGAAATTGTAAATTTCATAAAATCACCTCAAAAAATTCTTTTAAAAACACTTCACATGCTATAATTCTATATTTTAAGCTGCTTTTCCTCAAATATTATTTTTTCAAATTTTATAATAAGTTGAAAAGAGAATTTCTTATAAATTTTTTGGTTCTATGTAAAAAAGTGTTGGTAAAAATTATTGATTGATAGTTGGTTTCTGAAAAAGTTATTGAAGTTTATACATAATCTAAAAACTTTTTTACGCTCTGTCATCTCGAACGACGTTTTTTGGAGGAGAGATCTGCGAACTTTTTTTCGTTCGAAATGACAAATCACATAATTTTCTTTTACTATTTGTAAGTTTCAACTTTTCATAATTGCCCACAAAAATTTACAGAGAACCAATTTTTTTATAGTACTTTGATGCTAAACATGGATAAAATAATGTAGCGAACAATTGATATTTTTTGCAAAAAAATAGTTGGGCGAATCGAAAACCCATATAATCCTATTTTTTTATTAATTCAAAAAAAAGTTAATATTTTAAAAACAAATAATGTAAAGTTTTCTTTACGCTAATTATTAAATTATTTAACCTTAGAGTGAAAATCGTTACTTAAGAAGAGTATCATTTTTTAAAAAGAATAAAAAAGGGGTGATTATTATGAAAAAACTTTATTTAAGCATTTTAATGATTTTCTTATTGGTTCTTACGTCTTGTTTGATAAAGCCAAATTTTGATGTTGGTGATACTATAAAATTAAAAAGAGTTGCTGTTTCAAAAACTCAATTAGATAATGCTTTTAATTCCGCCATGTTTACAAGAGCTTATTTTAATGAAAGGGAAGATTCAGATTATGTTTTTGGATTTCAAGGAACTGCTCCGTTATTCGATGTCGAGGGAAAAGAAGTTCAAGCTAATGATATTGCATATTATGAGGATTATGTAATTATAGCATATAATTTAAGAGGAAATGAAATGCAAGGTGCAATTCAAATATTCGATTCGAAAAATATGGAAATGGTTGCAAGAGCAGAGTTTCCTGGTGTAGATATAAATTCTGTTATAGCTGATGGAAGTAATATTATATTTGCTGGTTCGACTATAATAAATAATTTAAATGTTTTGGTTGTAAACAAAGTAGATATTAGAAATTTTAATCAAGAACAATTGGAATCAGTGAGGGTTATTTTTAGACAATTTGATCAAGAAGATGGAGATGAAGGTATAGTTGTTACGTCAATAGAAAAAAATGGCGAAAATTATTATTTTTCACTTGCTGATGAGAATGGGAAAATAATAAAAACAAATAATAATTTTACTCCTGAAAAAATTATACCGAAAGATTTTATTAAAGATTTAAAATTTTATGATAGTTATTTATATGCTCTTCAGATAAATGAAGATTTTGGAAATATAATTAAATTAAATAGCGATTTGGATGTTATTTCTACTTATGCAATAAATTCAATAAGTGATAGACAAGCAAAAGCGTCATTAAGTTTATTTGAAGATAACGGTGATCTTTTTGCAGTTTATACAAGACAAGCTAATGGTTTTGAAGTTTATAATCTTAGTAAAGATGAATTAATTTTTTCTCAAGATAATATTTTGGTAAATGGTGTTTTTTATGATTCAGGAATATTATTTACTACTTTTTCAGAAAATCCTGTTTTTGATGAAACTGAAGGTTATATAGGTACAGGAGGAACAGGTCTTCAAGCATATGAAATAATTAATAATTCTTTAGAATTGATTTCAAAACATTATTTTTCAAATCATTTAGAAGGTTCTATTGAAGGAATAAATGTTTCAACAAGTTCTTCAAATTTTTTAATGCATAAACCTAGAATTTATGAAAGTGGTTTAATATTTGCTGCAACTGGAAAAACTGGATTGTTTGTTTATGAATTTATAAATCAAGAATCTTCAATGCCAGTTTTCAGAAAAGAAAATCTTGATACTGGACATATTAAACTTTTGCCTTTAGATGATGAAAATACTCCTGAAATTATACTTGATTTTATTTTTCATAGAAGTGGTGCTTCTCCAAGCAGAAAAATTAATGCCGGTATATTTAACTATTATACGGAAGATCTTCCAGTTGATGTAAAATGGGAATTTGATTTCAATTCTTGGGAAAAGCTTTTAAATAAACCCGATGAATATAAGATTTTAGAAATATTTAGTAATCATGAAGAATCTGGAGTTCGACTTTCTTTTGATTCTAATTTTAGATATTTAGGTTTTTATCTTGAAGATTTTGGTTTTACTTCTGATGAAAATGCTGAATCAATCTATACATTTACTAATCTTCCAGGATTAGGAGATCCACAAGTTATAGGTGATGATGGAATAAACTATAATGGTCATATTAAATATTATATGGACACCGAAGGAAATAATGGTAAAGGACAGATTATTGTTGGTTTTGATGATGGACATCCGAATATTAGTGCAAGAGGAAATTTTCATGATGTTATTATGATAATAAGAGCTTATCATAAAGATAAAACTATTGATGAAATTTTTGAAATTGTTCCTTTTGTTATAGATGAAATTTTTCAAATTGATTATTTATCTACCGGAAAACTTATTAATGAAGATATCTCTGTTCCTTTTAATACTGCGGAAAATGATGTTATTTCTCTTTTAGATGAAACAGTAGTTGTTTATGGAACATATAATAATAGTGCTGATGCTTCTATTACTTGGGAAATAGATGATTATAACGCTAATATTGCGGGAGAATATATAGCCACTGGAACTATTACTTTACCTGAAGATTGGTTTGGTGTTCCTGAAAAATTAACGGTTACTGTTACTGTTGAAGAAGAAATTATAGATTATGTACAATACGACTCTACTGGAGAATTACAAAATATGAGTTTATCTGTAGTTTTTGGCACAAGTAAAAGCGAGGCTATTTCTCAATTGGATCAAATTGTTACAATATTCGGAACTAACGATGAAGAAGCTTCTGCTTCTATTACTTGGGAAATAGATGATTATAACTCTAATACTGCAGGAGAATATTATGCGATTGGAACTATTACTTTACCAAATGACTGGCAAGGAGACCCAAACATTTTAACTGTTACTGTTACTGTTGAAGAAGAAATTATTCATCCAGAAATTTCTGAATTTGCACAATTTGTTATAGATAATAATATTTTTGTTTATGGGGATAATTTTAAATTTGCAGGCAACAACATTAACGGTCAAAATGCTACTATGTATATAGAAAATGGATTGAATACAGACAATACTAATTTAGGATCAGGTTTAAATGTGTCAAAAATTTATTTTAATGATGAGGTTATATTAAATAACGGAAGTGCTAGTTTAGGTTCAAGTTTAAATCCTGAAGAAATTCATATAAATGGAAATTTAGAATTATGGATTGGCGGTAGAAGTGTTTACGGTGATGTATATGTTAATGGCAATTTGAGATTAAAAGATGCGAAAATTTATGGGAATATTTATGTGGATGGAGATGTTGAATTGGGATGGACTCCTACTATAGCAGAAAATTCTAAAATATATTATACCGGCACTTTAACTCATCCAAATAATTATAACAGCTCAATATTATCTAAACTAGAAAAAGTTGATTCTGTAGCTCAAATTCAAATGATCGAATATAATATGCCAGAATTAAGAGAAGATAATTGGTATGCTCAAAAAGGGTATGTTTCATCAGAAGATTTAAAAAATGAATTAAAAATATTTGCCGATAGTTATACGTGGAACAAGTGGAACGCCTCGGTTGATAACATTATTATAATAGCTAAAGATGGAGATATAAATATAACTGGTATGGGAGGTTCTGGAATAACAGGAATTTTAATAGCTCCTAAAGGAAAGGTTGTATTTCAAGGGGCTTATTTCAAAGGTATCGTTATAACGAGAGATGGTTTTGAAGTAATTAGTGGTGGCACAGAAGTTACTTTTAAACCTTTTGATTCTTTCAATAATATTTTTTCAGATATAATGGATTATCCTTTTTAGTCGATATTGATTATGAGGTTAAAATAAAATAAAAAAGCAATTAAAAGTTTACATCAATTATTGTGTTATTTAACATAAAAAGAATAAACTTTACACAAAAACCGTAAAATTATATTATTCAAAAACTGATAAGGGGTGTTTATATGAAAAAAGTATATTTTTTACTGATATTATTGATTTCTTTATTTTTAGTTTCATGTATAACAGCACCAAAGCCTATTGATTTAGGAGAAACATTAGAGTTAAAAGCAAATATTAGAAATTCTGAAAGATTTATTTCTATTGTTTCAAGAAGTAGTGCTGATTTTTATGATACTTATCAAGGGGATTATCTACCTGTTTTGAGAGGAGCTTTTGAATCATTTGATGTTTCGGATGAGCTTGTTCAATCAAACGATGTTGTTGTTTATAATGACGGAGAGATGTCACCTCAAGTTATAACGGCATACAATTTTCAGCATGGCCAAAAAGGTGCTATCCAAATTTTAAATTTTGTAACTGCTGAAACTATAGAAATTATTTTTGAAGATGCTAATATAAATGCTGTTAATATTGATGAAAATGGCAATGTTATTTTTGCTGGTTCTACAACAAAAAATGGTTTTAACTATACATTTATTAATAAATTTGAGATTAAAAATAGTATTTCAGAATATCTCATTAATGAGATAAAAAATGTTAGAGTAGTATTCAGACAACCTTCTTTAGTAAAAGATGAGGACGGTATCGTTGTAACAAGTTTGGAAGCAAAAAATGGTTTTTATTATTATTCTTTAGCTAACGTTGATGGAAAAGTTTTTAGGATTAATGATGATTTAAGATTAACCACATCTATTTCTCATGATATAGATTATGTAAAAGATTTAAAAATATTTGAAAATTATTTGTATGCATTATCTTTAAACAGTAAAGAGGATAATGGTTATATATACAAAATAGATCTTGATGATTTTGTGGTTGTAAAATCTCCAATATATATTGCAACAACTGCTAATGATCTGGCAAAAGCTTCTTTGGTAGTTGAAGAAATTAATGATAATGTTTTTGCTGCTTATTCTTTAGAAAAAAATGGATTTCAAGTAAAAAATGTTTCAAAAGATGATTATATTTATTCAGACGATACTATATTAGTTAATGGTTTGAGCTTTAATAAAGATAATAATTTGTTGTTTGTGACTTTTAGAAACAACGTTGGAAGCGGAATAGGTTTTAAAGTTTTTGAAATAAAAGAAAAAGGTTTGGATTTAGAGGTAGTTGAATTATCTAAACATAACTATTCAAATGGTGTTGAGGGTAATTTATTTAATGATTTTGATGTTGAAGAAGAATCTTCATCAAATTATGTTGTTTATGATCCAGAAAGTAATTTAGTATTTGCCGCAGCAGGTAAAGCGGGTTTATTTATGTATGAATTTGTTTATCAGAATGAAGTAATTCCAAATTTTGGAGATTATTATTTTGAAAAAGGTTTTATAAAAGTTAATCCTCCTGTTGATGATGAAGATAGAACACCTCAATTAAAACTCGATTTTTTAATTCAATATGAGGGTAATAATGAAATATCTTTAACAACATTTAATTTCTTTAGTCAAGATGGGATTTCAGCTTTATTCGATACAGATCCAAATATTAAAAAAGAAAATATTTTTAATTCTTCAAATACTACTGATTTAACAAAAATTTCTTATGAAGCTATTTTTACTTATTTAGGCGTATATTTGGAAAATGAAGAAGAAATATATTCAAATATTCCTTTAATAGGTCATTCTGATAGAATTACTTTTGCTATAGATGCCGCGGGAAACAATGGATTAGGTCAAATTTTAGTTAATTTTAAAGATTATCCTGATTTAAAAATGGTAATAAGGGCTTATCACCCTATGTATAAAAATGTAAATGAATTCATTATCATAGAACCTATGGCTGAATATGAATTAATTTTTGATGTTATTCCAGAAGATGCTTCTATTGTTGTAAGACAAGATGGAACAATATTAAATCCTGCATCTAACGGCACTTACTATCTTGAAGCAGGTATTTATGATTATGAAATTACTAAAAGTTGGTATAGCCCTATAATTGATTTTATAAGATTAGAAAAAAATGAAACATTATCAAAAATTTTAGAAATAATTCAAGTTTCTCCAATGAATATAGAAATAACAGCAACAGATGTGTTTATAGATCAAAAATTATCTGATTCTGATTTAGCAGGAATATTTAAAGATCCTGATACACATGAAAAAGTTGAGGGGGATTTAATTTGGAATTTTCCTGATACAGGTTTAAATGTAACTGGTTCTTTTGAACATGGGTGGACTTTTACTCCTGAAAATACTGAAAGATATGAAGTATTGACAGGTAACGTGACTTTAAATGTGCAAAAACAAACACCTATTTATGATGAAATAACCGCAGAAGGAGTTTTCAAAGATCAACTTTTATCAGTGTCCGTTTTAGAAGGTACTTTTAAAGGTATTTTTGGAAATGTAATAGCTGGTACTTTAGCTTGGATTAATCCTGATCATGTAGTAATTGAAACTGGTAATTACGATTGGGCATTTACTCCAACAGATATCAATAAATATAATATTATTGAAGGTACTGCAAGAGTTTCTTTAAAAGATAAATTGAATCCTGTGTCTGATGATGTAAGTGCAACACAAATAATTCAAGGTCAAATGTTGTCTGATTCAACTTTAACAGGAATATTTAAAGATCCTGATACACATGAGCTAATAGATGGCACTTTGGTTTGGATTAATCCTGATCAAATAATAAACAATACTGGTGATTATGCTTGGATATTCACTCCATCAAATGACAATAAATATAATGTTGTTGAAGGAAATGTTCTTTTGAATGTTATTCCAAAACATACAATAACTTTTAACGTTACGCCGGATAGTGCAACAATTGTTTTGAAACAAGGCGAAAATATAATTGATCCTGAATCAAATGGAACTTATTCTCTAGTGCCTGGAAATTATACTTATACAGTTTCATTAGCTGGTTATGATACTGCTACAGGATCTTTTGAGGCTGATGGAAATAAAAATATTTCTATAACTTTAGAAAAATCAAAATATGACGTCAATTTCAATATTTCGCCTCAAGAAGCTTCCGATAATTCGATAATAACTGTAAGAAAAGATGGACAAATTGTTAATTCGGAAGATGGTAATTATAAACTTATTTCAGGAAATTACACCTATACAATAAACAGTTTGGGTTATTTATCAAAAACAGGTAGTTTTACAGTTTCAAATATCCCTGTGGAAATAGATGAAACTCTTGAAGAAGCTTGGGCAACAGTAAAAGGCGATATACAAGACTTATCTAACGGAAATGATTTAACAGGGGTTACAATAAAAGTTTTATTAAATGGAAATATCCTAAATACAATTCAAACTGACTCAAATTCTTCTTATGAAATTTCTTTAAGAGCAGGAAGAAATTATGTTTTAGAGTATTCAAAAACAGCTTATGTAAATACAACATATAATTTAACAGTACCTAATCACCATAATATATTTATACCTACAATAAGATTGGCAAGAGATTCAGCATTAGGAACAGCTTCAGGAAAAATCACCAATGCTTTTAACGCAGAATCTATTTCTGGAGCAACTTTGGAATTAAGATTAGGCGGAAATAATACTGATGGAGATGTAATAAAATCAATTAGTACAAATTCAAATGGAAATTACAGTACAGGTAATTTAGCAGCAGGAACTTACACCGCTTTAGTCAGCAAAGAAGGTTTTACCACTTCTTCATTCAGAATAGATGTTATAGGTGGAAAAGATACTAATAATCAAAACTATTCAATAACTCCTATAATTCAAAATGAAGAAATAAGAATTGTTTTAACTTGGGGAAGAACACCAAGAGATTTAGATTCTCATCTTACAGGACCAAGAGCAGATTCGTCAAACAAGAGTTTTAGAATATTTTGGAACAATAAGACTTACAGACATCAAGGCACAACATATGCTGAATTAGATGTAGATATTAGAAACAGTTATGGGCCCGAAACTATCACTATTAAAGAAACGATTAATGGAACTTATAGATTTAGCGTTCATGATTATTCTAATTGGGCAACTTCTTGGTGGTGGAGAGATGACAGTCAATTATCTAAGTCTGGTGCTGTAGTCGATGTTTATAAAGGAAATGTTAAAGTAGAATCGTTTAACGTTCCGACAAATCAGAGAGGTCTTTTATGGGTAGTTTTTGAAATTGATGGTGAAACACAAGAAATTACGCCTATAAATGAAATTATTAGAAATTCAACTGAAAATGATTTCTTTCCAAATTCATTTACAAATTTATATGACTTTAATACTTATGAAAATGTATTAGAAATGTTAAAAGAACCGTTGGATGAGTAAAATATTTAAAAAATTAAATACCTTACAGGGAGGGATCTTTATGAAAAAAGTTTATGTAGTTTTATTGGTAGTAATTAGTTTGTTTTTAGTTTCTTGTACCGGCTTGTTTAATAATGAAATCAAAGTTGGTGATGTTTTAAAAATTAACGTGAATGTTGAAAATCCTACCGACCCTTATTTAACAAGAACAGCTTCTAACCCATTTTTCAATTTGATAGACAACAAAGACTATTTCTTTGGAATTGATGGATTGACTGCAGCAATTGATATCGATGGAGACTTAGTTCAAGCTAACCATATAGCAGTTTATAATGATTTTACTGTAGTATCTTATAATTATGCAAATGGTATGAAAGGTGCTATTCAAATTATTGACTGGTCTGATAAATCTTTTACTAACGTGTTATTTGACAACGCAAATATTAACTCTGTTCATGTAGATGAAAGCGGAATAGTTTCTTTCGTTGGTTTTACAATTAGAAATCAAATGGGATATACATTTATCAACAAATTTGATTTAAATGTAGCGCTTAACACGACTGCTATTGCTAATACAAGAGTTATCTATATTCAAACAGAAGTTTCAGGAGATGACGAAACAGTTGTTGCAACTGCAGTAGAAAAAATAGGAACTAATTATTATGTTTCTTTAGCAGATACTCCTGGTAGAATTATAAAAATAAACGAAGCTTTTGCATTAACTTCAATGGATTTTGAACTTGTGGATTATGTAAAAGATTTAAAAACTGATGGAACAAATTTATTTGCTTTATCTCTTAATGAAACCGACGGAACATTATATGAGTTAGACGCAAACTTAGATGAAGTAACTACTTATGAAATTAATGGAACTGCAAACAAAGAAGCAAAAGCATCATTAGCTCTTTTTGGTGATTATGCTGCGTATTCAAGAGAAGCGGATGGGTTTGATGTAATAAAATTAGAAGCAGAAGAAGTTGCTGTAAATTATGCATTAGGTTTAGTAAATGGATTATCTTACGAAGATGGCAAATTATTCGTTAATTACAGCAAAACTAATGAAATTGGTGTAAAAGTATATAATGATGATATAGAAATCATTTCAGAAAGATTCTTTAATGAATTTGATGAAGGCGTTTTAAGCGGAGTAGATTTAAACGAAGCATCTTCAAACTTTGTAATTTATAACCCAACTACAGGTTATGTTTTTGCTGCAACAGGTCAAACTGGTGTATTTGCATATGAATTTATTTCTCAAAATGAAGTAGTAGGAGCAAAAGGAACTGATGACTTTAAATATTTAAAATTAGCAACAGAAGATGATAAAGCAATTGAAGTAGTTATGGACTTTGTTTTAGTTGATGCAGATTATACTGTAAATATTTTCCAATATCCAAGTGCTGCTGATACTGATGATGACATATGGGTAGATTACACAACAAGATTCGCTGCAAATGATGATGGCGTTTTAAAAGATATCTTTACTGAAGCTGGTAGAGTTTCTTACAAAACAGAAGTAAAATTTTTAGGATTACATTTAGCAAAAGATTCAACTGATTACACAAACCTTGAACCAGTAGCTACTTCAAAACTTTCTTTATCCTATAATGCAACAGCTAATAATGGAAAAGGTGAAATTACTGTTTACGATGGTGAAACTTTAGTAATGGCTATAAGAGCTTATTATCAAAATGCTGATTTAATAGATATTTTTGATCTTACAATTATAGAATAATTAAAAAACTCCCGAAAGGGAGTTTTTTTATATCTTTGGAATATAAGAACATTTAATTATTTTTTCATTGCTTTCAAAATCTTTAATCAGAAATAATGTGGGTTCTTCATCAAGTTCAATTACACATACTGCTTCTTTTAAAGCTTTGCTTAATCTTTTTAAATAAACGTTTGCAACATTTATATTGTGAAAGGCTATTAACTTCATTATTTCTCCTAAAGCACCTTTCTCGTCTTTATTTTTTATAACAAGAGTATGATTTTTTGCATTTAAATTTACTGTGTTTCCATCTATTTCTGTAATTATAATTTCTGCAGCTCCTACAGAACAAGCGATTATTTGATATTCTATATCATTTTCTATAGATACTATTTTTATAGTGTTTGGGTGAACATCTCCTAAATCTGCTGGTATAAATTCATATTTCAATCCTACATCTTCTGCTATCTTAAAAGCATTTTTGATTCTCGGATCGTCTAAATCTAATCCCATAATTCCACCAAGTAAAGCTCTATCTGTTCCATGACCGATATAAGTTTCGGCAAAAGAACCGTGAAGAAAAAACTTTACTTCTTGCGGTGTTTTACCTATATAATTATGAGCAAATCTTCCCATTTTAACTGCACCAGCGGTATGAGAACTTGAAGGGCCTACAATAATAGGACCTATTACATCTAATATAGACATTTTTAAATCACCTCTTTATTTTCATTAAAAAAATGGTCCCTGTAAAAAAGTGTGGGTAAAAATTATTGAACGATAGTAGTTTATTGAAAAAAATATTGAAGCGAATAAATAATCTAAAAACTTTTTAATACTCTCCGCTCTGTCATCTCGAACGACGTTTTTTTGAGGAGAGATCTGCGCATTTTGGCTTTTTATTAAATTATTTCAATACATAAAATCGCAAATTCGCAGATTTCTCCTCAAAAGAAGAACGCTTTTTCGTTCGAAATGACAAATCACATAATTTTCTTTTACTATTTATAAGTTTCAACTTTTCATAATTGCCCACAAAAATTTAAATAGAACCATTTGTTTTATTATAATGCTTTGACGGTAAATATGGTTTTTAAAGTTGGTCAGTAGACAGTTGGTCGGTTGGTCAGGAAAAACAAATAATGGTTAATTGAAAAAGCGTTTAAATAGTGAAAAGTAGCAAGTGACACAAATTTTTTTTGGATCTATGTAAAAAAGTGTGGGTAAAAATTATTGATTGATGGTTGGTTTTTGAAAAAGTTATTGAAGTTTATACATAATCTAAAAACTTTTTAACACGCTTCGCACTGTCATCTCGAACGACGTTTTTTTGAGGAGAGATCTGCGCATTTTGGCTTTTTATTAAATTATTTCAATACATAAAATCGCAAATTCGCAGATTTCTCCTCAAAAGAAGAACGCTTTTTCGTTCGAAATGACAAATCACATAATTTTCTTTTACTATTTATAAGTTTCAACTTTTCATAATTGCCCACAAAAATTTAAATAGAACCAAAAAAATTATATCACTTTTATAATAAGATTATTTCAAAAATATATAAAGTTTTGAAAAAGTTGGAATGGAAAATCAATTAAAAAATTGAATGATAAAATGCTTCTAAAAATATTTTTGATTATTATAATGCTTTGATGGTAAATATGGATTTTAAAGTTGGTAGGTTGAAATGAAAAAACAAAATATTTAAGAATTATTTCATTTTTTTATAATGCTTTGATGGTAAATATGGATTTTAAAGTTGGTAGGTTGAAATGAAAAAACAAAATATTTAAGAATTATTTCATTTTTTTATAATGCTTTGATGGTAAATATGGATTTTAAAGTTGATAGATTGAAATGAAAAAACAAAATATTTAAGAATTATTTCATTTTTTTATAATGCTTTGATGGTAAATATGGATGAAATAAAGTAGCGAGCAATTGAGAATTTTCGTAAAAAAAACTATTGAGCGGATGATAAAATGCGTTAAGAAATTAGCATGTTTGAGCGTAGCGAGTTTGCTAATTTTAGCATTTTTTCTCAGAGCGAAATTTGTTTTTTAGAAAATTTGAACTCTTGTGAGCGTTTATTTTATCTTTATTTACTTCTTCATTATTATAAGGGGTTAGTTTTAATGGTTTTCCTTACACCATCTATAAAAATATCAACGTTGTCATAAGTGCTGTAACGCCTCGCAGAAAACGCGTGGCTGTTACACTACATTAAAATCAAAAGACTTTAAATCTAAAAATGTTTTTTTCCATTTTATCAATTTGCAAAATTTCTACTTTTCCAATTTTTTACCCATAATATTAATCAAAAATGCCCCTAAAGGAGCTGTGAAAATTATAGATAATACAGCTATTGCAAGTATTAATTCTCCCGATTCAATTCCCATCATTAATGGTATAGAGCCTATTGCAGCTTGAACAGTTGCTTTTGGCATATATGCAACTACTGAAAATATTTTTTCTGTTTTATTAAAATTTGACTTTATCAAAGAAATTAATACGCCTAAACTTCTTCCAAATAATCCTATTATTATTAGGATTAATCCTTTAATTCCTGAATCAAATATAACTTTTATATCGACTTGTGCTCCTACAAGAACAAAAAGTATTATTTCAGCAAAAATCCATATTTTTTCAAATTTTGATGCTAGTCTTTTTGCTGCAACTGGAAGTTTTTCTAATATTATAAAGCCAATACTCATTACCCCTAATAAACTTGCTATTTGAATTTTATCATGAAATACATCTTCAATCGTTGTAAACAATAATGCTGTTCCTATTATTATTAAAACTTTTTTAGTATCTCTTATATGAAATTTCTTGAATATAAAAATGAGTAAAAATCCAATTATTACACCTAGTAATATTCCTAATATTATTGAAATTGGAATAGATAGAATATTAAAAAATATGTTTGTGTTTTTTCCTAAAGCTAAACCTAAAAATGTTGAGAATATTGTTATAGCTATTACATCATCTATTGATGCTCCTGCTAATATCATAGTTGGAATTTCTTTTTTTCTCCCGTATCCTTGTTCGCTTAATTTTAACATTGAAGGTACTACTACTGCTGGAGAAACAGCTGCTATTGTAAAACCTAAAATTCCCGCCTGATAAAATTCAAGATTAAAAAATAGCATGGAAAATAAAATTATTGTGAACCCTTCTATTAACCCGGGAATTACTGCTAATTTTAATGCGTTTACTCCTACTTTTTTTAAGGTTTCTTTATTCAGACCTATTCCTGCTCTTAATAATATTATGATTAACGCTATTTTTCTTAAATCTCCAGATACATTCATTAGTTCAGGACTCATAAGGTTTAAAACATTTGGGCCTATTATAATTCCAGATAACAACATTCCTAAAAGACCTGGAAGCTTAAGCTTTGTAAATACTAAATTTGATATTAGCCCTATTAAGATTATAATCGCCACTTTTATTACCTCCATAAAAATATAAGAAACTCCTATTTAAAAGGGCAAAATTGTCCTTTTAAATAGGAGTCATCAGCATAAATGCGGTTTTGGAGAACTCCATCTCCTAAATAAAACCGGCATAAAATGCCGGAATTTATTTTATATAGCTCTTTTAATTTTTCCTGATTTTAAACATTTTGTACAAACTTTTACTCTTCTAACAGTACCGTCTGTCATGATTGCTCTAACTTTTTGAATGTTTGGTTTCCACCATCTTCTTGTTGTTTGTTTTGAATGAGATACAGAATTTCCTGCTGCAGGTCTTTTTCCACACACTTCACATATTTTAGACATTTTAAGAGTCCTCCTTTAAAAATTTATTTAATAATTTATTTTTTATAATAAGACTACCAATACATATTATACACTATAAAAATAGTGTCAAAGTATTTCTTTACGTACTTTTAAAAAAGAATTAATCTTTATTCGTTAAATCTTCTATTTCATCATCAAATATTTTTTCTTCGTCTTCAAATTTCATAGGTTTTACTATTGGAAAAGCTATTACGTCTTTAATTGATGATGCGTCTGTTAAGAACATCGCAAATCTGTCTATTCCAAGACCCATTCCTCCGGTTGGTGGAAGTCCATATTCTAATGCTCTAACAAAATCGTGATCCATTAATTGTGCTTCATCATCTCCTTGATCTTTTAACTCTTCTTGTGATTTGAATCTTTCATATTGATCAATAGGATCATTAAGTTCAGAAAAAGCGTTTACCATTTCTCGTCCATAAATTATTAATTCAAATCTTTCTGTAACTCTCGGATCTTCTCTGTGTCTTTTTGCAAGTGGTGAAATTTCTACTGGGTGATCCATAACAAATGTTGGTTCTACAATTTTATCTTCAACAAGATCCCATAATTCTTCTATATAATGACTTTTTTCTTTAAATTGAACTTGTATTCCTTTTGATTTTAAAAATGCGTCTAATGATTCGTTAGAGTCTTCTACTATATCTACTCCAAGATGTTCTTTTATGAAATCTCTCATTTTTATTCTTTTGAATGGAGGTTTTAAATCAATTTCTACTCCGTTGTATACAATTTTTGTAGTTCCGTGAATTTGTTCTGTAATATATGCCATCATATTTTCTGTTAATTCCATCATGTCATAATAATCTGCATATGCTTGATAAAGTTCTATAGTTGTAAATTCTGGATTATGTTTATAAGAAACGCCTTCATTCCTAAAGATTCTGCCTATTTCATATACTTTTTCCATTCCACCTACAACGAGTCTTTTTAAATGAAGTTCTGTTGCAATTCTTAAATACATATCTTGATCATAAACGTTTAAATGAGTTATAAATGGTCTTGCATTTGCTCCACCCATAATATTTTCGAGAATAGGTGTTTCGACTTCTAAAAATCCTTTTTCTGTTAAATAATTTCTCATGTGTCTTATGAGCATGAATCTTGTTTTTAAAGTTTTTATAACATCATCGTTAGCAATCATATCTACATATCTTTGTCTATATTTTATTTCTTTATCTTTTAAACCATGAAATTTTTCCGGCATCGCTCTTAAAGGTTTATTTAAAAGTTCAAATTCAAGTGCTAGTATTGTCAATTCACCAGTTTTAGTTTTAAATGGAAATCCTTTAATTCCTATCCAGTCACCAACACTTATGTTATGTTTAAAAAAATCGTAATTTTCATCTCCAACTTTATCTTTTCTAACATAAACCTGAATTCTTCCTGTATCGTCTTTTATATGAAGAAAAGCTGATTTACCGTGTGTTCTTAATGTCATTATTCTTCCAGCAAATCCAAATACTTCATTTTCTAACATTTCGCCTTCTGAAATATTATTAAATTTTCCAATTATTTGTTCCGCCATCATTTCTTTTTTGAAAGAATATGGGTATGGGTTTATTCCTTTTTCTCTTAATTCATTTATCTGTTGTATTCTTTGATTTCTCAGTTCACTCATTTTATATTCCTCCGTTATATTATATCAAAATATTTATTTTTAAGGCGTTATTATGTCTACAATTTCTATTTTTTTATACTTTCCGTTAGGTGTTTTTATTTTTACTTTTTCTCCCTTTGTTTTGTTTAATATTCCTTTTCCAATAGGAGAATCTATACTGATTTTTTTGTTCATCAAATCTGCTTCTTGTGGGGTTACTAGCATAAATTCTTTTTCTTCATTAAGTCCTAAATCTTTTATTATAACTTTTTTTCCTAATTTTGCTATTGAATTATCTCCATCATCGTCTTCAATAACTTCCGCGTGATCTAAAATATGATCAATTTCTTTTATTCTTGAGTCTATCTTCCCTTGTTCATTTTTTGCTTCTTCATATTCACTATTTTCAGATAAATCTCCAAGTTCTCTTGCTTCTTTAATTCTCTGAGCAATTTCACCCATTAATTTTTGTTTTAGCTCTTCTCTCTGTTTTTTTAGTTTTTCATAACCTTGCTTCGTTAGTTTAAAATTTTCTTCAGTCATTTTCAAATACCTCCAGACTATTATATTTTCATTTAATTATTTATATCAAAAAAAAGTTAAGTTTAACTTTCTAATTTCTTTAAATTTTTAATTTCATCTAAAAAATGATCTAAATCTCGAAATTCTTTATATACAGAAGCAAATCTGACATAAGAAACTTGATCAAGTGTTTTCAAATGTTTCATTATTTGATCTCCTATATCTGATGTGGGTATTTCGTTTTTACCAGATTTTCTGATTTTATCTTCAATATTTTGAACTACATTTTCAATATCTTCATTAGTTACTTTTCTTTTTTCACATGCTTTTAAAAGACCATCTAATATTTTATTTCTATCAAAAAATTCCCTTTTTCCATCTTTTTTAATTACTCTTATTTTACTTTCTTCATATCTTTCATAAGTTGTAAATCTAGCTTCGCAACTTAAACATTCTCTTCTTCTTCTTATTGCTCCACCGTCTCCAACTGGTCTTGAATCCAAAACTTTTGTATCTGGTTGTTCACAATAAGGACATTTCATCAAATCACCGCCTATTTTCAAGGTTAAGTTCCAACGCTATTTTTGCAATTTTTTTAATTTTGCTGTATAATGTAGATTTTTTAATGTTTAGAGCTTCAGATAAATCTCTAAGACTTTCATCCGGATTATCAAGTCGATATTTTGCAATAATTTGCAATTCTTCAGGTAAATTTTCTAATCCTATTTTTTTTTCTATAATTTCTATATCTTTCAATTGTTTTGCCGAGCTTTCTGCGGTTTTATTGGCATTTGCATATATAAAATTTATAGTTCTACTTACATTTCCTTTTAATTCTCTAATTCTTATAATATCTAAAAGTTTAGTAACAGATTCTTTGGAATCCATTATTTCTAAAATACTTATTATATCGCTGCTTGATTTAATATATAATTTTATTTTGTTATTTTTATATATATAATTTGCTTTTATCCCTAAAAGCTTTTTAAACGTACTTATAAGATCTTCTGCAAAACTTTCTGTAATATCTAAAAAAAATTCTAAATGATAAGAACTTTTTAAGGAAACCGATCCAGTAGTTAAAAACATTCCCCTCAAAAAAGATCCTAATTTCAACGGATCATTTTTTATTGATTCGGGAATTTTATCTTCAAAAATATTTATATCAGCTTTCTTAAAAACTTTATCTGCATAATTTAAATCAAGTAATATTTCTCCAATTCTACCTATTTTGAGTCTTCTGTCAATTTTTATGTTAGTTTCTATGCTATAATCAAAAAGAACTTTACAAATTTTATATACTCTTTTTACAGCACTCATCGAACTTATAGATATTTTTATATACTTGTGAGATTCTTGAAATAAAAAATCTCCTCGTCCTTTCAACGCACCGTATAATTCTACTTCCGGAAATGTGAATTCTGTGTTTATCAAACCTGATTTAACTTCTTCTGAAAAGGTTTTCATCTTATTTTCTCCCAAAAATTTTTTTTAAAACTTTTTTATAATTTTCTTGTTCACTAAGTCTATCTTAGAGTAAGAAGGTTTATAATTAATATTTTTTAAAAATTTTTTTGAAAGATATTTAAATTTTTCTGTTTCACCACTAACATAAAAATTTATATTAGCTCGTCCTTTTATAAAATCTAATGTTTTTTCTTCTTTCAACGAGTTTATTATTCCGAAAGAAGGATCTATTATCTGTGTTTTAACTATTTTTGAAATATGCTTTTTTAGTATTGGATAATGTGTACATCCTAATATTACTTTGTCATATTTATGCGTACTATCAATGAGATAATATCTTATTATCGATTCAGCCATAGGGCCATACCAATATCCTTCTTCTATTAACGGAACAAATAAAGGACAGGCAATTTCTGTGATTTTTTTTACGTCTTTTTGTATAATTAATTCTCTGTAACTTCCCAGATTTATAGTGTTTTGAGTAGCAAGAAGCAATACATTATCATTTTCTTGAATTTGAAATAATCCATTTTTAATTATACTAATGTATTTGAATTTTCTATCGTATGGGTTAACTAATCCTTTATTTACCAAAGAATCTGTAGTATTGCATGCAGCTATTAAAATATCTACTCCTAAATCTTCAAAAAAATCAAAAATATGTTCAAGGTTATTTATCAAAAAAGATTGTGGTTTCGTTCCATAGGGCACATTAAGAGTGTCTCCAAAATAGAAATAATTGTGGTTGCCAAAATTCATAACCACTTTTTTTAATACTGTCAATCCCCCTATGCCTGAATCAAAAAAACCTATTTTCATACGACCAACTCCCGGATTCTGTAAAAATTTCAAGGGGCCTTTAAATTAAAAGAATCTTCATATTTTTTTATTAGTTCTGTTATAACACTTGAAATTTTATTCGTTTCAAGCTTTTCGTTCAACAAAAGAAGTAATAACACATATTTAGTGTTCTCTTCTCCAAATTTTTGAACGTATTTTTCTATTTCTTCTATTATTTCATTTTTTATTGGTTCAATTAATTCTTCAGGCTCGTCGACTCTGTACTTGTAAGTTTCTCCAAAAAGTTTTATTTCTATATCTTTATATTTAGACAACTAAAGCACCGCCGGGTTATTCTTGATTCTCAGTTTCACTATTTTCAGAAATAAATTCATTTAAATCATCTCCAATTTTTGAAAATATTTCTGATTTAATTTGCGTGATAGAACTGTTCACGTCTTCTTGGAAATCTTCATAAGCTTTTTTAAGATCTTCAAGTTCTTGAGCAAGTGTTTCTTTTTGACTTGTCACGTTTTCTAATTCTGTATATAATCCTTCGCACTCTAACTTTAATTCTTCTTTATCTTTTTTTAATGTGTTATACTTGTTAACTACGTTGTTTAATAAATTTTCTAGTTCTTTCAAATTATGCATTTTATTCCCCCCCAAATACAATTTTTAAAAATAAAATCATGTATGTTGTTTTTGATTTTAAATTCATATTTATTATATCATAAAATTCCTTGTTTTGTAAACAATAAAATTAATTTTTATTTCATATTCTATTATGTTAATATTTCTTAAAAATTATTATTATAAAAAGTTGATGTTGATAAGGAAAAACAAAAAACGTTTAATTGTTTAAATGGTTAAGCGTTTAAATAGTGAAAAGTTAAAAGTTAAAAGTGACAAGTGACAAAAATTTTAAAGTTGGTAAGCAGAAAGTTGATAAGTTGAAAAAAAACGTTTAAGCGTTAAATTAGCGATCTTTTAGATAGTTTTTAATTATAATAGTTTGATGGTAAATTTGGATGAAATAAAGTAGCGAGCAATTGAGAATTTTCGTCAAAAAAACAATTGAGCGAATCAAAAAATGCGTAAGAAAATAGCATGTTTGAGCGTAGCGAGTTTGCTATTTTTAGCATTTTTTGACAAGAGCGAAATTTGTTTTTTAGAAAATTTGATCTTGTGAGCGATTTATTTTATCCAATATTTACTACCTCATTATTATATGGATTTGGTTTTAACGTTTTTCCTGACCAACTTTCTGCTGACTAACTTTCCTACTTTCTACTTTCCACTGACCTACAAAAAATTTCATAGAATCTTTATTTTTAATTTTTGTTTCTCCCAAACAATGAAATCTTTTTCATGAAATTTTTTTCATATCAGTTATATTCTTCAATAATCAGATATAATTCCCCATATATATCAAAAACCGATTTAGGAATATTTTGTAAAACAGTTTATAATTAAATGGAGTGAATAAAAAATTTAAGGAGGTTTTTCGTTATGAATTTTGAAAAAAAGCTTTCAAATGTTTCTAAAAGAATTAAATCAAGCATTATTAGAGAGTTATTAAAAATTACTGATCCGGAAATGATTTCATTTGGTGGGGGTGTTCCTGATCCTGAAACTTTCCCTAGAGATAAACTAGCAAAAATTGCTCACGATGTTATAACAAACGAATACAAATTCACTTTACAATACGGTTCAACAGAAGGGGATAACCTTCTAAAAGATCAGTACATAAAGTTACTTGAAAAATATGAAAATATTCACGGCCTTAAACATGATAACATGGTTATTTCTGTAGGTTCTCAACAGGCTTTATATTTAGTAGGAATGACTTTTCTTGATGAAGATTCTATTTGTGCTGCAAGTAGACCTATATATCTTGGTGCCGCTAGTGCTTTTGATCAAAGAAATCCTAGATTTATTAATGTTCCTTTATTAAAAGATGGAATGGATATGGATTATTTAGAAACTGAACTTGAAAAACTTAAACAAAATGGCGAAATTGATAAATTTAAATTTGTTTACGCTGTTTCAAATTTTCATAATCCTGCGGGTGTTACAATGAAACTTGAAAAAAGAAAAAAATTAGCTGAACTTTCTGAAAAATATGATTTTATAATTGTTGAAGATGATCCTTACGGAGCATTAAGATTTGAAGGAGAAAAACTTCCTTCTATTTATTCTTTTGCACCTGAAAGAACTATTCTTTTAAATACATTTTCAAAAGTTTTATCTCCAGGTTTGAGAATAGGTCTTATTGTTGGTGATGAATATTTAATAAGAAGAATTACTATGACAAAACAAGCGGCTGATTTATGTACTCCGCCACTAACCCAAAGAATTGCGGCAAGATATATTGAACAAAATGATTTAATGGAAGAAATTAAACCTACAATTGATTTATATAAAAATAAAAGAGATATTTTTATGAATGCAATGAAAGAACATCTTGGCGATATTAAAGATATTGACTGGGTTTATCCAGAAGGCGGATTGTTTACTTGGTTAATTCTTCCAAAAGGGTTCCACACACTTGAGATGTTTGAAATGGCTAAAGAAGAAAAAGTGTTATATATTCCTGGTGCTGCTTTTTATGTAGATGAACCAGATCATAACACAATGAGACTTTCTTTCTGTTTACCTACTGAAGAACAACTCGTTGTAGGTTTAAAAAGATTGAGAAAGACTATTGAAAGATTTGCAAAAGAAAAGGGCATAGAAATATAGGGGGTTAATATGAAAAAAATTTTAACTATAAATCCTGGGTCGACTTCTACAAAAGTCGCCCTTTTTGAGGATAATAATTTAGTTGCTTCAGAAAATATAGAACATTCATCAACTCATTTGAACAAATATGAAAAACTTATGGATCAAATAGATTTTAGAAAAGAGGAAATATTAAAATTTATAAAAAAATTAGAAATTTCAATTGATGATTTATCTGCTATAGCTGCAAGAGGCGGGATTCTTCCTCCTTTAAAAAGCGGGACTTATAAAGTTAATGAAGATATGATAAATTTTTTAAGATTTGAAACTCCTGTTGAACATGCTTCTAATTTAGCTGCTGTTATAGGCTGGGAGTTATCAGAAAATAAAGTCCCTGTATACATAACTGATCCAGTTTCAGTTGATGAATTTATTCCCGAATCAAGAATTTCAGGAATTCCTCAACTTGAAAGAAAAAGTCTTTTTCACGCTCTTAACATGAAAATGGTCGCAAGAACCGCTGCTAATGAACTTGAAAAAAATTACGAAGACTGTAATTTTGTAATAGTGCATCTTGGCGGGGGAATTTCAGTTGGTGCTCAAGAAAAAGGGAAAATGATAGATGTAAATAATGCAAATGATGAAGGCCCTTTTAGTCCAGAAAGATCAGGCGAACTTCCTATGGGAGATATCGCTAAAACAGCTTTTTCTGGTAAATATTCTGCAAAAGAAATGAAAAAGAGATATGTCGGTACTGGTGGACTTGTAAGTTATTTCGGCACTAACGATTTAAGAGATGTTTTAGCTAAAATTAACGAAGATGAAAAAGCGGAACTTATTATCAATGCTATGACATATAAGATTTCTAAAGAAATCGGTGGTATGGCTACTGTTTTAAAAGGGAATATTGATGCAATATTAATTACTGGCGGTATTGCTTATAGCGATATTTTTGTTGATAAAATTAAAGAAAGAGTTTCTAAATTAGGTTTAGTTATGGTTTATCCAGGATCTTTCGAAATGGAAGCTTTATCCGCAGGTGCTTTATCTGTTTTAAATGAAGAAAGAAGTTGTTTAGACTGGAAAAAGGAGGCTAATTAATGAATGCTCAAAAATTACATGATTTGATTGAAATGGCAAGAAGTATTTCTCCTAAAAAGAAAGTTGCTGTTGCTGTTGCAGAAGATGATGTTGTATTAAAATCTATTGAAGAAGCTGTCAAACTTGGGGTTTGTGAAGCTATACTTTTTGGAAACGAAGAAAAAATAAAAACTATCGCCGAAAAAGAAAAGGTTGATCTTTCTATATTTGAAATTAGAAATTTTGAAGATAAAATGTCTGCTATAAAAGCTGCTGTAAAATCTATTTCTGATGGCGAATGCGATCTTCCAATGAAAGGAAATAGTACTACAGGAGAATTGCTGTCTGTATTTTTAAAAGAAGAATATGGTTTAAGAAAAAAAGGCACTATGAATCTTTTGAGTGTTTTTGAAATTCCTGCTTATCATAAACTTTTAATTATGAGTGATGGTGGAATGGTTATAGATCCTTCTCTTGAACAAAAAGTTGATTGTATAAATAATTCTGTGTTAATGGCTAATAAATTAGGTGTAAAAACTCCTAAGGTTGCTATTGTAGCAGCTTTAGAAAAAGTTAATCCTAAAATGCCTCCTACTATGGATGCTGCAATTTTAACTCAAATGAATAGAAGAAACCAAATAACAGGTTGTATAGTTGACGGACCTTTTGCAATGGATAATGCTGTATCTAAAGAGGCTGCTGAACATAAAGGTATAGTTAGTGATGTTGCAGGTGATGCTGATATAATTATTATGCCGGATATAGAAGCAGGAAATGTTTTTTATAAGTCTATGGTATTTTTAGGAAATGCGAAAATTGCAAGTTCAATCGTTGGTGGAAAAAAACCTGTAGTATTAACATCAAGAGCTGATTCAAACGAAGCTAAACTTTTCTCTATAGCTTTGTCTGTTTTACTGGCTTAATTAAGAGGTGGTTTGAAAATGTTTAAAATTTTAGTTATTAATCCCGGTTCAACGTCTACAAAGCTTGCTGTTTATGATGATGATAGAGAAATATTAAATGAAACAGTGAGACATGATTATGATGAAATAAAAAATTTTGAGAAAATTACCGATCAGTATGAATTTAGAAAAGAAGTAATTGAAACCTTTCTTTCAAAAAATGGTTATCCTTTAAATAGCTTTTCTGCTATAATAGGTAGGGGTGGTTTACTTGACCCTATTCCAGGCGGGATTTACAGAGTTAACGAAAAAATGCTCGAAGTATTAAAATCAGCAAAAAATGGCGAACATGCTTCAAATTTAGGTGCATTAATAGCTAATGAACTTGCAAAAGAAGTTAATATCGAAAGTTTTATTGCTGATCCTGTTGTTGTAGATGAGTTGGAAGATATTGCAAGAATTTCTGGTCATGCTGATTTTGAAAGAAAATCAATTTTTCATGCTTTAAATCAAAAACAAATTGCAAGAACTCTTGCTGAAAATTTAAATAAAAAATATGAAGAATCAAATATAATAGTTGTTCATATGGGCGGAGGCATTTCAATAGGTGCTCATAAAAAAGGAAAAGTGGTTGATGTGAACAATGCACTTGATGGCGATGGGCCTTTCACCCCTGAAAGAGCAGGCACACTACCTTTGACTGGACTAATGCAGTTATGTTATTCTGGAAAATATGATTTGTCTGAAATTAAAAAATTACTTAAAGGGCAAGGTGGGTTAGTTGCTTATTTAGGTACAACTGATGCGAGAGAAGTTCAAAAAATGATTCGATCAGGAAATGAAAAAGCAAAAGTGGTTTATTCGGCAATGGCTATGCAAATAAGTAAATGGATAGGTAAAATGGCTACCGCACTCAATTTTGAAGTCGATGGAATAGCTTTAACTGGTGGTATAGCTTATGATAATAATTTTTTAGTGCCTTGGATTAAAGAAAGAGTTGAGTTTATTGCTCCTGTACATGTTTTTGCAGGGGGAGATGAAGAAAAAGCTCTTGCATTATCTGCTTTAAGAGCTTTAAAAGGAGAACAGGAAATCAAAGTTTATTGAGGTGTTTAAATGTTTGAAAAACATAAAGTTTATGCGTTTATAGGAATGTTTGGATCAGGAAAAACAGAAATTGCTATAAATGCTTCTTTAAAAATGAAAGAAAACTATGAAAAAGTTGCAATAGCTGATATTGATACTATAAGTCCTTATTTTAGAACACGTGATGAATTCGATTATTTATCTAATCAAGGGATTAAAGTTTTAACTCCTCCAGCAAGATATATGAAAGGCGATTTACCCATTATTGACCCATCAGTCGGAGGTTTTATTACTAATCCTGATTATAAAACTGTTCTCGATGTTGGAGGAAATGACTTCGGGGCTATTGTTATGAGTTCTTTGAATAATTTTGTTAAATCAGTTGATACAGCGACTTGTTTCGTTGTGAATATCAGAAGACCTTTTACTGATTCAGAAGAAAAAATAAAAGAAAATTTAATTCTTTTGTCTCAAAAAGCAAGAGTTAATATAACTTATTTAATTAATAATTCGAATTTGATGGATGAAACAGATCAAGAAACTGTTTCTAAAGGTGAAAAGATTATTGAAAGTGTTTCTAAAGATTTAAATATTCCAATTTTATGCACGGTAATTTCAGAAGAAATTTCCGATAATATAGAAACAAAGTTTTTAAAATTCCCTATAAAAAGATTTATGAAAAAAATATGGGACTAATAGGAGGCAAGGATTATTATGGAATACAAAAATTTAGTTGAAATTGACAGAGAAAGATGTAAAGGCTGTGGTTTGTGTATTCAAGTTTGTCCTAAAAAGGTTTTAGATTTTTCTAAAGGATTTAATGAAAAAGGATATCATCCTTCAGAAGTACAAAAACCAGAAGATTGTATAGCGTGTGGTTTTTGTTATCAAATGTGTCCAGATGTTTGTATTACAGTAAAAACTTTAGCAAAATAAGGAGGCGTGAAACATATGTCTGAAAAAGTTATGGTAAAAGGAACAGAAGCAATAGCAGAAGCGGCTATAAGAGCAGGATGTAGACATTACTTTGGATATCCAATAACTCCACAAAGTGAGTTAACTGAATATATGGCAAGAAGATTCGGAGATGGTGATATGAATGAAACATTTTTACAGGCAGAAAGTGAAGTTTCGGCTGTAAATATGGTATATGGAGCATCTTGTACTGGAAAAAGAGTTATGACTTCAACATCTTCTCCTGGTTATTCCTTAATGCAAGAAGGAATGTCATATCTTGCAGGTGCTGAATTACCTTCGGTGTTTGTAAACGTAACAAGAGGCGGACCAGGTTTAGGGGATATTCAACCTGCCCAGTCTGATTATTTTCAAGCGGTTAAAGGCGGAGGACATGGAGATTACAAACTAATCGTATATGGACCGGAATCTTTGCAAGAATCAGTTGAATTAACAGTTAAATCTTTTGAAGTTGCAGATAAATATAGAACTCCTGTTTTAATAATGGCTGATGGTTTATTAGGTCAAATGATGGAACCGGTTGAATTTCCTGATTACGTTGATTTAGATTCTTTAGAAAAACATTCGGATTGGGCTTTACAGGGTTCAAATAAAGAAAGACCTGCTCACAGAGTTACTTCTTTTAATATTGATCCTTATGGTCTTGAAGAAATGAATAACAGATATCAAGCTAAATATAGAGAAATAGAAAAAAATGAAAAAATGTATGAAGAATATATGTTAGATGATGCTGATGTTGTTATAGTTGCTTATGGAACTATAGGAAGAATTGCAAAATCAGTTGCAAAAATGGCTCGAGAAAAAGGTATAAAAGCGGGAGTTTTTAGACCTATAACTTTATGGCCTTATCCTTATGAAGAGCTTGGAAGCCATGCAGAAAAAGCTAAATTATTCTTTACGGTTGAAATGAGTGCGGGTCAAATGTTAGAAGATGTGAAACTTTCAGTAAACGGTAAAGTTCCTGTTGAATTTTATGGAAGAACTGGTGGAGTTGTTCCTACACCAGGAGAAATTTTCTCAAAATTAATGGAATTAGTCTAAGGAGGTTATGCTGATGTCTTATGTTGAAAAATTTAAAGGACCAAAATCCTTAAGCGGAAAAGAGTTTACTTATTGTCCAGGATGTCATCACGGAATTATACATAGAATAGTTGCTGAAGTTATAGATGAATTAGATATTCAGGGAAAAACTTTAATGGTTGCCCCTGTAGGATGTTCTGTTTTTGGTTATGAGTTTTTTGAAGTAGATGGAACAGTTGCAGCTCACGGAAGAGCTCCGGCGGTTGCTACCGGTATGAAAAGAAGTAGTCCAGAGAATGTAGTGTTTACTTATCAGGGAGATGGTGATTTGGCTGCTATTGGTACTGCTGAAATCATTCACGCTGCTAATAGAGGTGAAAGAATAACTACAATTTTTGTTAATAATGCTATTTACGGTATGACGGGCGGTCAAATGGCTCCTACTACTTTAATTGATATGAAAACAAGTACTTCGCCTTATGGAAGAAAAGCAAAAACTGAAGGTCATCCTTTACATGTTTCTGAAGTGTTTAAAGAATTAGCTGGTGTTGCTTATCTTGCAAGAACAAGTGTAAATACTCCACAAGATGTTATGAAAACTAAAAAAGCTATCAAAAAAGCGTTTTTAGCACAAATTAATGATATTGGTTTTGGAATGGTTGAAGTATTATCAACTTGCCCTACAAACTGGGGATTAAATCCTGTAGAATCTATGAAATGGTTAAAAGAAAAAATGTATCCTGAATACCCTATGGGAATATTTGTTGACAAGGTGGGTGATGACAAATGAGTTATCACGGATTAATTACTTCAGGTTTTGGCGGACAAGGTGTTATGCTTTTTGGTCAAGTTTTATCTTATGCAGCAATGAAAGATAGCAAATTTACAACTTGGCTTCCTTCGTACGGTCCTGAAATGAGAGGCGGAACTGCAAACTGTACAGTAGTAGTTTCTGACGAATATATTGCTTCTCCTGTTCTTGATAGACCTAATGAAGTTGTTGTTTTTAATCTTCCTTCATTAACAAAGTTTGAAAAAGAAATTGCTGAAGGCGGAGTTTTAATTATTAATTCTTCTGTTGTTGAAAGAGATCCTTCAAGAGCAGATTTAAAAGTTTTTAAAGTTCCCGCAAATGATATAGCTGAAAAATTAGGAAATGTGAAAATACAGAATATGGTAATGCTTGGAGCTTATTTAGGAGTTACTAATGCGGTTTCTTTAGAAGCTGTTGAAAAAGCTTTAGAATCAAAATTATCTGGAAAAAAATCTCATCTCGTTGAATTAAATATGCAAGCAATAAAAGAAGGAATGAATGCGGTAAAATAAAAAAAGAGGTCGAATATTTCGACCTCTTTTTTTATTTTTAAAATTTAAATTTGCTTCCATATCCAAAAGTAAAATAAATTTTTGGCCTTTCATATATTTCGGAAAAACTAATTGAACAAATAAAGTTTAATATGTTTGATTCATCAAGTAAATAATGATTCTCAGTAGATAATATATAATATTTTGTTATAGGATCTTGTGGCCCTTTCCAGTCCATATCTTTCCAAACATCTCTATTATATTCTCCTTCAATTCCAAAACTTCCTTTTTTTAAATATTCAAATCTGAATTTGCTTTTTAGATTATTGTTTGAATAGATTAATTCAATTAAATCTAATTTTGAGTCTGGTCCATATGGAAATCCATAATAAGTATCAATAACAGGCCTTCCCATATAAAAAGTATTTGTCTTTATCGGATTAATAAATTTACCTATTTTTTCATTTCTATTATACAAAAAAGTTGAAGCAAAATAATTTTCATATCTTAATCTTAATCCGCTTTTAAATGAAAAATTTTCTTGAATCAATGTATAATCTTGTTTTCTAAATTTTTCACTGTCAAAAAATGATTCTTCTTTTATTAAAAGAATTTCAATCCCTTTAAACCACCCAAATGCATTTGGATTTGAATTTGGTGATTCACTATTTAGTCTAAAATCATCCATAACCATTTGTCCGTAAGTTCTAAAATTTCCATCAAAAAGAAGAACATCCAAACTTACTGACATCATAACATTTGAACCTGAAGCATATATGTTATGAAAAGATGTAAAAGGAGTAATATCAAGTAAATCTGGTAATCTTCCATAAATTAAATTTTGTTCTCCAAATGAAAATTTAAAACTATTTTCTTTTATTATTGAAAATTCATGATTTACATATGTTTTATATCCGCCTGAAGATTCTCTTTCTGAAGAAATCATAAAATAATTATATTCATAATTAAATGAATTACCTTCAAATACAGAGCTTAAGTATATATGGTCAAAATATGTTGATTGATCTGATAATATAAAATCATATGTGCCTGGTCCTTTTTTTAATTTTCTTCTCCCTATAGAAATGAGTGTCTCTTGGTCATTATATTCATAGTATCCTAAATCTGGATAATTTGCATCAAAATTTATTTTTAATTTCCCATCGTTAATATAAAGCAAAAAATTGGTGAAATTATCAAATTTGTAATAATTACCAAGATCTTTTTTTAAATTTAATCTGAAAATTATATTGTGATTATCTCTTTTAAAATTTATCCCGAAAGATATAAAATCATTAAGATTGTTATAGTATCTTAAATCTTCATTAGTGAAGTTATTTGATTCTACGGTTCTATTGTCTAAATGTATAGAAGGAAACGTGTCTATAAATATATAAGAGCTTGAAAAAAACACAGTTGATGTTAACGATAAAAAACAAAAAAAGAATAGGAAGTATTTTTTCATTTTGCCTCCAAATAAATTATTTATTAATTTATTTCTATTATACGATTTAATTGTTAATTAACTATTTTAAAAATAAAAACAATAGTTGAGCAATATCAAAAGTTGTTTTAAGTTTTGAGAAATGCTTAATTTCTTTTTTTATTTATTTAATTGAAACGATTAATTTCTTTTTATATAGTAAAATAAACTGAAAAGACTTTAAGGAGGAAAGAACTTGAAAGAAAAAATAATTGATATTTTATCAGAGGAGTTAATGAAAGCAAATGTTTTTATATGTAAGGATGTTGAAAAAGAAATTGCAAAATATAACGGTGTTTTTTCAAATGAACTTAAAGAAAATACTTTAATTTCTAAGAAAAAGGGATTACCGTTATGTCAAGATACGGGAATTGTAGAATTTTTTGTTTTTTTTCCAAAAAATATTAATATTGATTTTGATTTCAACCAAGCATTAAATGAGTCAGTAATAAGAACATATGAAAAAAATCCTTTCAGATATTCTACGGTTAAAGAACCGTTATTTGAAAGAAAAAATATGAAAAACAATTCTCCTTCTATCATTCACTATTTTTTTCATGATGAAAAATATATAGAAATAAGATTTTTGATAAAAGGCGGAGGAAGTGAAAATTTATCGATATTAAATATGTTCAACCCTTCTGTTGATAGTAACGATATAAAAAAATTTATAATAGAACATATTAAAAACAATGGTGTTAGAGGATGCCCACCTTTAAACGTAGGCATTGGAATTGGAGGAACTTCAGACAAAGCTTTAATACTTTCTAAATTAGCTTTAACAGAAGAATTTAATTTTAGAAATCCTGATAAAAATTATGCTCAACTTGAAACGGAACTCATTAAAGAACTTAATAACTTAAATATCGGTTTTCAAGCTTTAGGAGAAGGTATTTCAGTTTATAATGTTCATATAAAAGAATATTCTACACATATAGCCACTTTGCCTTTAGCTATTTCTATTGATTGTTATTTATCAAGAAAAGGGCGTGTTAAAATTGAACTTTAATGATTTGAAAAAAGGAGATATTATTTATTATTCTGGAGAATTAATTGTAATGAGAGATGCCGCACATAAAAGAATTAAAGAATTTTTAGAATCAAATAAAGAACTACCTTTAAATTTTAAAGATAAAATTATTTTTTATGCAGGACCTTCAAAAAAACCTGATTTTCAAGTTATAGGAGCTGTTGGTCCGACAACAAGCAAAAGAATGGATTCATTTCTTGAGATGATGTATCAGTTAGACATTTCTGCGACAATTGGAAAAGGTGAAAGAAGCGATTTTGTAAACTCGTTAAATAAAAAATATAAAAAAGTATATTTTGTTTCTCCCAGCGGCACAGCAGCATCTTTATCACAAAAAGTTTTAAATTATGAAACTATCGCTTTTGAAGATTTAGGAACAGAATCTATTCAAAGACTTGTAGTAAAAAACTTTCCGCTTTATGTTATGATTGATAGTAATGGAAAATGATAAAATGGTGGTGAAAATATGGAATATGCAAAAAAAGCTTTAGAAATGCATGAAATTTGGAAAGGTAAAATAGAAGTTGTATCAAAAGCTGAAGTAAACAATTCAAAAGATTTAGCAATTGCTTACACGCCAGGAGTGGCAGAACCTTGCAAAGAAATTTTTAAAGATGAAGAAAATTTATACAAGTATACTATGAAATCTAACACTATAGCTGTTGTAACTGATGGAACTGCTGTTTTAGGATTAGGAGATATCGGAGCAAAAGCATCACTTCCGGTGATGGAAGGAAAATGTGTGCTTTTTAAAGAATTTGCAGGTGTTAACGCAATTCCTATTTGTCTTGATACTAAAGATACCGAAGAAATTATTAAAACGGTCAAATTGATATCCCCTGCATTTGGAGGTATTAATCTTGAAGATATTTCGGCCCCAAGATGTTTTGAAATTGAAGAAAGATTAAAAAAAGAAATGGATATTCCAGTTTTTCATGATGATCAACATGGTACGGCTATTGTAGTTTTAGCCGGTATTATTAATTCTTTAAAAATAATAAAAAAAGAAAAAAAATTGTTGAAAGTTGTAATTAATGGGGCGGGTTCAGCTGGTATTGCTATAACAAAGATTTTAATAAATTTTGGAATTAATAATATAATTCTATGTGATAAAAATGGTGTTTTAAATAAAAGTGATAATAACATTAACTGGGCTCAAAATGAAATTTCAAAATTAATCAATCCAGAAAATGTTGAAGGAAATTTAAAAGATGCATTAGTTGATTCTGATGTTTTTATAGGAGTATCAGCTCCAAACATTTTAAATTCAGAAATGATAAAAACTATGAATGAAAATAGCATTGTTTTTGCACTTGCAAACCCTATTCCAGAAATAATGCCCGATATAGCAAAAAATGCAGGAGCAAAAATTATAGCTACAGGAAGATCTGATTTTCCTAATCAAATCAATAATGTTCTTGCCTTTCCAGGCATTTTTAAAGGGGCATTAAAATCAAGAAAACAAATAACTGATGAAATGAAAATTAAAGCTGCATATGCTATTGCTTCAATGATAAAAGACGAAGACTTATCTGAAGAAAATATTATTCCAAAAGCTTTTGAAAAAGGTGTAGCAGATTTAGTAGCCGCCGCCGTTTCTGAATAATAAAACTCCCTAAAAAGGGAGTTTTATTATATATATTTAAGATGAATACCTAAATTTATTATATCAGAAGGAGTTATTCCTGGAATTCTAATAGCTTGTGCTAATGTTTCAGGTTTTATTTTTTTTAATTTTTCTCTTGCCTCAAATGCTATATTGAATATCGCATCATAATCTAAATCTTCTGGTATTTTCTGGGTTTCAAGTTTAAATAATTTTTCGGTTTCTTCAATCATCTTTTTAAAATAACCTTCGTATTTAAAAAAGATTTCCAATTGTTCTACATCTCTTTTATTATTTATTTTTACAAGATCTAAATGTTTTACATCAGAGTAGGATATTTCAGGTCTTTTTAAAATTTCTTTTAATTTTACTCCGCCTAAAACTACACTACTTCCCTTTTTTTCTAAAACTTCATTCACTAATTCTTTTGAAACTTTTAATTTTGATATTCTATCTATATTATTTTTTAAATTATTTTGAATAATTTCAACTCTTTCGTATTCTTCTTTTGAAATTATTCCAAGATCATAAGCATACTTTGAAAGTCTTAAATCAGCGTTATCATCTCTTAATAGCAATCTATATTCTGCTCTTGAAGTTAAAAGTCTATAAGGTTCATCAACCCCTTTAGTAATTATATCATCGATTAAAATACCCAAATATGCTTCTGAACGACTTAAAATAAACGGAGATTTATTTTGAATCTTCAAAGCGGAATTTATTCCGGCTATTAATCCTTGCCCAGCAGCTTCTTCATATCCACTTGTGCCATTTATTTGGCCAGCAAAGAATAAACCGTCTATATTTTTACTTTCAAGAGAATATTTTAATTGATTAGGAAGAACGAAATCATATTCAACAGCGTATCCTGGTCTTGTAATTTCAACGTTTTCAAATCCCGAAATCGTTTTTAACATTTTCATTTGAGCTTCAAGCGGTAAACTTGTGCTTAAACCATTTATATAATATTCTTCTGAATTTCTAGATTCAGGTTCTATAAAAATTTGATGAGTCTCTTTATTGAATTTCATAACTTTGTCTTCAATTGAAGGACAATATCTAGGACCTTTTGAAGAAATTAGCTTTATATCACCATATAAAGGAGAAAATTTTATATAATCTCTTATTACTTTATGAGTTTCCTGATTAGTTCTTGTAATAAAACATTCAAATCCTTTATCTAAAATCTTTCCATCTGAAGAGTAAGAAAAAGATAATGGTTCTTCTGCGGTTTCTTGTGCTTCCATTTTTGAAAAATCAATAGATCTTTTTAAAACTCTTGCGGATGTTCCTGTTTTAAACCTTTCTAAGTTAATCCCAGCTTTTAATAAAGAATCACTTAAATTATTTGAAGCCATTTCACCCATTCTTCCAGACTCAAAAAAGCTTGGCCCAACAAAAATTTTCCCTTTTAAATATGTTCCTGTAGTTAATATTACTGATTTACCTAAATATTTTATTCCCATTTCAGTAATAATACCTTTTACTTTTTTATCTTCAATAATCAATTCTTTTGCAATACCGTATCTTAAATCCAAATTTACCGTATTTTGAAGTGTTTTTTTCATTTCACGCGAGTATTCGTATTTATCTATTTGAGCTCTTAAAGCTCTTACTGCAATACCTTTACTCGTATTTAGCATTCTTACATTTAGCATTGTTTTATCTGCAATTTTAGCTTGGATTCCCCCTAAAGCATCAATTTCTCTTGTGACTATTCCTTTAGCTGGCCCGCCAATTGATGGGTTACATGGCATCCACGCAACTTCATCTATATTAATATTTAATAATAATGTCTTACAATTCATTTTAGCTGATATAACAGCCGCTTCTATTCCAGCATGACCAGCGCCTACAACAATTACATCGTATTCAAAGTCTTTTATCATGTTAACAACCTCCCAAATGGGATTATATCATTTTCTTCTTTTTTAATCTATACAATAAAAGTAACAAATTATTTGTTTTATGTAAAAAGCTTTTAAAGATATAAAGTTTATCAGTAGACATTAAAAAATAGTGTATTAGAACATAGAGAGTTTGATAATTTTATCTTTTTTTCTCAGATCAAAATTTTTTTTAGACAATTTGATCTTGCGAACGTTTACTAATTCATTTTTATTAAAAGTTTTAAACATTCTTTCTTTTCAACCGTTCAATTTTCAGCTTTCCACCTAAAAAAAATGTTCCGGAAATCCGGAACATTTTTTTATTTATAATTAAAAAGAATATTTTAATACAATAACATCTCTTTCTACTACATTATATTCTTTAGATGTTGTGAAGCCCGCAAGATAAAGATTTCCATCATTGCAAATATCCATTGAATAAATAACGTCTAATCCAGTTCCACCTAATAAATGTTCATTTAATAAGAATCCTCTGTGATCAAATTCATATAATACAGTCATTCTATTTCCTTCTCTTGTTGTGTATCCTGCAACATAAATTTTTCCATCTTTAGCAATTTTTACTGAATATCCTCTATCCGAACCATCATTTTCTAAAATTCTTTCCCAAAGAAGATTTCCATCAAAATCGTATTTCACTAAATAAACATCCGACCAACCATTTTTCCAACTTCCTGTAAATCCTACTGCTATATAACCGTCTTCTGCTTCTGCAACTTGGAATCCTCTTGAATAATTCATATCTTTTCCATTAAATACTTTTGTCCAAATTTCTTCGCCTTTAAGATTAACTTTTGTCATATAAAATTCTGAACCGCTTGTGAAATAATTTATTATTGTACCTACAATAATAAAATTACCGTCAGCTGTTAATTCAATACTTAATGGGTTTACATCAATTCCAGGTTTAAAATTAGGAAGCCATGCATCTAAAATTATTTCGTGAGTTTCTTTATCTATTTTTATTAATCTTCCTCTTGAATTAAGTGATTGAGGATCTGTAGAGTGTCCTAAAATATAATATCCATCTACAAATTCTATAGCAGCTGTAGCTTTATCTGTACCAAAATTTTTTATTGGTTTTCTAAATTCATCTGCACCTAATTTTGCTAAATAAAAATCATAAAACATTCCACTTGCTTTTGTTGTTCCAACTACCATAAAATTATCATCAAAAGTTTCAAATCCGCCAATTCCCCAATCAGAAGGGCTTTCATTTAAAACTCTTTCATAAAGAACGTTTCCGTCTTCATCAATTTTCATAGCAAGAACACTTTCATTGTAAGGAGAATCAGAAGTTGAACCTACAAGATAAATACCATTGAAACCCGCTGTAACATAATAAATTTGTTGAGAACCGTCTTTTTGATATACTCTACCCCAATCAAGAAAAGGTGATGCGAAAACTAAAGAAAAGCTGAGAATAATAGCTAGTACCATTACTTTTAACTTCATGAATATCCCTCCTAAGAATTATTGTAAATATTAATCACATTAATTATAACATAAAAACAAAATAATTATCAACTAAAAATTTTATTTTTTTTATTTTTTATTTATTTTAACTTATAAAAAATATTTTTTTCTCCTAAAAAGCTTTTTAAATATTACTTTTATTCTCTTTATTAATTATAATTATAGTTAATAAAATTAACAAAAGAGATAATATTGTCAAATAAAAAAATATTTTATAATTTACTTTTTCTATTTTAGAAAAAATATATAACTCAATATCTGAAAATTTATAATTTGTTATATATACTTTATCTTTACCATAAGGAGCAATGCTAAAACTATTGTTTATTGGAATATCTTTTAAAGAAATTAAATCTTTATTAACAATAGACTCATAAGTAACTAATTTTATTTCATTTTCATTATAAAATTCTAAATCTGGTAAAATATTAAATTCAAAAATCATATATCCTCTGACTTCATCAGTAATTTCTGTTCCAGATTTTCTAAATATTTTTGAAGCTTTATAAAAATATATTTTTTCATCTGCTTCAAAAACGTTAGAAGATAAAGATTTTTTTTCTGAATTCATCAATTTATTGAGTATGGAGGAAAAAATTTCTCTGCTAGCAGGAATATCAAATACAGGAATTAATATGTCGTTAGTTAAATTTAAAAGATAATATTTGTTTTCTTTTAAGTTAGTTTCTCCAAATATACTGTTCAAATAATTACGATATAAATCATGAAATTTTAAAAAATTTGAAATGTTCTCACTGTTTTGATCAAATATTTTATTATTAAATAGTATTTTTTCAGGTTCGCTAAATCTTTTTAAATAAGTATCCAGAACATTTATTGAAGTAACTGAATATAAATCAAGAGAAATAGATGCAACTTTTTCATAACAAGTTTTTAAATACCAATCTTGCAGTTCAACTGCAATTTCAATTTTTTTAGAAGTATTTTTTATATTTATTCCATTTAAAAATTTTGTGTATCCAAAAAAACTTATAATTAAAAATATTGTATAAATTATAATTATAAACTTATATTTTTTTAAATTTTTAATAGCATCATCTCCTTAAAAATACCCCGATCAAATAATTTTATCACAAAATTAAAAAAAATAAAAACAGCTTCAATCAAATTGAAGCTGTTTTAAAAGAATTATAATTATTTATCTTCTGATTTGTCCTCATACTGAACTTCTTCATTATTTGGAGCTTGTGCTTCTCCTTCAGCAGGTTGATACATATGTTGACCTACTTTCATTGCTTCTTCTTTTAATTCGTCCATGAGTATTTTTATTTTACCTATATTATCTTCAGCTATTGCTTGTCTTAAATCTGCAATTTTAGGTTCTAAATTACTTTTAACATCTTGTGGTATTTTATCTGCTGTTTCTTTATCATTTATCATTTTTTCTAATTGATAGCAAAGTTGATCTGCTTGGTTTTTGAGCTCAATTTCTTCTCTTTTTCTTTTATCTTGTTCTTCAAATTCTTTTGCTTCGTTAATCATTCTCTGTATTTCTTCAGGACTTAGTTTTTGTCTTCCTGTTACTACCATAGATTGTTGTTTGCCTGTTCCTAAATCTTTTGCATAAACATTTACTATACCGTTTGAATCCATATCAAATGTAACTTCAATTTGCGGAACTCCTCTTGGTGCTGGTGGTAATCCTGTTAATTTGAAACTTCCAAGTGAGAAATTGTCTTTTGCTAAAGTTCTTTCTCCTTGCAATATTCTAATTTCAACTTCTGGTTGAAAATCTACGGCTGTAGTAAATACTTTAGATTTTTTTGAAGGAATTTTTGTATTTTTTTCTATAATATGTTCAACTAATCCTCCCATTACTTCTACTCCAAGAGAAAGTGGAGTTACATCAACAAGTACAAGATCTTTATCGCTTTTACCACTCATTATAGCTGCTTGAACAGCCGCGCCTAAAGAAACCGCTTCATCTGGATTAACACCTTTGTTAGGGTCTTTTCCAAAATAATCTTTAACTAATTTTTGAACCATCGGAGTTCTTGTAGATCCTCCAACTAAAAGTATTTCATCTATCTCAGTTATTCTTAAACCAGAATCTTGCATAGCTTTTTCTATAGGTGCTCTTGTAGATTCCACAAGAGTTCTGATAATTTCTTCAAATTTTGTTCTTGTTAATTTCTTTTCTAAATGAACAGGTTGCCCTTGATTAACAGTAATGAAAGGAAGATTAATTTCAGTTTCAAATTTTGAAGAAAGCTCTATTTTTGCAGTTTCTGCGGCTTCTTTCAATCTTTGCATAGCTTGTTTATCATTCTTTAAATTAATACTTGTTGAATTTCTAAATTCATCTACAAGCCAATCAATCAACTTATCATCAAAATCATCTCCACCAAGATGATTATTTCCGTTAGTCGCTTTTACTTCTATAATATCATCACCCAATTCAAGTAAAGAAACATCAAATGTTCCACCGCCCAAGTCGTATACAACAATTTGTTTATCTCCTGCAGAAGATTTATCTAATCCAAAAGATATTGAAGCTGCTGTAGGTTCGTTAATAACTCTCAACACTTCTAACCCAGCAATTTCTCCGGCTTCCTTCGTCGCTTGCCTTTGTGCATCATTGAAGTATGCTGGACATGTAATAACAGCTTTTTTAATTTTTCCGTTTAAATAATCTTCAGCATCTTTAACTAATTTCTTTAAAATATACGCACTAATTTGTTGCGGTGTGTAATCTTTCCCCATAATGTTAACTTTATAGTCGCTACCCATATGCCTTTTTATAGATCTAACTGTATTTTCAGAATTTAAAACCGCTTGTCTTTTTGCAGGTTCTCCTACTATAATATCCCCGTCTTTAGTAAAAGCTACTATTGAAGGAGTTGTCCTTTTACCTTCTGCGTTAGGTATAATTTCTACTGTTCCATCTGGTTTCATCCATGAAATAGCTGAATTAGTTGTTCCTAAATCAATTCCAACTACATATTCTTTATTGCTCATAATTTAACCTCCTTATAATATACTAAATAATAATATTTTTATCTATTTTTATTATATAACATAAAAAAATTTTTTTCAAGTTTTTAAAAAAAAATGCTTTTTTATTATAAATTAAATTAAATATATATTTTAAAAGAGTAAATATTTTCGTTTTTAAAAGTTATATCACTCGTAACAATAGAGTGAGAAAATTTTTATTTAAAATAGTAAATTTTTTATACAATTTATGTAATTTTTTAATGACGAAAAAACTTTTTTTAAAAAAATTTTTTTATCTTCTGAAAAACTTTTAAACAAAGCTTTAAAACAAAAAATAATTCGAACTGCCTTCAAATTAGATAAAACTTATCCAATTTGAAAAAACAACAAAACTGTGTATAATTAAGTTAACAATAAAAATATATGGAGGTGTATAGTATGGCAATAATGGATTCTATGAAAAAAATGTTGATGGCTCAAGCTTCTAAATTAGTCACCAATGTTGTTAAAAATTCTGATGTTGAACAACTTGGAAAATTATTTTCTATGTTATCTAAACTTGCAAAGGAACCTGCAAAAAGCGGTTTAAAAAAACTAGCAATAGGTTGCGAAAATAATGATCCTATGCTTCAAAACTGGTCTGAACTTTTTAGAAAATCAAATCCTAAAGTTGTTGAAAAAATAATTAACAACCTCATAATAAATGAATTTGCAATAGGTGAAAAAGTTAGACAGGAAAAAATGGAAGAACATAAAATTGTTATGCCGAAACTCGCTGTTATTTCCCCGACTTATGCTTGTAATCTTAAATGTATTGGTTGTTATGCGGCTCTTTACGGCCATAAATATCAGCTTTCTAAAGAAGAAATTTTTGATGTTATTCAACAATTCAACGATTTAGGTATTTATTTTTTCATCTTAACTGGCGGAGAGCCTTTTGTATATCCACATCTTTTTGATGTTTTGGAAAAATTTAATGATTCTTATTTCATGATTTATACAAATGGAACTCTTATTACCGATGAAGTTGCAAAAAAACTTTCCGAATTAGGAAACGCCACAATGGCAATTTCAATTGAAGGTGATGACGCCATGACTGACTGGCGAAGAGGCGAAGGTGTATATGCCAAAATTCATACTGCTTGGGAAAATCTTTCTAAATATGGTGTTGTTTACGGGGCTTCTGTTACTGCTACTAGAAAAAATCATGAAGAAATTATTAAAGATGAATTTTGGGATTATCTAAAAGAACACGGTGTAAGCTATTCTTGGGTTTTCCAATTTATGCCTGTTGCGGCTGATGCAAGCATGGACTTAGTTCCAACCGCTGATCAAAGATTAGAAAGGTTTAGAAAAACTGAAGAATTGAGGTTAGGCGGAAAATTTTCTTTTGTTGCTGATTTTTGGAATCACGGTTTTTTAACTCACGGATGTCTTGCGGCAGGTTCTAAATATTTACATATTAATGCAAAAGGATACGTTGAACCATGTGTTTTCCAACAATTTGCTGTAGATAATATAAGAGAAAAACGTATTATTGATATTTTAAAATCACCATTTTTTGAAGCTTACAAAAGAACTGTTCCATATTCCGAAAATTTATTTAGACCTTGTCCAATAATTGATAACCCTAAAGTTTTTAGATCAATGGTGAAAAAATTTAATGCAATTCCTCAACATACTGGTAGCGAACAAATAATTGAAAATCTTGCTCCGCAAATAGATGCATTAGCTGAAGAATGGAAAGTTCACGCTGATAAATTATGGATTGATGAAGGTTATTCTGAAAAATTCCCTTCAAAAAGAGGTTTATATAATTACGAAACAAGAATGAGAAGATATTCTAACAATGAAGAAAAGTTAGCTATAGACAAAAAATAAAAAAATGTGGCTTCGGCCACATTTTTTATTTATATTTACAGAAAAATAAAGATACTATTTTCTTATTTTTGCAAAATATTGTTTTAGATGTGGTATAATTTTAAAAAAACTATATTAAGGAGGATCCTCCGAATGGATTATGATCTTTTATGTTTGACATTAAACCCTTCTCTTGATAGAGAACTTATTGTAGATGATTTTGAAACTGGAAATTTTTATAGAATCAACAATCCTTCAAATTCCACAATGGAACCTGGCGGTAAAGGAATAAATGTTTCTCTAATGCTCGCTGATTACGGTGTTAATTCAATAAATATGGGGTTTTTAGGAGGATTTATTGGAAGTGTTATTCACGATAAACTTTCAAATATTAAAAACGTTACCACGAATTTTGTCTTTACTACCGATGAAACTAGAGAAAATATTGAAATAGTAGATCCTTCTAAAAAAGTTCTTACTGAAATAAATTCTTTAGGCCCTTTTATTAGAGAAGAAGATTACAAACATTTTATAAAACGTTATAAAAGTACTGTTTCTCTTGTAGATCATGTTCTCATTTCTGGGAGCATTCCTCCAGGAGTGCCTATAAATGCTTATTCCGAACTTTTTTCTTATGCCAAAAAGAGGGGAAAAAGTACTTACATGGAAGCAAATGGCCCTCATTTTGATGAAGCTATAATGAATAATTGCCCAATGATTGTAAGACCTGATTTTAGAAAGAATAATATGGTTTTAGGTTCTAGAATTGAATCTATAGATGATTATATTTATATTGGAAAAAAGATTGTTGATTTAGGGGCAAGACTTGTTGTAATGAGTTATCATGTTGTTGGCGATATAATAATAACTAAAGATAGTATCCATCTGTTTACATCTACAGAAGAAGTTTTTTCTTCCAATCTTTACGGTACTGGAGATGCTTTTACTGCTGGAATAATACATTATATTATAAAAAATGGTTATGATTATTTTGAAGCTGCTAAATTCGGTATGGCTTCTGCTATTGCGTCAACACATTATATAGGAAAAAATTTTGGGAAAGATTTTGAATTAAAAGAATGTATGAATAAATTTAAAATAGAAAAGTTATAGTTGAGGTGATTAAATGAAAGCTAAAGATATTATGCAAAGAGATCTTACTTCTATTCTTGCAGATGAAAGTATCGACTATTTTATTAAAATATGTAAAAGACATAATGTTTCAGCATTACCTGTTGTAGATAACAATTATTCTTTAGTGGGTTATTTGAGTGAAAGCGGAGTAATTAAAGCCGCACTTCCTGATTATTTAAGCCTTATGCAAACAAGTGCTTTTATACCTGATAGCCATCAATTTTTTACGGGGTTAAATAGAATTCTTGAAAGACCTGTTAAAGATTTCATGGAAGCCGCTCCTTTAAAAGTTCATCCTGAAGATACTGTTTTATATGTTGCCGATATAATGATAAAGAATAGATTAAAGTTTATTCCAGTTGTAAATGAAGAAAATAGACTTATTGGAAATATTCAAAGAATAAGTTTGTTATCAAATACTTTAAATGAAGATTTTTTGGAATAAATGAATCAAAAAATATCACTAATTACTTATGGTTGTAAAATGAATCAGGCTGAAACTCAAAAAATTGGCGAAGAACTTTTAAGAGCAGGTTATGATATTGTTTTTGAAGAAAAACAAGGCAAATCAGATTATTATTTAATTAATTCTTGTACAGTAACTTCTGAAGCTGAAAGAAAAATAAGACAATTTATAAGAAAAATTAAGAGAATGGACATAAACAAAAAAATAATAACTGTTGGTTGTTATTCTCAAGTAGATTCTTTTGCTCTACATAATGCGGGCTCCGATCTTGTTTTAGGAAATCTTGAAAAAAAGTATATTTTAGATTATATTGAAAAAAAAGGTATTTTTGTAAATAAAGCTTATTGGCTTAATTCAAAAGAAAAAATTTATACCCCTCAAAAAATAATTTCAGACAAAACACGTGCTTTTTTACCTATTCAAGAGGGTTGTAATAATGCTTGTTCTTTTTGTAAAGTTATTTTTGCAAGAGGTACTGTATTAAGAAGTATTAAAACTTTTAAAGTGATTGAATTAATTCAATCATATGTTAAAAATGGTTATAAAGAAATTGTTTTAACTGGAATTAATTTAGGGCTTTTTGGCAAAGATCACGGCGAATCTTTAGAATATTTAATGGCCCAATTAGATAAAATTTTTAATTCGATTAATATAAGAATAAGATTGACTTCTCTTTATCCTGATAACCTTACTGATAAAGTTTCAGAGATGTTAGCTTATTCTAACGTATTTGAAAAACATATTCATTTGTCTTTACAGCATTTATCTGATAAAATATTAAAAGATATGGGAAGAAAATACGATAAAAATATTATAATATCTTCTATAAATAAGTTAAGAGATAAAAATAATTTTTTATCTCTATCTGCTGATTTAATTGTAGGGTTTCCTGGAGAATCTGATTCGGATTTTGAAGAAATCATGGATTTTTTAAAACATTATGATTTTTTAAAAATACATGTTTTTAGATATTCAAAAAGACCTGGAACAAAAGCTTCTACATTTAAAGATCAAATTTCTGGAAATTTAAAAAAAGATAGATTAAACAAAATAATTAAAATTTCTGATAAAAGTAAAAATAGTTATATAGATAAAATGATAAATAAAAATGCTTTAGTTATTTCTGAAAAAACTGAAAATGGTTTTACTTACGGATATGACCAATACTATATATATCATAAAATAAATGGAGTATATGATGTCAATAATATTTTAAATGTGAAAATAAAAAATGTTGAAGATGAGGGAGTGATTTCGGATGTTTTTTAACGGAAAAGAGTGGGTAGAGTATCCTTTGATTAATGCTGATGACGAGGGGTTCGTAAAAGGTTATTCGGTATATGAAGTTTTTAGAACTTATAATAAAATACCTTTTGCCTTAAAAAAGCATTATAAAAGAATGAAAAAATCTTCAGATTTCATGGGAATAGAAATACCTGATTTTGAATATTTTCTTTCTATAATTGATCAGGCTAAGAAAATTCATGATTTTGAAGAATATAGGTTCAAAGTTTACTCTACCCCTACAACATCAAAAATTAACTCTTTTTATTTATTTGTAGAAGAAATAATAGATAATCAGGAATTAATAGAAGATGGGGTTATAATAAATATAGCTCGAGAAAGAAAACCTAGTAATCCTATTATCCCTTATTATGTTAAATCTCCATTAAATGGTTCGGCAAAATATGTGCACAAGAGATATGATTATTATTACGATTCTTTAATTCTTAATGATTTTGGATATGTAACAGAATGTACTTTTTCTAATATTTTTTATGTTACTGGAGGTACTTTGATAACCCCACATATTTCTTCTGGTGTTCTTCCGGGAATAACAAGAAAAAATGTAATAAATCTTGCAAATAGTCTTTCTCTTGAAATAGAAGAAAGAAATAATATAGAATTATGGGAGTTATTATCTTGTGATGAGGTTTTTTTAACTCATACATCTAGAGGTATTGTTCCTGTTAGAAGAATTTTCCCGGATTTTACTTTTGTCGTTTCTGGAGTAGTTAGTCAAGCACTTATGGATAATTGGAAAGAATTTATTATGGAAGATCATACAAATTGGGAAGGTGTTTGAAACTGGAAGAATTTATTGGAGATGTTTTAAAAAGAATTTCAAAAAAAAATGGTTTTTTAAAAAAAGCTTTAAATTTATCTAACTTAAGAGAAGAGTGGGATAAAGTATGCCCTGAACTTTTTTTAAAAAAAACTTATGTTAAAGATTATAATTCAAAAGAAAAATTAATTGTTATAGAATGTGAAAATAATATAATTATGCAAGAAATTTTTTTTCAAAAAGATTTATTAATAAAAAAAATAAATGATTACTTTGATGATGAGATATTAAAAGAAGTAAGAGTTATTAGAGGTGAAAAAAATGGTTAATAATAGTTATTCAGCTGATGAAATAAAGGTTTTAAAAGGGTTAGAACCTGTAAGAATGAGACCTGGAATGTATATTGGTTCAACGAGTACCGCAGGTCTGAATCATATGGTTTATGAAATTATTGATAACGCAATTGATGAACATATAAATGGTCATTGTAATTATATAGAATTAAAATTAAATAAAGATGATTCTATTGAAGTTACAGATAATGGTCGGGGTATTCCAGTTGGAATTCATCCCGAACAAGGCAAAAGTACTTTAGAAGTTGTTTTAACAGTTTTACATGCGGGTGGAAAATTTGACAAAAAAGCTTATAAAGTTAGTGGAGGTCTTCATGGTGTTGGGGCTTCTGTAGTTAATGCTTTATCTGAAGAATTTGAAGTTCAAGTTTATACAAATAATGAAATTTATTATCAAAAATACCATAAAGGTATTCCTGAAGAACCTGTGAAAGTTATTGGAGAAACTGATAAAAATGGTACGTATATAAAATTCAAACCAGATAAAGAAATTTTTGAAGAAGAAGAAATAAGTGTTGATGCTCATTCTATTTCAGCAAGAATGAGAGAATTGGCTTTTTTAAACCCAAATTTAACTATAAAATTTATTGATGAAAAAAGGGAACAAGACATTACTTATCACTTTTCAGGAGGTCTTCAAGAATTTTTAGATTTTGAATTAAAAAGAAAAAAGAAAGCAAGTATTTCTGAAAGTGTTTACGTATCAGGAGAATATATTTATAAAAAAGATGAACCTGAAATGACTGTAGAGCTTATTTTTTCTTATACTAATTCTGATGAAAGCCAAATTATTTCATTTGTTAACAATATAAAAACTATAGATGGCGGAGAACATGAAAGTGGTTTTAAATTAGCTTTAACAAGATTATCTAATGAATATGCAAAAAAATATAACATTTTAAAAGAAAAGGATGAAAATTTTACCGGAGAAGATGTCAGAGAAGGTATATTAACTATTATTCATATAAAAATGGCAAACCCTACTTTCGAAGGTCAGACAAAAGGTAAACTTGGAACAAAATATGCTAGAGAAGCTGTTAACAGTGTTCTAGCTGAAAAGCTTGCTTTATATTATGATAGTCATCAAAAAGAATGTAAAAAAATTATGGAAAGAATTCAACTTGCTGCAAAAAAAAGAATTGCTGCGAAAAAAGCTAGAGAAGGTATTAAAAAGAAATCTATCTTTGAAAATAGTACTCTTCCCGGAATTCTTTCAGATTGTATTTTGAACGACCCTAAAGAATCAGAATTATTTATAGTTGAAGGAATTTCTGCAGGTGGAAATGCTAAACAAGCTAGAGATAGATTTTTTCAAGCTATTCTTCCATTGAGAGGAAAAATAATTAATGTTGAAAAGAAAGATTTTTTAAAACTGCTAAAAAGCGAACAGATTATAAATATATCTACAGCTTTAGGTACGGGTTTTGGTGAAGAATTTAATTTATCGAAATTGAGATATGGTAAGATTATAATCATGACCGATGCGGATGTTGATGGAGCTCATATAAGAACTCTTCTTTTGACTTTGTTTTATCGTTATATGCGCGAACTTATAGAAGAGGGGCATGTTTTTATTGCACAACCACCTCTTTATAGATTTGAAGTTGACAGAAAACATTTTTATCTTTTTAGTGAAAACGAGTTTGAAAAAATGAAACTTGAATATGCTAATAAAAAATGGAAAATACAAAGATATAAAGGTTTAGGAGAAATGAATCCAGATCAATTGAGAGAAACTACAATGGCAAAAGAAAACAGAAAACTCTTTAAAATACACATTGAAGATTTAGAATTAACTGATGAAACAATAAATGTACTAATGGGAGATGATCCTTCTTTAAGAAGAATGTTTATAGAAGAAAATGCTCATAAAGCTAAGGAATTAGATGTTTAGTGAAATTAAAGCTTTTTATCGCAAAATTATCGTTAATATTTATATATTTTTTGGGGATAATTGCTATATTTTTTTCCTTTAAAAAAACAAATCAAAATTTATTAGAAGCAAATTTAAATTCTAATTATATTTATTCAATTGAATATAAAAATAGATTTATTTATTTTGATTATAACGATTATCCGATAATGATTTTAGATAGATTCTCTCCTGGTATACTGAATGTTGTTTTTGATAAAAATGATATTACAGAAAAAAATATTGTAAAAAATATTTCTTTAAATTCTAATATTTTGAAAATTGATTTTAAAAACAATAAAGTTTTCTGTTATAATGATATAGAAATGAAATTTTTTAATAAAAATGATCTGTATAGTCTAAGAGAAAAAGATTTGAAAAATTTAGATGAAGGAAAATATTTTATTATCAAAGATATGATAATAAAAAGTAATTAGGGGGGGGAATATATGGCCAAGTCTTATATAATAAGTCTTGATATCGGAAGTTTCATGATTAAAGGAGCTTTGTTCGAAGAAGAAAATGGGGAATATATTTTTTTATCAAAAGCTAAAACTGAAACAGAGGGAATTATCCAAGGCGAAATACAGGATGTAGAATTGGTAAGAAGTACTATAAACAAACTTTTAAACGAACTAAAAAACAGTGGCTCAAAAAAAATTAAAAATTATGATCTAATAGTTGGATATTCAACTAATTCTTTGAATATTTCTCAAGATAGCTTAACTGTCGAACCTCCTGAAAAAAAAGAAATCAAAGTATTAGACTTAAAAAAAATTAAAAATAGTATTATAAAAAAATATGAAGATGAAGGAAAAGAAGTTTTGGATTCTAATTTTATGAAGTTTATTGTAGATGATAAAACTGTAAGAAATCCTATTTCTTTTTATTCTCAAAAATCTTTAAGTGCTTCTTTAAATGTTGTATGGGTTGATGAAAATGCTTTCGCCCTTCTTGCTAATGTATTAAAAAGACTTGATGCTGATTCTATTACTTTATATGATTCTACTTTATGTACTTCTTATTCTATAACAACTGCTACAGATAGAGATATAGGTCTTACTGTTGTTGATTTTGGTTATCATATGTGCAGAATAATGATTTTCAAAAATGGTATACCGAGAATGTATTATGCTTTTCCTTATGGAATAAGATATGTTTTAAAAGATATTCAAAACGTTATTAAGACTACAGAAAAAGAGGCTCATAGGTTATTAAGCGAAGAAGCCGTCTGTTTACGAGATACTAATGCTAAACCTAAAAGAGTTGATTTTATTCCTATTTCAGGGAACGGAAAATCTGTTATTTCACAGAATCTTCTTAACAAAATTGTTTTTGCAAGGATTAGAGAAATAATTAGTAGGATGAATGGAGAATTATCTAAAAAAAGTTATGAAAATACTCTTGAAATGGGTGCATTGCAAGGTGGTATAATTTATACTGGTGGCGGCTCTTATATAAAAAATATTGAAAGTACTATAAAAGATTTAATGGGGAAAAATTTCAGAAAAGGAATTTGGGTAAATAAAAGTTTTTTTAAAATCCCAGAAGATCTCAAAGATGATGCCGAATTTATTCCTGTTTTTTCTGTTTTAAACAAGCATTTAACAGAAATAAATGAAACTGAAAATGAAAAAATTGATTTTGAAGAAGATAATTCTCCAGAACCCTCTTCAAAGAATACTGGCGAAAAGAAAAGTATAATAAAAAATTGGTTTAAGAAATTGAGCGGGGGTGACGAATAATATGCCTTTTGAAATAAATCAAGATATGGAAAATCCTTCTTTGTTTTCAAAAAAAACTAAATATAAAATTAAAGTTATAGGCGTTGGCGGTGCTGGAAACAATGCTATTCAAAGAATGGTAAAAAAAGGAATAGACGATGTATCTCTAATAGCTGCTAACACAGATGTTCAAGTTTTAGAAATAAACGATAGTCCCTTTAAACTTCAAATAGGAAAAAAACTTACTAGAGGTCTTGGAGCTGGCGGAGATCCTGAAAGAGGTCGTCAATCAGCTATAGAAAGCAAAGAAGATATCGCAAAGTTTTTAGAAGGAACTGATCTTCTTTTCATAACTGCTGGGCTTGGCGGAGGTACTGGTACTGGGGCAGCACCTATTATCGCTAGTATATCCACAGAAATGAAAATTTTGACTGTAGCTATTGTAACAACTCCTTTTCATTTTGAAGGTTCTGCAAAAGAAAAAATTGCTTTAGATGGCCTTCATAAATTAAAACAATGTGTAGATTCTTTAATAAAAATTTCTAATGATAAACTTTTAGACAGTGGCGAAGATATCCCTATTGCTGAAGCTTTTGAAAAAGCTGATGAAATTTTATATCAAGCAATCACTGGAATCTCTGATTTAATAACTAAACCTGGAATGGTTAATGTTGATTTCGCTGATGTGGAAGCCGTTCTAAAAATAAAAGGATCTGCTATGCTTGGGATAGGTTTTGCAAGAGGTGAACATAGAGCAGAAACGGCTATAAACAATGCTTTAAATAGCAAATTACTTGAAGATCAAGTTAAAAACGCTAATGCTGCTTTAGTAAATATTGCTGGTAAAAATCCTACTACAGGAGATGTAAAAATAATTAGTGAAATTCTTAGATCTCATGCAATTGATGATGCAAATCTGAAAACAGGAATTTCCATTATAGATTTGCCTGATGATGAAATAAAAGTAACTGTAGTAGCTTCGGGATATGATAAACTTCCTGGAGAAGATAATTATACCGAATTATATGAACAACCTGCTTTATTCAGACAATTTGGAAAAACTATACTTGCAGATGAAATTTCAAAACTAAATAAATATTTAGCTGAAATAGAGGACGATGAATAATAATTTTAGTTTAAAAAATCTTTACGAAAAAAATTATGTTGTTTCTTCTAACGATAAATTAAATTTAATTTTAGATAAATTTCAAAAAAAAAATATAACAGATTTTCATTTTGAACCAGAAAAAGATAAAGTTTCTGTAAAATTTAGGTATTCAAATTCTCTATTAAATTTTGAAAGCTGGTCACATTATGAATATGATATTTTCTTAAATAAAATTCTTATAAAATGCGGACTTGATATAATTAAAGATTTTAAAAATAATGACGGTTCTTTTTCTTATAATAATTTTCATTTTAGGGTTTCATTTATAAAATCTTTTTATGGAATAAGCTGTGTAATACGAAAGCTTGAAAATATCGAAAATGTAACGGTTGATTTTGAAGAAGACTTATTTAATAGAATTTACAATTTAATAAAAAATAAAACTAAAATGATTCTTTTTTCAGGGCCTACAACAAGTGGAAAAACGACTTCTCTTGCCCATATCATTAATAAAATTAAAACTAAATATAAAATTCATTCTATTGAAAACCCTATTGAATACAAAATTAATGGAGTCATTCAAGTTCAATGTGAAGATAATGAAAAAAGTAATATATTAAAATATATTTTAAGACAAGATCCAGAAATTATTGTTGTTGGGGAAATCCGAGAAAATAATTTTGCAAAACTATTGTTTGAATCTTCAAATACTGGACATACTATTTTAGGTACTATTCATGCAAAAAATGTTTTTAACTGCATAGAAAGATTAAAAGATCTCGGGATAAATGAAAATGCTATAATAAATAATGTTGACTTAATTTTGAATCAAAGATTAATCCCTTTAAAATGCATTAATTGTTTAGGTAAAGGTTGTGAAAAATGTTTTTATTCTGGAAAAAATAATTTTACTAATGTATTTGAATATCTTGAATTAAATGATGAAGCAAAAAAAATATTATTTAATTCAATTAATAATGACAAAATAGATTTCAAAAATTTTGATTTTTATCATTTTCCAAATAGAAAATTACATCAAATGTTGACTGAAAAAATTATCACTCATCAAGAATATCTAAATATTATAAATTCATTTTGAGGAGAAAATTTATGACATATCATTCTAAAAGTCCTAAAGAATGGGAAGAGCGAGATAAAATAAAAAATATTCAATACAAAAAGGCCAACTTAAAACGAATATCGAAAGTAACTGGATTGCTTTTAATCTTTGTTTCTTTAATTTCTCTAATTTTTATTTTTTTTGGCCCTAGAATTTCAAGATTTAATTTAACTTATAGTAAAATTATCGATGGTTTAAGCTTTTCTTTAGTTTGTGAAGATTCTTTTAAATATCCTGATTTAGTAGAATTTGAAATATTAATTCAAAACACTTCTAATTCTATTAAATCTTTAAAAATTTCAAATTTTTCAGTAAAAATTTTTGATTTAAAAAATAATGAAAAAATTTACGAATTTATTTATAATGATTCTGTTGAAACCGAATTGATAGGATATCAAAAAATACCTCTTTTTGATATTACTCGTGAAAAAGAAATTAGAGAACTTGAATCTTCTGATTATCAGATTCAAGTTAAATTTAATTTTTTTGACGAAGAAATTTATTTAGATAAAAATTTCAATTATTCCCATGATTTGAAATTAAATTTCTATTCTGAAAATCAATTTTTCTTAGAAAATGAATTACCAACATTTGCTTTTACTATTTTAAATCACACAAAAAATAATTTTAACAACAATATTTCAGGCGAAATAATTATAAAAAAAGATAAAAAAATTTTTTTGAATCAAAAAATAAACTTTGGAAGCATTTTAATTAATCCTATGGAATCAAAATTATTAAATATTTCATTAGAAAAAACTTTAAATTCAGGAACTTATGATGTTATTTTCAATATTGATTCTTTAGAAAAAAGTATAATTACCAAACTTAATATATTAGAAGAAAAAGATGAAGATTTTAAAGACTTATTTCTAACTCATTTTACAGTTTCCTTATTTGAAGTTAATTCAGATCTTTATTATACCTCTTATTTAAATAACTCAAAAAAAATAAATCGTGGAATAGAAATAACTAACTTAATATTTAGAGTAAAATATGAGAATGATGAAATAATTTTTAATTATGAAAAAAACGATCCTTTAAGAGCTTATTTACCTTCTGAAGGAAATGTGGAAGTATTTGATATTTTTAAAATTAAGAAAGTCCCATTAAATAGAACTGGTTTTTATGAAATATTTTTCGAAGTAAATGTCAATGGACAAAAACATTCTAAAACTCAAAGAATTGAGGTACAATAATAAATGTATGGATACATAGGATTAAATTTTAAAGCTACTGAAGAAGAAGCTTTAAAGTATTCTTATTACTACTGTGGATTATGCCATTCTCTTAAAAAGAATTTTGGAAATATTTATAGAATTTCTATAATAAAAGAAATAGTTTTATTTTCAATGATGAAAAATGACTTTTCAGAAAATAATAAATTTAGATGTGCTGTTAACGGTTTTAAACCAAGATATAAATATAACTTAAATTTTGATACCGATAAGTATTCTTATCTCAATATGTTAGTAATTTATGGTAAATTATTTGATTATAAAACTGAAAAAAAGCCTATTCCCTCTTTTTTAATTTCAAAATTAAAGAAAAGACTTCTTAAATTTTTCGATAAATCTTTATTAAATGATTTTGAAAAACTTCTTATTGAACAAAGTGAAATTGAAAAGGAAAAATTAGATATAGACGAATATGCAAAACCAAGTCAGAAAATCATGCAAATAATTTACAACCTTTTTTTTGATGAAATTCCTGAAACTTTACCTATAACAACAGGTACTTTAGTTTATTTGACCGATTCTGTTTATGATTTTGAAAAAGATAATAAGAGAAACAATTTCAACGCTTTAAAAAAATCTTTTTCTTTAAAATCTCTAAAAGATTCAGATGAAGAAATTAAAAAAAGAATCCTTTTTACTTATGATATCTGTTCTAACGATATATCTAATAAACTTATTGAATTATCTGATTTCAATTATGAATTAGTAAAGAAAATACTTGATTATTCTTTAACTTTTCATAGAAATAAAATTCATCAAATTTTATATCCAAGCTGCTCAAAATGCTAAAAATTTACTGGAGGTTTATATTTTTATGAAAAATAACAATGAACAAGAATTAATAAAAGGAAATTTCAAAACTCTTTTCGAACAAAATAAAAATAATCCAGAAAAAAATGAAAATTTAAAAGCTGGTTATTATAGAACTAACGATGACGCATGCGGAGAATGTTTGAAGTGTATAGGGGCTATGGTTTGTTTAGATGCCATGTGTGGTTGTTGCGGAGGAAGCTTTTGTGGATAAAAAACTCATTGGCTAAATTAGCTCTTTTGGCTTCAGTAGCATATTTATTGATATTAATTTCTGTATTTTTTAAAATAGGACCTAACGTCATTCCAATGCTAATACCAGTATTTTTATATTTTTTTATTTCATTGAAGGAAAAATTTATCTTTTCTTCAGTTTTTTTGATTTTAATTTTTTTTAGCGGTTTTTATATTCATCTAATAATAATTTCATTATTTTTAATTCCACCAATTATCTTTTATACTATCGCAAAAAAAATGAAATTTTTAATAATTTTATTTTGGAGTATTCTTATTTATAACCTTATGATAAATTTTTTAAACAATATTTTTTTCTTTATAGATATAAAAGAAATTCATATAAGAATTATATTTAACATTTTTTATTTTGTTTTCTGTTTGATTTATCCTATTATCTTAAATATATTTTATAATGAGATATTAAAAAAAATAAACTTGAAAGGAGTGGATTGATGTTTTCTAAATATATAACGAATTTAGAAAAAATTGAAATCTTATCTAAAAACGACATTGAAAAGTTAAAAAAGGTTACTGAAAAATATAAGTTTAGAGCAAACGAATATTATTTATCATTGATTAACTGGGAAGATGAAAATGACCCTATAAAAAAAATTATTATTCCTCAATTAGAAGAGCTTGAAGAATGGGGTTTTGAAGATGCTTCTAATGAAAAAACTTATACTGTAGCTAAAGGATTGCAACATAAATACCCTGATACAGCGTTGCTTCTTGTAAATGATGTTTGTGGAGGTTTTTGCAGGTTTTGTTTCAGAAAAAGACTATTCATTAATCATGGTGAAGAAGTCGCTCGGAATTTTGATGCGGAAATTGAATATATTAAAGAACACAAAGAAATTACAAATGTTTTGTTAACTGGCGGAGATAGTTTATTACTTTCTTCCAAAAAAATTGAAAACTTGATATCTAAATTGAGAGAAATAGATCATGTTCAAATAATAAGACTTGGCTCAAAAATGCTTGCTTTTGATCCTTACAGAATAATTAATGATGATTTTTTAATAGAAGCTTTAAAAAAATATAGCTTTAAAGAAAAAAGAATATACTTAATGGCTCATTATAATCATCCTAATGAAATCACAAAAGATTCTATAACGGCTGTTGATAAGCTTTTAAAAGCGGGAGTTATTATATCAAATCAAACTCCAATGATAAAAGGAATTAATGATGATCACAAAGTTTTATCTTCGCTATTTAAAAAACTTTCATTTATAGGAATTCCGCCTTATTATGTATTTCAAGGTCGTCCTGTAATGGGAAACAAACCTTTTATAGTTCCAGTCGAAGAAGGATTCACAAAATTTTTAAAAGCTATAAGTAATGTATCTGGTCTTGCAAAAAGAGCCCGTTATGTTATTTCTCATTCTACTGGAAAAATTCATGTTTTATCTATAACAAAAGAAACGATAACTTTTAAATATATGCGTTCTTTTAATCCGGATAATTATGGAAAGTTTTTTATTTATAAGAGAAATCCAAACGCATTTTGGTATGATGATTATGATAATTTGATAGAAACTTACACTATCTAAAACAGGCTTTAAAGCCTGTTTTTTTGAATTTTTAGTCTTTGCGACTTTTTGCTTTTAAATGTAGTGTAACAGCCACGCGTTTTCTGCACGGCGTTACAGCACACATGACAATGTTGGGCAGCAAACAATTGGTCAAGAAATAACGCTAAAACAAGCTTCAGTCTTCAATTCCTCTCTTGGAGGGGTGGCAACCGAAGGTTGACGGGGTGGACAGCTTTTTGTAAATGCTTATAATAATGAAGTAGTAAACATTGGATAAAATGAACGCGAACAAGATCAAATTTTCTAAAAAAAGTAATGAAAATTAATTTAAATTTAATTAAAAGAAATAATGAGATTTAAATTCTTAATTAAATATAACTCTAGATAAAACTCTTTTTTTTTTAATTTTTTCTGTTTTTTTATTCTGTATGATGTGATAATATTTTAATGTGTTTATTAATTTACTTAGAAAAAAAATAATTTCAAGAATATAATTATGAAAATATTAAAACTCACTCTTTAAATTTTTTTAATGATTATGTTATCGAAACAAAAGATAATGATGAATTAAGAATAATTAAAATTATTAATGGGAAAATCGAATATAATAGTTCTTATAATATATTTAAAAATAATTATATGCATATACAGAAATCTTATGAGCATTTGATTTCTGTATATGGTTAATTAATTAACTTATTGGAGGTTATTTTAGATGAAAAAATTATTAACAACGCTTTTTATACTATTATCTTTAATTACATTAAGTATCAATTTTTCTGGCGGAACTGGAACAATAGATGACCCTTACTTAATTTCTTCTGCAGAACAATTAGATAACATTAGAAACCATATGGATAAACATTTCAAACAGATAAATGATATTGATTTATCTATCTATGATAATTGGGAGCCTATTGGAATATACCATACATCTTTAGGAATGGGAAGAGGATTTTATGGAACATATGACGGTAATGGTTATAAAATATCAAACTTAAATATTTATAAACCAAATGAAGATTCAGTTGGTTTATTTGGTTTTATACAAACCAGATTAATTCCTAATAACCTTTCAATAGGAGAGGTAAAAAATATAACTATTAAAAATGCTGAAGTTAATGGTAACAATTATGTTGGAATATTAGCCGGAATTAATCAAGGTAAAATTAAAAATTGCATAGTTAAAGGAGAGGTTACAGGAAATTTTTATATAGGTGGTTTAATAGGGTTTAATCTAGAATTATTTAATAGAAGGTCTGAAGTATTAGAGTCTAAATCATATGTAGAAATAACTGGAAAAGAAAGAGTTGGGGGTATTGCAGGTGAAAACTCAGGAGTTATATACAAATCATTTTCAAGAGGATCAATAGAAGGGGCGTATCTTATTGGAGGAATTACTGGAATTAATCAAGGTATGATAACCGAAACTTTTTCCGAAGGAAATATTAGAGGAGAAGAATATATAGGAGGTATTGCAGGAATTAATTATTCCGAAGTAAAAAATTCTTACTCTAAAGGAGAAGTATCAGGAAAGACTTTTGTTGGGGGTATTATAGGATTAAATAATCAATATCAAGATTTTGTAGGAAAAGTAATAAATAGTTACTCAATTTCAAATATTGTTGGTGGAATATACGCAAATGCTTTAATAGGAAAAGATGAGGGTAAATATGACAGTATATATTTTGATTATTACAAATCTGGAAAAAGTGATTATATTTTTGCAATGAAAGAAGAACACGAAATGAAACAAAAAGCAACTTTTATTGGTTGGGATTTTGAAAATGTATGGGGAATAGAAGAAGATAAAAGTTATCCTTTCTTATTATGGGAAAAAATGAATAATCAAATAATACTTAATTTTAATTATTTTCAGTAGGAGGTTATTTTAGATGAAAAAATTATTAACAACTCTTTTTATACTATTATCTTTAATTACATTAAGTATCAATTTTTCTGGCGGAACTGGAACAATAGATGACCCTTACTTAATTTCTTCTGCTGAACAATTAAATAACATTAGAAACCATATGGATAAACATTTCAAACAGATAAATGATATTGATTTATCTATCTATGATAATTGGGAGCCTATTGGAAGAGTAGTGGATTTTAAACATAAAGATAATATAGTTTTTGCTGGTTCATATAATGGAAATAATTATATAATAGACAATCTTACAATTAATAAGCCAGATGAAAATTTTGTTGGATTATTTAGATATTTAGAAGATGAGGCAATAATAAAAAATATTAATTTAAACAATGTAAATATTTATGGATATAATAGAGTAGGAGCTATTGCCGGCCATAATTATTCTGGAACTATTAAAAATGTTTCTGTTTATGGTTTAATAAAAGGAATAAAAAGAGTTGGAGGATTAATAGGATCTTCAGATGAAAAGTCAGCAGTATTGGACTCATATTCAAAAATAAAAGTTAAAGGTCAAGCATTAGTTGGTGGAATTGCAGGTATTAACAATGGCGAAATTATAAATTGTGATTCTGATGTAGTTGTGCATTATTTAGATGATGACTTTACAGAAGATATCTTATATTTTGGTATAGGAGGAATCGCAGGACGTAATTTAAGGAATATTGAAAATTGTGCTTCTAAAGTTATAATAAAAAGTTTATTTGATTATGTAGATAAAAATAACGATAAAATAAAAAGTCACGCATCAATAGGAGGAATAGTTGGTGCAAATGATGGAACTGTTAAATATTGCACTTCAGAAGGAGAAATAAACGGGAACTACTTTACGGGAGGAATTGCGGGTACAAACCCTTCAAATACAGGATCAATTATTAACTGCAAATCCTTTGCAAATATTTTCGGAAATACTTATGTAGGAGGAGTTTCAGGATATAATGGTAATTTAATTAAAAATTCTGAATCATCTGGTAATGTAAAAGGTGAAAAGGAAATCGGGGGAATAGTCGGATTCAATTTTAACTCAGGAGAAATTATAGACAACATTTCTAAAAGTTTAGTAGAAGGAAATGTTGGTATAGGAGGGGTAGCTGGCACAAACAAAGGCAAAATAACTAATTCAAAATTTTTAGGAGAAGTAAAAGGCAATACATTTGTTGGTTTGTTTATAGGGATTAATGCTTTTAACGGAATATATGATATATTTAATGAATCAATAAAAGAAAATTATATTGCAAAAGATTATAGTATAGAAATAGTAGAAAAAACACATAGTGAGCTATTAAAAGAATATTCAGATATTTGGGGTTTAGGAAAAAATATAAAAAAATATGTATCAAATGATATTGATATAAAATGGTATGAAACGCAATATAATACTGGAGAATATGCAAATATTAATTGTGTACCAACATCAGCCGCAATGGCAGTTAACTGGTATAACAGACAAATTATCACAAACGGGGAAGAAGCGAGAAATTTGTTTTTACAATTTGACATAGATAAAGCATGGAGCAATTATATAGTTTATGAGTATTTTCATTATTATGATATAAAATTTGATATTAAAGAAGCAAATGAAAATGTAAAAATAAATTTATTAGATAGTTTAGATGACGGCAATATATTGCTTGTAACAGTTGCAATGCAAAATATATCTTATGTTCCAGGATTAATAAATAAAACAGGAGTGAATACAACCTCGCCTGAAGAAGTTTGGTATCATTCTTTTATAATAAAAGGATATGTAAAAGTAGAAGATAAAATTTATTTTCAAATTTATGACCCCTTAACATCCTTAAAAAATTTTGATGGCACGTATAGAGGAAAAAACATATATTATTTTTCTGATGAAGTAATAAAAGGAATGTACAATGAAGGATTTCCAATTCCTTATTTTGTAATTTATAGAGATTAAAAATACCGCTATTAGCAAAAAAACATTAATCATATTAAAAAAGAGAAACCATTATCTTTAACTGGAAAGTTTTTAAAGGTTATTAAAACATTTGAATAATGTACATTTTGGTATGATGATTATGATAATTTGATAGAAACTTAGACTATCTAAAACAGGCTTTAAAGCCTGTTTTTTAATTATTTTAGTCTTTACAAAACATCGTTATTATTATATAATAATGATGTAAAGGAAAAACGTCAAAACAAGCTTTGATAATTACCACTTTTCGCTTTTAAATGTAGTGTAACAGCCACGTGTTTTCTGCGAGGCCACTGAAAAAGCCCAAGATAAAAGCAAATAAAAAGCAACAAACAGTTAACATGAAAAGGTTAAAAAGCTCATTTAATAAGGGAAATAGTAGACAAAAAGAGAAAAATGTGATATAATATAAGTATATATAAGCATAAAGGGGATGGGAAAATGTTATATCATTATGAAACCTTAAAAATGAGTTCGTATATAGGATTATATGAAAAAATAATACCAAAAGATAATTTATTGAGAAGGATAAAAGAAATGGTAAGTTTTGAATTTGTGTATGAAGAATTAGAAAATAACTATAGTAAAATAAATGGAAGAAAAGCATTTAATCCGATATTGATGTTTAAAAAAGAAAATGCTAACGTTTAATTTTCTATTTTATTTTTATTTCTAATATTTTTTCTTTTTACTTATTAATTTTTGGCTTTTGCTTTTTATGATCACATTTTTTACCTCTTTTGTACATGATTATATTAGCGCAATCTTTACATTATTATATTGACTTTTATATTTTTTCAATTATTTTTCCTAATCAACTTAAAAATTAAGGGCGTGATTTTAAATTGAGTATACTTTTTCAAAAAATTAAAGATAATCTACTCGCAGTAATTCCAATCGTAATAATCGTTATGATATTAAATTTTACGATTACACCAATAGAAAATCATATGTTGTTTAATTTTTTTATCGGCTCATTAATGATAATTTTGGGGTTATCTTTCTTTTTAGTTGGTGTTGATATAGGAATAACTCCTTTAGGAAGCCTTACTGGATCTTCTATAGCCAAAAAAAATAAACTCTGGATAATTTTATTATCAGGATTAATACTTGGATTTTTTATTTCAATTGCAGAACCAGGATTATTAGTGTTAGCGAATCAAATAGATTTCGTAACTTCTGGAATTATTTCAAGTCTGAACATTTTAATCGTTGTATCTGTTGGAATAGCTATTATGATATCGGTAGGATTTTTAAGAATAATATTTAATTTACCTTTATATAAATTATTGATATTACTATATTTAATAATATTTATTTTGAGCTTATTCACTACGCCAGAATTTTTAGCAATTGCTTTTGATGCTTCAGGTGCTACTACAGGAATATTGGCTGTTCCTTTTATTCTTGCACTTTCTGTAGGTATTTCAAAATTAAAAAAAGATAGTAAAGCTTCTGAAAAAAATAGTTTCGGTTTGATTGCCATTGCTTCATCAGGTGCTATAATTGCTGTGATGATTTTAAATTTATTTTCAAAATCTATCAATTTTTCTGAAGAAATTGTTTCAAATAGTTCTGAAAATATTTCATCTGTTAATTCATTTTTTGAATTAATCCCTTCAATTTTAAAAGAGAGTATATTATCTTTATTGCCATTATTAATTATGTTATTAATATTACAAATTTTTTCTTTCAAATTAGATGTTAGAGCTTTTAGAAAAATTATTTTTGGATTCTTATATTCTTTTTTAGGCTTATTTTTATTTTTGGCAGGGGTTAACGGCGGATTTATGGATGTTGGTACTTTTTTAGGAGAACAACTTTCATCATATGATAACAATTTTGTTGTAATAATTATAGGGTTTATTTTAGGTGTATTTACTATAATAGCAGAGCCGGCAGTTTATGTTTTGACTCATCAAATAGAAGAAATAACAAGTGGTTATGTAAAAAGAAAAGCTGTTTTAACGGCTCTTTCAATAGGTGTGGGTTTTGCTGTAGCTTTATCTGTGATACGAATAATGATACCTGGAATTCAACTTTGGCATTATCTATTGCCTGGTTATGTGATTTCTCTAATAATGAGTATATTTTCTCCAAAGTTATTTGTTGGTATAGCTTTTGATGCTGGGGGTGTAGCAACTGGGCCAATGACGGCGACTTTTATATTGGCTTTTATTAACGGAATAGCTTCGGGAAATGAAAATGCGAATGTTTTAATAGATGGTTTTGGTATGATTGCATTGGTAGCACTTGCTCCGATAATATCTCTTCAAATATTGGGATTTATTTTTAAAGTTAAATCTGAAAAAAGGGGAGTTAAAAATAATGAATAATAATATGATATTTGAGTATGAATTAGTTTGCTTAATAATAAATTTTGGTCAAGCGAGTAAATCTTTAAAAATTGCAAAAAATAACGGTATAAATGGCGGAACTATTTTATTGGCAAGAGGAACTGCTAAAAATACTCTTTTAGAATTTTTGGGTTTAAACGATATTAGAAGAGAAGTTGTATTGATGATAGCAAATAAAGATAATACAGATAAAGCTCTTAAAGAAATAGAAAAGGCTTTAAATTTAAAAAAGCCTAATCATGGAATAGCTTTTACAATACCTGTATCAAATTTTTTAGGATGTGGAGATTATGATTTTAGTTTAAAATCAGAAAAAAGGAGTGAAAACAAAAATATGTTCAATTCAGTTTTTACAATTGTAGACAAGGGAAAAGGTGAATTAGTAATGGAAGTTGCTACTCAAGCTGGGGCAACTGGTGGAACTATTATTAACGCAAGAGGTTCAGGAATTCATGAAACTAGTAAAATTTTTAATATGGAAATAGAACCAGAAAAAGAAATCGTTTTAATTCTTTCAAAAATTTCAGAAACGGAAAAAATTGTTACAGAAATAAGAGAAAAAATGGAAATTGATAAACCTGGAAATGGTATAATTTTTGTGCAAGATGTAAATAAAACTTATGGTTTGAGAGATAAGTAAATTTATCTCTCAAATATTTTTATTTTCATTAACTAATTCTATAAGTTTTTCTATTTTATCTTCTTCTCCAAGAACTATTAATTTATCTGAAGTATTTAAAATAGTATTCGCACCAGGATTAAAAATGTTTTCGTTTTTATTTTTTATTATTGAAATAACTATTAAATCTACTATTTTAGGCAAAGCTATTTCTTTTAAAGATTTGTTTATCATCCACGAATTTTCTGGGATTTCTATTTCTTCCATTTTTAAGTCTTTATCTGCAGTTTTTAAAAAAGAGTCTAAAAAATTAACTACATATGGATTTGTTGCAAGAATAGATAATCTGCTGCCAATTATTTCAGAATCGATTACTATTTTATCTATGCCTGCATAATACATTTTTTTTACCGATTCTGGTTCGCTGGCTTTTGAAATAATCTTTATATTTTTATTTATTGATTTAACTGTCAATGCTGCAAAAACATTATCCACATCTGAAGGTAAAGTTAAAATAACTAATTCCGTTTTATCTAAAGCAGATTTGACGAATACGTCTTCATCTTTTATATCTCCTATAACATAAGCAAAATCTGAATTAAGCTTTTCTCTTAGCTTTTTAATGACTTCTTCATCTTTTTCTATAACAACAAATTCTTTTTTTTGATTTATTAAATCCCTTATAACAAAAGTTCCTGTTTTACCTGCTCCAACAACTATACAGTGAGAATCCATTCTCTTTATTTTATTCAACATTTTTCTAACCCCCAAAAAATTTTTTATTTCTCCTTCTACTATAAAAGAAGTTAAATTTGTAAGAGAATATATAACAACTGTTATTCCTGAAAATATCAATAATGTTGTAAATATTTTCGTTGCTTGTGAAACGGTTTCAGGAATAGTATACCCCACAGTACTTAAAGTAACAAGTGTAAAAAATATAGCGTCATAATAGGACCATCCTTTAAGAATCATAAATCCTGCTGCTCCAATAATAAAAACTAAGATAATTATTAGAAATGAAAATATTAGTTTTCTTCTTTTTAAATTAAAATATTCCATTTTAGACCTCCAAATTATGATTTAAAGTTGGGAAAAAAAACAATTGAATTTTAAATGGAGAAATAGTTGAAAAGTGTAGATTAGAAAGTAAAAAATCTTCTAAAAACGTTTTGACAAAAAATAAGGTTTTCTGAAAATTTTTGTGGATAAAAATTATTGAATGATATTAGGTTATTTAAGTTTAAAAATAATCAAACTTTTTTACACGCTTCGCGCTGTAATCTCGAACGACGTTTTTTGGAGGAGAGATCTGCGCATTTTGGTTTTTTATTTAATTATTTCAATAAATAAAATCGCAAATTCGCAGATTTCTCCTCAAAAGAAGAACACTTTTTCGTTCGAAATGACATATCTCATAATTTTCATTTACTATTTATAAGTTTCAACTTTTCATATTTTCGCACAAAATTTACAGAGAACCAAAAATAATTATTTTTAAGTTGATTAAGAAAAACGTTTTAAAAATGGGTTGCTTTTTTATAATGTTCTGACAGTAAATAATGATGAAATAAAATAGCGAACAATTGAGGGAGGTGATAAAATGAGTTAAGAAAATAGCATGTCTGAGCGTAGCGAGTTTGCTATTTTTAGCATTTTTTCACAAGAGTGAAATTTGTTTTTTAGAAAATTTGAACTCTTGTGAGCGATTTATTTTATCCAATGTTTACCACTTCATTTTTGGGAACGATAGTTGAACGGTAGTTGAACGGTAGTTGAACGGTAGTTGAGCAATCGTTGAACCCTTGTTTAACGCAAAAGATGAATGTTTTTGCCTGTGCTGTAAAGCCGTGCAGAGTTCAGCGTGGCTGTTACACTACATTTTAAAGCAAAAAGCGAAAAGCGGTAAATATAAAAATGATTTTAAAGTTTTTCCCTTTCCAACTTTTCATCAATTATATACAATTTCTTTAAAAACTGCAAATGTTAAAATATACCTAAAAATGTAATTTTTTAGTAAAAATGTAGAAAAGGTATAAAAAATCTGATATAATTACAAAGGTTGTCCCGCTCCTAATGCCATACGGGGCTAAATCTATGGGAGGAGGTATTAAAATGGCGAAAAGAATTTATGAAACTATGTTTGTAGTAAAACCAGACCTTTCTGAAGAAATGAGAAATCAAATTATTCAAAAAGTAAAAGGTTGGTTAGAAGAAAGAATAGGTGCTGAGTTTATTGAAGAAGTAAGATGGGGTTTAAGAAAACTTGCTTTCAGAACTCAAAATGGTAATTATAGAGAAGGCGACTATACATACTATATTTACAAAGCTGACCCTGAAAAAATTATTATTCTTGAAGAACAATTTCATATAACTCAAGAAGTTATGAGATTTCAAACTTTTAGAAGAGAAGATTTAGAGAAAAAAGAAAAAAAGAAAGAAACTAACATAACTGTTGAAGAACCTGTTGAAGAAGAAATCGAAACTCCTATGGAGTGATTTAAATGAGTATTTCATATAACAAAGTAATTCTTGTTGGAAGGCTTACAAGAGATCCTGAAATAAGAACTTTACCAAGTGGTACTAATGTAGCAAATTTTGGGCTTGCGGTTGATAGAAATTATAATGAGGAAGTTGATTTCATAAATATTGTTTCTTTCGGCAAACAATCTGAATTTGTTGGAAATTATCTATCAAAAGGTAAACTTGTTCTTGTTGAAGGTAGTATAAGAATTAATAAATATACTGATAGAGATGGTGTTAATAGAGAAAAAGCTGAAGTAGCTGCAAACAAAATTACTTTTATGGAAACAAAGAAATCTCAAACACAAAATTCGGATTATTCCAATTACAATGATATGATAAAAGTTGAAGATAGTTATGAAAACAAATCAAAAGGGATTAAAAATATTGACGATGATATGATGTCTCAAGATCTTCCAGATTTTGAAGACCCTTTTGGAGATTTAGATGATGATTTGAATACTGATGAAAAGCCTATTTAATGTGGAGGTGAATTACAATGGCAGCTTTCAAAAGAAGAAGAAAAGTAAGAAAATGTAAATTATGTTCAATGAAATTAGAATATGTTGATTATAAAGATTTGAATTTATTAAGCGATTATATTAATGAAAGAGGAAAAATAATTCCTAAAAGAATCAGCGGAAATTGTTCAAAACATCAAAGAGTTATAAGCCAAGCAATTTTAAGATCAAGACATATGATGCTTTTACCTTATGTAAATAACTAAAAATCAAAACCTCACATTATATAATGTGAGGTTTTTTCTTGTTAATTTGGTTCAAATATGGTAAAATATTTTAAGAAGAAAAATAAATTGGAGGTGTAATATGAAGGTTTTATTATTACAAGATGTACCGAAGGTGGGAAAAAAGGGTGAAATTGTAAATGCTTCTGATGGATATGCTAGAAACTATTTACTACCTAAAAAATTAGCTGTAGAGGCAAAAGAGGGAGAATTAAAGCATTTTAAAAACGAACAAAAAGTAAAAGAACAAAGAAAAGAAAATGCAAAAAAGAAAAATGAAAATATAATTCAAGAGATAACAAAACATAAATATGAAATTAAAGCTAATGCTGGAGAAAACGGAAAACTTTTCGGTGCAGTTACTGCAAATGATGTTGCTAAAAGAATTAAAGAGGTTTCGAAAGTTGATTTCGATAAATTGTGGTTTGATGAAAAAATTAATTTGAAAGAATTAGGACTTTACAGAATAAAAGTTAAACTTTCTCAGGGAGTTAAAGGAGAAATTATTGTAGAGGTAAAATCAGTTTAAAAACGGAGGGAACCATTTTGGAATTTACAATTCAATCTAAAGCATTGTACTCAACATGGATATTATACAAACCTAACAGAATTCTTTTTGATGCCGGAGAAGGGGTAAGTTCCAAACTTGGCAACAAAATATATTCTATAGAAAAGATTTTTTTAACTCATTCGCATGTAGACCATATTGCAGGGTTATGGGGTATCATAAATACAAGAAACAATGCTATGGGCAGTAGAGAAAAAGACTTAAAAATTTATTATCCAAAAAATTCTGTTCAAATTAAAAAGTATATTGATTTTATAAATAATGCTAATAATGGAATGAAATATGATTTGGAATTTATAGAAATTGATTTAGACAGCGAAATTCAATTGAGTGATAATAGATTTATAAAACCTTTTAAAACAAATCATACCCCTAAAGAGTATTCTTTAGGCTATCAAATATTAGAAACAAGAAAAAAATTAAAGGATGAGTTTAAACAACTTTCAAAAAAAGAAATTATCGAAATAGTTAATGATAAAGGACGAGATTTTATAAGCGAAAAATATACAGCTTCAATATTAACTATAAGCGGAGATTCTCTACCAATTGCTGAAGAATTGGCGTATGATAGTGACATTTTACTTCATGAATGTACTTTCTTTTTTGAATCGGATAGAAAAATAAGAAATCATACTTCATTAAATGAATTAAAAGAACTTTTAAGGAAAATAAAAACTAAAAGAGTTATAATTTATCATGTTTCAAGCAGATATAATTTTATTATAAAAGAAACAGAAGAAAGATTGAAAAAAGAGTTTCCAGATAAAGAAATATATGTTGTTCATCCGGAAAAAATTTTCAAAATATGATAAAAAGAAGGTGAAATTATGGGAGCATGGGCTATATGGATAATAATTTCTGTTTTATTTGCATTATTTGAACTTTTAACTCCTACTTTTTTCTTTTTATGGTTTGCAATAGGTGCTTTATTGACAGCAGGTTTATCTCTTTTTGTTGATTCTGTAATAATAAATGTCTTATTTTTTATTATTGTTTCTTTTATTTTATGGATTTCAACAAGAAAAATCGCTTCAAAACTGTATAAAAAATCTTCACCTTTAAAACTTTTTCAAGATTCCTTAATTGGAAAGGAAGGTTTTATCGTTTCAAAAGATTCAGAAAATAGATTTATAGTTAAAATTGAAGGCGAAGAATGGAGAGCTTATATTGATGACACTTCAACTTCTTGCGACAAAGGTGAAAAAATTGTTGTAACAGGGAAAAAAGGAAATATTTTGCATATAAAAAAATTAGATTAAAAAGGGGGAATTATTGATGATTATACCTATAATTATTGCGTTATTTTTAATCGTTTTAGTTGCTTCAAGTTTAAGGGTAATAAGACCTTATGAAAAAGGTTTAGTTGAAAGACTTGGTAAATTTTATAAACAAATAGAACCGGGATTGAATTTTATTGTTCCTTTTATTGATAGAATAACTAAAGTTGATGTAAGAGAAATGGTTATAGATGTTCCACCGCAAGAAGTTATTACTAACGATAATGTTATAGTAACTGTAGATGCTGTAATTTATTATGAAATTACGGATTCTTATAGAGTTGTTTATAATGTTGATGATTTTTCTTCTGCCGCTATAAAACTTGCACAGACTAATTTGAGAAATGTTATCGGAGAATTGGAACTAGATCAAACATTAACTTCAAGAGAACGAATAAACACAAAATTAAGAGAAGTTTTAGATGACGCAACAGATAAATGGGGAGTTAAAGTTACAAGAATTGAAATAAAAAAAATTGATCCACCTAATGATATAATGGAAGCTATGAGCAGACAAATGAAAGCAGAAAGAATGAAAAGAGCCGTTATCCTTGAATCCGAAGGTTATAAACAAGCAGAAGTTTTAAAAGCTGATGGAGATAAACAAGCTGCTATTCTTAAGGCTGAAGGAGAAAAACAGGCAGCTATTCTTAAAGCTGAAGGAGATAAAGAAGCAGCTATTTTAAGAGCTGCCGGAGAAGCTAATGCTATTTTAAAAGTATTTAATGCAATTCATGAAGGAAAACCTACTCAAGAATTAATTTCTGTAAAATATGTTGATTCTTTGAAAGATATCGCTAATGGAAAATCTACAAAAATGTTTTTACCTTATGAAATTTCAGGAGTTCTTTCTTCAATATCAGCAATGGTAGAAGCTACAAAAACTACTTTAGAAAAAGATATAGAATAAAATGTTTCTTTTAGCTTTAACTTCTAATATTATTTCTATTATAATAGCTTACTTGATAATTCAATATTTATTCTACAAAAATATTGAAATGCATGATTTTATTTACTATTTTAATGTGCATGGTTTGTTGTGTTTTTCTATTTTATTATTTTATATTGCAAGTTTTTTTGAAAATGACGTTATAATTATAAAAATAATAATTAATTTATTATTTATCCTTTTTTATTTAAAGGTTTTTGACACCGCAAAAATAAAATATAATGAAAGATTCCGTTCAATGATATTATCATTTGGTTTTAACAGAAAAACTTATTTCATAAGTTTTTTATCTAAAAGATTTGTAAAACCAATAACTGAAGCATTCTTTTTTGGCACAGGAATATATTATTTTTTTGATAATATATTCAAATCAAAAAATGATCTTTCGATAATTAATGTTATTTTACCCGCTTTGCTATTTTTCTTAGCTGCTTCAGTTAAAATTTTAAGAAAAGAAACATTTACCGAAAATTAATTTATTTTAAAAGAAAAGATGGTAATATACCCCTATAAGGTATATGAAATTAGGAGGTTAAAAAATATGGATAAAAGATTATTAGATGATCAGACATCTACGCAAGTGAAAGAAATACTTCAAAACATTCAAGACAATATGGAAGTTATCTTAGTAAAGAAAAATGACGAGATTTCAGAAATGGCAGAAAAGTTATATGGAGAAATTGCTGAATTAAGTGAAAAAATTTCTTTAAAAGTTTATAATGAAACTCAAAATGAAATTTTAGAAAAATTTAATTTAGAAAGTGATTTATTACCAGCAACAGTAATTATGAATTCAAATGTAGGAGATCAAAATATAAGATTTTTAGGTATTCCTGCGGGTCATGAATTTGGTACTTTTTTACAAGACTTGGTAGCAGTATCTAGCAAAAGAAATGATTTGGGAGATGAAGCTACTGCTAAAATTGCTTCTATCGAGAAAGAAATGAGAATAAGAGTTTTCATAACTCCTACTTGTCCTCATTGTCCTGGAGCTGTTTTTAAAGGACATCAAAGTGCTATGATAAATTCAAAAATAACTGCTCAAATGATTGATGCAAATAATTTTCATGATTTATCAACAAAAAATGGTATTAGTTCAGTTCCACATACTGTTATCGAAGTAAAAGAAAATGGTAATTGGGAAGTAAAAAATGAATTTGTTGGAGATTATCCCGTTGAATCGTTTGTTGAAGAATTATTAAAAGCTTAATATATAAAAAAATCTGCAGATTTTTTAATCTGCAGATTTTTTTATTTTTTCTATCTTTTACTATTTCTTCGATTATAATACTTTTTATATTTTATGCAGACTTTTTACTTTTCGACTGACCAATTTTTGTAGAAATGTAGTATAATTTATTTATTATGTAATTAAGAAAAAAAGTTTATACGTAAAAAATAGTTAGTAAAACTTGATGAACGATAGTTGCTTCTTGCAAAAGTTATTGATATATATATATAATTAATATGAAAATTTTTCTTGCACTTTGTCATCTAGAATGACTTTTTTTCTTCTAAAGAAGTAAATCATATAATTATTTTGTTTAAATCACTTTTCTTTTTGGCTTTATAATTTTCAACTTTTCATAATTGCACATAAAGATTTACATTACACAAAAAATATAGTGTTGGAACTGGCAAGAGAAAATATTCAAGATTTGTTAAACTATTTAAAAATAATTTTTTTCATAAAACAAAAAGTTTTACTAAAATTTTATTTTAAATAAATATCAAAATGTTATTATACCCTTATAGGGTATAATAAATATATTATCGAATGATTGAGGTGAATAATTATGTTTTTTGATGTCGGAAACGTAAAGCTAAAAAATGAAGTTAAGGAATATTATGATATTGTTATAATTGGAGGAGGCCCTGCAGGAATTTCTGCCGCTATATATGCTATTCAGGGTGGCATAACCCCTCTTATTATAGAAAAATCTTTAGATGGCGGTCAAATGAATTTGACTCAACTTGTTGAAAACTATCCTGGTTTTTTATCTATTGAAGGGGCTAAAATAGCTGAAAAAATGGGAGAACATGCTAAACATTTCGGAACAGAATTTTTATACGATGAAGTAAAAGAAGTGAATATTTTAAATGATGAAAAAATTATTAAAACTTTTTCAGGAAAAGAGATTAAAGCTAAAGTTATTATTGTTGCCACTGGAGCTAACCCAAGGCCTCTTGGAGCGGAAGGCGAAAAAAAATTTGCAGGAAAAGGTGTTTCATATTGTGCAACATGTGATGGCCATTTTTTCAAAGATAAGGAAATTGCTGTATTAGGTGGCGGAAATACTGCTCTTGAAGAAACTCTTTATTTATCAAAAATTGCAAAAAAGATTACTATAATTCATAGAAGAGATGTTTTTAGAGCTGATAAATCTTATCAAGATAAAGTTTTCAAATTGAATAATGTTGATTTTTTATTTGATACACAGGTTTTAGAGTTCAAAGGAACTAATTTAGTAGAAAAGCTTATACTCAAAAACTTAAAAACTGATGAAATATTTGAGAAAAGTTTTGAAGGTATTTTTGTTTTTATTGGTTTAAAACCAGTTGTCAATTTTATAAAAAATATTGTCAATTTAGATGAAAATGGGTATGTTTTAACCGATAAAAATTTTATGACTAATATAGATGGAATATATGGCGTAGGTGATGTTATTCATAAAGAGCTTAGGCAAATAGTCACTGCTGTTTCTGATGGAGCCTCGGCAGCTTCCCACGCGATAAGAAAATATTTTAATTAATGCTTTCTAATCGGATAAAAAAATTAGTTTTAGAATCAAAAAAAGATATTTTTGAAAACATATTGAATAATAATTCAACTGAGGATATTGCTTATTTAATATACAGATTTTTTATTACTTCTAATTTTCTTGTAAAAAATAATTTTTTATCCGAAGATTTTAAAAGGGATTATGAATCCCTTTTTTCTGATTTTTCAGACAAAAAAAATATTTTGCATAGATTTTATAATGGATTAAAAAACAAATTCTTTTTTATGTTCAAAGATATTGATTATATTTTCGAACATATTTCCGATTGTTTACTTAATAATGAGTCAAAATTATATAATTTGTTATTTAGAAATAATGATATTTGGAACGATGTTGAAATAATAGGGTGGTTATATCAATTTTATAATGCTGAAATAAAAAAAAATATCCTTAATCAAAAAAGAACTGTTAAAGATGATGAAATAAAATATGTCACTCAATTTTTTACACCAAAATGGATTGTTCAATACATGGTTCAAAATACTTTAGGAAAATTGATTTTGGAAAGGGATGAAAGTATTTCTGAATTATCGGAGAATTGGATTTACTTTATAAAAGAAGATTTGAATTTTATTAAAGACACAAATTTTAATATTGAAAAATTAAAAATAGTTGATCCTGCTTTTGGAACGGGTCATATAATATGTTATTTATATGATTTTTTAGAACAAATTTATAAGTTTTATGATTATAATGTAAGTTCTATTCCAATTTGTATTTTAAAAAATTTATATTTTATGGATATAGATATCTATTCATCAGAACTTGGTCTGTTTTGTTTAAATTTAAAATGTTTAAAAACTGATGAAAATTTTGATAATAAAAATTTTCATCCTAATATATTAGTATTTAATGATTATGAAAATTTTAATAACTTAAATATTCTAGGATCTATTTTCAAATCTATCAAAGAAGATGAAAAGGTTATATCAAAATTAAAATTTTTAAACCAAAAATATGATGTTTTGATTACAAATCCGCCTTATATGGGCAAAAGATATATAAATAAGATTTTAAAAAAATATCTTATTAAGAAATATAAGTTATCTCAATCAGATTTATTTGGAGCTTTTATTGAAAAAGGTTTTGAACTTGTAAAAGAAGATGGTTATTTAGCTTATATGACTTCTTTTGTATGGATGTTTATTAAAAGTTATGAAAAATTAAGAGAAGATATTTTAAAAAACAGACATCTTGAAAGTCTTATAAGACTTGAATATGCCGGTTTTTCTGATGCTACAGTGCCAATTTGTACATTTATATTAAAAAATAAATTTCAAAATAAAAAAGGGTTTTATTTTGATTTGGAAAAAATTTCTGGAAAAATTGAGCAAAACGAAAAATTTTTAAAAGTCTTAAAAAATAAAGATTTTTTTCATTCCAATTTATCGAAACTTCTAAATTTATCAGAGTTTCCAATAGCTTTTTGGTTGGATGAAGAGATTATAAATATTTTAAATTCTAAAAAAAAGTTAGAAGATTGTTGTGAAATAAAACAAGGAATGGCTACTTCTAATAATAAAAAATATGTTAGATATTGGTGGGAATTGAATAAATCTGAAATTAATTTTTCAGTTAAAAATTTAAATGAAGATTATTACAAGTGGGTTCCTTATAATAAGGGCGGAGATTATAGAAAATGGTATGGCAATCAACTTTTTGTAATAAATTTTGAAAACAACGGAAAAGAGATTAAAGAAGAAGTTATAAGAAGATACCCTTATTTAACTAACCCTGAATATGTAGTAAAAAACCAAAAATATTTCTTAAAAGAGGGAATAACTTGGTCTTTTGTTAGTTCTGCAAATTTTGGAGTGAGATATATTGAAGAAGGTTTTATTTTTGATGTGGCTGGTTCTATGATTTTTCCTAATAAAAAAGATTTGTATTATCTTCTTGGTTTTTTATCTTCAAAATTATCTTTTGATTTACTTGAATCTATAAATCCAACTATGAATTATCAAGTTGGCGATTTAAAAAAACTTCCTATATTTGATTCTGATGAACAAACAAAAATAATTATTGAAAATATTGTAAAAGAAAATATTGATATTTCAAAACAAGATTGGGATAATAAAGAGGTTAGTTGGAATTATTCTTCAAATCCTATTCTTAAATATAAAAAAGATAATCAAAATTTGATTGATTCTATAAAAGAATATAAAATAATTAAATCAAAAAATTACAAAAAAATTTTTGAGAATGAATATAAATTAAACGTTTTATTTTCATCTGTTTATAATTTAAATGAAAAAATTGAAAAAAAAGATATTGAAAATAAGCTTACTTTAAAGAAATTTGATGAGAAAGATGAATTAGAATGCTTGATAAGCCATATAACAGGAAATATACTTGGCCGATATGAAAAAAAGAAAAAAGATTATATTTTTTTAATAAATGATGATTTGAAAAAAGACGATATAATAATTTATGAAAACGAAATAATAAATATTTTTGGTAAATCTGACCAAAATATTAACTACATTTCAAAAATATTTTCAAGATCTGGCCAAAAATCTTTAAAAAATTATCTTATTAAGAATTTTAAAAAATCTCATTTAGTTATGTTTCATCAAACTCCTATTTATTGGGTATTCACTTCAGGAAAAAATAAATATCTTAATTTTATTGTTTATTATCATGAATTTTTAAAAAAACCAAAAAAGATTTTATCTGAAATTTTTAATTTATCGTATAAAGAAAAAGAAAATCTTTTTAATAATGTTAGTTCTGAAAATAAAATTATTAAAGAAATTGATACATTTATGAACAAGTTAAATTTACTTATAAACAATAATATTGAATTAAACTATAAAGATGGAATAAAATCAAATTATAAAAAATTTGAAAATATAATATAAACAGGGGTGAGATAATTGTTTAAAGAAGCACTAACTTTTGATGATGTTTTGTTAATGCCGAAATATAGCGAGGTAACTCCAAATAACGTTTCAACTAAAAGCCGTCTGATAGAAGATATTTATCTTAATGTTCCTTTTATTTCTGCTGCAATGGATACTGTAACAGAAGGTAATATGGCAAAGGCTATGGCAAGAGAAGGCGCTGTTGGAATTATTCATAAAAATATGTCTATTGAAGAACAGGCTCATCAAGTTCAATTAGTTAAAAGAGCTGAAAATGGTGTTATACTTGATCCTATAACTATTTCTCCTGAATCTCCTATCAAGGAAGTTGAAATGCTTATGAGAGAATTTAAAATAGGGGGATTGCCTGTTGTCGATAAAACAAAAAAACTTCTTGGAATAATTACTAATAGAGATATAAGGTTTGAAAAAAATTCCAATAAAAAAACTAAAGATTTAATGACACCATACAAAGATTTGGTTATAGCCGGTTCTAACATCGGTGTAGATAAAGCAAAAGAAATTTTGCATGAAAATAAAATTGAAAAACTTCCTTTAGTTGATGAACAAAATATAATTGTTGGTTTAATAACTATAAAAGATGTTATGTCTGTTATAGAACATCCTTTTGCTTCAAGAGATAAAAGAGGTCGATTAATTTCTGGAGCGGCTATAGGTACAGGGGATGGAATTGAAAGAGTTAAACAACTTGTCGAGGCAAATGTTGATTTTGTTTCTATTGATTCGGCTCATGGACATTCAAAAAATATAATTGATATGCTTAAAAAAATTAAAAAAATGTTTCCAGCACTGCCAGTAATTGCTGGAAATATCGCAACTAAACAAGCTGCTAAAGATTTAATAGAAGCTGGAGCAAATGCAATAAAAGTTGGTATAGGCCCTGGTTCAATATGTACTACAAGAATTGTTGCTGGAATAGGTGTTCCACAACTTACAGCTGTAATGGATTGTGTAGAACTTGCTGATTCATATGGAATTCCGGTAATAGCTGATGGCGGAATAAGATTTTCTGGTGATGTTGTAAAAGCACTTGCTGCAGGAGCGTCTTCTGTAATGATGGGCGGAATTTTTGCAGGTACTGACGAAGCTCCTGGAGAAAGTATAATCTATCAAGGTAGAAAATTTAAAACATATAGAGGTATGGGGTCCGTTGGTGCTATGAGCAAAGGGAGTAAAGACAGATATTTTCAAGATACAGTAGAAAGTGCTGAAAAACTTGTTCCTGAAGGGGTTGAAGGAATGGTCGCATATAAAGGCGGCGTTAAAGATGTTGTCCATCAACTTTTAGGCGGATTAAAAGCTGGTATGGGATATGTTGGAGCTAAAAATACTGAAGATCTTAGAAAAAATGCTGAATTTGTTAAAATTAGTAATGCTGGAATTCGTGAAAGTCATGCACATGATATAAAAATAACAAAAGAATCTCCTAATTATTATTCTTCTCAAAATTAAATAGATTCTATGTATTTTTTTGTAGATTTAATGCTTTAGAAAAATTAGTTGGAAAGTTGGAAAGCAGAAAGTTGGAAAGAAAAAACGGTAAAACAGTTTTCGGTTTTTAATTCCCCTCTTGAGGGGTGGCAACCGAAGGTTGACGGGGTGGACAGATTTTTGCAAATTCATATAATAATGAGGTAGTAAATAATGGATAAAATAAATCGCTCACAAGATCAAATTTTCTAAAAAACAAATTTCACCCTTGTCAAAAAATGGCTAAAAATAGCGAACTCGCTACGCTCAGACATGCTATTTTCTGACGCATTTTTTGACCTTCCTCAATTGTTTTTTGACGAAAATTCTCAATTGCTCGCTACTTTATTTCATCCATATTTACCGTCAAAGAATTATAATAAAAAACTGTCAAAAGAATCATTTTAAACGCTTAAACGTTTTTTGTTTTTCCTGACCAACAGACCAACTGTCTACTGACCAACTTTAAAAAGCATTATAATAAAAAACTGTCAAAAGCATCATTTTAAACACTTAACCAATTAAATGCTTAAACACTTTTCCATTTAAACAATTAATTTTTAAATTACTCAGCTAAAAGGATGATAAATTTGATAATATTCAATACTATTCAACAAATGAAAAATGAAGTAAAAAAATTTAAATTTAATAAATCTATTGGATTTGTACCTACTATGGGCTATCTTCACGAAGGTCATTTATTTTTAGTGGAAAATTCTAAAAGAGAAAATGATGTTACTGTTGTAAGTATTTTTGTTAACCCTACACAATTTGGACCTAATGAAGATTTTGAAAAATATCCAAGAAATTATGAAAGAGATTTGCAAATGCTCGAAAATCTTGGTGTTGATTATGTGTTTATGCCGGAAATGTTTGAAATTTATCCTGAAGGTTATTCAACATATGTAGAAGAAAATATCTTAACAAAAGAATTATGTGGCAAATCGAGACCTACTCATTTTAGAGGCGTTACAACTATAGTAAATAAATTGTTTAATATCGTATCTCCTGACAAAGCTTATTTTGGTCAAAAAGATGCTCAACAATTTAGAGTATTAAGAAAAATGGTCGAAGATTTAAACATGAATGTTGAGCTTATTGAATGTCCTATAATAAGAGAAGAAGATGGTTTAGCAAAAAGTTCAAGAAATGTTTATTTAACTTCTGAAGAACGCAAGCAAGCAACTGCTTTATTCGAATCATTGAATATTGCAAAAGAACTTCTATCTGAAGGAGAAAATAGTGTTTCTAAGATTACTGAAAAAATGAAGAGTCATATCGAAACAAAAAAATTGATTAAAATTGATTATATTAGTATTTTAAAAGAAAAAAATTTATCGTACTTTCAAAATGATATTATCGATGAAACACCTTTAATAGCTGTTGCGTGTTTTATTGGAAAAACAAGGTTGATAGATAATTTAATTAATAGATAATAATGAAAAAAGTAAGCATTAATGCTTACTTTTTTCATTTATAAGTATTTCTAATGCATCTATAACTTCTCTAGAATATTTTATATCTTGATCTTCCCTTAATATTTTTAATACTTTTTCAACTTCCCAAGCTTTTTTGTAAGGTCTTTCTGTTGTTAATGCATCAAAAATATCGGCTACTGCTAAAATTTTCCCCACATCTGAAATTTCATCTTTTGTGAGTTTTTTTGGATAACCGCTGCCATCAAGTTTTTCATGATGTTCAAGCGGCCCAGCTAAAATTTTTTCATCTATAAATTCAACATCTTCTAATATTTCTGCTCCCATAGTAGTATGAGATTTTATAAGATCAAATTCCTCATCTGTAAGTTTGCCTGTTTTATTTAAAATTTTATCAGGGATTCCTATTTTCCCAATATCGTGTATAAGGGCAGCTATATCTAATATTTCAATGAATTCTTCTTCTTTATTCATATATCTTGCTATATCAATCGCATAATTTCTTACATTTCTTGAATGCATGTGAGTGTATTTATCTCTATAGTCAATTGCTGATACACAAGATAATATAAGATCTTTAGTAATTTTTTCAATTTCTTCATATAATTTTGAATTCAAAAGTTTAGTGGAAATTATTTTTGAAAATATTTCTATAAGTTTTTCATCTTCTTTAGTAAAACCATTTTCTTTATTAACCGCTTCTAAAACACCTATAGATTCTTCATAATATTTTATTGAAGTCCCTATAATGTTGTTAGTTTTAAATCCGCTTTCATCATCAGTTCCTTTAAAATGAAAAGGAATTTTTTCTATTTCATTAAAAACAAATGTCTTATCGTTAGTAAAAATATATCCCGCAACAGAATTTTTAAGAGGCACGGGAATTTTATCAATCTTTCCGCTTGCTCCTCCTGAAGTTATAAAAAAATTAAGTATGTTTTCTTCTCTATTAAAAATTAAAATAGACGCACCTTCACATTTCAATATTTTACAAAGTTCTACTTCTATTAATTTTAAGAGTTTATCCATTTTAAACTCTTTATTTAATAAATTTATAGTACCAAAAAAAATTGAAAGATCTATTTCATGTGTTTCTAACTCATTTAAAAAATTTTGAAAATTTTCTTTAATAAAAATATTGAAAGAAACTATATCTAAATGAGATAATTGAATTTTGTTTTCATAATAAACATTTATTTCATTACCATCAATATTAAATATTTGTTTTTTTTCGTTTTTTTGCCCTATAATCTTATCATAAAAGCTTATTCCCGTTATAAACGGGAATATAAGCTTCATTTTTTGAAAAAACTTCATCTTAAAACACCTCAAAAAAGTTTCTGGAAAAGTAATGAATAAGTTATTTCATCTTTTTCCGAATCATATGCGTATACAGCTTTGAAACCATTTCCGCCTACTAAAGGATAGAAAACAAATAGTTCAAAAAAAGTATTTTGATCGAAAATGCTTTCCACATTTTTATTGTAATAATATCCTCCAGCAGTTAAATTAGGTAAATTTTCATAAATATTTTTAAAGTTAAAGGATAAGTTACCTTCTAAAATATCGAATTCTTGCATAAAAAAACGATCATATTTTATTTGAAGCGTTAAGAAATCAGAAAGAGCAAAATCCATTCTTCCTCTTATACCTATGCCTAAAGAATCTTCTGGAAAATAATTTCCGCCATCATAAGTATTTTTAAAAGAATGATATTTGTTATCTATAAATGCTGGAAGATAATTTTCTGATGAATAAGTTAATCCTGCTAAAAATTGTAAGTATGGTGGCAAATCATAAAAAGCTCCTATAAATCCTCCATAACCATAGTTATCTTCTTCAAATTCAAATCCTTGTTTGAAAATTAAATCTCCTTCAAACCCCATCTTTAAACCAAATATTCTTCTATACATAGTTAAAATAAATGCATTTTCAAAAGGAGCTTTTTTTCCTTCATCAAGAAATTCTCTTAAATATGCCAATTCTATTTCAAATACTCTAAAATTATATTTTAGATCTACTATATGTAATGAAGAGGATTTCATAAAACTAATTGGATAAATCTTTTTTAATTCATAAGGAAGATGTACAGCTAATTCAAAACTTCCTATTTTAATTCCCACATCAAAAACTTGTGCTTGTGGAACATAATATCTATTTACAAGATTTCCCATACCAAAAGAATAAAAACCCGATCTTCCATAATCAAAAAAGAAAGATTTCCCATAATATCCTAGTCTATATAATGTGAATGCATTTATCAAGTTTATACTTGGTTCTTCATCTGGAATTCCGTAATATAATTCTCCACCAAGTTCTGTCTGATATGCAGAAAATCCTAGTCCTAATCTTAATCCCCCTATTTTAAATTCAGGTGCAAAAGAATATACAAAATAATCAACGTTATCTTTTTTAACAGAGCCAAATTCAAGGTTATCAAAGTCAGTATCAATTTCACTTTCAGTTTCTACTATTCTTGTAGCTTCTTGAATTCTTTCTTCTTCTTTTGGTTCTTCTTTTGGTTCTTCTTTTAGTTCTTCTTTTGGTTCTTCTTTTAGTTCTTCTTTTGGTTCTTCTTTATCTGGTTGAGTCTCAACGGTTTCAGAAGTAGTTTCTTCTTTTTCATCCAAAGGCTTTCTTATGTTTTGTAAAAATATATTTTCTGGCCAATCAACAGGTGTTACAAAGAAACTATTTTCTCTAATATTAAAATTAGCCATACTATTTTCTTTTACAATGAAAGAACTTTCTTTCAAGTTGGCAATTACTTCTCCTTTATAAACTCTTATAATACTATCTTCTGCTGTTTCGAATGAGAATCTTGTTCCTCTTACTCCTGCGGCAACAGAATTTTTATCGTTTACTATAAATTTTGATCCTGGTAGCAACTGGGTAGAAATTGAATTATATGTAGTTCCTTTTTTTATGAGATATCTAACGTCAATTTCTTCTTTTTCTTGCCTCAACCTTTCAAAAATTAATTGCGAATCTTCTGTAATTTCAATTTCAATTTCTTGAGGCCCTAATAATTTAAGGAAAGAATTAGCCGCAACATATATTTCGTCTTCTTCTTTAATTGAATTATTTCTATTTAAATTATTCCAAACATCCGTTTGACTTGATTTATGCAATACATTTCCTGATAATGTTTCAATTTCTAGCGAAATAATATTCTGAATTCTACTTTTATCAACAACATTGATAACTAATTCTCTTAAAAGATTGTCATTTTTATCGTAAAAACTAAAAATTACTTGAGTTTCAAAAAATGGTGAAAGATAAACAAATTTTCCTTTTCCTTCAATTACTTTTATTCCATCAAAAATAATATCTGGATCTTCAAATCCTCCGAAATCAACATCAATGTAAACTAAATCTTGATCTGTTAAAAACGTTATTTCTCTATCTTTTCCCAAATCAATTTCTTCCAAAACATACTCAAAATCGATTGAAGAAAACGCAGTAATGAAAACTGCCAAAAAACTAATCAGTAATACAAGTTTTTTTCTCATATTAACCCCTCCATGCCATTAGTATTAGTATTGAAAACAAGTAACTGAAATAAAGTGCAAACAGCTTTTCATAAAAGTTCTCCATTCCTTTTTTCTTATAAACAATATAAATTATTAAAGAATAAACTGGTATAGAAAAAACTATTATAATAGGATTATACAAAAGTGGAATGGAAAATCGAATAATATACCCTATAAAATCTCTTTTGTAAGTCTTTATTGTTTTAAATAAAAAAGATACCAAAATTCCAATAAAAAAAGAATTAAAAATTGCTAAAGATAAAATAACTGTCCATTTTTCACTTATAATAATTCTTTGAGGAACAAAAAAATAAGATACCAAAACTATTGTCGATAAGTGGAAAAGTTGATCTAAAAGATAATAAACTGAAGAATTAAAAAATAAAATGTCTTTATTCTTGAATTTTAAATAGTCTATAAAAAAATGTATTATAGCAAGGAATATTAAAAGAAGATGGTTCGTTAGATTATCGGGAATAATAATAGAAACTAAAGAAATATATATAATAAAAACATGAAAACTCAATACTTTGATACTACTATTTTTATTTTTAGCTATATACGAAGTTTGTAAAACATAATCACCTATAAGATGTGCTAAATATAACGAAAAAAATATATTCATTTAAACCACCTCACAAATTATATTAACCAGACGAGGATTAAAAAAAATTCCAGAAAATTCTTTCAAATAATTTATTACTTGATTTTTTGCAAAAGCTTTTCTATATGGTCTATCTTCCGTCATTGAAACATATACATCGCAAATCCCTATTATTTGTGCAAGAATAGGAATTTCATTTTCCATTAATCCTCTTGGATAACCTTCTCCATTCCATTTTTCGTGATGAAGTAAAACTATTTCTTTTATTTTTTCAGGTAATTCAGGAATATTTTCCAAAATACCACAACCTATTTTTACATGATTTTTAATAGTTTCATATTCTTCTTCATTTAATTTATTATTTTTCATGAAAAGTTCATCAGAAATTCCTATAGATCCTACATCAAAAATATAGCTTGAAAGTTCTAATAACCATTTATCTTGTTTCGATAATCTTAACTTATCAGAAATTTTTAAAGCCAAATCTTTTATACGTATATTTTCATAAGGAGATTTTTTGATTCTTATGTTTTGTGCTTTCAAAAGAGATTTTAAAGTGCTTAAAAGCATTTTTTTTAGTTTTTCTTCTTTTATTGAAATTTCAAAAATTGAATTAATCACCTCACTCGTATTCAACATTGTAAATAAATCTTTCAAAACACAAAAATTTTTATTTATAAGAACAATAAAACCATATACTTCTTCTTTTGAAAATATTGGGTTTATTAATATATTTCTCAAAGAAATATTTGCAGAAGAAAAATTAAAGAAAACGTTGTTTGCAGAAAAATCCATCAATATTGGTTTTTTTAATTCAATTGCTGTGTCAAAAGTATTTTTATTGATTTTGAAAAAACTTTCGGATAATTTTAACGCTTCTCCCGTAGAATAAAGAAGATTTAATTTATTTTGTTCGTCATACGAAAAAAATAATCCTCCCTCTTTAAAATAAGATTATTTAACTAAATCAAGCTTATTCTTAGAAATTCAAAAAACATAATTTTGTTGTAAATATTAT